>ERZ894183.89-NODE-89-length-80535-cov-36.817023_pt1 | contig 80535 bp, 45 predicted proteins | sample MGYA00380279_ERZ894183 | MGnify/ENA primary metagenome ERZ894183 (study PRJEB32331, sample SAMN06328422) | human gut metagenome | biome: human gut microbiome; feature: stool | host: Homo sapiens | collected 2013-06-26 ... | reverse complement strand
CGGCTGTCTGAAATGCGAAGTCCAGAAACCATTTCTTTCCGCGTTTCTGTAAGGTCGGAACACATTCCTTGTAGTTCTTGCAGTGATGTTCGATGTAATCCACATCACTTTTTCGAAGATCCACCAGAACCCAGTCCCAGGTGTTTCGGATAAAGACTTTTACCGCCGCCTGATACATACCGGTACGGATGAACATGCCGGAACGGTACATGGCCGGATATACGTATCCCACCTGCGGCAGCGACGGTTTCGCGCCGCGTTTTGCCGGGTCCGCTGCTTCCCAGTTGGTCAGGTTGCTGTGGTAGGAAGATACCTTGCCCAGTGCTTCCGCAATGGCCGCCCGCCGAAGGTAGCTTGGGAACTTGTAGAACGCGGCCGAGAAATCATATGGCACTGCTGGATTCTGCCTGGTCCTGACAGTAAGTGATTCCACCAGGTTTACCCGTTCCTTCTGAAGCTTTCCGTTGGATATCAGGTTCCATTCCGTAAGACAAACATCCACGAAGAAGGAGACGGCCTGACGGTACAGACTGACGGTCTCATCGAAGATATGGTTAAAGCCTCTGGTTCTGACGTGGTATGTCATACTGAGTTTCATGCGGCAACCTCCTTTCTGTGGTAATTATGGCGGGGAATGGCGATTTCCGGCATTTGAGGCGTCTTACTCACGACTGAAGTCACGAGAATGCGACGCCGGAACTTTCAAAACCTCTATCGGCTATTATCAGCGTTTCTTTTTTCGTCCTTTATGATTCGTTTTCCGCAATGGTACGCCGCAAAAGATTCATTTCGGCTTCATAGCCGTAATCCTCTTTTTCGCTGCTCTCCTTTGCCAATTCCAACGCCTGACGGCATAGATCCAAACCGGCTTTCTTTTCCCTGCGGCCGCCAATACCCAAAAGCTTGCAGCGCGCCAAGCGCATTTTGCATTTCACACTGCCCAATTTCTCGCCAGTTTCATAGCAGCGGCGCGCTTCCTTTCCGTCCTGCGCAACGACGACGCCGTTTTCATAAAAACGCCCCAACGCCCACCAGGCGCTGTCGTCATTCCCATCGGCAGCTTTGCGGTAATGGGCATACGCCTCAGACAGCTTCCCTGCCTGCTCCAAATGCCATCCCATGTTGTAATCCGCCATGGCTTCGCCCAGCTCCGCCGCGCGGCGATACCATTCCATGGCCGTTTCCAAATCCCGCGGCACGCCCCGTCCCATCGCATAACATTCGCCCAGGCTATTCATGGCAGCCGGATGGTTCTGCTCTGCTGCTCGTTCGTACCAGCAAATTGCCTTTTTCATATCCTGTTCCACGCCTTCGCCGTGGTCGTACTGCCAGCCGAGCTCATACATGTCATCAGCATTTCCGCCCTCGGCGGCAGCAGTATACCAACGGATCGCTTCCGTCATATTTTGTTCCACGCCTTCGCCGTGCTCGTAGCAGCATGCCAGATTATGCATGGATTGCAAATTGCCACACTGTGCGCCCTGCTCATACCATTTTACGGCTTCCTGCCAATTCTGCTCCACGCCATATCCCCTTTTATAGCACCGGCCAAGATTGCACATGGCACTGCCGTTGCCGCCTTCGGCACTGCGGCGATACCAGTAAAACGCCCTGTCTTCGTTCTGTTCCACGCCTTCGCCGCCCTCGTAGCAGCATGCCAGATTATGCATGGATTGCAAATCGCCACACTGTGCGCCCTGCTCATACCATTTTATGGCTTCCTGCCAATTCTGCTCCACGCCATATCCCATTTGATAGCACAAGCCCAGATTGCTCATGCTAACCGGATTGCCGCACTCCGCACTTCTGCGATACCAGGAAAAGGCCTGCTCCCAACTCTGCTCCACGCCGCGGCCCTTTTCATAGCAGCATCCCAGATTATGCATGGATTGCAAATTGCCACACTCCGCACCTCTGCGATACCAGGAAAAGGCCTGCTCCCAACTCTGCTCCACGCCGCAGCCCTTTTCATAGCAGTATCCCAGATCCGTCATTGCCACGCTCACGCCACTCTCTGCCGCCTCGCGGAACCAATGCACAGCATGCTCCCAGTTTTGCTCCACGCCGTCGCCGTATTCATAGCATACGCCCAGCCGGTACATACCTTCACCATAGCGCTGATACGCCGCCGCGCGCACCCAGTGCACGGCCTCGGCAGCGTCGGCTTCCACGCCGATCCCGTCGTGGAAGGCGCGGGCGAGCAGCATCTGTCCGCGGGGCGAACCGTATTCCGCCGCCTTGCAGTATAACTCGGCAGCCTGTTTCGCGTCCGGAGCCGTGCCAATGCCGTATTGATAGCACATGCCCAAGCAGCACACCGCATTCAGGCTCCCCATTTCCACCGCCTGCTGATAAAGCCAAAAAGCCTGAACCGGATCCGCCTCCACGCCGTTTCCCTGCTCCATGCAGATGCCCAGATTGCATACGCCCCATGCGCTGCCGAGATATGCAGCTTTCCGAAAACAATCCACCATGCGCTTTTTATCCGATGCCTCTGCATCCCAAAGGGTGTTGCCTAAAGCCGTCCAATCATCTCCGGTCATATCGGCCTCGTTGGCGCGCAGCAATTTCCGGCCGCACTGCGGACAGCGCTCCGGCAGCTTTTCGCCTTCATCCCAATAATTACAGGTGTAATCCTCGCAGTGATAGATCATCGTTTTCAACTCCTTCCGCCTGCTGAAAAAAAGCAGCGCGTTACACTATTTTTCATAGTATAACACGCTGCTTCAAAAAAGGAAAGACCGATCGGTCAGTCCTCGTTGCCGAAGAACTTATCGTGCACCACTTTGATGGCGCGGTTTGCATCGTCCTTGTTCACCAATACCGAAATACGAATCTCGGATGTAGCAATCATCTGAATATTGATACCTGCATCATACAGCGCCTCGAACATATCGGAGGCCACGCCCACATGCGTCATCATACCGGCGCCCACCAGGCTGATCTTGGCCGCATTATCGTCCACCTCAATGCTGTCATATTCGAGCACATCCTTGTTCTCTTCCAGCACCCAGCGGGCATCGTCCAGGCTGCTCAGCGGGCAGGTAAAGCTGATGTCCTTACTGCCGCTGCGGCTCACAGACTGCAAAATAATATCCACATTTACATTGTGACGGCTCAGTAGCGAAAATACCTTAAAAGCAACACCGGGGCAATCTTCCAGACCCACCAGAGAGAATCTCGCAAAATTATCCATCTTGGCAACGCCGCCGATATTCGTCTTTTCCAATTTTATTACCTTCTTGACTTTTGTGCCAGGTATATTTTTCAGACTGGAAACCCACGACAAACGCATGAGTAAATAAATTGTGAACACGCTCCTTTTCTGATAAAATTAAAAGAAAAGGGCGTTGATACATGCAGGAATTATTAGATTGGCTGGAATACATAAAAGATGATCGTCAGCAAAGGAAAGTTCGTCATACATTAAAGGGCATTCTTGTTATTGTGTTGTTTGCAACATTAGCAAATGCAGATGACTGGGTAGAAATGGCATTATTTGCAGAAAATTATCAGGATTATCTTCGCAAATATATAGAGTTAAAAAACGGAATACCATCTCATGATACAATAAGACGCGTAATGGGAATGATATCACCAGAAATCCTGCAGCAGCTCTATGGAAAATGGCAGGATCGTTTAAATCAGGACAAAACTACTTTTTTATTTCAAAAATAGAAAATTATCGCAAATCCTTTATCCATGCGGATTTGCCGCTATTTTGTACATTTCCTAAATTTTTTCCAAAATCCAAAATAGGCCGTCAAATCTTACCTCAAATTTTCTCCAATTTTCCAAAATGAATTTTTCCAATATCGCCCCATTTTGGCTGTAAAATTTTTGACAGCCAGCAGGGTATGTGTCGCAAAAGTTGGTGCTGGCATCAAAAAAAAGAGCCTCCTCTCAAGGAAGCTCTTGGGGAAATATCTTTTGCTGTAATGTTTCTCCACAAGGAGAGTTTCGGCAGCTCTACAAGTTTAATGCCTTATAAATAGCATCAACGTTGTAATCCGGACCAAAGTTCGGTGCTACATCCATAATTTTCTGAATCAAAGGCACGTCCTGTTCGACAAGATCATTTGCAATTTCCTCTGCTGAAGAAAACTTCTGCATCTTGGCGCAAACCTGCTTAATCAACTGCAGCATTCTACCTTTTTTGATGCCTATTTCAACACCTTCCTCATGTGCCTGATTTCTCATAATTTCCATTTCACGACACATAATCGCCACTCCTCTCTCCTCTCTCATCTTCCTTAAAATACCGGACGCGGTCTGCAAGGACCTTGTTATGCATATCCTTTGCGTTTGTGCAGCTGAAATCATGCATTAATCGCCCAAGTTTCGTTTCATCCTTAATCTGGGAATTCACATATATGATATGCGCCTCATCCTTAAACAATTTCCCAGTTTTCTTTACAACCCAATGCCCACTTATCAACTTTTTGGAACTAATAATGTATAGTATTATCTTACCACACTTGAAACAGCGTCGCAAGATTTCCTTCGATATTTCACCATTACTCTACGCCTTGCATCAACCTATTATAAGTATGGATATGGATCATGGTTCCCAACTGCGATTTTTCGGTGTAGAGGAATTTTAAGCTTCTTTTTATCCCCTCAATTCCTCATTTATATGTAACATTATCAGTATGTCTTTTGTACTGTGTCAAAAGACATCAAAATCCTGACAGCTACAGGTAGATGGAACCCTCATTGAACCAAAATGTGAGGTCAGCCACGGGAACTTCCGTGACTGGCCTCATGTGTTTTATATCTACAAACAAGTGAGTAAATTCTGTAATTAACCTATTTTGCGGATAACGGTTTTTGGAATTCTCGCGACCCACTTCAGTACACTATTTTTGCAATATCCAAAATGGAGCGATTTTAAAAAGTAGGTTTTGAGGTAAAAACCTTCTTTCGTTTTTTTTGAGTTCAAATGCAAGGTCAGCCATGAAAAACTCCATGACCGACCTCATATGTTTCTTATTCACAAATCGACGAGTGAATCCTGCAATTGTATACGTATAGGCATAAAAATCATCCTTTTTTTTAAAGTAGATTTCGTTAACAATTTCTAAGAAAAAAGGTTATTTTTGGATCTGCTCTTAGCCTAATAACGTTGGTTTTTTGATGTCTTTCTTTTTATACGAAGTTATGAAATACCAAACAATCGTATCCGCTTCTATCGGTATAATCTGTGAATTTTTTTACATATTCATTTGCACCATGTACTTTTGTAGCTCTAACGGCATCTTTGTAATTTTGATCGCCATACCCGTACGAATAACTATATCCCATCAATGCTGTTTCGCCAATATCTCCCGTATGTCCAAATTCGGCTCCCAGATATAAATCCGTTAAACTTACACATTGATACAACATATTATCATATTCCTGCATCAAGGAAGTATCCCAATTAGAAAGGTTCAGTTCACTAACCTTTTTGCAATAATAAAACGCTTTACTTGCTTTTGAGACTTTTGCTGTGGTGATGCCAGCAACATTTATTTTTGTAGCCGCCTTGCAATTATCAAATGCACTGGTTAAGTCGTTCAATTTAGGAGTTCCGCCTAATTGTGATAGATCGATGCTTGTAACTGCACTGGCATACGCAAACATTTTTTGCATGCTCTGTACTTGTTTTCCTCTAAAGCTGGACACATTGATGCTTGTGCTTTCAGCATAATAAAACATTTCTTTAAATGTTGTTACATTACTGGTATCAAACGAGGTTAAATCCAAATTGGTTATATGTGTTTGATAAAACATTCGTTCCATACTGGTAGCATTGGAAGTATCAAATTTACTAAAATCAACATAAGTCATGTTGTTAAGATAACCACCAGAGAACATCTCATTGCAATTTACATCCGTACAATATTTCTCTGCTTCTGAATACCAGTAATAAATTCCACTTGAGTCCTCAGCAAACACATATATTGGCGTACCTGAAGCGTCTGATGATACGATATTTCCAGAAATCAGATACTGAGCATCCGGTGCTTCACTTTCCGTCCAGTTTTCGAGACGCTTAATATTTGTTTTGTAGCGAGTCTGAATTGCTTGCAATGTTGTATTAAATTGTTTACCCGGTAAAAATGTTGCTGTCTTAGCTTTTGCATCTTCCCAGCCAGCTGTAAAGGTCACATCTCCTGTCGTTCCAGATGCAATACTTTCCGGACTCCAGCCTGTAAAAGTGCAGCCTTCTTTTGTTGGTGTTGGCGGTGTGTATCCATAATCATCAGATGTATATTCTGTCTTTTCTCCTGTCAGCGTTCCACCATCTAACACATAATGGATATTATAGGACTGTTTATTCGCTTCCCACTGAGCTGTAAAAGTTATGTTTCCGGTGCTGTCTGTTGGAATACTTGCTGGGCTCCACCCAGCAAACGTAAAACCTGCTTTCGTCGGTTCCGGAGGTGTGTATCCATAATTGGCACTTCCGTACTCCGTCAAGGATCCATCTGCCAAAGTACCTCCATCCAGCGCATAACTGATCTTGCCCAGTTTCCCGGTCGGATTCTGGTCATCTTTATCCGACGGCCGGCTTGTCTGGTTCCCGGACTGGTTCAGGAAGATGGTGTATACCTGATCCAGAGCATCCTTACTCAGATTTCCATCACTGCCAGGTGTCAGGTTCACATTCTGGATATCCGTTGCCTGGATGGCGCAGGCGGTCACGATGATGTCTTCCACGTTACCGCTCAAATCGGATTCCACCGCGTTTTTCATCTGTACCTTCTGGAACAGCTTGTCCGTGGTTGCGCCCTTACCAAGGGTCTTTTTATAACCGTAGACGTAGGATGTCTTCGCTTTCCCGCCTTCCCCGGTCACTGTTTCCGTCCGCAACAGTTCCCACTGGTCATTGACATTTTTCAGTTTAAACAGATCCTGCAGTTTCTTCTCGCCAACGTTGTTACCAGCATCCAACTCCGCAAATGTCTCCTGCGGTACCTCGACCCGTAAAAACACCAGGGCATCGTTATTGCCTGTGTTCTCGATCTGCGGATCCTTCACGATCTCCTGGTTTGGGACGATGTTTTTGACCTCATCACTGTCATTGCCCGGATAACCAGGTTCTTCCAGGTCGATCTTGACCTTGCCGACCGTAAACGTGTTGGTGGCTGTCTCGGCATCGGTCAGATAGGCCACGGTGCCGCCCGCTGCCACGGAAACCACCAGACCACAGGCAATCAGTGTCCGAAGCAGCTGCTTCTTTGATTTTCTCATATGAAAAATCTCCTTTCATTTTTTCTTGCAGGACAATCATGGACAGAAATACTTCATAAATCGCAAAAAGTTGAATCTGTTGCTTCGGTTTCCCGGATCATTCCAGGACCATATTCCTGTTCCGGCATCTCAATGGGTGAATCCGGCACGTTTTTGGTTTGAGGTGGATTGCTTTGTTTCGGAAATAAAAGGAATTAAACATCAGATGTTTCGGAAATAAAAAGAAACTACATATATTTAAGATATAAAGGAAAAAAATGACTTGGCGTCGTCCTTATTTAAGATATAAAGGAAAACGTGCTTTCCGGTTTCATACCTCTTATTTAAGGTATGACGGAAAACACGTTTTTCATTTTTAACACTCTTATTTACGATATATAGGGAAAAATCCCCTTCATTCTGATCCCTTATTTAAGGTTTAAAGGGAATATTTAAGAAATAAAGGGAATTAAACAACAGCATCGATATTTTCATAAATAGTCTGAAATTTATCAATTTTCGTTGGGGTTAGTTGATAGAATTTCATATAATTTATTATTTTTCGGAAATTTATTAACAAATGGTACAATAGCGCCATTGCAAAATACAAGTCCCTGTCCGGATTCCGCATTTTTGATATAGTTCAGCTGCGATTCCGAAATATGAAGCATGGAACCGATCTCCCGTCTGTCTTCGTTGGACTGGTTCAGCATGACGATGAACGGCGAGTTGTTGATGATACCTCTGGACTCGCGGTTCGTCAGCAGGTCTTCTACGTTCTGAGTGATACCGGTCGGAACGCCGCCATACTTTCGAAATTGTTTCCACATATAAAGTAGCTGCTGCGCGCATAACGCGGACTGCGTCAGGATATACAGCTCATCGATGTAGATCCAGGTACGGATATTTCTTTTTCTGTTCATGATGGTGCGGTTCTTAATATCATTCAGGCACACCTGCATGCCAATCTCGTTCATACCAGTACCGATATCGCGGATATCATAGGTTACGAAGCGGTTCTGGGTATCCACGTTTGTCCGGAAGGAAAACGTATTGTAGGAACCCTGACAATACTTCTCAATCGCGATCTGGATATAACGGGCTTCCGGCTCCGGCTGGCGTCCGAGGATTTTGTAGAAATCCATAAACGTTGGGCTGGCATTGGCGTCGCAAGTCTTTTTGATTCCTCTCCTCTTCAGCTCCTCCATATGCGCCAGATACGGTTCATACAACTGACGGACGCAGCGGTCAATAACGGAAATCTGAATCGGGTTCAGTCCTGCCCTGCCATTGATGGCAGACGCGCAAATGGAACAGATATAATCTGACTTGACCGTAACCGGATCATCTCCGTCTTTCGCATCGTATGTAATATCCATATCAAACGGATTGATATGGGTTTCGGATCCCGGTGCGATACGGATTACCTGGCCGCCAAGTGCTTCGCATAAGGGGCGGTACTCAGCCTGCGGGTCAATGACAAAAATTTCGTTCTGTTTGCTGGAAAGAAAAGCCTGTGCCATTTCCAACTTCGCAGTGAAACTTTTACCGGAACCCGGCATACCGAGTATCAGACCGTTTGAGTTCTGCCCCCGGAGCCTGTTGATCATGATCAGGTTCCTGCTCGTCACATTCACTCCATAGAAGGTTCCGTGTGGCTGTGTGAGCTCCATAGACTCAAACGGGATAAAAAGGGCGGCTGACTCCGTGTTCATCAGACGATTTAACCGTGCTTTGTTACATCCGATCGGGAGACAGGAATTAAATCCGTTTTCCTGGTCAGAAGTACGTACCGATATCTTACAGAGGTGTTTTTCGACACGGTTCTGTACCAGCTTGGTAAATTTTGTAAGTTCGTCCAGATCATCCGCAAATACGGTTACGAGCACCGTCATCAGGATGGATTTCTGGTCACGTACCGTAATATCATCATAGGCTTTCGCGGCATCCTTGCGATCCTGTTCCAAATCCGGAGAAATCAAGTCGGAGCCAAGACCGACCTTGGCATTTCGCTTCGCGGCCTCCGCTACATTACGGTTGATTTCCAACATCTGGTTGCGGACCAGCTTGATACCTTCATCCTGCCGCATTGGGGAGAAATGCACGCTGGTCAAAGCCTGACACGGAACATTGGCGATATCCGTTAAAATCTCAGCGGATAACTGCGTCGGAAGATCTCTGAGATACAGAACTCTCGCATATTTATCGCCCAGCCTCAAATAGTCGCGTTCAAATTCCATGGAACTTGGACCGACCACATCCTTAGTCGTCAGACCCAGTGACTGCATCCAGCCGAGATCAAAGGTCCTCGCTTCCTTGCCGTCGATATTCATCTTTTTAAAGAACGGGACATCCGTATCCTGGTTATAAATGTTGTATAAAAGCTCCAGCCGATCCTGCAATTCCATCGGGTCTGTTGTATGTTCATTGATTGCCTTGATTCTGGAAGAAATTTCCCCATCCACACGGGAGAAGGTACCGTTTGCCAACTCGATGTTTTCCGCTTTAATGGAAATGATTAGATACTTTTCCTGTGTGATGTTGGACTGTCCTTCGCTGATTTTGGAACGCAGCACTGAGTTCATGTCCTCGCGCATTTCGTCATACCCGTCATTCTCCATCTCAAACAGGGTTTCGCGGTTGAACTTGTCCATATCAATCCTGCGGTTAAAAATCAGAAGCTGCGGTCTTACATCCGGTGAAAAGTAATTAAGCAGATCTCCATATGCAAAATACATATCCTCCTGGGTCTGCTGTGTTGCTGTTTTAAAATTTGCATCCGTCAGACGGTAACATTTAGTAAAGATACCTTCTTCCGTCTCGATGATACCATTTGTATATACTTTACGGTATGGAATAGACTGCTGCACGGTTTTGGGAACGCTGATAGACTGGATGAGGGCCTTTTTAGATTTTGCACCCTTACTTGCCAGTCCTGCATTTTTTTTCTTTTCTTTTAAGGGTTTGTCCGCCCCAATCCGGCCAACATCGCCGGAAAAATCCTGGATCTGTCCGCTGCTACTGCCGGCTTTCATTCTGCTGCTTCCGTTTCCAATGTCGGTGACGTCTGCGTTTGACTGCATTTTTTTATTTTTGCCGAACATGTCTTTGGTCTCCTTTCGTTTGTTCTTTGGATAATTATGGAATTTTGTCGGTTCAACATCGCAAAACCGGGATGGCAGATGCGCATCCCGGTCCGGTTCTAATCGATTGGTTTCATATCCGGATTGGTTTTCAGATATTTTTCCAGCCTCTTTTTATTCAGTTTCTGTTTTTTCTTCATTTCCTTATCCGTATACTCCTTATCATCACCATCGAAATATTCGTAGGTGATCTTGCTCTGCTTTGCCAGCTTGTCGAAGGTGTTTTCCGTGACGTATGGACGACATTTTGGAGCAAAAAATTTCACGATTGCCACGTCTCTTAAAAACACGGCAAGCGGCATATCACATACATCAATAAAACCACATGCGATAATCGGACTGACTGCCGCGATGGTAATGACGACTTTTAAGTCAGACGGCAATCCAAGTTTTCCAAGAAATGTATTCAGCAGCAAGCCGACAACAACCGCCGGGACAATCGCATAGGTCTGGCGTTTGGTAAACGGTCCGATGAATTTTGCCTTTACATTGCGGATATCTTTCGGTACCGGCATAATAATCATGGTGCATTCCTCCTTCCTGTTTAATGGACGCCGATGATGTCATTGGCAATCTGTCTTGATTTTGCAAACATACCGATCATGGTCAGGTTAATGGCTGTGTTCGTGATCACGGAGAATGATGCTCCAAGCCCGTCCTTGAAAATATCCGTTACATAGATGATCAGGAAAATGACGGCACCCTGCATGGAAACGGCAAACAGTTTTTTTAACCACATCCAGCCGTTACTGCGCCACTTCTCCGAGTACAGGTCCGCAATAGCAAGTGGAGTAAAGAGGTAACGGACCACAAGCTCGATCACAACAGCATAAATCACCAAGGATGAAGCAATCTGCACGATTCCATTGCCAAACAAGCCAGTGATGCTTCCAAATATGCCACTTAAAGATGAAGCGGCATCAGAGAGCGCCGCTCCAATACCGGCGTACCATTTGGATGTAATTTCCGTGACGTTGCCGCTGCCGCATACGGTCAGAAAACTTTTGGTGATGGCATATTCTACTGCGTTGCCGGATGAACCATGTACACCGGTCATGACACCTTCCAGAAGCAGGGTTCCTGCCCGGATAATCAGCAATGCGAAGAATTTGTAATTATAAATGAACCAGACGCCGATCATCAGTTTGATAAATTCCCTGCTGAGCGCTTCGTTACTTGCATTTTTATCCTGAATCATATTCATCATACCTACGGCCCCAAAGGTAATGGCCAAGGCAATCGCAAACGCCCGAATGTTATCCGAAAAATCTTTCATGTTTTCAGAAACAGACGTCAACAACTTTGATACCATGCCCTGATTGGCTTTGCTCAGTGCATTTCCGTTTTGATCCGTAGTTTTATTCCAAGTCAGGATATTGGTTTTGATACCTGCAGCTTCTGCATCACTATTCCCGGCTGACGTATCTTTATAACTGCCAACTTCCGTACCGGATTCATCCGTAATGGTAGCGTATGCGGAATCGAAATTTACACCAAGCGCCATTGCCTCTTGCTTGAAATATTTCTTCCAGCTTAGTTCAACTCCATCTCCCAGATTTACCTGGCTGTCCTTTAAAATTTCGTCAATGATTTTGTAGCCGCCTTCAACCGTTGGGTCATCCTGAAATGCATCCGCATCCATTTTTTCTTTCAAAAGCTCACCGACCCGGATACATTTTGCCTTTGCTTCTTCCTCTGTCTGGTTCGGAGCTTCTTTAATCTGCGTAATCATGGAATCCAACTGATTGTTTTCTGCGGCGTAAGCGCTGGCTGGTGCAAAGACAGAAATCGTTATACAAAAGCCCAGAATTAAAGGGATTTTTTTGAATAATCTCATGCTTTCGTCGTTTCTCCTTCCTAATTAATAATACTGGCTGCCCGCAGGATGGTCGGCAGGCAAACCATGCAGAAACCAAGCGTTAATTTTGTGAATGCCATGCCGTACTGTCTGGCATCACCGGATTTCTTGGCAATGATTGCGTTGTATAGGCCCCAGATCAGCGCCAGGATGCCGAACAGGCGCAGGATAAAAAAGACTGTGCCAAGAACAACGCCCTGAAAATCACCTATGGTATAGGAGTCAAAGTCGCTTGGTTTTGCATTTGGACTGATAGAAAGTGCGTGAGCGTTTATACTGCAACAAATTGCTGTTACTGCGGCAGTGAAACTTGCGGATAGCTTTTTTTTCATTTTTTCTCTCCTTTCTGACGGCGTCGTTACCAGAGTCCTAATATACACATCAGAAATGGCGCAAAGAACAATACCAGGCCGCCTAAAATATGAGCGACGTTTTCTTTTAAGATTTTTTTAGTTTTAATGCTGGAACCCATTCCTAACAGAACCATACATACGCCGCTTATCTGAAATATACCCGTTACAAATGCAATAGCATTGTCCATGGAAATAAATAGGAACCGACAAAGTATCAGCATCAGGCCATAACTACTACACCAAACCCATTTCTTTGATCCGGTAATTTCGCCATCCGGTCCGGCTACTTTTTTTGTCGCCAGATAACCCAACAGGCCACTCACAAACATAACAGTACCAATCGGCGCGCAGAGCTGCAGTATAATCCTGCCGATCAAAAGAATTGTTTCGTTTGTAGCAATGCCAAAAATGTTATGCTGCCACATGACACATCCAATAGCTACAATCAATACGAAGAACCATGACTTAAGCCAATCGATCCATTTCATCCACAGCTTCTTCTGATTCTCTTCTGTTGATGCTTCGTTTGAAGCATTCTGATTTTCCATTTCCAATCCTCCTTTCTTCTTTTGGGATAATTATGGACACAGTTTGATGCTTTTGCGCGAAATCCGTGTACCGCAAAGAAAAAACACAGAGTCATGATTTCTGTCACAACTCTGCGTTTGGCAATATCAGAATATTCCAGCCACATGTAATGCTGCTGGTAAACAATATAATGTAAGGCCAATGACCCATACCAGCAGTTCCAAAATTGGTTTTGCAATTTTTTCTACTTGCGAATCTTTCTTTTTCGCAATGAAATGAACACGCATGACAAGATAGAAGCCGAATAACTGCGCCATCTGAGCTGCGACCCAGCAAAACAGGGAGTATTTGCTCATGGTCGGCATACTCTGGATATTCAAAATGAAAACGGGCCGCTGTCAGATGACAACGGCCGCCAAATACAGTTGTATGCAAATTGTCAGTGTACATTAGATGATGCCGACTGCCTTCAGAATGGATGGCATACAAACCAGTGCCAAGCCACCGATCAGGGTGTTCATTGCTCCGTTCATGGCCTCGGAATCTCCGCCTCTTCTGGCGGTGATGTAACCATACAGGCCCCAGATAAACATACCGATACCGATCAGTCTGCAGATCCAGAAAGATACGCCAAGCACCAGACCCTCTGGGTTTACATTCGCCACGCCGCTCTTTACGGTATAGTTGGTATCAATGTTCAGTGCAAATGCATTCAGTCTCCAAATCATGCAGCTTACGAATGCTACAAAAGCTGCCATGCAGTTCTGAAACCACGCAACGCACCGAGTCCACAGATTTGCCATTTCTTTTCTTGCAGTTACGGTCTCGTTTTTTGCAGCTGCAACGCCGTTTACAGTACCGAATCTATTCATGTCCGGTTCCTCCTTCCTTTTTGTTTGTCTAATTATGGAAGGAGATGCATTCAATGTCGCAAAAACTTTTTGGCAGCACAAAATCCCCGGGGATTTCCCGGGGTAATCTCTATTCTGTAAATTCCGTGCATTCTTTCATGGCGTCCTGCAGGATCTGATACGCTTCTTTCTGTTCTCCTCTCAGCTCCATATCCGGATTGGATTCCAGAATCCAGAGAATAAACTCATAATTTTCTACCGGATTCAATGTCAACTCCAGAGCATCGTCAATACTTGGAAACCATCCTGTCAGCGGATGCATCCTGCCGGTCAGACGCTCCAGCATGGCATTAAAATGCTCATGCGAAATGCTCATTTTTTCTTCTTTTTCGTCTACATATTCATTCTCTCTCTCTTCTTCCATAAATTACGCAGGGAATCCGCCTGGACGGACACATGCGTTGAAAACGTTACATTACCAGCGTGTTCATGATAAAAGAATTCTGCATTTCCCCCTTCTCCTTTCTGATTTTTGCGCCGTTTAAGGCATTGATTGGGTATATACTGTTTTGTGTACTGAGGATCGATTATCTTCTCTTTCGTTGATAGCATGCGTGATCGTGAGCCGAAATCGTTTCCCACAATCTTTTGCTGTGCAAATTATGGAGCGAAAGTTCGAAATATTGGTTTTGCTTTTGTATGTGTTGCTTTCTTATCCGCAGATATTCGGTTTGTTGGCAAAAAAATAGATCCTCTCTTTTCTGGAAAGGATCTATTTGGAAGATAGTTTGTTTGACGCTTACGGAACCTGTCTTGCTAGAATACCTGCAAGCTCCCCGATATCCGATGCATGTCTGGCCAGAAATTGACATGCCGGCAACGCCTGTTCCACGCGCTTATGGAAGGCATCCACGCCATATGGGTTGCTTCGTAAAAATTCATCCGGATCTTTGTACGGTCTGAAATCCAGAACGCGGACCGGCAGTCCGGCTGCTTTTAAAAGTCCGATGGATTTTTTGGTGGCATTGATTCCGGCGCCGTCACTATCCATGGACAGATACACTTTTTTATAGTGTGAAGCAATGAGACGCACATGCTCTTCGGTCAGCGCCGTTCCAAGTACCGCTGCGCAGTCCTGATATCCGGCGCTGTGCAGCGCGATGTAATCCATATAGCCTTCGCAGATAATGATCGCCTCGCTGCGTCTTTCCGCTTTGTATGGATAACCATATAATCTGGTTCTTTTACTGAAGAGCTGTGAATCCGGTGAGTTGATGTATTTCGGTTTGGTGTCATCCATGACGCGGCCACCGAATGCAATCACATCCCCGTTTTCATCCATGATCGGAAACATGACACGGTTCCGGAACAGGTCATATACATTTCCCTTTTTACTGATCTTAAACAGGCCGGAACGGATCAGGTCACTGTATTCGTATCGACTTTTCAGGGAATCGTACAGGCAGCAGAATGCATCCGGAGCAAATCCAAGTCCATACTCCGCCATCTCTTCTTCCGTAATTCCGCGTTTTTTCAAGTATTGGTTTCCGATATTTCCGCGGGTTGTCAGTTGCTGATAGTAAAAAAATGCTGCATCAGCATACATTCTTAAAAGCACTGGGTCTTTTCCCCGCTGAGGAGGCGTCTGTCTTACCGCGCCGATCCGTTCCAGGAAATCATAACGGTTCCCGCCAGCACCGCAGGCGTAACAGAAAAAAGTACCGTTTTTCTCATCCGCGGAAAATGATGCGATATCTCCGTGACAGAACGGACATTTTCCAAAATATTTTCCGGATACCCGGTCACGATACATTTTTGTATACATGGATGCCAGTTCCGGCATTGTTTTTGGTTTGCTGTACATATTTTTTTCCTCTTTTCGCATTGTATGTTGCCGTATTACAATACAGTCTGTCTTTGCAGTGCCTCTGCCAGAGCGGCGGCTGGGACAGAAAAACATTTAGCACAGGCAAGGAGCATTTTATAATGTGTTTCATTCTGTTTCCAGAGCTCCAAGCCATGATATATGCCACCGCCAAATCCGGTGTATTTTTTCACAGCCTTTTCCAGTTTCTCCTTCCGGTCCATTTCCGACCCCATGGAGGTGTAAAGCCGCAAAAATTCCTCAATGCCTTTCCATTCCCTGTCAGCGCCGATTCCAAGCGTGAAAATCGGTTTAGTGCGCCCGGAGCCGTCCCCGTTTTCTCTGGATTTGTTTTCTCCATCCATTCGGTAAAGTTTTGCAAGCATTTCCGGACCGGAGCTGGATGCGTCGGCAATCACTGGTTCCGTCTTGTTGCTCATGGAGCATACACGCCCTAAAATTTGTTGGAACGTAACCAGTGATGTGACATTTCGGAATAATACAATCCCCGTAACATCCGGCAGATGTACTCCTTCCAGAAGCATATCCACGGAAAGGATGACTGCTTTTTCTGCTTTCTGCATGCCGGCAATGACCTGGGACAGGTTTCTTAGGTCTGCATACAGGATGAATACTTCGTATCCCTGAAAAATCTTTCTCATCCGGTCCTCAAATTCATGCAGTTTTGCTTTGCCGGAAAAATAAACGATCCATTTATTTCGCGGGTACATTGTAACAATTCTGGCAAGTGTCTGTTCGCATTCTTCATATGCAATCCTTACATCAACATTTCCTTCATATTCCTCGCGGATCTGTTTTGGGTCTTTTTCCGGGAGCATGACGCGGTAGTTGAATTTCGGCATCAAGCCGAGCCGGATCGCATCAAAGTTACTGATGCCATTAACGGTCTGATCAAAAATACTGCCAGTATGGACTGACTTCCTATGCCCATATTCATTGATGTCGCGTTCTGGTGTGGCTGTCAATCCGAGAAAACGCGTTCTTGACAACAGGTGCATGCATTCCGCAAGGTTTTTGCCATACTGGTCGCTCCACAGATGATGCGCTTCATCAATGACGACAAGATCATATCCGGACAGTTTTTTTATTCCTTTTTCCTTATCCGTAAAAAAATTGAATGTTACAAAATCGACCGGAATCTTAGAACTGAGCCACTGAAAATCCGTATATCCACTGATGTTTTCCTGCACGGCGTATTTTGGGATGACATACAGAATATTTTTCAGTTCCTGCAGCATGCGTTCCACGACACCCATGAAAACATAGGATTTTCCGGTTCCTACTCCGGAGGCGTACAGGATGCTTCTTGTACCTGAGTGGTATGAATCAACAATTTTTTCTACAACCGGCAAGTTGTGTTTACTGATTTTAATTTTCATAATTTGGTGCGAGGATACTCGTGACTTTAGTCGCGAGAGGAATCGCACCGGAACACAGAGAATATTAACAAGCATATCCTTCTTTCTTCCGGTGGTCCTGATCCCCACTTCTCCTTTCTGCTTATTCTGCGACTGCGTAATACCCTCCGGAATACCGTCTGACGCGGACTTTTCCAATTGGAAGGGATTTCTTTGCAGTCGTCATGACTCTGGTCCCTTTGTTATGACAGCCGGACGCTCCCATTTCCTGTCCCTGATATACCAGGATATCATGAGACTTGGATCCTGTCCCTTGTGGTACGGATTGCCCGTCTGCCTTTTGATAGTTCCATCCCACGGTATAGCCACAAGTTTCCGTATCCATGTTATGGTTCCGGTTCGTACGTCCATAGAACTTTTTCAGGATCCGGTTATTCCGCCATTCTCCTGTGAACTACCCGCCACTTAGGCTTATGCCTTGAAGTGTGAGCTTCGGCTCCGCAAAGCTTCTGTTTTCCCGCCTACGAGGATTAAAATACCTTTTGGATGCCCATACGCTCCATAATCTCCTGAGGTGTGAAAATATCTTTTGTTCCATCAGGGAATGCGCAGATGTAATAAACACCATACTCTGTTGAAAACCCGCGTTGTGTTTTAACACCGTGGAAATTCCCGTCTGAATTGGTCCCAATATGCGGATGTCCGATCTGTCCGGAGCGGAACTGTTTCATGGCTTTGTGCTGATTTATAACGCCATCTTCAAACATGATGTCAACATCACATGCACCACGGTATTCCACAATCTTCATACGCAAGCCGTTTTTTGCTGTTCTTACCATGCCGACAGGAGAGGTTGTGACCGGTTTGATTTTCCCGGATAAAAAATCTCCATATGCCACATGTTCTTTAATTTCTCCAGTGGAAAATCTGACATCCATGTCATGCGCGGTCCGATACGCGATGATTTCCATTTCAAGTCCACAGTTAGCCATGCGTATTTCTCCGACTCTGTGATACATGGTTTCCGGATTGATTTCAGGATGTTTGATGCATCCCTGTAAAAATGCACGGTAGCTTCTGTGTTGCACAATAATCCCGTCTGCAAATTCAACATCGATATCTGTTGTCGTCCGATATGCGACAATCGTCATGACCATCCCGTTTAATGCTGTGGATGTTTCATGATAGCGGATCACACACGTGGGAAAGATCCTGTGCTGAAAATTATAGTATCGCGTATGTTGTAGGATAAACCCGTTTGAAAATTCAACGTCGATATCTATAGCTTCCCGATACGCAATAATTTCCATTTGCAAATTTTTGTATGTACCGGTTTCGTGCAGTCGCGACTTCATTTTTTTCTCCTTTTTTTCTCCAATTACGAATATGAGAAGCTCAGGCATAACCCAGGCTCCCCATATGTAAGATTGAACGGTTTAATTCCAAATATCTGCTTCCTGATCACTGTAAAAATCATAGCCGTCACGAAGCCTGTCTTTTTCCAGCTCCCGCAGCATTTCATTGTCTTCTTTTGAACGCAGACCGTATGCCGGAGCATGGTCGTAATCCAGTCCAAGTACTTTTTTATGGATTGCCGCAACCTCATCATCGGTATATTCTTCTTTGTCAGAACTTTCGATTTTCTTGATTGCTGCAATCACAGACTTTGTCTGTTTTTGTACCTTTAAGCTGTACAGTACTTTGTACTTACTTAACATTGTTTTATCCTCCTTATACTCGGATGCCTCATCATTGTTTCGTGAAAATTATGGCAGTGGATAACCGTAAAAAGAGCCGCCGGGTTTCCGGCGGCCCTATAGCAACACTTGTGCGCAAGCTGTTTAATAGATGTGGTTTGCCAAGGCATTGATAGAATTATCCTTGGTGCCCTGTCCGATGGCATTAAACTTCCACTCACTGCCTTCACGATAGATTTCGCCGAAGATCATTGCGGTCTGATTTGGGTAGGAATCAGTTAAATTATATCTGCACATTTCCTCGTGTCTGTGCTCGTCCACCAGGCGGCAGAAAGCATTTTTGATCATGCCGAAATGCTGGTGACGCTGGGCTGCCTGATAAATATTCACCGCAATCACAAGACGGTCATATTCCGGCGGGAGCTTGGAAAGATCGATCATGATCTGCTCATCATCGCCATCGCCGTCGCCAGTCAGGTTATCTCCCATGTGTTTGACCGCGCCTGATGCATGCTTCAGATTTCCAAAATATACAACATCCTTGCTGGATTCCAGGCGTCCGTTCTTTAATAAAATCACGGAAGCATCACAGTCGATGTTATGGGTACTACCTCCGCCGAACCCGAAAAGCCCGTGCTTCTTTACCTCCGCTGCGTCCCAGCCGAGTCCTACCATGATCTTACTTAATCCCTCACGATCCTTGGACAGGCTTACTCTCTGTCCCTTCTGAAGATTTACTGACATATCTTTTTCCTCCCATCAGTTTCTGTTTTTTATATAGATCCGCAGGATCCTGTTCGGTTCCTGCGGATAACTTTTTCTCTCTTTTTTACTCTACATCGATGCCGTAACGTCTGCACAGCCCAGCCAGGCCGCCCTGGTATCCGTCACCGATTGCGTGGAACTCCCATTCGCCATCATGACGATACAGCTCCGCCATGACTACCGCAGTCTCAATGGACGCTTCCTCATTCAGGTTATAACGGGTTAATTCTGCTCCGTCATTTTCATCCACAACGCGGCAGTAAGCATTTCTTACCATACCAAAGTTCTGACCGCGGCGCTCTGCATCGTCAATCGTGATCGTAAAGACGATTTTTTCGATATCTGCAGGAACTTTTGACAGGATCACCTTTACCTGCTCATCGTCGCCGTCTCCATCACCGGTGCGGTTATCACCCATATGGATAACAGAACCGGAGGGATGGTCAAGATTGTTATAAAAAACAAAATCCTTGTCCCTTCTGCATTTTCCGTTTGCGGCACACAGGAATGCAGATACATCCAGGTCAAATGCGTAGCCGCCTCCCTCCTGTGCATCCCATCCCAGGCCTACGGTTACTTCCTTTAATGACGGACGCTTCTTTGTCAGGCTGACTTTCTGGCCTTTTGATAAACTAACTGGCATATGTAATCTCCTTTCTATTCTTTCTATACAGACCCATACATAGAGTGGGTCGCACCCGCAGGAACACACTCGGTTCCTGCGGATAACTGTTTTTCCATTGTTGTTTCTTTATACTTCGAGACCGAAATGAGTGCAAAGTGCAGCCAGGCCGCCCTGATAGCCGCTTCCGATCGCGTTAAACTTCCACTCGCCGTCATGACGGTAGAGTTCTGCCATGATAACGGCAGTCTCGATGGAGGCATCCTCGCCCAGATCGAAGCGCATCAGCTCCTCACCGTTATCCTCGTTGACGATACGGCAGTAGGCATTGGATACCATACCAAAATTCTGGCCGCGGGTATCCGCCTGATCGATCGTTACGGTAAAAGCGATTTTTTCGATCTCTGCAGGTACCTTGGAAAGATCTACCTTTACCTGCTCATCGTCGCCGTCACCATCACCGGTACGGTTATCACCCATATAAATGACTGCGCCGGATGCATGCTCCTTGTGGTTGTAGAAAATGAAATCCTTTTCACCGCTGCACTTTCCATTTGCTCCGGTCATAAATACGGATACATCCAGGTCAAAATCATGACCGCCGTCATAGCGGTTAGTATCCCATCCGAGTCCTACAAGGATCTTTTTTAATCCCGGGTTATCTTTGGTCAGATTAATCTTCTGACCCTTTGCTAAACTGATTGGCATCTTTTAAAGCCCTCCTTTGTTCTTTGTACCGTAATTATGGAAGAGTTTCTGCCATTATTGGTTTTTTGCGGACCATACCTTATTTTTTCTGAAGCGCGCGGTATTCCTGTTTGATTGCATCCAGACGTTTTGCGTCCTCAACCCGTTTTGCCCTTGCGTTTTCCTGAATCTGTTTTGTTTCCTCAATGCCGTTTACAATGGTTCTCCAGGTGGTTTCCAGCGTCTCGATCTTAATAGAGCTGCCGGATGCGAGCTGTGTGGTCAGTTTGCTCTGCTCCACGGTATTCTGGGCATTTTTAATCAGCATTTCGTTTGTTTTAGCATCCAGCGCCGCCATGGATTCTGCCTGGATCCGCTGTCTCTTTAACATGATTGCCTGCGCCAGTGCCTGTTTGAATACCGGGAGGGTAATGATGAAGGCTGAGTTGATCTTGCGCACCAGGTTCATATTGGAAAATTCCATGGTCTTGATCATCGGAATGGACTGGATGGCTACGCTTTCCGCTGTCCTTAAATCCTGTGTTCTCTGTTCCAGGAGCATCAGTACCTGATTCAGATTGGAGATTTCAAACTGAATGGACTGGTCGCCGGATGCTTCCATGTCCTTTTTTCTCTGCTCAATATAAGCTTCGATCTCTTTACAGCCCTGCTCTCCTGCCAGAATGTACTTCACCAGTTCGTGGTAATAACCGACATTGGCTTCAAACAGCTGATTGAGTCTGCCATTGGAAGTTTTGATCTCCTCTTCGTACTGCTTCAGCTGCACATAAATCTTGTCCACTTCCCCACCCATGGTGTGATATTTGTCCAAGATCTTGTCGAGTTTCTTTTTGGCATTACCAAACCATTTTTCCAGAAATCCCGGATTGTCCTTGATCTCCTCGATATCAAACTGAGACATAATCTTGGATAACTCTGCAAGCATCTTGCCGGAATCATCAATCTGATTCATGCTCATGCTGTTTAAGACCACATCGGATGCTTTGGAGATCTCTTCGGCTACGGAAGCACCGAATGTCACGACGGATTCCATGTTGTTTACCTCAATGGTGCTGACGATGTCGTCCACCTCTTTGGAGCCGACCAGCGCTTTGGTCATATCCTGTCTGTCGGCCGCGATGTTATATTCCTTAACTTCCGGAAGTTCCGGGGCTGCCGGGGCGATTCCTGCTGCGGTCTGTGCCATGGTTTTTTCTGCTGTCTTACTGAAATCTACTGCCATTTTTAAAATCCTCCTAAAAATTTTCTAAACCACCCTTTTGTGGCTGTTTGCTGAAATGTTGTAAAATCCGGTATCCGCAGATCATACTGATATGGGCCGGACTGGTATTCCGTGATCTGAAAATCGTTCCAATATCGTTCCACACACCGGTATCCGGTCGGAATGAAAAACAGGATGTCGAATCCGATCAGATGAAGCAGTGCTGCCTCAATGGTGTCCCGAAGCGAAAGCTGTGTTTCTCCGGTGATCAGATAGATACGTTTCGGATTCTTTTTTGTAAAATCAAAATTCTGAATCAGCCGGAGTGTTTCCTTATCCAGACTGAGTGCTGATGCCACAATCGTATATTCTGTCCCGTTCTCCCATGTGCCGCGGATCCATCCGGTATCCAAAAGCTGCTGTGTCTTTTTTAAGATGTGGTTCTGCACTTCTTCTCGAAGAAACCCGTATGGGTAATCCGGGCTGTTTTTCATGGACTCTGTTCTGAGTTTCTTATTTTTTAAAAAAGCGGTGACGGGGATCTGCGCGCGTCCGGCTGTATCATCTGACATTTTGGGAATCTGCCGGATGACCTGTGTGTCCGCGGTGATGAGACGCTGGACCTTTTTCCAATACTCCTCCGTGTTGCTGTCCTTGACGCCGGAAATTTTTGCAAGGAAAACCGGCATCCGGACATTTCCTTCCGATGAAAATCCAGGGCGGTAACGAAGTTCCTGATCCCAGAGAATCGTGATTTCTTCTTCCATGGTCTGCAGGATGACGGAATCGGCCGTGGCAAACTGTTTTTCCCGGTACATACCGGTATCCTGGTACAGCCTGGTATCCAGTTCCTGTTCCGCGTGATACGCAACCGTTCCGATTTTCCCTCCTGTTTCTTCCGGGAACCATTCCATGCGTGCGGTATTGGGTAGGTGTACTTTAAAAAGTGCGCCGGATTCCGGCATTCCACCCTCTCCTGCTTCCGGGCGGAAAACAACCATGTCTACTGGAAGCATGGATAAAAGCCGAAAAAAGACCGCTTCTTTTTCATTTACGCTGCCGCCGAAACGATAAAAGGTTGCGACCTGCGGGAAGTGCATGTCTTTCCATAAGCGGTACGCATATGAACGAAGCCAGCAGATCATATAAACACCAAGAGCTGTCAGTCTGCCACCGTTCATTCCGCCAGCAGCCTCTTCTTCCATCGTGTGGCAGAACGCATCCCTCACCATTGTTTCCAACCGGTTGTTTTCCGGAAAACTGAAATTTCCAGCCAGAAGGCGGAATAAGGGACGACCGGAAAGTGCCGGGTCACGCTTGACTGCAGCAATCGCTGCGGCATCCGGTGTAGGGAGAGATTTATTTACAATAACCAGTCCATGTTTTTCTGACTTTCTGCCAGCAGCCAGCCTATAAAGCGTTTCCTGGTATGCGGCCGGAGAATCCACTCCTTCGATTTCACAGAATGCGTTGTAAAAGATGTTTTCTTCCTGACCGCGTTCTTTGGCTGGTATAGAAAGATCGTGAAAAATATCTCCTGACATCCATGCGTTTGTGCATGGAGTGGGATACATGGATGATTGTGGTATGACTGTTGACGAAGGAACAGTAATTCTGCGCTTTTTCACAATTTCGTCCATGATGGAACGCACTCCGAATTTATCCGGGAACGGTTCTGGGTTGGTCGGGACTATCTCCAGCGTTTCGTCTTCTTTTGCACCGGATGTTTTAAAAAATGCATCACGGTCACGGGAAAGGATTACAACGCTACATCCTGCAAGGCACAATGCCCGCAAAAACAGAAATCCGTAGGTGGAAGGCTCTCCCTCGTACAAAACCGCGGAGGCATTCCCATTCTGTTCCATCAAACTTCCAAGGCGGTAATACATCCAACACATGAATTTCACGAATGTGTTTTTTAATGCACCTGCAGTTTTTCCCTCTTTCTGCAGTTTTGTAAACATTCCGAGCATAGCCTCCGCAAGCCGTTCTTTTTTATCTGCCTTGCATCCCGGCAGCAATTTGCCCATTACACACTGGAAGAATTCTGCATCCATACGAAAGTCCTGCCCGGCTATTTCCGTATAATATTTCAGCTGCTCCGGTGTCGGGTTTACCAAGCCTCCGGCGATGATAGCTCCGTTTTTCTGTGCTTTAATACAGTATTCAGTGAGAAAACAGTTGGCATCTTTTCCATATCGGCATAGCAGGCCAGGAAGTTTACCAGAGGTGTTTTCTACGGATATGAATTTTGTAAATTCTTCAGGTGTCATTGATGCCATCTGGCTACCCTCCTTTCTTCTGATTGTTACGGTGTAATTATGGACAGGAAGCGCCCAGAATTGGTTTTCTGCCGTCTGGGTGAACAACTCGGTCATTGAATAACCGAGGCTTCCTGCTTAATATCCTAAAAAAGAAAGACATGGACTTGCCATGCCTTTCGAATATTTCTAATCTTTCCTTGCAGTAAACAAATCAGTCCTTTTTCGTGGTGTACTGCTGATTTTCGGCTGCAGCCCTCTTCTCAGCACGGTCTTCGAGCAGGATTCCAATGGGTACGGCGAGAGCCGAACAGAAGCTGATCAGCAGGCAGTACCAAGTGAAGCCGTCTCTCATGACTGAAGTCACGAGAATGCGACGTCGGAATTTTTCACCAGTTTCATCGGCGTCAGGTTCAGTGCCGTAATTCTCGGTGTGCGGTCGATGATTATAAGAATTTTGTGGCAGCAGCAAACGTCAGATGCGTCGCAGCTGGCTTAAGCTAGTCCACTGTTTTTTTAAGTCCCGCATGATTTCGCTGGAAATCTATGCAGTGGGTGGCTGTCTGCTTTCTCATGAGCAGTTTTCTAATGTTTTTTCGCAATCAGCTTGCGCACCACATCAATCGGAATGACCATAAATGCTAACATCAGGCAGATCATCCAGGAATGGGCACTCAGCCGTTCTACACTCAGTACTTCTCCGCCGAAAGTTACAAACACGAACTGCATCAGGAAGATTGTTCCCATGACAAGCAGGAAATTTTTATTTCGTCCGATATGTTCAAACGGGTTGACGTGTTCGGTTCTGGCGTTGAAGCCGTTAAAAGTAATAGCCATCATGAAAGTTGCGAACAGAGCAGATTTTAAATAAGTGATATCCACATCCCCGAACAGGTTTCGAACCGCCGGGACAAACAGGATGGACAGGCAGATGCCAGTGATGTAAAAAGCGCCGATCAAGATCTCTACCATCATGTTTTTGGTCAGGATATTTTCACGCCTCGGCACCGGTCGTTCCTTCATATACTCTTCCAAAACCGGTTCACTTCCAAACGCGATGGCTGCTAGAGTATCCATGGCAAGGTTGATCATTAAAAGCTGGGTCACGGTTAAAATGACGTTTTCTCCCAACATCGGGCCGATGAAGCAGGTCAGAACTGCTGCTACATTGACGGTTAACTGGAAGATCAGGAACTTACGGATGCTCTTAAACATGGTACGTCCGTACAGAATCGCCTTTTTAATGGATGCAAAATTGTCGTCCAGGATGGTGATATCACCGGCCTCTTTGGCTACTTCCGTACCGCTTCCCATGGCAAAGCCAACATCCGCCTTCTTCAGTGCCGGAGAATCATTGACCCCGTCGCCGGTCATTCCGACTACTTCGTCCAGCTCCTGTGCCAGTCTGACCAGACGGCTCTTATCGGTCGGTAAGGCCCTGGAGACAACGCGCAGATGCGGCAGAATGGCTTTCATTTCTTCATCGCTCTTTTCTGCCATTTCCGCGGATGTCAGTGCCACATCATCAGGGTCTGCCAGCAGCCCGGCTTCTTTTGCAATGGCGCATGCAGTTTCTTTCCGGTCTCCCGTTACCATGACAACCTGGATTCCGGCACGCTGCACTTCACGGATGGCATCCTTGGCTTCCATTCGCACATTATCCCGGATACTGATGATGCATACCAGGGTCAAGTCTCCTTCGTCGGAATCTCCATTTCGTTTTGCCACGGCAAGCAGACGCATGGAACGTCCCGCCTGTTCATTCATATAAGTATCCAGATAAGCACGTTCTGTCAGTTGTTTTTCCATTCCGTTTTCATCCAGATAGGTACGGCACCGCTCCAGAATTTTTTCCGGTGCACCCTTAATATAAGTAACGGACGCCCCATCCTTGGTAATGGTAACGCTTGAATATTTCTTTGCGGAATCAAATGCATTGAACCGGCTGACATCCTGTTTTGCTTCAAAAGAAGTCTGCTTTGCATCCATCAGGAATGACATCAGGGCGCGGTCTGTACTGTTACCGCCAATAATGTTTTCTTCCGAAACGGATGCTCCGTTATTGATGCCAATGCCGATGATAATATCTTCTTTCAGACTGTTCCCGATTTCCGAGAATTTGGTGAAGCGACGCACGTTTCCGGTTGTCATTTCCGTTACTGCAAGTTTGCCTTCGGTAATGGTTCCGGTTTTATCACTGAACAGGATACTTAAACTTCCTGCTGTTTCAAGACCGTTGATCTTATGTACCAGGACATTATCCTTCATCATACGGATGCTCTGGAAGGATGATAATATGGACGTCAGGGACGGCAGCCCCTCTGGTACTGCGCATACAATAATGGTCACGGCGGTGGAAACCGCGGAAACAACCAGGGAAAGCCATTCATGCCAGTTATCCGGAATACGTCCGGTTAGTACATTCTGCAGAAGAATGGCAATCATAATACCGACGGCGCCGACATAGCCGAACTGGGAAATCTGCTTTGCCAGTTTTGCCAGCTTTACCTGAAGCGGTGTCTGACGACTCTCTTCCTGTACTTCCAGCGCAAGCTGGCCAAACAGAGTCGCATCGCCGACAACCTGCACATACATGTGGGCTTCTCCACCGCACACTACGGTGCCTCGATAAGCATAGTATTTATTTAGTAGATCTTTTGTATCAAATGACTCTCCGTTTTTGCGCGGCTCTTTGGTCGCTTCTTCGGTCTCGCCGTTTAAAGCCGCCTGATCCACTTTAATGCTGCCGTCAAGGATGATACCGTCTGCAGGAATTTTATCTCCGGCCTGCAGATATACGATATCTCCAGTCACTACATCGCTGACATGGATTTCCTTCATGTTGCCATCACGCAGTACCTTTGTTTTTTCCTTGGCAAGCTCCGCTTCTTTTAAGGCAGCTGCCTTTTTCTGCTGTTTGTTTTCACTGATGGATGAGACACCGTTGGAAAGAATGATGGCAATCACAATCCCAACCGGTTCATACCAGTCTGCTTCCCCCATGAAAAACATGACGATTTCCACAACCAGTGCCACCAAAAGGATCATGATCATCGGTTCCCTGAACCCTTCCATAATCTTTTTCCAGAGAGATTCCGGCGGAATCTGCGTAAGGGCGTTGCTGCCGTTCGTTTTCCGGCTTTCTTCCACTTCTTTTTCTGTTAATCCTTTGAGATCTGACATATTGTTTTTTCCTTTCTTATTTTTGATGTAAGAATTATGGATGTGATTTTGCAAAAATTGGTCAGAACAGGAAAATCCCCTTCCGAGAGGGAAGGGGATCCTGTTGAATCTATTATTTCTTTGTCTGTACAACACCGTTTACGGTCCACTGACCCTTTTCATTGACGGTATAGCCGTCCGGGGTTGTGGTTCCCTTATACAAGCGCCCACGTTTTCCGTCGGAAACCTCTTGGAAGTAATAGCATTCGGATACGCCGTCTCCGTTATCGTCAATCCAGGTCCAACCGGTGAGCATACGTCCAAGGGTGTTATCGGATACCGGGTTCAGATAGAAGACATCTCCGTTTGCGTCGATGTACCAGCCGGTGGTCATAACGGAGTCCCTTCCGAAATGGAACCAGTCAAACTGAGACTGTCCCTTGGAAGTATCCGCATACGGATTCAGGATTGCGCCCCACTCATCCGTGTAGGTATGGTCAGTGGAGAAGAACCAGCGTCCCACGTTATCGCGGAGCCATGTACCGCCCTTGACTACATAGCCAGGCAGATTCGGTCCGGTTGCGTTTTTGGTTCCACCCGGTGTGGTAGATTTGGTGGAACCGCCACCGCCGCCACCACCACTGTGGGAACCGCCGCCTCCGCCTCCGCCGGAAGTGGTATAGGTGTTATCCACGTACTTGATGTTTAATTTCACGTTGCACTGATCGGCCATGCGTCCGTCCATGGAAGAAGCGGAAATCACAATAGCGCCGGAAGTGATCGCGTTGTTTGTGCTAGTCCAAGCATGCTTTAAAGCTTCCTTGATAAGTGCATGTGCATCACTTGAGAACTTACTGCCCTGTGCCTGTACCACTTTGCCGTTTGTATCCTTATCGGTCGGCAGTACCAGGGCCAGATGTCCGTTCTGATCTACAGATAACAGACCTGCGTCAGAAGTTGTCCACTTGAGGCCGTTCTCATTCGGGTTCGCGGAGTTTAAGACTGCAGACAGTTCCGCTGCGGTTGCTCCGGTCACAGTGTAAGTCGGGTAGCTGCGGTTTCCGGTTGCGGTAATGGTTACGTCCATGTTCTTCGTATTCTCGGACATTTCCACATCCTCATACTGGAAGTTTACGGTTACATTGGCATGGTCTTTGGTTCCCATATCGCTGTTTGCCGCGATTGCTGCTACCTTCTTCTGGCCGCTGAACTGGTGTTTTGCAACGATATCAAGCTGCCACTGTGCGTCCACAACAGGCTGGATGTTTCCTGCATCATCCACGGTCAGGATACCGCTGTCTTCACTCTGCCAGGTTACCTTGTTGCTCTTTCCAGGCTCCACAAACGCTTTCGCATTAATCTTGCGGATATCGTTTCCGCTCCATACATAAGACGGATTGTTGGTTCTGGAAGTCTGGGTCATGATCAGGTTATAGGTTTCCGCAGTCTTATCCACGATGACCTTATCATAGCGGAAGTTTACCGTAATCTGGCATGTATCTGCAGTTGCTCCGGTGGTCGGGTGCTTTGCGGTTACGGTCACGGTTCTGCTGCCGGAATGAGTATCCTCATTGTAATCCTGTGCTTTTGCAATCATATCCGCAATCCAGGTATCCTTATTGACGCTGACGCGGCCGTCTGCATCCACAGTCACAATATCCGGATCGGAAGTTTCCCATACAGGAGTAACATCCAGGCCGCTTTCATCGGAAATGTGTGCTTTCAGCTGAATCTTATCATCTCCAGTCCAATGGGACTTCACACTGTTGGTGCGGGAATCATCCGTGTACACCACGTCAAAGGTTTCCTCGTTGGACTCCAGCACAGATTTATCGTAACGGAAGTTGATGGTTACCTTATAGCTGTCGGATGTGGTCTTGCCATCCACGGATTTGGTTGCGGTTACTACGCCGCTTACGCTGCCGTTTGTCTTGCCGGAGGCAATCACGTTATCCCACAGGCCCTTGATTGGCACCAGATATCCGTCCTTGTCTACCTTGCAGTAGTCCTTGATGTCTCCGGAAAGCTCATATACAGCATCGTCCGCTTTGACGCCCTGGCTGGAATATGTGGTGTTGGAAAGCTTTGCGATACCATAGGACCATTTTCTGGTTCCCGGATTGTTAATGCTGTAGTTACCCTGAGTTGCCACAACACCGAGTGTGATCTGGCGATCCTTTACGGAAGCCTTTGCGGTATCGTAAGTATTTTCCGGTGTGGAAGCAGTGATCACATCCGGGGATGCCTCGTATCCTTCCGGCAGCGCGGAAACGGTTGCTGCGTCCATATCAACGCCGTCATAACGGAAGTTCACGGTTACCGGAACCTCGGAAACGGAAGAGCCGTTTGTGGTCTTTGCCTGTACCTTTACGGATACGCTTCCGCTGTTTCCGCTCTTGCGGTTTGTCATGATGTCCTTAATCCACTGTGCTCCCGTCTTGGCGGTAACGCTCTTGGTGTTCTTGTTGTCGGTATCTGACAGGGTAAGGATGGTGGTATTTACACTTCCGTCTTCATTCAGTACGGTAAAGCCTGGGACCTCACTGGTACCGGTTGCTGTTGCGGTTACGGTCTGCGGGTCTGTTCCACTCCATCCGCCTGTTTCACTCACGTCAGTTCCCGCCAGGCTGGTGCGTACGTTCTGGGTATAAACCAGATCAAAGTCCAGGTTCTCCTCGTCGCTGCTCATGGAGCCTGCGGTAAAGGTGACACGGATCGGCACGTAATCTACCTTGCTGTTGTCACGGGTGGAAGTTGCCACCGCATTCAAGGTGACAGTCACACCATTTAAGTTGCCTTTGGAGATCTGATCCTGAATCCACGGAGAGTATGCCATATCAGAAGAATCACTACTCTCTCCATATCCACGGACCGTAATCTGCCCGCTTACCGGATCGATATCAAGCACATCATACGGGTCAAGGTTCGGCTGTGCGGTAATATCGCCATTCTGTAAGGACCAGCGTACCTGGTTGTCGTACGGAGTATGCACACCGTCTGTCGGATCGTAAACCGGGGAAACGGTTGCAGACAGCACCTCGCCGATACCGCCGGAAAGCTTGCTGTTTAAGCCGTTGGATACAGAATAGAGATTTCTTGCGGTTACGTCTGTTTTGGAATTACCCTTAAAAGTATAGATCACGCTGTAATCTTTGACATTACTCTTATTGTTGATCTCCACCTTTGCCGGCATGATCTCGGTCTCGTCCACGGTCTTAAAGTTGACGGTTACAAGGCAGGTGTCGGTTGCGGAGTTGTTGTTCGCATCCTTACCGGTTACCTTGATGAACTTCTGCATGGAATAATCCTTCTGCGGAATCTTTTTGTCTTCTTTTGTGTATTTGCTATCCTCGGTATCCGCGAGGTTCTTGATCCACGCGTTATCGCAGGAGGAATCATGCACACCCTTTAAGAAGACTGCAGCATCCTTATAAGCGTTATCGCCAGTTCCGGTTACGGATACCTGGAGAGTGCCGTCATCCTGTTTATCACGGTCACTGTCTACTGCGGATGCCTTTGCTTCTGCGGTCATCTCGCCGCTCTCATCCAGATCATCTTCCTTTACGGCAGTCATGTACCACGCCACATCCTGGTTGCTGAAATAGGACGGGTTGAAGGTAACGCCGAGTGCCGCGGTTGCCTCATCAGCGGAATCCGGACTTTCATTGTTGACCGTGTATTTGACGGTCGGATTTTTGCGGTCGCCGCTTAAAGTGCGCACTACGTTGTAAGTGATCTTGTTTCTGGTCAGTGCCGCACCGGTGACGGATACGGAAGTCTGATCATCCACATTAAACTTAATGTCAACGTCAGTGTAGCCGATCGGAGGATTGGTTTTGTCCTCGGAATCATCGACCTGTGCTTTGGCACTGATAACGGAATGATACCAGTACGGAGATTTTGTGGACATATTGTCCTTGTAACCGCCGTCCTTCTGCTTATCCGCAAGCTCTTTTGCCTTATCTGCGATGGCGGAATCGGACAGGTTGAGGGTAAAATACGCACTCTTTCCGTTGGTCAGTCCACTTTCCACGGTCATGTTGGAAAGAATGTCGTTTGCTTCATCGTTGCTGGTAGACCAGCTTAAATTGAATTTATCGTTGTCCGCGCCGTTTACCAGGGAATTTAAGAAGAAACGGTCTTCCTGGTTTACATGCTCGGTGCCGTCCGGGTCCACGGTCATGATGACACGGTTCTCCCAGCGATTACCCTTTGCATCGGTAATGATGGAAGCGGAACCGTCTACGTCTTTGTTACCGTTATAAGCGGTTACCATGTACTTGATGGTCGGTTTTTCACGGCTTCCGGTACGCTGCTGGGTTACCTCGAACACGATTTTGGATGGGCTTAACGCAACAGCCTGCGATACCTGCTTATAGATAGCGCCCAGGGTTACGTCAGAATCCGGCATGGTGAAGTAATAGCCGGCACCTTCGGTGATACCCTCTTTCACGGTATCGTCGGAATATACATAGAACTCGTCGTGCTTATGGTAATTGATGTACGGGTTATTTGCCTGGGTCTTATCCATCTGGAAGTATCCGGTGCCGTCTGACAGGGCCTGGAAAGATACATATACCTTATCGCCCGGTGCAAATGCACCCAGATCCTCGCTGGTCACATGCGGTTTATAGGAACCACTGATGTAAGCACTGATGTTCGCTGCCTTCGTGCCGCTTACGTGCGGGTCTTCGATCGTCAGAAGGAAACCTCTGGTCGGTTTACCCTGTGCATCCGCAGTAAAGTGGTTGATGGTATCAATGTTTCCATTCGGGTCTTCCTCACGGATCTTTAAGATTCCATCCTCCAACTCCTTATAGAAGTACTGTTCACCGCTGGTTACATTATCGCCGGACACGATAGTATAGTAATTGTCGCCCGTATGCCAATAACCGATATGGGCATCCTTTCCGAATTTGCCGTCATCCGCCACGCGGGAACCACAGATACCGGTATCGGCCTTGGTCTTGGTATCCGCGAACAGATACGCAAGATCGCCGTCAGCGCCATAGGTAAAGCCTGCGTTGTTGACGCGGGTTCCGATGAATGCTGCGGAATAGTTATTGGTGGAAGTCGGAATCAGCGCGGTTGCGGAGAAACGGGCTACCTTTACATGACCGTAGCAGTAACCGCCGACGATACCGCCGACTGCATAAGAGTTATTGGAGCCGATCTCGCCGTCGTGCACCTCGGTATTGTAAATATCGGAATGGTCGATTGCACCGGCAACGCCGCCGACGTACGCTCCGTTACCGTAAATATGGTTTCCGGAACCGGTATTGGTGCTGACGTAGGTATCGATAATGGAAGTGTTGGCTGCAAAACCGACAATACCACCCACACAGGAGTGGCCATTTAAAAACTCGGAGGTGAAAGTGACTGCTTCATTCGTGTAAGCCGCCACCTTATCCGCCTTACAATCCTCGATGATGGTGTTGCGATCGCCGGACTGCGTAGTGCTAGACTCCGCAAAGCCCACAAGACCGCCGACATAGCCCTTGCCTTTTACGACACCACTGACGGTACAGTTCTTAATGGTAGCATCCACCACATGTCCTGCAAGGATGCCTGCGTAGTCGCTGCCCTCAAGCGTATTGCGGCTGGTGTCGATGGACAGGTTAGTAATGGTTGCACCGGAGCCAACTTCACCGAAGAAACCGACAGCTTCCTGTTCCTGGATTTCTGCTACCATGGATGATGTAATGCCAAGCGTGGTATTAGCTTTGAAACCAAGGTTCCTAATGTTTGCCCTGTCTTCCGCTGTAATATGGCCATGGAACGCTACGGCATCACCGCCGCTGTTTCTCTGGAAACCTACCGGGATCCAAGAACCGTTCAGATCATAAGTACCATGCTCGATACGGTAGAAAGTATCCTCATTATGCAGGTTCTGTGCAATATTTGCCGCAAAGAAGCGGAGGTCTTCCACGGAATCGATGATGTACGGGCTTTCCTCAGTACCGTTACCGTGCTGATACAGGTCTGCACCTGCTCCGTAGTTATCCGGCCAGAGAGAACCGATTGCGGACAGAGTGGAAACGCCACGCAGCATGTAAAGATTTAACACGAAGTTGTATGCGTCCTCTGCGTCCGCATGCTCGATCCAGTCCTGGATGATGTCGTTCTTATAGGAACGAATCTCGCCGTCCTCATTTCTGACAACCGCATTTTCCTCAAACCAATCCCAGAACTCATCACTGCCCTCTTCGCCACCGAAGGCAACGTATTCTTTTTCTGCGTCTGAAGCAGTGGCTACGCTGCTTTTTGCGATTGTGGCGTGCCATGCGAGGATTGCAGCTTTTGCATCCTCAGAAGTAAGATCTACATTTCCCTCCTCATCTTTATCGGTAAACAGGGAATCCATCCATGCCCAGAATGCAGAGGTACCGAATACCGGATAATCCGATTTCTTCTGTGTGCTGTCCGCAATCTCAACGTCAGCTATGATCTCTTCCGCATCGGACGGGGTTGCTTCTTCCTCATCATCCGGAAGAATGTCGCCATCTGCGATCAGGACATCTTCATCGTCCGGGTCCGCATCGCTTGGTGTTGCTTTTCCGGAGTCTGTCACATCTGCCGTTTCGCTCAGCTCCTTTGCAAAGACCTGAACAGCAGGTGCTGCCGCTGGCGCGGCCATGGACGCACTTAATGCTGCGGCCACGTAACGGCTGATTGCTCTCTTTCTCATAATAAATTCTCCTTTCACAGGCCTTTACCAGCCCGAATCTTTTTGACAGCGTAATTATGGAATTCTTTTTTGTAAAATTGGTAATAAAAAAGTACCGGCAGGATGATTCCTACCGGCACTTACAAGTCAGCTTCCCTGATACATTGCATACATCGGACGGATGCCGATATCACATAAATCATTGTTTTTGGTTGCTTTTACGGATCTCGGCTCAATGGCTCCGGTCTTTAAGTTGACGGTATAAACCATATCGTCTGTTCCGTATTCCGGAGTTCTCAGCCAATAAGAACCGCAGTATTTTGTGATAATGCTTTCTGCATTATTTTCATTGGAATGATCCACTTTCCAAAGGTAATCTTTCATGGAAAGTGCCTCTTCCAGGGATGGGATGAAAAATCCCGAATAGAGTACCTGGGGGTTGGAACGGGCGTAACGTGAGAATGACTTCGCCGTCACACTGCCAAACAACCCTGTCGCGGAACTTCCGGTGTATTCATTCTTGATTCCGATATTCATGCGTACCAGATTATCTGTATCCGGGTTATTGGCTGTCAGCCATTCATGGATTGTGGAGTATTTATAGTTGTTCGTGCTTCCGAAGAATCTAGTTGACTGTGTGCCATCCGCTTCGTCAAACCCGAGTCCTTCATTGGACGGGATCACGGTGTCACAGAGGAACAGTGCCATGCTCTTGTCCGTAGAGGACTTATCCATATAGTTTTCATCCACGCAGCGGAACAGATAAAGTTTTCCGTTGATTTCACGTGCCTGCAGGTCGCCGACATTCCAGTGTTCCTCTTCCGCTTTCTGGTTTTCACCGGAACGATTCAGGAGGATGACCGGATGTGCTTCATAAGCAGATGCTTTTTCTTTGGAAACGGTTGTGCCATTTGTCAGGATTACTTCCGTATCCGAGTCTCCCTTTGTTAAGTAAATGCCTTCTGGGAAATCAAACTTGTTTTCTGCCTCTTCCCGGTAGTGATCATATTCTTCTTTGGTAAGAATGGAAACCGCATTCCCGTCGATCGAATTTAAGTTCAGACGGTTGGAAAGGCCATCCGCAAAGGCATCATCCAGGAACTGCTGAAGCATTGAGGATGTGTATGCTGCACTGTCGGCTGTTGTATAAGTTCCATACAGGTCGCTTCCGACTCCTTCGGATGCGATGAAGAGCATTTTCCCTGTACCGTTATAATCTGTGTCGATACAGGTAAAAGTATATTTCTTTGTGCCGAAGCCAAGAGAACCGGAATCCCAGGTTACCGCAATCGCATCTCCCAGGTTCTGCGATAACTGGACACTGCATACGTCGCAACGTCCGTCATGGTCCTTATCTTTGTGCCCGGTGGCTGGGACCAGCACGGTCACTTTCTCGCCGCATTTGGTACATCGTACTGTATGGGAGGCTGTCGTTAAACAGTTGCCGCTCAGATCTTCCACGGCTTCCCAGTCATGCGTGCAGGCATTCTGTTCCCACTTACGGTAATAACGCACACGTGAAACGGTATAGGTTACGCCATCCAGTGTAAAGGTATCCACGACCTCATTGGAATATCCAGCGAGCCGGTATGCTGACATGGTGGCGCTGACTTCCGCCGTGGAGGTGTCGTATCCACGTCCGATTACATAGTATTCATGCTGGGAAGAATCATTGGTATGGGAAGCGAAATCATTTAAAATGCGGTTGAAACCCGTATTGTCTTCCACAATAAATTCTTCCTTTTTATTTACGTATGTTTTGTGGTAACGGACTGTCAGCTCATCTGCATCCATGGCACTCAGGACAAAATTCTTCGGGGATGTTTCGTCCGCTTCCCAACGGTTTCCGTCCGAATCCTGGAAAGATGACGGGAAATATACCGGGAAGTCAATACTTGAATTTCCCTTTACAAAAGCCGCATATCCGCTGTACGGATCAAACAGGTCATTGTCATCCTCGTCTACGATCCTGACTGTATATCCGCGCTTATTGTAATCCGATGATGTACCGTCGTTCGGTTTTTCATACTGGGCTGTTTGCGTTTTTCCGTCCGCATCCAGGGTAAAGGAACCAAGGTTTTCGGACGGAATATTCCATCCAGGGATATCCAGTGCCCCAATTTCTACCGTGGAATCTTTCGCTCCCATGCCGAACTGCAGTCCAATATCATTCCAGGAATTCTTTTCACGGTATGCGACAAAGAAATGGTACGGGGTCGTGCCGTAAAAGGCATCCTTCTTTTCCTGTGCCTTTGTTGTCCACTCATCCAGTTTGGTTTCAGATGTTTCTCCTGCCACATAGCGGATCACATACTGCTGGTATGTAGTCTGATCCGTATACTCGATATACGGTGACTGTGTCACGGCGCGGTATGTTACACCGTCTTTTTCAATGGTATCCGGATAGTCAAAACGCAGACGGTCTCCTTTTACGGTAAAACCGCTGACGTTCGGCAGCAGCTGATTTCCATTATCATCCACAAAAAGGGCCAGCCATTCATATCCGTCATATTTCCCGGTGCTCGGATTTTTCTCCGGTCCCGGGAATTTGTTTCTTTTTAAAATCACTTCCACGGTGTTGCCGTCATCGGAAATTACATGATAGTTTCCGGATGTCTGTGCAAATCCATAGCTGTCCGAAGTATTCATATACGGGATCTGATCTCCTACATGCCCGATTCCAGTCGTGATTCCGAGCACGGAGCCGGTGTCTTCCGCCACGTATTTGATCGTGTATTTCCTTTCCGTATTGATCTCTTCCTGCTGTCCGGTCAGTTTGAATTCGATCGTAAAAATATTTGCTGCGCGGTCACTGACCGTAAAGATCTGCGGGCTGTCACCGATAGCGGTCCAGGTTCTCCCCTGGGCATCGTTGTAGACTTTGGCAAAATAATAAGGAAGTTTTTCACCCAATGTCCATGTTCCGGTCACATCGTTCATGACCATAGCATCGTTATCCCCATACGCACGGAACCGGATCGTATACGGAACCTCTTTTTTTACATCCGGCTTTTCCACAATTTTTTTATAATAAAGATAGATTGTGTTGTTGGATTCATTGGAAGAGATTGTGGCACTTTCTGGCAGTTCCCCGGCGGCTTCGTATCCGTCCGGGCAGATCCCGGCAAGGCTTACACTTTCTCCGGTATTTCCAGGAATTGTCTTCGTTTCAATGTCCGCCATTGTGTCGATGTCACGGCACACAACAGTTAGAGAACTGTTTGCGGTTTTCTTGTAACGGAGCGTAAAATTGTTTGCGCCATCCCTGGTTACGGTAATCTCCGCATCATCATCCAGTTCATAACCTTCCACATCGTAAGCAGTCCTTACTGTCACCGGATCATCTCCAACGGTGACGGTGCCGTGGAACACTTTCAATTCTGTCCCGTTTTCATCCACACAGGTCACGGTATATTTCACATCCTCGAAGTCCTCGTCTTCTCCTGTACGGATGAGATAAACCTTGAACATATTTTTACCGGTCCCCACTGTAAAGTGATAGCTGTCTGCATAACGGTATCCGTCAAAGTCCACGGGCGGGATAATTTCTTCGTCCTCCTTAGCGGTACCGGTTTCCTTCATCAGGATTTCCCCAGTGTCGCGGTCGATATAGGATACGGTGTAAGAGAATTCTTTCTTGTCCGCATTACTGTCTGTTGCTTTATGGTCGTCATCCGCTTTATTTTTCCGGAACCGGATTACTGCTTCCACACCGTTTTTGTCCACTTTCAGAGCGGAACGGTCCGTGATGCATGTATATCCGTCAAATGTTTTCTTTGGAATGGTGACGGAAGAACCTTTAACAGCGTTTCCGGATACAAGCTCCAGAATATTACCCTCTTCATCTTCATATCGGATCGTATAGGAACAGCTCTCTTCCTTCCGGTTAAAATAAAGCCGGATTACCATGCCGTCTCCGGTTACCGCGAAAGTCGGAGTATTGCCGGCAGCAGCCGTATATCCTTCCACGGAATTTTCTACGGATACTGTTTTTCCTTTTTTTTCACGTCCGGTGACGGCATTTAACGTATGGCCATCCTCGCTATCAATATAAAGGACAGTGTATGCGCATTCACTGCTTTCATCCGTGTTTCCGTTGTCTTTGTCACCATGATCCGGCTGCCCTGCTGATTTTTTATAGATCATCAGGAATGTAGCACCATCCTGTGTGACTTTCTGTGATCCGAGCTGGCCTTCGATGAACTCATATCCGTCAAACTGACGGGTGGCTACGGTAATGAAGGAATTGCGGACCGTTTCCCCTTCCGTGGTGGCCAGAAGGTTACCTTCTGTATCCACATAACGTACCACATAGGAATAATATACAGTTTTTGAAGAGGACCCGCCGCCGGAACTGCTTCCGCCGCCACCGCCACCTCCACCGCCGGAGCTGCGCTTAACTGTTGCTGTCTGACCGGTTGCACTTCCGCCGGGTGATTTTGTGATGATGCCCTTTCCGGATACATATACTGCTTTCCCGTTTTCCATCCACTGTCCGTCGGCGTTTACAACGAAGCCGTCCGGAGTCGTGGTATTCGCATACATCTTTCCCTCCGCATCGAACAGATAGCAGTATCCATCAATCCACTGCCATTTTGATACCAGGGCACCTCCGAACGTGCCATCATGGACGGTATTAAAAAAATACCAGATGCCGTTAATCTGTTTCCAGCCGGAAAAGATCATTCCGTCATCATTAATATAGTATTTTTTCTTATCCGCAGGATCCGTGAACCATCCGCCCGGCTGTTTGGTACCGTCATCACGGACGTAGGACCACTGATTTTGCGGGGTTGAGACCCATGTACCTGCAAAAGATGTCATACACTGACTGGCGGCCAGCGCCAGCACCAGCGGTTTCACCATCTTTTTCTTTCTGATTCGCATTTTCCTTTCTCCTTTCTGTGATTTTTTTAATTATGTGTGCGGAACGCACATTTTTGGTTTAGCCAAGAAACCCAGCTTCCATAAAGAATGCGTGGAGCAGGTTCACAAAGACCTGCCTGAGCCCTGGATGAAGCATGGTCAAAAGCCCGATGGCTGCCAGAATACAGCACAGGGCCGTCCGCAGGATTCCGAGCACCGTCAGTATGGTCACGACCGGTCTTCGTTCCACAACCAGTTCTTCTTCCTGTTTCTTTTCATAACGGTCTTTTAAGCTCAGTCCGCTTTTTTGCAGCGCGGAACTAATCTGTTTTTGTGCCATCGGCAATTCCTCCTTTGATTTCTTGATATTTTTTGCACATCACATACAGGCGTTTATTTTTATCGCTTCCGGTACAGGTGGACAGCACCAGGAGTTTATCATCCCAGGTGAAATCTTCTCGGATCGCCCCGTTTTCCGTAATGTAAGTTTTCAGCTGATCAAATTCTTCCTGTGTGTACGGAATGGTACACTTCATCAGATCCAGATTCCGAACGGAACCATCATACACAGCACATACCTGGTAAATCTCCATGCCGTCCTTTGTGGTATACCGGACATTTTCATGGGAATTTGCGTATTCCGGGTCACGGTAGCGTTTTAAGCTTCCGAACATGGTACCGTTTTTCATGTTGTGTCCGTGCAGCAAAGTAACCGGCCCATTCTCATAACAGGCAGCGTCCACATAAATGCTGCCATAAACGGATCTGGTACCGTCAAAATCACGGGTCAGATAATATCCCGGTTCATCCGAGTGCATGACCGGGTAGGAAATGGCGGTATCCGGAATCTGTAAATAAGCGGCAACGTCCGGATTTACCCGCTGCAGACCTGCGATGTCTACAAGGTTTTCTGTATCAACAGAATACTGTACCTCATCGGACGATATCGGAACCGTGTAGGTATATTCTGCAATGACGGAATCCGCGTGTTTTAGCCCTTTGTCCGCTTTGGTATATCGCAACATTCCAAATGTCAGGCCAGCCGCAGAGACCACGATCAGTGCAATGGAAGCTGCGGATAACAAAATTCGGTATTTTTTCTGCAAAACTCTTTTCTCCTTTATCCACCAAAAAAGACCGCACCTGCCAGGACAGATACGGTCAATACAGGTTTCCCTGCAATTATGGAAATTTTTCTTTTGCAATTTGCCTATGTTTTGTCATTAGAACTCCACGTGGCTGAAGCGGTCAATCGCACTGCGTGCTCCCTCCATGCCGGACTGCGGCGGTGCAGTCGGTTTTGTGGCTGTATGTCCCACAACGGTACTTTTTCTGGAACTGGATGAATTTCTTTTTGCGACAGAAGCAATACCGTTCTTCACAGTCGTGATCGTAGCGCCCTTCGCGAGGGTGCTTTCCTTATCATACGCCATGGACGCGGTCTGTGCGGCAATCTGTTTTGCTTTTTCTGCCTGTTCCTCTGGTGTTGGCGGTTTGGTTTCCGGACGGGCTTCCCGACCGACGATTGGTTTTGCCCCCGGACGTTTTTCCTGCTCCGCTTTCTTCACGGCAGCTTCCTGCTTTGCTTTCAGTTTCCGTTCTTTGTCTGCTACGTTTTCCGGTCTGGTGTTACACTGATCAAATTGATACAGACCCACTCCACTTCCCAGATCTCCTAATAATTTTGCCTTTGGATGTTCAAAGGTGAAGTATTTTTCATCATAGAACGGATCCTCACCTTTAATTACCACGATGCAACAGCCTTTTTCCAGTCTTCTGATCTCATCCACAGTAAGCAGTTCTCGCTTGGTATACTTTATGGAATGGGAATCTGAACCGCCCTTGCCGCTCTTGGTATGGGAACTATCACGGACGCGGATCGTCTGCTGCCCGAGTTTCTTACTCAGGTCCTCCATGGAGGATAACTCGTTACCGCCGAGATAAACCAGTGTATCGCAGGCACCCATCAGGGTCTCCCAGTCATCCTCGTAGAGGTTTTTAATCTGGCCGACTGCCTGAATGAAGATCATAACGGAAAGACCATATTTTCTCATGGTGGTAAGTTTTACCTGGAAGTCCGGGATTACGCCGATGTTGGCAAACTCATCCAGGATGAAACGCACATCGTATTTCAGTCTCAGACCTTCACAGTCTGCTGCGGCATGGCTGTACAGGGAATCGAACATTTGGCTGTACATCATGTTAACCAGGAACGCATAAGGGTTATTACCCTGAGGCACGATGATATAAGTGATCGTTTTTTTGTCGCCAAGGCCGGACAAATCCATTTCATCCTTACATGTCAAGTCCTCCACGGCACTGACATTGAACGGCGCCAGTCTTACGGCTGCCGTGATCAGGATGGACTGCGCGGTTTTTTCGGAAGCCTGTTTGAAGATATCATACTGTTTCAGACAAATGTCATTCTTATTATAAGCACGTACCTCGTCAAAAATCTTATCCAGCTGGGAGGAAGTTGCCTGTGGGTCTGTTTTTGCCTGGCGCAGCAGTTTTGATACCATGGCAAAATTCTGCTTGTCTTTTTTCTGATAACGGATCAGGTAAAAGATGATCGCCTGTAAAAGCGCCGTCTCTGCTTTTTCCCAGAACGGATCCCCGCTCTTTCCTTTTCCCTCCGTGTTCTTAATCAGACAGGAAATCAGGGTCAGAACATCCTCTTCGCCGCGCAGATATTCAAACGGGTTATAGCAATTGGAATGCGGCATGTCGCACAGGTTGAAAACCTTGATCTCATATCCGGCATCTTCAAACATCCTTCCCGTGGTTGCCATCAGTTCTCCGGAAGGGTCCGTAATGACATAAGAACCATACATCTGCATCAGGTTCGGACGTACAATGTTTAATGATTTACCGGAGCCGGGGCCGCCGATGATCATGGAGTTGTTATTCAGTCCGGTCTGTCGGGTGTTCATGGTCACAAAACAATTCTTGGAGTAGATGGTATTCTCATCTCCATCAGCAATCGGTTTCCCATAAGGGGCATTAAACTTTCGGTTAAACATTTTGATGGAACGCGGATTTTGCCACTTTGCCGTACCACACTGTTCTCCATCTTTGTAATGTGCGTTTAGGACTTTATGGTCGCGTGCCACCTGCGCAAGGATCACGATAACGATCAACCCAAGTCCAAACACACTGAAAAAAGTTTTGTTAAATGCCAAGGCAAACGGATTTTCCGACAAAGTCGGAATAACATAAACCATGGCAAGGAACATACTGGTCTGTCCGGTGGCATCCATGTAGTACGCGGTCCTCGCACACAGATATGTAAAGAAAATGAATCCGATACCGATCATGATGTACTGCAATTTGCGGTCGGATTCCTCTTTTTTTACGTTAAGATGTACTGCCAAACAGTTTCCTCCTTTCAGAAAACGGCCGGTTTTTATGCCGGCCGCTTAATATTTCGTTATTCCAGATATCCGCAGAATTTTTCATCCAATGTTGCCGGCATACCTTTCATGCATACCAGGCACATATCGTCCGGGATCTGGCAGATTCCCTCCTGCAAAACCAGCTTCGGCGCAGACTCATGGGCTGTCCTTGCGTTTTCCTCTTCAGGGTCAGATGACTGCGATTCTGTTCCTGTAATGGTGGCGCTGCCAAGTTTGTTTTTAATCCAGTTCCTAGTATTCTCATCGGCTGCCTGACATGATCCGCCCATATATACAACTGCTTCGCACGAAGCCAGGATCGTTTCTGTCTGCTTGTGATACAGACGTTTGATCTGCTCGACGCTCTGCGCCGCCATGACTACAGAAATCCAGGCCGTCCCACAGGCAAGACGGCTGCTCAGTTCAGGGACATAGCCGATATTGGGGAACTCATCCAAAAGCAAAGTCACATGTTCCTTCAGTTCACCTTCATCATATTCAAATGCCGCATGGTAGACCAGCGTATTGAACAACTGCGCGATAAGCATCGGGATCAGGACTTTCTGTTTTTCAGCTGCGTGGAATCCCGTCAGGAATAACGCTGTTTTCGCATCACCAAGTTCATCTAATGCGATGGTGTCGCAATAGCTGATATCTTCTAACGGTTTCCCGTTGAAGGCAGCCAAGCGTTCTGCTGCGGATGCACATACAGCTTTTGCGGTTTTCTCAGGCACAAGCCGGAACACATCATAGCTTAAAACGGCTGGGTCATTTGGTTTCCTTTTGCGCGCTTCCTCAAACAAGGCATCAAATTCCCCTCCGCGCTCTGCTGCAATGGAAACCAGACGGTGCGCTTCATGCAGTGTACACTTTTCGCCTTGACGACGGCGCACCAGAAAGGCAAATACAGCATTAAATAAGGCTGTTTCGCTCTTTTCCCAAAACGGGTCGTTTACCCTGTTTCCCGGTTCCGTATTCTCAAGCAGACAACGGGTCAGATTCAGTGTATCTTCCGCATCTACGCTATACAGAAGTGGATTGTAGCCGTCAGAGGCCGCTGGATTTGCAAAATCCAGAACACGGATTGCATAGCCCTTTTGTCTAAGAGCTGCGCGGCTGCGTTTTAACAGTTCTCCGCTTGGATCCGCTACAACGTATGATCCGGAAGCATGCATCAGGTTCGGCAGTATGACGCAGGAGGTTTTTCCAGAAGCTGTGCTTCCAAGAACCAAAATATCGCTTCTACGTCTTGCCATGCTGTCATTCCATGAAAGGAAAATGTTTTTTGATACGAGCAGGTTATCTTCTCCCTGTGCATAGTCTTCTCCAAACGGGGAATTGTGGGTGCGGTTAAATTCTTTGATTTCATCTTCCGTCCAGCAGAGAGCTTCTGCGGACTGGCATACTTTTTCAATTTCTTTTTTCATGATTCCTTTTGCGGGAGATATGATTATCTCCCTCTCCTCCTTTTCTTTTAACTCACCGGCCCAAAAGACGGTACCGGCCAGTAACGCAGAACCGCCTTTCCGGTAATATTCTCTTCGTATACGATCTTGTTTTCCCAGTATCTTGCATCAAACGAATCATTCCGGTTATCGCCCATCATGAAATATCCGCCGTCTGGGACAGTAATGGAAAAGGTCTCATCTTTTCTCATTGTCTCCTTCAGGTATGGTTCCTCAAGTGGGGTGCCGTTTATGGATACGGTTCCGCCTTGAATGGTTACGGTATCGCCCGGCAGGCCGATGATCCGTTTAATCAGGTAATAGCCGCCGCCGTCCGGATCCGGGAAGATCACGATATCGCCGCGGTTATAATGTCTTATAAAACGCAGACCGATCACCCGGTCGCCGGTCATGATTGTGTTTTCCATGGAGCCGGACGGGATATAGGCATTGATCAGGACGTAATTCATCAGGAATGTCGTGACCAGGAAAATCAGCAGCATAAAACGAAGTGATTTGAAATTTTTTGAAAACATAAAAGATTCCTCCCTGTATGGTTCTCAGGGAGGCGACGCTTCCCTGTATGCCGGTTTGAGTTTCTATGTTTCTATACAGACCCGCGCATAAGGCGGGTCTACCAATCGACTACGAAAACTGTCGGTGGATGCTTTAGCGCTCCTCCTCCATCTCGTGGTCGTTGATTACTGCGGTAATGGTCTGTTCTTTCTCCAGATCAATCAGGATATCCTTCGGCCCGGCTTCCTCCAGCTCATATTTGATCTGTCTGGTTTCTTCCACGCTTTCCTCAATTTCCTGAATGAAAGCAATTTTGACGGAACGGTCTTCTGCGGCAAGTGCGATCATAACTGGGTCTTTATCTGCTTCTTCCAGCATGGCCTGCAGGGCTACCGGATCTTCCAGGGTGGCGTAGCCAAGCGCACGCATACAGAATGCATGGATGAATTCCGAATCCCGCATATCCGCAAGATCCACGGTATTCACATCCCTCTTGCCGAACAGGGATTCCATGTTGTCGCTGCGGTCGGATTTTAAACGCATCTCCAGGTCGGAATTGCCGGACTGGATCGCATGCCAGATGCTGTTATCCAGTCGTACCTGGTTATCTTTTGCCTGTGCTTTTTGTTCCAGATCCATGTTGTCCAGACGGAATTCCATGTGTTCCACAAGCTCGCGTTTGTACATTTCGATCCGTTTCTCTGCATCCAGAACCGGGACTTCCTGTTTAAAGTTTTCAGGTTTCCCTGCTTCGCGGTTTTTTGTAAGATCATCAACCAGATGAATTTTTCCGTATCCGCGGAGAATCTCATAAAGCCGGTCATCCCACCCCTGGTCCATGCGAGAGATCAGTTCCTCCTGTTTGCCGATGTGCAGATGGATTCCTTTTGAGTCGGAAGTGACATAGTGGTCCGGCGCATATGCGTCGTATACCACGCAGGACGCATGGGTATCCCCAAGCTTTGCAATGACATTTTCTATCTGTTTACCCCAGCTCTCGTCCCGTTCTATAATATTGGCACGTGCACTGGCGGAAAGGATTAAAGTCGCATACTTTAATTCACTCATTACCTTGTCTGCATTGGCGGTTTCAAAATACAGCCTGCAGTTGTTGTTTTCCAGCGGAACACTGCAATACGGCACCCGCAGGTCCCCGCGCTTTTCCATATACTCCAGTTTTTCCTGTTCCATGTCCACGGATGAAATACTGATGTTCTGCTCATTGCACCGGATGGCAAATGCCTTTGCATCCGTACGCATAATGGATTCCCGGGTGTTGAGTTTTTCCACGATTTCCCGGGCAAGTTCCTTATCCCTGGCGTCGATTACAAAATGACAAAGATTGGTCAAATGTCCATTCCGGTTGATACACTCTTCCGTCTGGACACGGCTAACCCGGTTGCGGTCAAGCTCTGCGATCACGCGGTCTTTCATGTAAGCACCGCAGGTGATCACCATACCGACGTTACGCTCCAGAATGTCTTTGTTGATATGTCCGTCTTCCCCACGGGAGCGTTCCACAAAACTTAAACCACCAACATCTTCCAGCCGATCCTCAAATTTTACATCGTCATAGGACACACTGTATTTGCTCATGGCGTCATCCGCCATTTCAAACATGAGCTGTAATGTGCCCATCAGATACATGCCGACGTCTTTCATCGAAGCTTCCTTAGCCATAAAATGTTTACCTCCTTATTTTTTCTCGTGGTAATTATGGAAAGGGAAGGCATGGTTCCCGCGGATACGGTTTAAGCAACAATTTAGGTTGCGCCCGGTATCTGCCATATATATAGGGCAGATTAAAATATGGCATTTTTTGTTATCCGCAGAAATCCACTTGCAGATTTTCAGGACCATAATTATAATGAAAATAGATATCCGCAGAAACGAAGTGAAAATTTCAGTTCGGCTTTATCCGCAAAAAAAATGAAACCGCTGATGTTTTTCAATGGGAGGAAAATATATATGGAAGATAAAAGAAAAATTGCTGCCAAATCCGGACAGCTGCGTTATTATACAGAAAGAAAATATGAGGAGAGCCCGATCTTAAAGTCTATGGACCCATACCGTCAGGATCTGCCGATCGGTTATGCAAAAAACTGCACGCGCAGAATGGATGTGCGTGAAAGCACCAAGGACTGTAAGGATGATCTCGGTTTTGGTATCATTCATGCCAGATATCTGGATATGCCTGCTGTCATGGACGGTGTGGATCATTACAATGCTTTCGCACTTCTTGATCTGATGGCAAACGTCTATGATGAGAATGACGCAAAGGCTCCGCAGAACAGTACGGTTCTTGATGCACTTGCGTATCTGGAGACCAGACCTGGTTATACCGTGGAAATGCTGCGCCGTTTTTATCCGAGCAACGCAAACTGGATGGACAGCCAGAGCGGCGAGGGGCCGAACAACAACCGCATCCTTGATCCGGTACAGCATTCCGTTATGATGAAACACCTGCAGGAACGTCCGGAAGTAAGACAATCCATCCTTTGCGGCTCCCGTCATCATCAGTATTATAAAGATTACGAAAAAGATACGACATCCCAGGGATATGAACCGGCGTTTGATGAATAATTATATGTAAATGACCTACCTTATGTGTGGGTCTGTATAGAAACTTTGACAGAATTAATCGCCACATGCTTGTGACTTCAGTCGCGAGAGATGGTTTCATGAGTAATTTAGTGTAAAACCAATTTTCTCTGTTTTTGTTCCATAATTACTGTGTCGATGAGGATGGCTCCGATACACTGTCCTTGGACAATTGCATTACAAGTATAAAAATCAGAAACGAAAAGGAGACACAAGTTATGAATGGAACAGTAAAGTGGTTTGACACCCGCAAGGGATACGGATTTATCGTTGGTGATGACGGACAGGATTATTTTGTCCATTACAGTCAGATCCAGGCAGATGGCTACAAGACCCTGCACACTGATGAGCGTGTAAGCTTTACCGCTGGCAGCGATGCTTCCGGTCGTCCGGTTGCTACCTGTGTATCCGCAATCTAATCACAAAAAGATCCGGAACGGGGCTGTCGCCTAGCAAAAACATTGCTAATGCGACAGCCTCGTTGTACTTGGTCCATGAAATGGGTTGCAAGTTTTGCTAGAAATATGCCCTGTACAAAATGTCCGCTTAGATATCCGTCTCAAGCAGCACCGTCTAATTGCGCAACACGGCAGGCGGTTTGCCCCTCTGCGGAGGGACTGTGACCCTCCGATTACATAGAAATCCGAAAGGAAATCTCATGAAAGGAGGACTTAGCCATGAATATAGAAGAGGTAATCGCATTGTTGAGCTTATCTTCACATGCTTTGGACTCGGCTAGAAGATTGTCGCGATAATAATAAAACTCAAAAATAACCGCCCCATACCCTTGCAAAGTGTGAGCGGCTATTTTTTGTAGCTAAACATATAAACACGGGTAAACCGTCTACCGATGGTTATAGTATAGCATCGTGTAAGAAAACGTTCAAGAGAATGTTGGATTGTATTAGAGAACTACGATATGTCTCTCAAAAAATGATCTCAGTCCCACAGGTCCCGAAAATATCTGGCAAAGAGCTTTATTCCCTCTTTCATGCACCGATCCCGGTATACCGTCAATTCATTCTCCGCTACCAACCACTGATCCGATATTTCCTTATATTCAGGCACATCGGACATGGTGTACATGCGGCAGGAGCCTTTCTTTTTTCCTGCTCTTTCGTATGTTCGCTCATCTTTTTTACAGATATAAGAGCTGTGATCTGTCTCTTTGTTTACAGTTACGGTTCTATCTATATTTAACGGCTCGACAGATAAGCCCGAAGGCTACCATATCGATTAACGCGTGCCCTCGACGCGGCTGATTTTACAGCTTGTTTCCAGTTTTTCCTGTCTTGACTCAGGGTTCTCCGATTTTCACAGTCTCGGATCAACTGTCTGATACTTTTTACATTTGCTGTTCACAAATGGTTACTAGGCAAAATCTGTAATCCTTACTACCTCCGCAAAAGGCATCATCGGTATTGCTCCGGATTACCCTGGCGTATCGCTCCAGGTATAGCAATGGTAAAAGTTACCAACGTCCGCAAAATCCGCAGACCGCTCAGGGCTTAATGGTCTCTTTAGTCTCGCCCTGTCGAGATAACTACATCTTAGCCCGTATATCCAGATATGTCAACAGATAATACGGATTTTATAAAGATATCGGTTTACCCGTTCATAGTTCGCTCTACGCTCACTATACCCGTGTAAACCGATATTTTGCACACGTATTTTTTCATCTGATTCTTTGCAATAACGCTTTTTACATGATGTTTAAAATTCCGAACGCAGGAGAAAAGGAAGAGCCCGTCACTTATGATAGGCTCTTACTTCTTGCACTAAATTAACTTATATATAATACATACATTACATGATTTTTCTATTGCAATACAATATTGCTTAACACATCCTCAATATATTTATCATATCCTTTTTCTATATTAACTACGAACAATTTATCCTCTATTACCATTGCATAACAATCAAACCAATCATATTTTGATCCCGGACAATAATATGTCAGAACCCCTCCTATATCCTCTTCCGAAAATATACCCGGATTGCTATCTACTATGGAAGCCAATTGTTCATCTCCATTGTTTGACTTATATGTCGCCAACTTTACTTTGAATGTTTCCCCATTTGTTTCGCATTCATATGTTATTGCAGTGTAGCTTTCTGCCACAGAAACCTTTTTATCTACCGCACTAAATGCGGCTGCATTTGAATAGGTTGCAATAATACTACTATTAGAATCCATCATAAATACAGAGACATTGCTCCGTGTTAAAAAATCTTCTATAGAATCATATTCTGTGTTTGCCTCGGATTCAGCAATATTATCATTATTATTAATTGGAGCCGCTTCAGCTGTTTTTCCCTTACAACCAGATAGACCTAAACACATTATTGCTATTAGTATTATGATATTTTTTCTCATATCAAATCCTCCACTGTATCTATAGACCCTGATGACTGCTTCTTACAAAAATGCCATTTCGACAATCCAAACACCAAATATTTTCTGTATATAATGGGAAATTATCATATCCACCATTCATAGTACATAATTTTTCGCTGTCGTGAGGTGAATCTAAGCACCCAAACATATGGGACATTTCATGCTGAATTACACGTATGGTATGTGAAATATCATCTTTATCAGCACCACAATATGTATATTGCTTATTAGTTGTCAATCTATAATTATAGTGATGTTCTTTTCCATTATAACAGCAAAAACGTGGGGTTCCTGACAGGCCCACTACTAAATAGCTACTGTTAGCAGGATATTTTTCTTTAAGAAGATTGGTTAGTTTTATAGAATTTTTATGGTGATATTCTGTATCTGTAGTATCTTTACATTTACTATTTTCCACACAGGTACAATCAGATGTTGTTCCTTGTTTGCACTTATCTATTGGCAACCCAGATGACTCATATTCATCAACATTAAATAATAGATTCCATGTTTTTTCGAATGGTATTCCTACCAGTTCAAATATCTCATCAACCGTTATTTCATCGTTAAATTCAGCTCTAAATGTTGAATCCGTGTAAACATTTATGCCTAATGTAATAGCTTCATTTGCAATGAGACGTCCCGTTGTTTCATCCATATGGAATAACTCTCCACCAATGTTGATCCATCCCGTTGCCATAGAGCCTTGAGGATTATCCCCGGTTTGTTCTAAATATAAATAATAACTATAACCATCAATATTCAACCATCCCATTGCCATAGCACCTGCAGTATGCTCAAACCGTGCAGTCGAATAAAAATAATACCAATAGTTATTTATTTCATACCATCCAGTAACCATTGCACCGATCGGAAAAGTAGAATTACCTGTTGTTTCTAAATAAAACCACTCTCCATTTATATTTTGCCAGCCTCGTAACATATATCCATCTTTGTTAAAATAATACCATTTATTATTTATATATTCCCACTTATTGATAGCATAACTTCCATCAGGATATTCCCACCACCAACCAGTACTATCTTGTTTCCAAGATCCCTTTGCATTTTGAGCTCTTTGTCGCGTATCTGGATAAGAATCTGTTATAATTTTTTCAACAGCATATATTTCTCCTGGCGGATAAACTTCTTCTGCACAAACTATAAAACTATTTATAAGCAGTATGAATAACGTTATTATTGGAAAAAAACTTACCTTTTTCATATGATTCCTCTCGTATTATATATTATATAGTTGATTTTTTATAGGCTACGTCATGCTGTTATTTAATTTGTAAATTTTTACACTTTTTGAGACCATTTATTTTTTACTTTTCCATTTTAATCACCCCTATACTCAATTATATACACGCTTTATTTTGTTTAAATTATAACATCATCTTTTGAAATTATCAATATTTTTCGCTTATATATTTAAAATATCTAATTTAAAGTGTGTTTTTGTAATATATTATATATTATTTTTGTTATATATTAATATTTTGATCGTTATTTGTCTGATTTATTTGATTTATTTGCAACAATATATAAATACAAAAAATGAGAACTCCAAGGTTCTAATATAACCAAGGAGTTCTCATTTTTACTATTTCGCCACTTTTATCCATTTCTATTCAAAGGTATATGATCACATCATATTCCCAACACAAAACGCCGAGCTTCGAAAAGCCCGGCGTTCGTGGTATAATCAGTTTATGCGACTAAACAAAATAATACAGAGAGATTATACCTCTTTTTCTCTGTATTATCAAATCAAACTTCCGCTGGATTTAGAGATTTCTATTCCATCTGATGATCCGGTTCGTCTGGTAAGTGCCTTTGTGGAGGAAATGGACCTTTCTGAACTGTATAAAACTTACAGCAGGATCAGAAAAAATCAGGCAACGCCGCGTCAGATGCTGAAACTCGTCATCTATGCAGTAATGAATCGAATCTACTCAAGCAGGGATATCCAAAAGGCATGCAAACGGGATATCAACTTTATGTACCTCCTGGAAGGAATGCCGGCTCCTGACCATGCAACGATCGCGCGTTTTATCTCCCTGCATTTTTCGGCTTGTGCAAAGGTACTGCTTGCCCAAATGTCAGATCTGCTTTATCTTCTTGGTGAGATCTCAGGAAAGACCATTTTTATTGATGGCACCAAGATCGAGTCTGCAGCCAATAAATATACCTTTGTATGGAAACGGGCTATTACGAAAAATCAGGCCCGGTTATACACAAAACTATCTTCTTTTGTGGCTGAATGTGAAGAACTCTATGGAATCAGGACCGTATACCAAGACCGGATATCCATCCACACATTAAAACGGTTAAAGAAGCAGTTGTGCCGCATAAAAGTGCAGGAGGGAATTGTGTTTGTACATGGAATCGGGCGTAGAAAAACACAATTACAGAAATCTCTGGAACAGCTGGATCAATATCTGGAGAAACTAAAGGAATATACAAAAAAGCTGTATACGCTTGGGGATAGAAACAGCTATTCCAAAACAGACCCGGATGCGACCTTCATGAGAATGAAAGAAGATGCGATGCTGAATGGACAGTTAAAACCTGCTTATAACATTCAGCATGGAGTGGATTCCGAATACATCACATGGATCGATATCAGCCCGCACCCTACCGATACACGTACCCTGATCCCGTTTTTGAAAGACATGGAGAATCACCTGGGATTTAAGTATTCAGAAGTCGTTGCAGATGCCGGGTACGAAAGTGAAGAAAACTATCTTTTCATTGAGGAAAACGGACAGACCGCCTATATAAAGCCGCAGAACTATGAGATTTCGAAGACCCGAAAATACAAAAAAGACATCAGTAGAAGGGAAAACATGGAGTACCATGCAGACAGGGACAGCTACATCTGCCTCAACGGAAGGGAACTAACTGTCACAAATGAACGCAGAAGTAAAACAACTAGCGGATATGTCAGTGTAAAAACTTATTACAGAAGCCCAGACTGCACTGGTTGTCCTTATAAAACGGAATGTATCAAGGGAAACAACTGCAAAACACCTATGGAAAAGCGCAATAAAGTGCTGATGGTTTCAAAAACAATGAGCCAGAAACGCGCAGAAGATCTGGAACGGATCACAAGTGAGTATGGAACGATACTCCGTATGAATCGCAGTATTCAGGCAGAAGGTTCTTTTGCTGACGTAAAAGAGGACATGAATTTTCGAAGATATCTGTATCGTGGAAAGGCAAATGCACTGGCAGAGAGCATCCTTCTGGCGATGGGACGAAATATCAATAAGCTTCATTGCAAGATTCAGACCGGAAGAACGGGAAGTTATCTTTTTCCATTAAAAAGGGCATAGATTTTGATAGTTGAAAACAAAACAGCCTGAAATAAGGCATGCCGAAAGGGATGCCTGGGAATGAACTGCGTTTATAAAGAATGGCATCGAAAACGTGACCGATTTCGATGCCATTTGGGCATAAAGCAGGGCTGCCGCCCAGCAAAAAATATTTGCTAATGCGACAGCCCCCTTTTGGTATCGAGAGGAGAATGTTTATGACAAACGAAGAGCTTATGCAGTTGTTTTTAAAACAGCAGGCAGAAGAACTGGCTGAGATCAGACAGATCCAAAAAATTGCCGAGGGCGTCCTGGATGAATATCACATCACCATCCCGATCAAGGATATTGGTTCTGTTGTTGCAACGCTTGGTGGAAAAATTGAAGAGGCAAAAGACGCCTTTGATCATGGCGTCATCAAAACCGGAGACCACTCTTTTATCCTGAGCCTCTGGCAGTACAAAGTTCCCACTGATGATCCAGTCGCTTATTATAACTATGCAGCCACTAAGCTGCTGGGGCTGTTATTTATCGGTATGGGATTCCAAACGGATGAGGACTTGTGGCAGAGGCAACCGCTTGGACAAATTATCCATTTTCATGACCTTGGTCCTGGAAGTGATCCGGAGTGCCGGGCGCAGGCCTTTGCCAGGGCATTCATGATGCCGCGCAAACAGTTTCTGGACTTTGTGAAGAAGTCCAAAAATCAGAAAAAGCACCGGCTTAACGGTATGTTCAAGATTGATCGCGGCTGCAAATATTTTCATGTACCGCAGATTTGCATTGAGCAACGATACGGTATTGACCGGATTGCAGAACCAAAACAAAGATCGCCAAAATAACCATGCATAGAATTTGGCACAAGAAAAGCTTCCCCCGCAAATCGAGGAAGCTTTTTCTTGCTGCGATGTTTATTGTAAATCTCGACGGATTTTTCGTACAATCATGGAAATTCTGACAGTGTACAACACAGCTGTTATGGCATCTCCTGCTAACGCAAAGCCAACTGCCTCCATAGCCGATTTCCACAAAACGAATGGTGTGCCACTATACCGGTCCCATACAAAACTAATGGCAATCCATAACAATGCCAGCGTGCACTCCGGCGACAGATATTTATGCATTTTTGTTTCGCCATTTGGGAATGTGAATATATCCATAATTTCCAGCAAATGAGCGTTGATATGCGGTATCGGGATACCGTGCGAACTTCTCAGGCCAAAACTAAAAGTAAAGAAGGCGACGCTATGGCTTCGACGATATTCCCCATAATTATTCGGTTCCGTAATACGCTCCGGCGCATAAAATACACGGTACAGCAGATCATACAGTTCCTCTTCCGTTTCTTTACGAATGGAGATTTGCCGCCCGTCCTGCAGAGTTGCGGCTACTACATAGTATTCTGGAAATGTTACACCAAATGCAACACACTGAGATTCGTTCTGCTTTTCTGCATAGTACAGAGTACCACTCACACAACCGGGAAAATGCTCCGCCTGTTCTTTTGGGATCGGGGATGAACCGATTTCCATTCCTTTCTGTACCAGCGGTATGGTCTGAAACATGTTTTCGAATGTACTTTTAGTCATGTCAGAGCGCCCCTTCCTACTCTTTGATTTCATCCGGGATTATTTTCCGGTAAATGTCCGGTCGTTTCCCAAGCAGTTTTTTCACATCTTTCTTTTCCATGGTCACCAGCTCATCACTCCGCCCCATGATACTTAGGATCTTAAAGAAATAACCTGCCGGCATCCGATAATAAAATACTTTCATCTTCCCGTCGCGGATATCCTTCTCTTCTGCCAGATACTGTTCCGCTTTCTCTGTGTCATACAGAATATCATTCATAATAACACTGATTTTCGGTACGTGGGTGTTTAAATAGTAACGCTCCTTCTGCTGCTTGGAAGCAAAGCGGTTGAACCATGCTGTAAAACGCTTCGGATGATGTTCAAACATATAGGCGATCCATTCATCGGAGAGTACAGGCTTTCCCTTGACTTCTGTAAACATTTTCGGGACCTTTTCCGGCTCCTGTGCGTATCTCTCTTCGGCCTCTTCTTTCTGGCCACTTTCGTCTTTGGTGTCTGTCTGGTCCAAAGTGTCCTGGGCCGATTTTATCGTTTCGGATGCGGCGGTCTCTTCTTTGGAAATTTCCTGTTTCCCGTTATCGTTTCTATACGTTTCGTTGTGTTTGGTTGGAACTTCATGCTCCGTCACACTCGAATTTTTGGGCTGCTTTGATTCTGTTTCTTCCGCTGGCACATTCCTACCAGGCTTCTCCTCGTTTTCCCTTGAGTCTTCTTTAGCGGCACCATCTTCTTTCTTCGGTTTGGTTTTCTGAACATCCTTTTTCTGAAGCCCTACTCCCCCATTGGTTTTGACGCTATCCACATCGTCAGGTTTCCCATCTTCGCCTGTTTGTTTTGGGCGGAACTCTTGAAGCTCCTCGGGGTCTGTATCCAGATTTACTTCCGGTACTTCTTTTTCCTGTTCCGGTTCATCGGCTTTATCAGGTTGTAAGGTTTCTTCTTCTGTTTCCTTTTCTTCCTCTTTCTGTTCTCCTGCGGCGCCCTGGAACGCTTTCTTTACTCGCGACGCTACATGTGCAAAAAAGCTCTGCTTGTTATCCGCAGGCATTTTCTCTAGCTGTCCCTCTTTTTCTTTTTCAGATTCTTCTGAAAGAATGCCGGGTGCATTTGGTCTTCCCGTTTCCTGATTACCGGATGTGTCAGGAGTGTCATCTTCCCAGAACTGTACCATGCAGGTTCCAAGTTTTTCGTAACCGCAGTACGGACAACGATATGATACTGCTTCTCCGTGGTAACGGTAAATACCCCACATAAATTCGTGCAGGCCTTCTTCTCTGGCCATTTCGGCGCCGCAGATCTCACATAATTTTTTTTCAGTTTCTATGATGGTTTCCTCCCTTCTGATCTCTATTTTTTAGTTTCTAATTTCGAGTTTCGAGTCTCTATACAGACCCGCACATAAGGCGGGTCGCACCGTGCAGGTCCCAAGTTTTTCGTAACCACGTTTCTATACAGACCCATGTTTAAGGCGGATCTTCCTTACCCACCACATGTGCCGGATCATAATAGTTTCTATACAGCCCCACGCTCAAGGTGGGTCCCTCACTATCTGGTGTTTTCTGATAAACCTATCAGGTTTCTATACAGACCCACGCCTAAGGTGGGTCTACCGGCTTGCCGCATCTCTTCCAGAGACTGCGTTTCTATACAGACCCACGTCTAAGGTGGGTCTTTGGTAAGGTGATGATCCATCCGCAACCAGTAAAACTAGAGTCTGGGCGATTGGAATATAAGTATAGTGAAACCGTTTCTCATGACTGAAGTCACGAGCTCCCAGTATCCGGGTGAACTGCCCGCCACTTAGGCTTATGCCTTGAAGTGTGGGCTTCGGCTCCGAAGAACCTCTGTTTTTCTCGCCTACGAGGAGTCAAGTTTACTTTCCCGAATCTTCCGCTGTATAACCGATGGACTGATTGAAGTCGTCCATGAACTCATAAAACATCTGCTTCGTTTTGTCGTGTGCAGCAGGCGCCTCAACAGAATCAACGCCTTTCTGCATTTCTTCCATCGTATCAATATCCGCCAAGGTATCCGGATCATCCTTGTAAATATCACGCAGATACTCGAAGTATCTATGCCGTCCGTTTTCCTCTCCCTTGAAGCTGCGCAGGACAAATACCTGCTGGCGATTCAACTGTTTTCTCATCTTCTTTGTCATTTTTTTCTTCTCCTTTCTATGCTACCTACCGCAGGTTAATCTGCAGTCTGTATTTCGGGTTTTTCATTTTTTTGAGTGCCTTCGCTTCGATCTGGCGGACGCGCTCACGGGTGACGTGCATGATCAATCCGACTTCTTCCAGGGTCAGCGGTTTGGAACCGTCCAGACCAAATCGGTAATTCACTACCTCCCGTTCCCGATCGGTCAGGCAGGAATCCATGCAATCCATGATTGTTTCATGGATATTGGTACGGATTGCTGCTTCTTCTGGAGAAATCCCAACAGAATCTGGAACAAAATCTCCAAGAGTGCTGTCCGAATCCCCATCATCATTACCGATCGGAGTATCAAGCGAAACCGTATCCTGCCGATACGCCATAAGCTCCAATACCTTTTCCCTGGTAAATCCAGTATACTCACAGATAAACTGCATCTCTTCCTCTGCACCGAGCATCTGCTGTTTTGCCTGCGCTTCCGCTTTTCTTAATCGGCCAAGGCTTTCATGCAAATGTACCGGGATGCGGATTGTCCGGCTCTGATCGGCAATCGCTCTTGTGATCTTCTGGCGGATCCACCAGGTTGCATAGGTTGTAAACCGATACCCTTTCGTATAATCAAATCGTTCTGCTGCCATCATCAGCCCCATGGCTCCCTCCTGAGCAATATCATCCTGAGTCAGGCCGATGCTGGTAAAATGATGCGCAATCTTTAATACGTAACGCATGTTATGTTCAATTAATTTGGTCCTGCCGAGTTTCCGTTCCTCTTCATTTTTTCCATCTTTTGCAAGCTTCGCCCAGTACAGTTCCTCTTCTACCGAAAGAATCGGAATACTGCGGATCATACGTGTATAATAATCATTGATTTCAATTTTGCCGTCATCCATGAGTTCTCTATCCGGCTCGCGTTCCAGTTCCTTATCCAGTTCCGCTTCGGTGTCCGGATCAAATTCTGTATCTGTTTGTAATTCCTGAAAAGCCTGTTCTTCCCGGTCTTTGTTTTCTGCCTGGAAAACGGTGTTTGCACATTCCTGCCAAATGCTTTTATTCTTCAACATCTATCTCATTCCTTTTTCTGCTCGTCTTATTGCTGCACCAATTATGGAATTTTTTCCCCGTCTTTCGGTATGAATAGGTCATCGATGCACGACATTTTTCGGCTAACCGCAATACGCGCTTGAAAATCGGCCACATGGAATGAAAAAACGGCCGCAGATATTTCTGCGACCGTTGTATGAAAACATCGTCATTTTTTTGTCAACTACTTTTGTCAGACGCTGTTTCTTTGTCTGTAATGTGGGCAACTCTTACAGATATCCTTGTTGTGTTTCTTATACAGACACTTCATTTCTCCGTTGTAAATGCAGCGGTTCCGTACTTTCCTTGTGATCAGGAAAGCAATAAATGCTGCTGCCAGGATCACCGGAATGGATGTAATGACCGGATGTTCCTCAAACGCTGCAGCTGCTGCCTGGTACGCTGCCGTAATGAAACCGACAACCGCATCCTTGACCCGTTCAAACAGACTTTTTGACTGGGCCGTGCCATCCCCCTTTTCATAGGAAACCGTCACGGACATCGTATAGATAGTCTGTTCCTCGTCCGGGATTTTTTCTTCATATAAGCAACTCCATGTTTTTCCGGAAATGGATGGGAGCGTTACGGTGCCACTATAAACTGCATCAATGTCCCTGACCAGTTTGCTTCCATATGCAGTTGCGGTACGGGTATCGCTTTCTCCTTCAACCGGTTGCAGATCGATGGAGTTGATCCGGTATGCAGACGGATTCAGATGCAGGATGGCAAGAAGATTATCTTTATAGTCCATCAGATCAGAATCCTTTGGAATTTCTTTTCCGTTTAACACCAGGATATCCGCATCGTAGCCGTGGATCGTGATATCGAACTGGAACGTGTCATCCCAATATTCTTTTTTGACTGTCTGGCTCACAAGATTCAGAGGTGCCTTTACGGTCTGGCCTGTGTCCGTGTCCTGGAATTCGATTTCTTTTTTGTCCTGAATCTGTACACCTGCCTCAACACCTTTATAGGACACTGTGGTTTCCTTGTATTCCGACCGTTCTTTTGTAGTCTGCATATTCAGCGTTTTGGATTGCAACACATAGTTAAGTCCATCTTCTCCGGTCACTTCCTGTTCCGGCATATGTTCCGCTTCGTCCCCGGTAAACACTTCGCTTTCATAGGACATGGTTCTTGGCCGCGTCGCTTCCTTGGAAACAACCAGCGGCGTCTTCCATTCCAGCACATGATAGGTTTCTCCATTGACTTCCACGGTTTCCGGGAGGTGCGCCGCGGCATTCTCGTCCGGATCATAGGTCTGGTAAGTCACTTTTGTACTAAACTGATCCGCGCCAGCTTCCACACCGTCCGTTTTTACTGCTGCGATGCCATCGTTTTCAAGTCTTGTCAAGGCGATATTTTCCAGGGTCTCACCCCCTGATTCTTTCGTTGTTTCTCCGGTTCCGTCCGTTTCCATCACCGGGGCTGGTTCCACCACAGCAGCCCTTTCAGTACCGGTCATGGGAAACGGTTCTGCCATATCTGCCCAGGCGGTTCCAGCCTGGCACCCTGCAATGAGGGTGCCGGCCAGGATGACCGCGCAGGTTCTATTTTTCAGTGTTCTGCGCATGCTTTTCTCCTTTCTTTCTTCTGGACATTGTAAATCCAATCAGGCCAAGTGCCAGCATTGCGGACAAAGTCATGAACGGGAAATAATCACCGGTCTTATCTTTTCCCGCAAACGGGTGCCAGTTGCCGTCACGGTCGAACCAGCCGTTTCCATAACCGTTGGCATCATTGTTGTAGGTTGCATCAATGAAGCCTTTCTTGCCTGGCTCCGGAAGTTTCGGTTTGTCCTTTTTGGTGTTATAGAAGGTGGTTTCACCTTCCACGCCGCTTGCCTTCACGGTAAATGTGATGTATCCATCAGAAATTTCGTATTCATCCGGTACTTTGGTTTCTCTTACTGCATATGCGCCGTACTGTCCCGGTTTGAAGCTGATCAAGCCATATTCATCGGTTGTTCCTTTGTATACAACCTTGCCGGATTCATCCGTGATCTCGAACCGTACGCCCTTGATGCTTTCTCCTGTCTCCGCATCCGCTTTCTTGATCGTCACGGTACGCGGTGTTTCGTAGTTTGCCACGTTTTCCATGCGGTTTGTTGAAGAAGTGATTTCCAGTTCGTAAACGGTTTCATTTGCCTCGTATCCGCCCGGAGCTTTGGTTTCCTTGTAAGTGTATTTTCCGGTCTTTCCGAACGATACAGCAGCGTATCCGCTCTGTCCGGTCTTCACTGTCTTGTAAACCTTTCCGTCCGCATCATAAATGGTAAATTCCGCGCCCTCCAGGGCTTTTAAGGTCATTCCGTCATATTTATGGAAGGTCACGGTCGGCGTGGATGATTTTCCGCCGCCACCGCCGCCATGGCTGCCGCCGCCACCCGGTTTCTTATGGTCCACCATGGTTACGGTAAGGATATTGCCAGGCTTTGTGGCCGGCACGGTAAATTCCATATCCGAAGAGATCTGGTATCCGCTCGGCGCCTCAATCTCATGGAAGAGGTAGGTGACGCCAGCTTCCAGTCTTTCCGTAAACTGCAGGGAACCATCCAGAATGAATTCCGGCACGGCAATTTCCCCGTTATCCTTGCGGATGATTGAGAATTTACCACCGCTTAATTCCTTGCCGTTTTCATCCGTCTTCACTACTTTGATTTCTGTCGGTTCATCGACCATGCGGATTACCTGTGTTTCCGGCGAATTGGTAACAGTAAAGGTTACAGGGTCTGCCTTATAGTAGCCGGTCGGCGCGGTATCCTCTTCCAGCGTATATGTCTTACCAACATCCAGGACGCCTTCTACGTCATGCGGGTTCCCATCGGTCTCCCATGCATCAATTACGTCACCGTTTTCTGCGCGGAGTACCAGCTTTGCACCCCTGACAGCGGTTCCATTGCGGTCTACCTTCAGGAAACGCATCTTGGTCGGCGCGTCTTTCATATGGATCGCATTGTCCGTAACCGGAATGTTTTTCTGTACGCCTTTGGCAAGTACGGTTCCATCCGGAAGTACAGCATTGCCGTTTCCGTCAATGGTCACGGTTGTCTCTCCGTTTTTCAGGGTGCCGTCCGGTTTTACGGTAATGGATGTGGTATAGCCGTTTTCATCATACAGTAAGGTGTTGCCGTTCTTATCCACGTAGTGAGCATCCGATACAGTACCGTCCTTTCCAACAGTAAACTCAATGTCCTCGGAGTAATTGTAACCCTTCGGCGCATTTTCCTCGTGGAAGCGGTATGTTTCCCCGGCAATCAGTTTTCCCTGTAATACATGTGGAACGTCCGTGCTTCGCCATGCGTCTACTGTAGTTAATTCGCCGTTTTTGCCCACTTTCTTTAATTCACAGTAAGCACCAGGAACTTCCTGTCCGGCAAAATTCTCTTTTGTCAGCGTCACTTTGGTTCCTTCATCGCTCATCGGAACTTCCATGCTCTCGCCGTAGTGGCTGACGGTAAATTTCACATCTTCCGCAGCGGTATAACCATCCGGCGGGGTTACCTCATGCAGCCAGTAAGTATGGTCTGCTTTCAGTACCACATCCCACTCCTTCCAGATGCCTTCCATCTCAAAGGTGTCGATCAGCACTTCGCTCTTATCCTCTGACAGGATCTGGAACTTGCCACCCGTCAGGATATGGTCCGGATCGCCGACACTGTGCTTTAACAGCCAGATGATCGGGTAATCCGGCGTCTCATGTTCCGGCTTATCGCCCTGCACCGGGGTATGTGCATCATCTTCCTTATCCCCGATTCCCGGATACTCCTTGGAATCTCCTGTGGTGCCGTCCGGTTTTTCAGCCTTTACACCGTAGGTACGCGCGGTATTCAAGTAACCAAGTCCATCATCCTTTGCTGCGTTGGATAAACGTTCTGCTGCATCTTTGGTAATAACTGCCTGGAAGACAACAACCGCTTCTGCATCCGGTTCGATTCGGATCTTCGCAACCTGGTATCCGACTCCTTCGCCGTATTCCGACAGGTCTTCGCCGCGGATTTCGGAAATCTTCAAATCCTTGAAGTATTTGCTGATCTCCGGTGCATAGGCATCGGTTACATACATGGTTAACGGCATGGTGCCGGTGTTTTTGATGCGGGTCTCATAGCTTACGGTCGTGCCAGGCTTAAATCCGAATTTTCCAGTATCGCCCTTGGCAGGTGCATCCTCTGCTCTTCTCTTATCCATACTGTAGGACGGGTATTCCTTATCCGGTTTCTGCACCGGAGTATTTGCGTCGTCTTTCTTGTCTCCAAGTTCATCCGGGTAATCTTTTTTCGTTACGGTTACTTCGGTCTTTTCATCCCCCTTGCCGTCACCGTCCTTGTCCTCGCCACTGTATTCATAATACTTACCGATGACATTGGTGGTGGTTGCAGTATTTAAGTAGCCCAATCCGTCATCCGGTGCGGAATTGGACAGGTTCTCTTTATCCGTCAGGACGGTAGCTTTATAGGTGACCACTGCGTAAGAGCCGGCTTTCAGTGTGATATTGGCTTTGGAGCCGTTCACGCTGTTTAAGGTGCCCATGGAGCTGTTTAAGCGTCCGCTGGCCAGACCGTAGAAACGGACTGCGTCAACTTCCGGAGTCGTGAAACGATCCAGCTCTTCGAAGGCATCGTTCACATCCATGGTCAGAGTCATGGAACCAGTATTCTTAATAGTGACGTCGTATGTTACGATATCGCCCTTAAAGAAACCGAACTTGTCCGTTCCGGTTTTCTCCGGAGCTTCCGTTACACGCTCTTTTTCCATCTCGTATTTCGGTTCCTTGCCTTCCGGTACGTGATCCGGCGGGTTCTCATCCGGCGGATTGACCACAACGATCGGTCGGTTTTTCATGGTAACGGTCTGACGGTCTCCGTTTTCATTGACGGTGAATTTCACGTCATAGCTGTAGTAGTATCCGTCAATGGTCTCTACCTCATGGAGCGTATATTCTTCGCCTGCGATCAGTTCTCCGCTTACGATGAACTCGCCGCCTGCGTCCGTTGTCCACTCCTTAACGACCTGGTTGTTTCTGTCAATGATCTGCAGCAGGACTCCGGCCAGAGGTTTCTTTGTGACAGCGTCCACCTTGCGGATATCAACATCGGTCGGTTTATCCGTCATGGCCGCTTCCACCTGCTCTCCGTAATGGCCGACGGTGAATTTTACGTCCTCGGCTTTTGAGTAGCCTGCCGGAGGAGTCACTTCATGCAGCCAGTAAGTATGGTCTGCTTTCAGCACCACATCCCATTCCTGCCATGTGCCGTTCATAGTAAAGTTGTCGATTAGGACTTCTGATTTATCCTCGGAAAGTACCTGGAAAGTTCCGCCCGGAAGGATGTGTTCCGGATCATCAACGCTGTCTTTTAACAGCCAGATGATCGGATATACTTTCTTATCCGGCTCCGGTGTATCCGGTTTCTCGTCCGGCTTATCCGGTGTACCAGGTTTATCCGGGTTCTCCGGTGTCTGTACCGGGGTATGCGCGTCATCTTCCTTGTCCGGAATCTGCGGATATTCGTCTTTGCCGCCTTCCGTTCCGTCCGGTTTTTCGGCAATAACATTATAGGTTCTGGCGGTATTCAGATATCCTCTTCCGTCATCCGCTTCTGTCCAGGAAAGACGCTCCGGCGCAGTATCTGATACGGTTGCCTGATAGGTGATGACCGCTTCCTTGCCCGGTTCAATACGGATTCTTGCAGTCTGCGTTCCGATGCCGTGTCCGGCAGCAGAAATATCCTCACCTTCAATGGCGGTGATCACCGGCGTTGTAAAGTATTTGCTTACGGACGGCGCATAGGCATCCGTTACGAACATCTTTAACGGGAGATTGCCGGTGTTTACGATCCGTACCTGGTAGGTAACGGTGTCTCCGCGGTGGAAGCCGAATTTATCGGTCTCTGCCTTTGGTGCTGCAGAGCTGATTCTGGTCTTGTCCATCTGGTAGGATGGATTTTCCGGTGTATCCGGTTTTTGTACCGGAGTGTTCGCATCGTCTTTTTTATCTTCCAGTTCTTTCGGGAAGTCTTCTTTGGTTACGGTTACCTCGGTCTTTTCATCTCCCTTGCCATCGCCGTCATGGTCTTCCCCACTGTATTCGTAGTATTTACCGATGACGTTGGTGGTGGTTGCGGTATTTAAGTAGCCCAGTCCGTCATCCGGGGCGGAATTGGACAGGTTCTCTTCATCCGTCAGCACATATGCTTCGTAGGTTACCACAGCATAGCCGCCGGTGCGGATCGTGATGTTAGCCACGGAACCGTTCATACTGTTGATGCTGCCGCACTCCATATTCTGGCGCACGCTGCCGTTTAAGTAGAATTTCACGGCTTTCACCTGCGGGGTACTGAACAGCTCCGGCTTCTCAAATGTATCATTCACATCCATGGTCAGGTCCATGGAACCGGTATTTACAATGGTTACGTCATATTCCACACGGTCTCCCTTAAAGAAGCCAAATTTCTTTGTTCCTTCTTTTGCCGGTGCCGGTGTAGTGCGTTCCTTTTCCATGGTGTAATCCGGGTTCGGTGTTTCCGGTGTCGGCGGCTCTACCTTTGGATATTCATCCGGCGGTGTTACCACCTTGATCTCGCGGTTGCGCATCTGTACTGTCTGCGGTTTTCCGTCGCGGTTGACGGTAAAGGTTACGTCATAGCTGTAATAATAGCCATCCACGGTTTCTTTCTCATGCAGGGTATAGGATTCTCCTGCAACCAGGGTTGCCTTTAAATCAAATGCGCCTGTTTCATCGGTTGTCCATTCGGAAACAACCGCTCCGTTCTTATCAATGACCTGAAGCACGGCGCCTGCCAGACTCTTTCCGGTTGTGGAATCCACTTTGTCAAAATGGATATCGGTCGGTGCATCTTTCATGATGATCACGTTATCCTTGATCTGCATGTCGGATTTTACTCCGCACGCAAGCAGGGTTCCGTTTTCATCCACTGCGTCGCCGTTTTCATTTACAGTGACCGGTTTGCCGTCTTTTTCAAATGTACCGTCTTCCTTCACGATGATATCGGTCTGGTATCCTTCCTTATCATACAGAAGTTTGTTACCATCTTTGTCCACATAATGAGCGCTTTCAATGTGACCGTTGCGGTCAATCGTAAACTCGATATCCTGGGAGAATCCGTATCCATCAGGAGCTTTTTCCTCATGGTAGCGGTAAGTCGCTCCTGCAGACAGCTTTTCTCCTATCTCGTGATCTTTTCCTTCTTCGGAAACCCAGCGGTCGATCTGGGTGGTTGTTCCGTCTTTATTGACACGGGAAATCACACAGAGGGCTCCAGGCAGTTCTTTTCCAGCAAAGTCTTCCTTACGTAAGGCGGTATCAAACGGAGCATCTTTCATTTTCAGAATATTGTCAGCAACTTCGATTTCTTTTTTTGCACCTTTTACAAGGATTTCCCCGTTATTTCCAACGATGTTGTCTCCCTGGCGGGTTACCTGTACTTCCCCGTTCCAGTAAGTTTCCATGCCACTCTCATCGGTTCTTACGACGATATCGGAAGGATTACCATCCTCATCATAAACCACGGTCTCGCCGTTTTCATTGACATAGTGGGCATTTTTGACATTTCCGTCACGGTTCAGGGTAAACACGATGTCAAGACAGTAGGTGTATCCATCCGGCGCGCCTTCCTCATGGAATGCGTAGGTCTTTTCTGGTGTCAGCTTTCCCTCAATGGTATACGGTGTTGTACCGGATACCCAGGCGTCGATCAGCTTGCTGCTTCCGTCTTCTTTTAATTCCTTCAGTTCACAGGATGCGCCTGGGATTTCCGCTCCGGCAAAGTCTTCCTTGGAGAAGGAAACAACGGTCGGCTTATCCTGCATGACAACCTTATCAATGGTTCCGTCTTCGGAAACCGTAAAAGTCACATCTTCGGAATATCCGTAGCCGTCCGGAGCCTTTTCCTCATGGAAACGGTAGGTTTTGCCGGCTTCCAGCACACCGGTGAATTTTTTCGGTTCTTTTGCGGATACCCATTCCATTGGGTTTCCGAGTTCATCAATCAGAACATTTCCGTCCTCATCCGTGATGCGGCAGGTTGCCCCTTCCAGTTCTTCGCAGTCTGTCCAATCTGTTTTGGTGAACCATACCTCTGTTTTCTTATTCAGCATGGTCACGTTCTTGACCTGGCATTTTTCGCCGAAGCTGAACTCGTACTGGTTCAGGACCATTGGCTCAGCTTTTGCAAACAGCAGGTTCTCCTTTAATGTGTAGTCCGTATTCTTCTGGAATACAGTACGTTTGCTGGTCTCATTTCTTGTATTGGTAAAAAGTACATTGGTTACGGCATTTTTGGAAGTTTTTCCTTCTGTATTGCGACTTGCAACCGTAAACGGATCATTATCTGCCACGATGCGTGTTACTGTGTACTTCGTATTGTACGGCAGGTCATTGATCAGAAGGAAATCATTGCCGCTTAAGGTTACGGTAAAATCCGTCTCTTTTCCCGCTGCACGGAACACGCCGTCAGAGTAACGCGTGCGATAATCGTATAATCCATCCAGTGCTTCCCCATTTTCTCCAGTCAGAGTCACATGGTATGTAAACTCCGCATTCTCATTTTCCAGATGGGTACCGGAAACAACGTTTGTCAGCACCAGTTTGGAAGTATTCTCAAACAGACCGCTACCCTTATTGACAGCAACCACGTTGAGATAAGAATAGCTTCTTTCTCCGATGAAGATCTTCTGATTGATATAGCCGGATGCATTGTCATCGATTTCAGCAACAATGGTATAGCTTCCATCTTCTTTTTCTGTCGTTGCCTTATAATAGCCGGAGCCGTCCTTTTTTAAGTCATCCGTGCTTAAATAAGTCAGTCCGTCTGCAGGAACCAGAATCACATCCTGGCCTGCGCCGTGATAGGTGATACGGTAACGGATCTGTTTTCCCGGCTGCGCCGCCGCATGGTCTACGCCGTTTGTGCTGGTCAGGCTTCGCACAACCGTCAGTTCATTTGGGTCAGCCTCCAGCGGATTGGCAACGGTATAAGTGCCGTTCCCGTCCGGGGTGTAGGCTACAACCGGGTTTCCGTCTGCATCCATGACATCCACGTTCAGCCCGGTCACTGTGTCGTTCAGATCAATCTGCATCCAGTCATGATACAGTTTGGCATTGAATGTTGTGGTGCTTAATCGGTCCGTCGCTCCATTTGTGTATTTTACATACTCGGATGCGCGGTAGCGGTTTCCGTCCATTACATTATCGGAAGAAAGGTTTAAAACGCCGGTCTTTAAGGTACCGAGGTTTTTCTCCGTGCCGTCCGTCAAATCCTCAAGCACGACATAAGTTCCGAGTACAGAATGGGTCGTAAAGGTCACGCTTTCCACGGCACCTGTATTGTCTGCCGTAAAGTCGATCATGTTCTGCTCTTTCGGATCATACCAGGTCTTGCTGATTCCGGTTCCATCCGCGGAGATCTGGAAGAACATATCATTGGCTTTCGTGTAGCCCGCCGGAGCCTCTTCCTCACGCAGGACATAAGTTCTGCCAGCGGTCAGTCCAGTTACTGCGTGTGTCTTTTCATTTTCCTTTACATTCCAGGTCCAGTCTTCTTTTATGGATTTTCCGTTACTCTTCCAGGTTCCGTTTTCCTGTACCGCTTCATAAATGACAAGTTTTGCCCCAGGTACCGCGGTGCCGTCTTTAAAATCAGCTTTTGAAACTGTCAGCTGGGACTCTTCATCTGTTACGGTCAGGACACCGTCTTTGATTGCGGCATCTTTCGCGTTGACCATAATGGCTGCGGAACCGCCGTCCACTTTTTTGGTGTCCATGGTAAATTCATGGATGGTCGGATCCAGTGTATATCCGGCCGGGGCGCTGACCTCCGTAATCGTAAAAATGTACGGATCAAGCTTTCCGTCTGCCGCAAAGCGCGCGGTATCGGTAATATTCAATACTGCATTTCCGTCTGCGTCTGTGGTCATTGTACCCACTTCGATGCCACCAAGGGTTTTATTCTTTACAGAAAAAGTCGCGCCGGCCAGCGGGCTTCCTTCTTTGTTTTTCTTCACAACCTTTACGGCAACCGGGAGCGGTTTATCCACAACGCGGATTCCGGTCAGAGCATCCGCTGTGCTTAAATCCGTCACATGGATTTCCTGTACCGGCGCTGTTTCATAATATGCCGGAGCGGAAACCTCCACGAGATAATAATAGCCGTTCTTTAAGTCCGTTACCGTGTGCGGGCGGTAGTCGCCGATCTGGTCCTTCCGGATCAGTTCCGCTTTATATTCCGCTTCCGTATAAACGCCATCCTTGCCGGTTTCAAAACTTTCCGCCAGGACTGCACCGCCGGGGACATTACCGTCTGCAAAAGCGGTTTCATAATCCGCAATCTCGGTTTCGCTGTAATAAAGGTTCATGGAAGCTCCCGGGATGACTGCGGCATGCTGTGCATCTTCCTCGTTGAGCGCGGAACCATTCTGGGTCCCGGTGTAGTATGTCTGATCTTTCTGCCCGATTTTTGCAACGGACAGCTGTTTCTCTTTATTCTCTAAGGTATATCTCTGAACGGCATCCATGTTTTCAACCGTTACCTGCTTATCGGCGGCGGTCACATAGCCGGATGGAGTTTCGGTCTCGCGGAGGATATAGTTGCCTTCCGGGATGTAATCAAAGCGGTGCATACCGTCAACCGTATCATAGGTCACCATATTGGCATATTTTCCTGTATATCCGTCGGTGTAGTTAAAACCGAAGGAAACGCCGTATGCCTGGCTGCCGGATTCATTTCCGTCATTAAGCGGATAGATACTGATGTGCATTCTGGTGCCGTTGCTGACATTCCATACCTGGTCGGACAGGGTTCTGGAGGCAGCTTCGTCCTTTTCCGCTGACATAGTTTCCTGATAGGTAAAGCTTCCTTCTTCCTGGTTTCTCTTTGCATATGCCTCACGGAATGCCTCCGGCGCATCGTCCGGCGCATTCCCCGACAGGCAGGTGATTCTTGTGCCGTCGGAAATGATCCAGATCTCCTTTTCAGCAGTGGAAGCGCCGGAGCGCACTGCTTCCCTGGTTACTTCCCAGGAAAACTGCGTCATGTCCGTATTTCCATTCTGAACCTGTTCCGTAAAACTTTCCACAAAACTTGTCTTTGCGGATTTGCCGGTGAAGAAATTCGCAATGCGTGTCCACACAGATGTGGATGTTTTCTTTTCCGTGTTGTTGGTATAATCGGAAAGATCATCCGTTTTCCATTCCGCCACGGTATTGCCGTCCTGGTCGATCAGGGACAGGCCTGCTCGGTTGGTATTCGGCATATGACGGTTCTGCATACCATCATAATAGAACTTCTCGATTTCCAGTCTGGTATGCTCATCGGTCATGCCGAAGATCTGCACGCCGCTTTCCCCGGTAATGGTCAGATTCTGCGGTTCCATGGTTACGTAGCCATCTGGGGTTTTAACCTCGGTTACGGTGTAGTTTCCGGCCGGGATGCCCTCTAAGAACAGCGGGGATGAGGTATCGAATTCCAGATACCAGGAACCGTTTTCTTCTTTTTTCGTAATCTCTTTATTGCCGGTTACCTTGACCCAGTCGCTGAAACTTTTCTTTGTTTTGGTATCCGCAGCTTTTAATGCGAGAACCGCACCGTTCACGTGCTTAAAATACCACTGTCCCTTTGTTTCCTTTACGGTTACGGCCGCACCGGCATCGTTCTTTTCCTGCTCGCCGTTTACATACAGATCTTTTTCGTAACCATCCGGGGCATCCACTTTGATGAACTCTGTTTTGACGGTGGTATCGGTCATTTCTGCCGTCTGCACATCCGTGCTTTCATTGACTGTCACGCCGACCGGCAGCCCTTTTGCGTAGCCGTCCGGGGCTTTACGCTCTTCCATGATGTAGGTGCCCTGGTTGACACGCTTTAACATGTCAGTCTGTCCGCCGGATTTGGTATCGGAATATACATCATTTCCGGTTTTCCCGTCAGCACTGATGGTGTTCTTTCCATCCGCAGTGTTTTCCACGGTATCCACTTTCTGGGTGTCAAACGGGTCATTCGGAGTATTTTCTCCAGTTGTCCATACGTTTTCCATCAGATAGGCGTCGCCGAGTCTGCGGTAAAGCAGATTATCCGTGGAATGGATGTCACCGGAACCACTCTTAAACTCACCGCCGTTTGCGTCAAAGGTCACGGTAACGGTCTCCGTTTTTCCGGTTGCTGCGCGGTCGGAATACCACTGGGCATTCTCGATTTCATCCATGCCGCTTCCATCCGCATTCTGCCAGCGCGCTACTGCTGTTTTTTTCGCGGTCAGGCGGTTCGGTTCAATCAGCCATCCGGCAAACACATGGTTTTCCCTTACCGGGACAGGAACGGTATTCTTTCCGTTTACGATATAGTTTCCATCCATGTCGATGGTTACTTTCACATTCTGTTTGTCCGAATACTGGTAATGGGTACTCTGGTCAAACGGATTATCATCATCCCCGTTGTACAGGGTTTTATGGTCATTGATTTTATAAGCGTTCTCATTTTCGGTATCAAGGGAGTCTTTGTAGGTATACCCGATGTACTCATCACCGTCATAGTCATAGCGGTCTTCGCCTTTGACGTAGGTTTTATCGGATTTCCGGTAGTAGACCGGATGCCCGTAAATATCCAGAACCGGGTTCATGCTCTTCTCAAAAGAAGCGCCATTCAATGTTCCGGTGGTATATTCCTGCGCGGTATCCGCATTTATGGTAGCGATTCTGGTGGTCAGGATCTTCTGGAAGGTGCGGGAACCGGACTGATTGCCCTGGCTCGCACCGGAACCGTCATAAAAGACATTGACCGGCCAGACGAATAACTTGGTATTTTCCGTACTGTCCGTATCGTTGACATCATGGATATTGTCGTGGCCTGCCTGCGGTTCGATCTTTTCCTCAATATACGCAATACCGGTCTGCGGATCTACCATGGCGTCACGGTTGCCGTCCTCGTCCAGGTGGTACATGACGGTGTCTTTGCCGACCCGGATGGTCTTATTCGGCAGGCTGTATCTGATCTCGTTAAAATCGCCGCCGACAAATTCATAGACCGGGCGTGCACTTCCAGCTTCATACGCATAAATGGAAAAATCACGCTCGTCCTTCTGATCAATGTTTACCACGTTTCCGTCTTTGTCAAAACCATACAGCGCATTCGCTTTATTGTATCGTTCCGCGCCGTATACTTCGTCCACTTTGGAAGTATTGGTCAGTCCAATGGATGTGTATTCATCATTGGAAGTCACATGAAGGTTATCCAGGCTGTAAAACAGGATCGGGGTGTCCTCGCGTTCGATGGTTTTTGCGATCCATACGCCGTCGCCGGAGTCATTGATCTCGTCCTGGTAGTTGTAGTTATCGTCCACTACTTTACCGGTACTGTCGATCTCGATCTTGCTTCCATCCTCTTTCTGAAGGACGTACATAGTCTGGTTTCCGGCATGTCCCTTATTCACGTAAACACTGGTGACGTTATTGGAACCGGAGTCGCGGACAACGGTTACGCCGGTGAAACGATCATCTTCCCCATAGTATTCCCCGTCCCTGGTTACTTCCGGATTACGGAAGATCTCCACGGCATCATACAGCGCCATTTCGGCACCGGCAACGTAGCGGTTGGCATCGTCTGCAGTTTCCAATGTCCGTGTTACATAGGCATAGCCTTCGAACACGCCTTGGGCATTATACATGATCTGCATGGTCTCATTGAGCCCCTGTGCCTTCCGGTTCATGAGATATTCCAGGGTACCCTTGAGCCATCCGTAACCCAGATAGGCATTGTTTGAAGAATAAGCCAGCTCGATGTGGTCTGCGCCGTAATCCCGCAGCAGATCTGCGGCCGCACCTTCCACACGACCGGAAATTTTATAGGTGACTGTGTTTTTCTGTGGTGCGTCCGTCTTATCCGGAGCGATGCCTTCATGGCCGCCCACTTCTGTTTTTACCTTAGATACCTGTAGGCGCGCAGGGGTATCATTGATGTATGTTCCCTCCGTGTTGATGGTATCCTGTGGTTTGTTTCCGTTCGGCGTTGTTCCGTCCGGATTGACGGGCCTTTGCGCATCCACGGCATAGGCAGTCATGCTTGGCGCGATGTTACCAAATATCAGAGCTGTGGATAACAAAAGCCCTGTCACTCGTCTGATCCCTGTTTTGAACAACATGATCGTTCCTCCTTTAATTTTGATGTCCTAATTATGGATGGAAATTCCAGGATTTTGGTATGGAAAACCGCCCGACATGTTTCCACGCCGGACGGTTTTTCTTTAATGCTTATAATTGATGTCTGTCAGTAAATTTCCTTCGTAGCGTACCGCGTCGGTCTTGCTGTACATATCGCCGTCCACGTAATAGCTGGTTTTATCGGAATATACCTCGTATGCGACCGGTTTGCTTCTGACGTAGCCCGCCGGTGCCTTGATTTCGGCCAGAACGTATACGCCTGCCCCGATCGGCTGCGGTGTTACAAAATAACCGGTATTCTGGTTTACATACTCTTTTGCATCTGCATTTTCTTCCGTTGTCACTTCCACGTCGTTCATGGTGGAGTAGACGGTCATCTGACCGGTACGGTTTCCGATTTTATCCGTCAGCATGATGCGTTCGCTCTCCACACAGATCGGAGTTCCTTTCGGAACGATACCAGTATAGGTCTCGCCGGCCCCAGTGGAGGTTTCCACGATACTTCTTCCTCTTGCTACTGCCTTGATGTCATGGGCACCCATGGCTTTTAAGAATTCCATACTGCCTTCGATCATGGTATCCTGCAGATAGAACTTTGCATCGCCTGGTTTAAACTGTGCCAGGAACTTCTCCCGCTCCGTTGTATCCGTGATGAGTTTTGCATCTTCCTCGATCTCCTCAAAACTCTGGTAGCGGCTTCCTGCGTAGAGTGCGAAAATCGCATCATCGTGCAGAATGTATTCGCCGGTCTCGGAGTCCGTCTTGTTGATCCGCAGGAAAGTGGTGAAGAAACCATTCCGTTCATTGACATCCGCATAACCATTGAATTTGGAAGCATCATAGGCTTTTGCATCTGCCGGTTCCGTTACGGTCCACGGTACAAGCATCTGGGCATAGCGTCCGGAATAAGCAGTCAGCTCGCCGGTCATGGAAACCACACCGTCTTTCCACTGCATACCGGATGCATTGTTGTCATCCGTCTGTCCACCCTTGTACATGACATCATTGGCGGCACCACGGTCTTCGGATATGCCCGCGTAGAAGAAACGATCCTGCAGCACTTTCCCGTCATAGTTCGTTCCGTTTGCGGTGTCCGCTCCGTCCGTACGGTCAATGGCCATATAATCGGAAGCGTTATTCCCACCGTTCTCCGTGCCAATCTTTGCGGTTCCTGCTTCGCCGCGGTGTTCCGTGTCGTAATAGTCCTTTAATGGATCAGTCTCTTCCTGGGTGTATTTCCAGCCGTTATGCAGGAATGAATCCCCATAATGAATGCCATCATAACCGCGTTCCCCACTGTTTAACAAGTCAATATCAAGACCGTACTTATAAATCTCGTAATCACCGTAATAGTTGTGGGCACGGATGACGTAGTGGCGTTCATCCTGTCCGGCATTCGCCGCTTCATCAGACCATTCCTCGCCGAAACGGATCATGTAATTGGCCGCCTTTGCCTGTTCTTCGGTCGGCATGGTCTCATCGTAGCTGTAATGTGCGTTGTAGTTATCCGTGGTATCATTGCTTTCTCCTGCGTCATACAGGCTCGGTACCAGGACTTCCTTCGGTTTCTCGATGCTGTAGCTTCTGTTCTCCCAGTCATTTACGGAACCGTCCCGTCTTGCAGGCTGCTGTTCCACGATTACATAGGTACCATACGGCAGATATGCGGATATCGCGCTGTGCTCATCTCCATCATCAAAATCAATGGACAAGGTCGTTACATCGGAATCAGAACCACCGTTTTCCGCACTGTCCCACTCAACACTGTAAATGGTGTCAAGATCGTAGGTGTAGAACGGCTTTAAGTAGTTGTAGGATTTCGCAATCGCCTCAAACAAAGCGTGGTCGTAAACTTCCTCATCATATTTAATGGTTCCGTCGTTATCCGCAGAAATGTTTTCGTTGTTTCCATTATTGGTCATCAGCTTCGCAGCTTCCTGTTTTAAATACCATTTGGTTGCGAACTGACGTACCGCATCGGATGCTTCGGCATTGGCCCTTGCGTAATCGGAAGTGCTCATCACAGTCTCTGTGTTGACACCGTTCTGCTCTGCCGGATACTTTTCATAATCCGCGCGGTCACCGAAGACCTTTTCACGAATCCAGCGGAACGGTTTGAATGAAGTATCGTGATCTCCGCCTACAGTACCGTCCTTGTCGGTTCCATCTGTATTTTCCATGGTATGTCCCGGTTCTGTGTCATCCTTCTGGTACTTCTCATAGAATGTCTCAAACCAGTGCTGTTCCGGATAGTTTGCCATGCCATTGCCCGTAAAGGTGGAATGCATATCGTCATCCCAGATGTCGGTATTGGCTGTCTGTACGGCATCGAAAAATTTCTCGTAGTTGTATTCTTCCACATCCCTGGTTCCGGTTCCGTCCTCTACGGTATGGAGTGTGGTCTCCAGGAGTCTGGTCGGGCTGTTTGCAGCGTTCTCCGTATCGTGGATACGGTCACTTTCTGCCACATCGGTATTCTTTCCAGTGTACTGATACAGGGAAGCTCCTGTTCTTACCGCTTCACCGGAAGCATCGCCAGGGTTACCTGCCGCATCCGTACGTTCTGATGTGGAGAATCCTTCTTTTTCGCCCATCTCATAGGAACCGCCCGTCTGCGGATTTCCATACTCGGCCCACACGTTGTTTGCCCTTGCGGAAGTGGTCTTTGACTCTTCCTTATGCGGGATCTCCGTATAGATTTTCTGGACGTTTGCGGAATCCAGCGCCGCGCCGTTTGTCTTGTCCTTTTCCGGGAAATTCACGGTCTTTCCAGTGTAGGCATCCGCATATTTCCAGGTAAAGGTGTCGTAATTTCCATCGCCGTTTGTATCCTCGTACTGCGGAGTCATGACATTGCCGTTGCGGTCCATCCAGACGATGTTTCCATTTTCATCGCGGTAGAGGCGTTCCAGGTTACTCTTTAAGTATGCCTTGAAGCGGAAGTTCGGGATATCTGTTGCGGATTCCCCGTCCACTTCGCCGCCCATCAATTTCGTCAGCCAGTCTTTTACGGTGTCGTAAAGTCCGGCATCCCTCTTTGCGGAAATGTTTTCCGAATGCACGGCGGAATAGGTATCATGTGCATACTTGATGGTTTTTGTCTCTTCCGTAGTACGCTCATGGCCGCATGTTTCACAGGTATCCCTACCGTCCTCGTTCTCGGTGCCGCAGTTTAAGCAGTACCATACGTTCTTCGGCTCTGCCAGGGTCTGGATATCCTTGAATACTTTGACTTTCTGGCGGATCGGACGCTCCTGTACCGGGATCGGGGTTTCCATGGTGCCGTGTCCTGGTGTGCCGGTTCCATCCTGGAAGGTCTTATCCTGCCCCGGATAGGTCAACTCGGCATCGGCCACGTAAGTTCCTTTCTTTGCTTCCTGTTTCTTTGCGTAGTCCAGATATACGGAAGCTTTGGCATTTAATGCTTCCACTTCGTAAAATCCGCTGGATACCTGATCGCCCGGCTGCAGGCGTTCCTGGTTATCCCTGGAAAGCGCCTCCCAGTCATCCTGGGTCAGTGTATGTTTGGTTTTCGGGCATACCGCCTTCAGTGCGATGTCCAGTGTTTTATCTGCATCGGTCTGTACGTTTCCGTAGGAATCTGTGTACGGCATGTCGATGTGGATCACATAGTTTCCGGTTGCTGCATCATAAGCGGCGTCCAGTTTGGCCCACTGGGTTTTTAATACATTGGATGTCACATCGCCGTATTTCGGTACACGTTCGGTCTCCGGAACCTTGTTGCCATCCTTATCATATACGAACTCGCCTTTCTTGTAATACTTCGGTCTGGTTGCATATTTGGTCATGATGCTTCCATCCCCGTTCACAACGGAGTCCGGTGTACACATGGCATTTAAGTAAGTGTAGGAGCTGGATGTCGCGGTCTTTAAGTTGGTGTAGTAACCGAACGCATCATCTTCGTTTCCATCCTCGGTATATTTCACATAAACATAGTACGGCTCAAAGTTTGTGTCATCCGGAACAAATTCTTTCCGTACATAGATGTCGTATCCATTGCCGTCATCCGATACGGTTGCGAATGCACCATCCGTTGTGTAGAGATCGGATGCGTACAGATAGAAATCCACACGGTCAGAATGCTCTTTGTAGCTGTCAAGTCCGCCGAAATTATACTGCGGATTGTCAATGTAGTACTGGATCAGGTTACGGATCATATCTTCCGTGGTCAGAGCCTGTCCGTTTGCCGCTTTACTAATGGTGACCTTTACGATCTGCGGACCATATGCCGTCGTCTTTGCAATTTCGCCCGGGTTTACGCCGGAAACACCGTAAATATCCACTTCGCCCTTGCGGACACCGCGGGAGTAAACGGAATAGTTTTCCGATGAAAAGGTTTTCTTGCCGTTTACATAGGTAGATGGTGTTGTGACGCTTCCGCCGCCGCGGATCGCAGTCTCCAGTTTGGCTTTCATGAGTCCCCAGTCATTGGAGCTCCATACCCTGGAAAGACGTACCTGATCCGGATAATACACAGTCCCGTCTGGATTTACTGCGGAATTTCCACGGAGGAAGTTATCAATCTTCTCCTGGCTGAAGGTTCTCTTTTTCTTCACGGCCACATTATTTGCTCCGATCGTTGCCGGAATCTTTTCGGTCAGTGTCGTATAAGTTCCATCGCCGACATAGATCGGGTCAGATGTATCGGAGGATGCTCTCTTATAAATAATGTTGCCGTTCGCATCCGTCTTATTGACTACTTCCCATCCGATCTGCTGTTTTGTTGTTTCCTGTGTGGACAGGGAATCCTGACGGTAGAATTCGGTACCCTCCGGCAGTTTGGAAACCACAATATCAAATCCACCGTTTGCCGCGGTTCCATCGGAAGTCACGTTAAAGAACGGCTCATTCTCGGCGCCGATTGCTTCCTGTCCGTTGATATAAAGGTTTCTGGATACGGAAACGGTTCCCTTTCCGTCTTCCGCGCGGTTTACTTCATAAACGGAATCTGGATTTTCCGGATCATAGTTGGTATAGGCATTTGCCTTGCCGTTTACGGACAGCTCGTATCCTTCGGAACGGGAAAGTTCCTTAATATAATACTTACCGAGAATCAGCGGTCTACCAATCCAACTGTTGCCGTTGTTCTCCTCGTTGGCGTCATACACGCGCTCCGTGCGGCCGGCGATAATGCGTTCTTCTTTGTCATCTGTGTAGTCATCCACTGTCCAGCTGGTGTCATGGAAGTCGTTGACCACTGCATGGTTTTCTTCCTCGATCGGCTTTGCATCTTCACGGAAACGGTTCTTCGGTGCGCTGTCGTACCAGGCAGTTTTTTCAATCTTACCGGTCTTGTAGTTGTACACCACTCCCGGCGCTTCTGTATAGGCCATGAAAGAACCGTCGCCGTTGCGGTCGGTTGTTGCAACTGCCACAAGATCGCCCTCTTTATAGACCGTGCCAGTCTTGCCGTCCGGATGCACAATATCTTCATCCGCAAACAGACCGTATACAGCCCCTTCCAGGGAACCGTCACCGTTTTCCTGGGCGTAGGAATCGAACTGCTCAGACTGTGCATTGTCAAGGTTTAAGTCACGCTTGTTAAAATGAATTTCGCCTTCCGTGCGGTGGTCGTAAACACGCCATGTGTTTCCTTCGCTGTCGCGGTCGTCGCAGTGGGACCAGTTATCTTCCGGGCCAAGCTCCACTTCGAAATCATCGGTCTGTGCATCGGTAAATGCTTTTTCAAATACGGACTCAAAATCTGCAGAACCGTCCGAACCGCCATCTCCATCGCCATCATCATCGTCATCGGATGCGAGGCTGATGCTGTCCTCTGCGGAAAGGCCGCGGAAGTTCAGAATGGAAGCGAGGAAGGATTTCTTTTCCGGTGTTTTGTTTTCTGCACTCTCTTCAGTCGGCGCCTGTGTTTCCGCAGATGCGAAAGTTTCTTTTTCCACAGCAACGGTTGTTTCGCTGCTTACCGATGCTTCTGTCTGTTTTTCTTTTTCGGCTTCTTTGCTTTCTGTCTCTGCTTCTGTTCCTTCAGCAGTTTCCGTCTCGGTTTCTGCTGATACGATCTCTTCTGTTTCTGCCGAAGTTACTTCTGCCGCATATGCCTTGATTGTCAGCAGGTCGGAAACACCGTCTTTGATTGCTGTGCCAACATTCTCTGCTTTTCCAAACAGGTCGAGATCCGGGACGGTGATGTTGTCGTCCTCATCCTCTTCTGCTTCGGAATCCGTTGCGTTGGAAGGGGTGGCAAAGGAATCGGTCAGAAATTTGACTGCGTCGAGGATCTTCTCCTTAAAAGCACTGAAGCCGGTCTTTTCAAAACCGTAATCTTCGCGGATATACGGCTCCAGCATGTATGCACTGTTATCATCGGTTTCATCCGTATCCACCGCGAATGCGGAAGACAACAGGGAAAGCATGGTAGTGCTGCCTTCATCATCTCCACCCGCGCTGACAGTTGCATTCACGCTGTCATTGATGGTGATGAACTTGTCGTATTTCTCATCGCCGATCGCGAACGTGGAATTTGCACCGTTCTGGGAAGAATCGGTGGTGATTGCTTCGATCAGAACGTCATCCGTATGGGTGTCATGGACGATATATCCCTCTCTGGCTTTTTCCTCTTTCCAGGTGTAGGTATATTTTAAGGAAATGAACTTGTCATAGGTGTCCTCAGTATCCTGCTTACAGCCGGAACCTTCATAGGACGCTTCTTTCTCAAAACATTCGGTCGGTCCGCCGTTCGGTGTGGTGCCTTTGTCTCCGCCGCTTCCGGCAATCTCACGGATCTCGCTTTCGTCCACACCATCACCGAGCCAGTGGAAATGAACACCGTCGCGCTCTTCTGCTTTTTCCTGGCAACCTTCATAGTAACCGATCCATTTTTTAGCTGCAGCACGGTTCTGTTCTTTTGCTGCTTCCACTTCGTCGCTGTTATCCTCTCCGGTTTCCGGATCGGATTCCAGTTCCGGAACCGCCGTGAATTTCGGTGCCGGGTGACCATCGCAGTATGTCTTTTCATAATGATAGTTTTTTGGTACATCCGTCTCGATATGGCCGTTTCCATCCGTGGTGTAGGAGTTTACTTTGCGGAAATCATCCCACAGAACCGGTGACGAGGTGTACCCGGACTGCCAGTCATTGTCCGGATATTCGCCTGACTCAGATCCTTCGTAAAGCTGAACAGCGCCGTCATTGTCTGTATTGACCTCGTCCTGATCGTCGAATTTCTCGTACAGGTTGAACACGGAACCTTCCAGCGGCTCGCCTGTCTCATAATCCTTTTTATCCAGCTGCACGTTGTAGTCGGTCTGCCAGTCTTCCTGGTGACGGAATACACAGAAATGCAGATCAGTTGGGATCGGGTTCGGGTCTGTGCTCGCGCCAAGGACGAAACACGGGTAGGTGTTTGCCAAAGGAAGCTGATGTACTTTCACAAATGTTTGGTGTTTATCTGTAGGTCGGCGGTTTGTTGGACAAAGCGCGCATTTATACACCTCCATGATATCCGCAGCAAAATCCAACGGAGAATCCCAGGTTGTGTCCTCAACGGATACAAACGATCCTTTTGGGATTTCAAAATATCCGTACAATGCCGGAGCCGTACCGGTGCCGTTATAAGTCGCTTCAAAATATGGAGCTGTGTCTCCGGATGCTGGATGTCCTTGTATGGTCCAGCTGCCGATCTGTACTGGTGTCTGATCCAGAACAGAAAGGTTCTGCCACATTTGTCCGTTCCACAATTTTAATGATGCGGCATTATTGTAGAACCATTCGGACATGTTGATGTAGTAGGTGTTCTGACCGGTTTTTTTAATGTTGGAGGCCCCAGTATCATCGGAATCATCCACGTCATTGTCGAGATCCTCATCTCCATCATCGCTTCCTGGCTTGCTGGAAGAACTTCCGGACCCGTTTTTGATCAGGTTCTTTTTGCTATCCAGTTTACCGGTTGTGTAATATGCCGCGTTATCCTTGATAGCGAGAGCGTTTTGCTGTACCATTTCAAGGGTTACTTCCTGACCGTCCGGAACAGAAACGATGTGATTCTGCATATCAACCGGCCACTGGGCATAACCACCCTCACCGTATTCGTCAGCTGTGTAGGATTGACGCCAGCCGGTACCCATTCGTGGCATAAGCCAGTGAGCATCATGGGTCCAACCCTGACCCGGTTCGTTAGCAATACTCTGTCCGTTGCCAGGAAAAAGATGGTCAAAATCGCACAGGGCTGCCAGAAGTTGGTCTCTCTGAATAATTGCCTCGCCTGCAGTTCCATGACGTACAATGCCAAGTTCTGTCTCTGTCAACGGAGAAAACGATGTAGGTATGCCGCTTGTCCAATAGCGATGGGATACGGAATCTTTTACGTTTTTCTCGATTTCGTTTGCCCAGAATTTTGCCTCGTTGATTGCTTCTTGGCTCATGCCACCCTGTGCTCCTGTTGTCACAATTGTAGCGATGGTAGCCCACAGTGTTTTCATGACGGTTCGCTCATCACCATTTCCAATAGTCTCAAGTAGTTTCTGTTTATTGAATTCGATGGCTTCTTTCCATTCTGGCGTACCGTGTGTCAGACCTTGTGTTGGTTTTGTTACGCATACATACTGGTCCGCATTACAGTTTGCACCGGCATCACTGTACAAGTGATTATCCGTGCAAATTCCGTAGTCTTTACTATACGCATAGGACGTCAATGATGCAAATTGACTGATATCAATGGTACCAGTTGCGAGCAATACAGCAA
>ERZ894183.83-NODE-83-length-82090-cov-15.366185_pt1 | contig 82090 bp, 70 predicted proteins | sample MGYA00380279_ERZ894183 | MGnify/ENA primary metagenome ERZ894183 (study PRJEB32331, sample SAMN06328422) | human gut metagenome | biome: human gut microbiome; feature: stool | host: Homo sapiens | collected 2013-06-26 ... | reverse complement strand
ATGTTAATGTATAATGAAGATGGTGACATTAACATATTTGCGAAACTAAAATAAGGAGGTGCTGACCATGGAAAAGGAGCTGTTTGTGAGAGCAGAGGAGGTCGCCAGGGAGCTGGGCATTTCCAAGCCCTACGCCTACAAGCTGGTGCGGGAGATGAACGAGGAGCTGAAGAAAAAAGGCTTTCTCACCATTCCCGGACGGGTAAGCAGGCGCTACTTCGAGGAAAAATTCTATGGGCTGCGGGACAGACAATAAGGAGGGAACCACAATGCCGGCATACAAAGACAAGGCAAAGGGCACATGGTATGCGTCCTTTTACTACGAGGACTGGACGGGCAAGAAAGTAAAGAAAATGAAACGGGGCTTTCCCACCAAGCGGGAGGCCCAGGACTGGGAGCGCAGCTTTCAAATGCAGACCGCCGCCGACATGGATATGACCTTTGAAGCCTTTACCGAGCTTTACACCAAGGATGTGAAACCCCGGCTCAAGGAGAACACCTGGCTGACCAAGGAGAACATCATCCAGAAGAAGATTCTGCCCTACTTCGGTAAGCGGAAAATCAGCGAGATCACCACCAAGGACGTGATCGCATGGCAGAATGAGCTGCTGGCCTATCGGGACGAACAGCGCAAGCCCTACTCCCAGACCTATCTTAAAACCCTACACAACCAGCTCAGTGCCATTTTCAACCACGCTGTCCGCTTCTATGAGCTTCGCTCCAACCCCGCCGCCAAAGCCGGGAACATGGGGACGGAGGAACGAAAGGAAATGCTGTTCTGGACAAAGGCGGAGTATCAGCGGTTTGCGGAGGCTATGATGGATAAGCCCCTCTCCTTCTACGCCTTTGAAATGCTCTACTGGTGCGGTATTCGGGAGGGGGAGCTGTTGGCACTGACGCCCGCGGACTTTGACTTCGAGAAGCATACCGTTACCATAAACAAATCTTATCAGCGTCTCAACAAACAGGATGTCATCACCACACCTAAAACACCCAAGAGCAACCGGGTCATCCAGATGCCCCAATTTTTGTGCGATGAGATACAGGACTATCTCAAACAGCTCTATGGTGTGGAACCGGATAGCCGCATTTTCCCCGTCAGTAAAAACTATCTCCACCGTGAGATGGATCGGGGCTGTAAAGAAACCGGGGTAAAACGCATTCGCATACACGATTTGAGACACAGCCATATTAGCCTGCTGATTGACATGGGATTTACCGCTTTGGCAATCGCAGAACGGGTAGGGCATGAGAGTATCGACATCACCTACCGCTATGCTCATCTGTTCCCCACCCGCCAGGTGGAAATGGCCGACAAGCTGGATTCACTGAAAAATGAGAAGGGAGTGTAAGAAGATGTCTAAGAAGAACTATGACAACCACAACCGCTGGAGAAACAAGACGGTGGCTTTCCGAGTGTCAGCGGAAGAAGATCTCCAACTGGAAACCTTGGTGAAACTCACCGGCCTGACCAAGCAGGATTACATTATCCGGCGGCTATTGGAGCGAGATGTGGTGGTGCAGGGCAATCCAAAGGTTTACAAAGCCCTGCGGGATCAGTTGTCTGCCGTTCTGGACGAGCTGCGCCGGATCGAAGCCGGGCAAGGCGTGAACGACGAGCTGCTGGACACGATTCGAATGATCACAACCATTATGAACGGGATGCAGGAGGAATTCGCCTATGATCGATGAAAAAAAGAAAATGACCGCCCAGGGCTCATCTGTTGGCGCAGATGATGGGCAGTCAATCTCTCAAATCACTGAAAATAGTATACCCACTTCCAAGCAAAAAAGCAACGATGAAATTGTAAACTCCCAGGACAGTCTGGAAGAAATGTACCGCAAGATACAGCGTATGACAGACCCCCGATACCTGCATACACTCACGATGACAGAGCTGTTCCAAACCACCTATAAGAGTAGGCCACCAGTGGTGGAAGGTCTGCTTTACGCAGGGGCATATATCCTTGCCGGCGCACCCAAAATCGGCAAGTCCTTCCTGGTGGCTCAGATTGCCTACCATGTCAGTACCGGGCAGGATTTGTGGGGATATAAAGTCCATCAGGGGACGGTACTTTACCTTGCGCTGGAAGATGATTTTCAGCGTATCCAGAGCCGGATGTTTATGATGTACGGCGTGAACGATACCCCCAACCTCCACTTCGCCACCGCCGCCGGAAAGATTGGGAATGGGTTGGATGAACAGCTGAAGAATTTCGTGCAGGAGCACCCGGACACCAATCTCATCATCATTGATACTATGCAGAAGATCCGTGAGGTAGGTGGTGAAGCGTACAGTTATGCCAGCGACTATGAAATCATCGGCAGAATCAAGCAGTTTGCTGATCGGCACGGTATCTGTGTTCTGACCGTCCATCACACCCGAAAGCAGCAGGCAGACGATTCCTTTGAGACGATTTCCGGCACCACTGGGCTGCTGGGCTGTGCAGATGGTTCTCTGCTGATGCAGAAGAAAAAACGCACGGAGCTGGACTCTACCATCAAAGTTGTGGGGCGGGATCAGCCGGATCAGATCCTTTACTTGAAAAAGGACCCACAGACTCAGATCTGGAATCTGGAACGCATGGAAAACGAACTGTACAAAGAACCGCCGGACCCAGTGCTAGATGCGGTTGCAAAGTTGGTTTCCTTTGAGTGCCGGGAGTGGATCGGCTCTCCATCCGAACTGGCTGAAGCCATCCAAACGGGAATGGCCTCCAATGCCCTCACCAAGTACCTGAATGTCAAGGCAGGCAGGCTGCTGGAGGAATACCATGTTGGCTATGAAAATAAGGCCAAACATTCCGGTCGGCAAGTGAAATTGACCTATATGCTGGTAGAATCAACCGCCTGTGAAGTAACCGAAGAATAAGGGGCGCGACGATAGCGACGGTCGCGACGGTGAAAATGATACCGTCAAAAACACCGTCGCTATCGTCGCAACCGTCGCGGAAAGGAAATGAATATGAAAAGTGTACAAATTTTCTATGACCTTTTTGTAGCTTTGGTGGAGTATCATCTGGCCTATGATGATGATTATGCGGAGGAAATTCATCAGGGGTTGGAGAAAAAGTTAGATGCGATGGTGCGGCATGAACTGTATGCAAAATATAAGACTGCGCCCACCGCAGAAGAACGGGAGCAGGCCCGGCAGGAGTATCTGGACAAGCGTGGAGTGTTCCCGGATTTTCGATGGTAAGATAAGTTTCCGTTTAGACTAATTTCACCGATGAGATTAGCATAAAAGTTTTCTCTATGTTTGTAAGGACAGGAGCGTGGCACGCTCCTGTTTTTTTCTGGCAAAAGGAATGGCTGACGGCAGTTTGGGCAAAGAAATTCAGCTAAAAAGTATCTTGGATGGGGTGGTGTTTTGCCACCCCATTATCCTAAAGGGGCCCCATTTTAGGGTACCCCAAAATCACCATAGGATGTCGCGTTTCACGACACACCATGCAAAAAAAACAGAACACAGGATGCGGAGTAAAAGAGAACGATAGGTAGGCATTTTGCTCACACATCAAGCGAGGGCTACTGTGTTTTACGGCAGCCATCAGGCAATAAGGGGGGGGACGATTTGTTCCAGGGCATCTGAAAGGGAACGGTGCTTTGGCGTACCATTTCAAAGCGTTCGCAGAACGCGCAGCCACAGAATGAAATTCTGTGTTCAAAAGGGGCTTGGGGGCTCTGCCCTCAACAAGCAGACGGCAGGAAATGTGAGTGTGTATTAACACTCGCATTGCTTGCCGGATTTGTGTGTGGATAGCCACACGCATTGCTTGCCTGTATCTAAAACAACCGCAACGGCCCTTGTGCCGTTGCGGAAAATCAACTGAAATTCAAGTGTTGGGAGGTAACGAGTATGAGAAAGATTCTGTCCTGTGAGTTCAACCCGGACACTGCCTGCGTGGAGCTGTGCATGGAAGATGGAACCCTGTTGTCCATCGACTGCACCGCCGTGGAGAACGAGGTAGCGAACAGTATGTACCAGCGGTCAGAACTGGACTGGCTGATCTATAATGATCCGCTGGCCTATGCCGAACTGATTTTGAATGGGGGCCCTGAATTGTATCTAAAAGCAGTAACAAAGAAAACTCCGTTAGATTGATGGCAAAGAAAATCCGCCAGAAGCAACACTCTAAAGGGTGCGCCTCTGACGGATTTTTTTACATCTTATCAATCAAAGCAAATACAACAGCTTGCTGTTCTTCGCTCAATCTTGACCAGCGTTCTAGAAGCTTTTTCTGCGCCTCAGTCAAGGAAACAGGTGCATCTTCTTCGGCAAATAGTTGAGATAGCGTAATGCCAAAGGCTGCGCAGATTTTCTCCAGGGATGGAATGGTCGGAACCATGTTCTTGCGATACCATGAGGAGATCGTGGATTGCGGCAAACCGGAGCGTTCTGCAAGCTGATACTCTGTCCAGCCCCGTTCCTCCCGATACGCGGTTATAACCGAGAGAATATCCTTCACCTGCATCACTCCTTTGCTTGTGTTCTTCGTAAATTATACTTTGATAAATCGTTGTGATTTAATCATTTATATCGTATAATTTTAACGATAAACACAACTATAAAGGAGGGAGAAATTTGGGCGGAAAAAGCTGTTTCTTTATCGGACACCGAGAGGCATCAGAAGAGATTTATCCGGCATTGTATGCGGCTGTTGAGCAGCACATTTTAGAATATGGCGTCACAGAATTTATCGTCGGCCACTACGGCGGATTTGACCGTCTTGCAGCGTCAGCAGTCAAAGAAGCAAAGCGTTTCTACCCAGAAGTGAAGCTCATTTTGCTATTGCCGTATCATCCAGCAGAGCGGCCCATCTCAACGCCAGATGAATTTGATGACACATTCTATCCGCCTGGAATGGAGAGCGTCCCACGAAAAATCGCAATCGTGAGAGCAAACCGCTATGTTGTGGATTGTGTAGACTACCTCATCGCCTATGCGTGGCACCCTGCCAGCAATGCACGGGAGCTGGTGGAGTATGCAAAAAAGCGAGAAAAGAAAGGCTCTCTTAGCATAACATTGATAAAGTCCGATAATTAGACACGAAGTTGAATTTTTCACGAAAATGTGATAAAATAAATCCGAGCATTTCTTGTCTTGGAGGGACTAAAATGGCAATTTGTTATGACCGCTTATTCCATCTGATGATTGATAAAAAGATAAGCAACGCACAGCTAAAAGAAAAGGCCGGTTTTAGTGCCAATATTATCACCCGCTTAAAGCGGAACGAGTATGTTTCCATCGAAAGTATTGAGCGTATTTGCCGAGTGATGGAGTGCGGTGTGGACGATATTCTGGAGTTTGTTCCAGAAGAAAGCAAAGAGGAAAAAGTATGAGTTTATGCTGATTCTTGACACGCTAGGGCAGAGGCGGCATTACCAAACTTATCAAATAGAGATAATGTGGAATTACAATAATGAAAACTGTGGGGTATATAGCGAATGGCTGATAAAAAGATAATCGATGCAATGTGGGATGATTCTCCCATTGATGTTTCTACTGAAGTAAACTTCATCTGGTCTATTGCAAATAAATTGCGTGGTACATACCAGAGCGATAAGTATAAGGATGTCATCATTCCAATGGTTATCATCCGCCGCTTTGAGTGCGCGTTGGCACCCACCAAAGCTAAAGTCGTGGAAATGTTCAAGGCGAATCCGAACTATCCAGCAAAGGCGATGTACCGCCTGTCCGGCTTCCAGTTCTACAATACCAGTGAGTACGACCTGGCAGAGTTGGTTAACGACTCTGACCACCTAGCGGCTAACTTCAAGGCTTATATCCAAGGCTTTTCTGCAAATATCCAGGATATCATCCGTAGCCTGGACTTTGATAAACAGATCGACAAGATGGATAAAAACAATCGACTGCTCTCTGTGGTCAAGGCGTTCTCTGAGCTGGATCTGAATCCTCGTACCATTGATAATGTGAAGATGGGCTACATTTTTGAAGAGCTAATCAGAAAGTTCTCAGAAAATGCCGAGGCTGGCGATCACTATACCGGCAGAGACATTATCAAGCTGATGGTCAATATCCTGTTGGCGGAAGGCTGCGATGATATTTTTGATGATGGCAAGGTTATTACTGTGTTGGATCAGGCCTGTGGAACGGGCGGTATGCTTTCCACTAGCTACAACTTTATCAAGAGGTATAATCCCACCGCTGATGTACGGCTTTTCGGTCAGGAAATCAATCCGGAATCTTACGCAATCTGCCTTGCGGAAATGATGATCAAAGGCCAGAATGCAGAAAACATCTGCTACCAGGACACCATGAAGGCCGACCGTTTTAAGGGTACTAAGATGCGGTTCGTGATCGAAAATCCACCCTTTGGCACTCCTTGGGGCGGTAAGGATGCGGCGGAAGGTGTAGAGACCGCTGTTCAGGATGAATATAAGAAGGGGTTTGACGGTCGCTGGGGTGCTGGACTGCCTGGTTCCGGGGATATGCAGATGCTGTTCCTGCAATCAGCAATCGACAAAATGGATGACAACTTTGGCCGTGCTGCTATTATCGAAAACGGCAGCCCTCTGTTTTCCGGCGGCACAGCTTCCGGTGAGAGCCAGATCCGCCGCTGGATGTTGGAAAACGACTTGATTGAAGCAATCATCGCGTTGCCCGTAGACCTTTTCTACAACACGGGTATCGCTACATATATCTGGGTGCTTTCCAAAAATAAACGTCCGGAGCGTAAAGGAAAAATTCAACTGATTGATGCGTCCGGTTTTTTCAAAAAGTTGCGGAAAGCTTTGGGCGATAAGAAAAACGAGATTTCGCCCGAAGACCGAACGGCTATCACAAAGCTGTATGCTGACTTTGCTGAGAACGAATACTGCAAGATCTATCCTAACCAGGAGTTTATCTACCGGGAGTATGTGGTGATGCAACCGCTCCAGCGTAGCTACGCCATTACCGCCGAACGCATCGAGGCCATGCTCTCCAAGGGGTCTTTGTCCTCACTGTATGACCAGGCAAAGGTCAATGAACTGGAAAATGCCGAGGAACTTACCGGGAAAGAACTGAAAAAACTGGAGGCGTATCAAAACAACCAGCCGGTCTATGAGGCCATTGTCGCCGCCCTGAGTAATGCGATATCTGCTCAGGTTTATCTTTCCCCGGAAGCATTCATGTCGGTGCTCACCAAAGTGCTGGCGAATATGACGGCAGACAAGAAACTGCTGGAGAAAATCGCCGACGGCCTTTCCGTTATGGATAAGTCCGCTGAAATTCAGCGTGACCGTAAAGGTAATGTTCTCTACGACAAGGAAACTAAGGACACCGAGATCGTGAAGTGGGACGAGAGTATTGAGAACTATATGGCCCGCGAGGTGTTGCCCCATATCCCGGATGCACAGTGGTTCTTTGAGGAGAATCTGGGGGCTAAGAAACCCGTTGTGAAAACCGGTGCGGAGATTCCCTTTACCCGCTATTTCTATAAGTACCAGCAGCCTATACCTAGCGAAGAGCTGGAAGCAAAGTTTATGGAGCTGGAGCTTTCGGTATCTGAGCGTGTGGCAAAGCTGTTCAAGTAAGGCGGTGATGGTATGAGAGAAGTGAAGGATAGCGGAATTGAGTGGGTTGGAAGTATTCCTACCCATTGGAGAATTCATCCCGTCTATTACTACTTTGGAGAAGGGAAAAACAAGAATCGACTTGGGCAAGAAAACAATTTGCTTTCTTTAAGTTATGGGAAAATTGTTCGCAAGGACATAAATTCGAGCGATGGTTTATTACCTGAGAGCTTCAATACTTACAACATTGTAGAGGCAGATGATATTATTATTCGCCCTACGGACCTTCAAAATGATAAAAGAAGTCTTCGTACGGGATTGGTTCATGAGCGTGGCATAATTACATCAGCATATATTTGCTTGAGACCTATTAAAAAAATAGATTCAAGATTCTTTAATTATCAACTTCATGCTTATGATGTTATCAAAGTCTTCTATAACATGGGAAATGGTGTGCGACAAGGGTTGAACTTTTCGGAGTTTTCTCGCCTACTTGTTTTTGAACCTCCTATCAACGAGCAGAAGAAGATAGCCGATTATCTTGATTTCAAATGTGCCGAAATCGATGCCCTTATCTCCGACATCCAGGCCCAGATTGACACTCTGGAGCAATACAAACGCTCCGTCATTACCGAAGCGGTCACCAAGGGGCTGAACCCAGATGCGGAGATGAAGGATAGCGGAATTGAGTGGGTCGGTAGGATTCCTGCAAATTGGATTGTACATCCCATTTACACTTACTTTGCCGAACGCAAAAATAAAAACAGGTTTGGTATGGAGGATAATCTTCTCTCTCTAAGTTATGGAAAGATTATCCGCAAAGACATCAATACTAGCGATGGCTTGTTGCCGGAAAGTTTTAATACCTACAATATTGTTGAAGCCGGGGATATCATTATTCGGCCTACCGATCTTCAGAATGATAAGCGTAGTTTGCGCACAGGATTGGTTAAGGAACATGGCATTATTACCTCCGCATATATCGATCTTTGTCCGATCAAAAAAGTCGATTCGAGATATTTCCACTTCCTGCTCCACGCCTACGATGTAATGAAAGTGTTCTATAATATGGGTAACGGTGTTCGGCAGGGATTAAACTATTCCGAGTTTTCAAGCCTGATGGTGTTTGAACCGCCATATGATGAACAAGTATTGATAGCGAATTTTCTTGATGCAAAGTGTGTTGAAATCGATGCCATCATCGGCCAGAAGAAAGAACAACTTTCCACTTTGGAGTCCTACGAAAAATCGCTTATTTACGAGTATGTCACCGGGAAAAAGGAGGTGCCAACCGCATGATGGTCGAATTTATCGAGCAAGATTCTGGAAATCAACTTACAGTATCTGCTTCCGAATTTCTGAAGGCCGACAAGAATCAAGAAGAATATGCCAGCCTTGCAATGGCCACTGATGCCTATTCTGCGTTATTTGGCATCGAATACATTATCCCTCGTAACGAATATGACGCGGTCAAATCCTGGCTTGGGAAAACAGGAACAGTCATCTTCCAGGTATGTGATGCTCGATACGGTAACGACAGATGGTGTGAGGTATATGTACTTCGAGGAGCCAGACTGCGTAAAGTCATCTACAGTCTCGATGATATGGGACGAGAGATAGCCATAAATGTAAATCCAACCCCGGAGCCCACCCCCAAGACAACGGCGGCAAAAAACAAAGTGGGGAGGTAATGCAATGATACATAATATTCTCTCCGAAAAAGACTATCAAAGGTTTCTCCTGGAGCGTTTGGAAAAAGACAACGGCTATGTTATTCGCAAAGCTACTAATTTTGACCGTTCCTTTACCATGGACCGGGAGATGCTCTTCCAGTTTCTGAACGACACCCAGCCGGACACCATGGACTACCTGCGGAAAATCTACAAGAGCGACCTGGAGGATACCATCGTAAGCTTTATCAATGCTGAAACCACCAAAGCCCGTGGCAGCCTGATCGAGGTACTGAAACATGGTATTGAAATCTCTAATCAGAAGCTGGAACTGATGTACACAAAGCCTGCCACCACTTTCAACCCAGAACTGACGCGCAAATATGGCCAAAATATCTTCTCTGTCATGGAGGAGGTCTGGGCCAGCGATAAAGAGCGTATCGATGTGGTGATTTTTCTGAACGGCCTTGCCATCATTTCTTTTGAGCTGAAGTGTAACACTGCCGGACAGTCTTACCAGGACGCCATTTATCAGTACCGCACTGAGCGAAACCCCAAGACCCGTTTGTTCCTGTTCAAGGCGGGCTGCCTTGTAAACTTCGCTATGGATCTGGAAGAAGTCTATATGACAACCAAATTGGCTGGGGAAGCTACCTTCTTTCTGCCATTTAACATGGGTAACGGCGAGGGGGTGACAGCTGGTGCAGGGAATCCTACTTTTGAGGATAAATACAGCGTATCCTATATGTGGGAAGACATTCTGACGAAAGATACCATCCTGGATCTTATCAGCAAGTTCATTTTTGTTGAGGTGAAGGAGAAAGTCGATGACCAGACCGGCAAGATAAAGCGGTCTGAAAATCTCATTTTTCCCCGCTACCATCAGCTGGATGTCATTCGTAAAATTCTCGCCGATGTCCGCGTGAACCGTACCGCACAGAATTACCTAATTCAGCACAGCGCCGGTTCCGGCAAAACAAACTCCATTGCGTGGCTGGCTCATCGTTTGAGTTCATTGCATGATGCTGACAACAAGATCATATTTGACAACATCATCATTGTGACCGACCGCGTGGTGGTAGACCGCCAGCTGCAGAAAGCCATCATGGGAATGGAGCACAAAGCCGGCCTTATCCGCGTGATGGACGATAAGTGTAACTCGGCTGATCTGGCAATTGCGTTAAATGGCAATACCAAAATCATTGCAACTACCATTCAGAAGTTCCCCTATATCGTGGACAGTGTAAAAGACCTGAAAAGCAAGCGGTTTGCCGTAATCATCGATGAGGCTCATTCTTCCACAGCCGGTAAAGATATGGCAGCAGTGACCTTGTCCCTTGGCTCCGGCGAACAAAGCGATGCTGATGTGGAAGACATGATCTCCGATGAAATCAAGCGCAACGGCAAGCAAGTCAATGTATCTATGTTTGCTTTTACTGCCACACCAAAGCCCACTACCATTCAACTGTTTGGCCGCCTAAATACCAAAGGTCAGCGCGAGGCATTCCATGTTTACTCCATGAAGCAGGCTATTGAGGAAGGCTTCATTCTGGATGTATTACAGAACTACACAGAATACTCAACCTTCTACCAGATTAACAAAGAGATTGAAGACGATCCTCGTTGTAAAACCAACGCTGCCAAGCGCCAGATTGCCCGTTTTGTGGAATTGCATGAGACCAACATTGCCCAGCGCATTGAGGTCATTGTTGAGCATTTCCGCACCACTGTCATGAACGAGTTGGGCGGGCAGGCCAAGGCAATGGTTATTACAGCCTCTCGACAAGCTGCGGTGAAGTATCGTCAGGCCTTTGAGGACTACATCACGAAAAAAGGATATGAGGGTATCCATGCCTTGGTGGCGTTCTCCGGCAAAGTGAAGTTGCCCCATGATGAGAACGAATACACAGAGGCTTCACTGAACGGTTTCCCGGAAGATCGTCTCACAAAAGAATTTGATACCGATGCTTATCAGGTGCTGCTGGTTGCAAACAAGTACCAGACGGGATTTGACCAGCCGAAGCTCTGCGCCATGTATGTGCTAAAAAAGTTGCGGGGCGTGAATGCAGTCCAAACGCTTTCCCGTTTGAACCGTATCTGCCCGCCGTATGATAAAAAGACTTTTCTCTTGGATTTCGTGAACAGTTACGAAGATATGAAGGCTGCGTTTGCGCCGTATTACACGACTACGCTGCTGTCCAACTCCGTGACCCCCAGTGCCATTTATGATCTGGAGGCAAAGATCGACGCCTATGCGCTGTTTGATCCTGCTGATATCGACAGTGCAAACGAGATCCTGTACTCCGAAAAGATAACCAGCAAGCAAAAACAGCGGTTGACTTTCTTCTTGCAGAAGAGCAAGAAGCTTCTCGATCATTATGAGTATGAAGAGCAACGCCAGGCCGTCGCTGATATACGTAGCTTTGTTCGATACTATGAATTTCTCTTGCAAGTGTCCTGCTTTGAGGATCATGACCTGCATAAAAAGTATAATTTTATTGCTTATCTTCTTGCATTTATCAACATCAAGCATCCAGGCGCTGGTTTTAACCTGGACGGGAAAATTCAAGCATCTAACTTTGTGCAGAAAAAAGGAGAAGAACACATTTCACCGAACCTGGTGGCAAAACCAGTCATGAAATTGCCAACGGCTGAGCACTTTGGCCTAACGGAGGATAAGGAGCAGCGGTTGTCTGAAATCATTGATGAGATCAACAGCCGAACAGGAAAATCCTATGACAACGATGTTGTGGTTAAAGCAATGCTCCAGATCCGTGATATCTTGATGAAATCCGATAAGCTGAAGACCAGCGCAAAGAACAACACCCAGAAGGATTTTGAGTTTTCTTATTTTGATGACATTGATGATGCCCTTATCGAAGGCTTGTCTCAGAATCAAGATTTTTTCTCACTGTTACTTTCCAATGAAGAGATGAAGCGTCAGGTGTTGGGAATATTCGCTGATGAAATTTATAAAAGTTTGCGTAACACAAATTGAGAAAAGGTGGGATGTGCTTGTTTGGGATCTCTTATGATACTTGGAAAAAAGTTTGCGGTATGTACTTTACACTAGGGACAGGATCTCAAAAGGCATATTTGCAATGGTTCCCGTTTACAAAGTTATCATCTGATGACAAAGAAATTATCTCTGGAGAGGATTTTTATAACCGGTATATAAAGACAGCTTCATTTATGCTTTTTCCTCCTGCTATGCATCAATCAGAAAATTATCTGCAAAAAGGTGATGGGAGTTTCAGAGACTCATCCCTTATTGCTCCGATTCTGTTTTTGTTTTTGCAGTCGGTAGGGATGGAAATACACAATCAATATGTGCCTATTAGACCGTCACATATATCCGTTTATTATGCTGGTAACTATGAACATTTGCGCCCCAGATACAAACAGGACTATGATGATTTTTTTAAAGAACTAAATGCCTCTATTGATGAGTATCAATATTTTATCAAAACAGACATTACCAATTTCTTTGCAAATATTAGTGTGGATAAGCTGATTGCACAAGTAGATAAAGTTTGTAACTTTAATGCAGTAGTTTTCTCTCAAACACAGTTACACTTGTTCAAAGAATTGCTTACATACTGCGGTAATGGTAGATTTCCACTTATTGAAAATAGTGTTGCCTCATCATTTCTTGCAACAGTTGTCTATCTTGATGCTGTGGACAAGGCTCTGCACGAATATATCTCAAAGAATGTTACGGCATTTTCTTCTTTCCGCATTGTTCGTTATGTTGACGATATGTACATCCTTATTTCCTCAGACAAGCCTATAGGATATTTGCATGAGGCTTACAATGAAATAAGAAATGAGTATTCATCAATTCTCAAAGATTACGGATTAGCATTGAATGCTAAAAAATGTTGTTTGAAAGAATCGAAAGAAATCAACGAAGAACTTAAAAAATCATTATATGATGAATACTTCAACGGGCAAAAACATAATATTGAAGAACTTTTCTCTGGTGCCCTATGCCATTTCTTGAAGGATTTGTCTATCGAATTGCTTTTGGATAGTATTGATATAGAAAGATATAATGAACTAATCAATAAACATTTTTCCTCGAACGATATAGAATTTACCCCAAGCGAAGTTTTTAATTATTTTGTATATGAAAATGAAGATGAATTAAAATCTGAGCCTGTGGTAAAGGAGATTGTTGGACTCGTTGAGCAAAGCATATCATTTATCAGTCTTGATCCCAAGCGGCTGACAGTAATGATTATGAAAACTCAAAGCGATAAGGCAATTAAAGGGTTCTTAAATCAGCTTTTTAGAAAAAATCGTTTAGATAGGTGGAATTCCTACGATACAACCATAGCGATTTCATATTTAATACAAAGCAAATTCAGACACATAGATTTGCTGGAGATTCTTTCTAATCGGCATCCAAATCTTTATAACTATTATTTATTCCACTGCAAAAGTAGCACAATCCATTGTTTTGATTTATGGAGGGTAAAGAAGTTAGGCGAAATTATTGCCCGGGATAACAAAGCCCACTATCTTTACTTTATGTACTTATGCGAGATGAAACGAGCAAACTATATGGCTGCTTTTGCTTATTACAAAAACTATTTTGATCGAGTAACAGCGGATTTAGATTTTGCAGCCGGAAATGATCCAAGTCTTAAAAAGCCTAATTACAATATGTTTTACAGGGAAGGAATGCTTATAAGGTTTTACACTGGCGTTGACGATAGCAAAACTGTTATCGAGAATGCTCACAAATTAAGAAATGCCAACCCACTTTCACACGCCTCATCTCAATTGCTTGACAGCAATGATACATCAAAAGATTTATGTAAGTCCATAAAAGCTCTTTCGAAGTTGATATATGGATATATAGACAAGCACAAGGAACGGGCTTGATTTGGACTTGGAGAATCGATATAATATAAATGTTCTCGTGGCAACACCATGGCAACAAAAAATCAGATAGCCCCTACTATCTGAATAATGAAAATAATGCCAATACCCTGAACTAAATCCCATAAGCAAATCTGTTTAGAAAATTTCTGACAGGAGCGAGTGGGAATAAGTTGGAGTATCGTAAAAACCCAGCGTTATGCGGGCTTGCGGCACTTTCAAAAGTCTTTTGATAACAAATTGATAACAGTTGCATAAGAGCCATTATTCTTATAATCCGGTGGTTTTAGGGTTAGAGAATGATTGCCAAGCAGTTGTGCAACAAAGTGTTCAGAGCGATATTCTGAACGAATCCATATTATAATTAAGCCCTTAGCTGTGGGTGTGAAACTCATGGGTAAGGGCTTTTTGTTGTTATTTTTTGGAGGTGCTTTTTTGGGGCGTAGGAAGTTCATCGTATATAGAAAGAAATAAATGGTTGTCAAATTAATGTAAAATTGGCTTATAAGAAGGAAATTTTATATTCTCGGGTTTACACCTGTGAAAGTAAAAAATGGCTACAAGTCCAGTATTTATGCGGGATGTAACCATTCTTGTTTTAGAAATGATTTGTGCTGTTTTTTGTTTCTTCTGTTTTGGTATTTTTTATTATGCTTCGCATATCTGATTTTGAGATAAATTCATAATCTGTATGAAAACCAAATGCCTTGTGCAAGTCATCTGTCATATCGGTTCTTTTATAGGAAGGAATATAGCCGCTTTCTTTTGAAAGAAGTGTTACTTGCATGGAACGAAGAGTGCCCGGAATCTCGTTGCAGATATAGTTGTTTCTGAGTTTTCTGTGGATTTGAGTAGTAGTTTTTCCGCTGCTTTTTCGGTAGGATCGTTTGATATAGGCATATTTGTTATCTGAATTAGCAGTAAGTGAGATATATGCGAATCGCCCCTTTGTGATATAATTTTATTATATCACAAAACCGTACAAAAGCACACGTATTATTTTTAAGAAATGACAAAAAATAAGACAGGGTTGGATTAAATAAAGGATTTTTGTGATAAGATATTAAAAAGAAGTGTCAAATACCCGCGCAGCAAAACTTTTAATAGACCTGCGAATGTAACTGCTCGCTGGCAGGCTGGGGAACGGTTAAAGTTAAAGGGAAAAACGCAGCATCTGAATGGAAAAAGGGAGAGGCTTCTGGTATAATGATGCTGTCAGGACAGGAAGATATTCCCAGCAGACAAGGGGAGGTAAAAAGATCTAAGAGCAGTTTCGCTATCACTTAGGGGAATCAGGTGCGAAATAGAAGCGATACCCAAAATGCCGGAGGATTCGCACTGAGATTTTAGAGGGGAAAGGAGGTTGATTGAGAAAAAAGAGGCGGTGGGATGAAGAATTTTGTAAGATGTGTGAAAAAAAGGGGATATTAAGGAAAAAATTGGGGCGTTTTGCAGTCGCTCCCTACGCGGGAGCGTGGATTGAAATAAGCTTGTAGATGCGGCTGATGTTGATTATGACGTCGCTCCCTACGCGGGAGCGTGGATTGAAATCTTATGGGAAGAATATTTCGGAGAAATCAAATATGTCGCTCCCTACGCGGGAGCGTGGATTGAAATTCTCCATTCCCGTCTTATAATAAAGACGTAATATGTCGCTCCCTACGCGGGAGCGTGGATTGAAATTTACAACGATTCTCTGAACGGCACAGCAGCGGCGGTCGCTCCCTACGCGGGAGCGTGGATTGAAATACACTCAGGGCAATTACAACACAGCCGTATCTGAGTCGCTCCCTACGCGGGAGCGTGGATTGAAATGGGGATATCACTTACAACCGTGAGGAGGACAGGGGTCGCTCCCTACGCGGGAGCGTGGATTGAAATAATTTTTACGAATCAAGCACCGCAGCAATCTGGGTCGCTCCCTACGCGGGAGCGTGGATTGAAATTAACGGGAACGTATATTTACGGTCGGATAGATTTAGTCGCTCCCTACGCGGGAGCGTGGATTGAAATAAAAAAGCCTTTAAGGGCAAGGCAAAAGCAATGAGTCGCTCCCTACGCGGGAGCGTGGATTGAAATATCGATTTCGCAGTAATGTTTTAAAAAATCTTCCGTCGCTCCCTACGCGGGAGCGTGGATTGAAATTTTTTTCTCTTTATCAATCAACATCATTGCATCTGCGTCGCTCCCTACGCGGGAGCGTGGATTGAAATTCTTGCATACTTAGCTGCTTGGCTTTCTTCCTCGTCGCTCCCTACGCGGGAGCGTGGATTGAAATGGCTGCACTCCCAGAAGCAACAGAATTATCAGAAAGTCGCTCCCTACGCGGGAGCGTGGATTGAAATTTTCTGATGAGTGGGAGGTTGCAGAAAAATGGAGTCGCTCCCTACGCGGGAGCGTGGATTGAAATGTTGCCATTAACCGAAAAAATAATATCAGGACTATCGTCGCTCCCTACGCGGGAGCGTGGATTGAAATATAATCATATGTTCCAGTTGAAAATTCCAATCCACGTCGCTCCCTACGCGGGAGCGTGGATTGAAATTGAAATTGCAGGAATCGCGCTGGAAACTGAAAACGTCGCTCCCTACGCGGGAGCGTGGATTGAAATGCGTAGAATTAATTCCTCCAAACGGGGGGAATAAGGTCGCTCCCTACGCGGGAGCGTGGATTGAAATGTAAAATCCACATAACAAACTTATAACCTAATACGTCGCTCCCTACGCGGGAGCGTGGATTGAAATCATACAATCCCTGACATCTTCCTCTGTCATCCCCCGTCGCTCCCTACGCGGGAGCGTGGATTGAAATGTTGTGAAATGATGGAGGTGCATCATGAAAAAATGTCGCTCCCTACGCGGGAGCGTGGATTGAAATATATTGTTAAGCTTTTCAGATACCGTGCTTCCCGTCGCTCCCTACGCGGGAGCATGAATTGAAATACGCCAACCAAACCATTGTAAAGCCGCCCCGAAAGCCACTTCCCATGCGGCTGTATACATAAAGCAAAATATCTTAATAAATATGCAGCTGAAAAAGATGAAGGTAAAAATAAGATCATGAAAATCAATGCACAGTGGGAAAACTAAAAAGAAGAATCTCTTGCAAATATTCAAAGTGAGAAAGGAATTTTAAACCGTCAGATTCGTTCCGCCCAGACAGAAGGACATTTTGGAGACATCAAAGGAAATGACAGTTTTCGCTGACTCCATTACCGAACAGCAGAAAAAGTATATAAAGAATTTATGCTGTATGCAATGGGAAGAAAGATAAACAAATATCACCGTTTTCTTCATGATAAAATTCAAAAATTTGGAGGAAAAAGCGAAGAAAAGACTGCTTAGAAAAAGAGCACTTTCAAAAATGCAGTTACCCTCAGCGTACAAGGGGAAGGAATCTTTATACCCTAAAATACATACAGAAAAGAAAAAAGAAGAATCTCCCATAGAAGATCAGGTATCAGAAACACTGATTTCTGCGGGAGATTTTTCTTTTAAGATTGGAAAGCTAAAAAACGGTATGTACCGACAGCTCCGTTTTATGAAAGAAATTTATTCTGCTTTGGTCATGGAAGAAAATTTATACGGCGGTAATGCTGAGCGCATGCAGATATGCGTCGGAGCCGGAGCCGCAGGAAACGGAAATCTTCATGTCTTTTGTCAAAAACTTGCAGTTATTTAAGCTGCTTAAAGAATCCAGTTTAATTTCCATCTGTCCCTGAGGGGTATCCAGATAGAGCATGTCCTCCGTGGATTTTTTATTGACGGTTCCGGTGGCGGTCAGCGGGGAAGCGCTGTTGACGCTGGCAGAGGAGCCGCTTTTGTCGCCCGTCACATTGACTGCGTGGAGATAGCCGTCGGAGCCGTTATAGAAGGAAACTTTCAGCTTGCGTCCTTCCAGAAACATGATCCCGCGGAGGGCGTTTGCAGAGTTGTCGATGACAAACTGCATCGTCCCTTCCGGGGTATCCAGATAGAGACGTCCCTCTTTGATCTTCTCCACCTTGCCGCTTACGGAAAGGTAGGCGGAATTGTCCCCGTTATTGGAGGAGGAAGAGGCAGAGCCGGTGGAATCTGAGATGCTGATGGCGTGCATGTATGCGTCGGAGCCGCGCCCGCATACGACGCTGTACGTATTTCCGAGCACGAGGAAGGCGCAGCCTCCCATGCTTGTGGTAGAATCGAGGATGATCACCATTTCGCCCTGGGGAGTATCGAAGTGGAGCTTGTTGTCCTTCGTATCCTTGGTCAGCTTGCCGGTAATGGTCGCGGTATTTTTGGTGTCCACGGAGACGTTGCCGACCTGCGTGCCGCTGACGATCTTGGCGGCGTGGAGATAGCCGTCGGAGCCGCCCGTCACATCGACGGTAACGGACTGGCCGGGCAGCAGGATCTTGCCTGCAGTGGTGTCGGTGGCATTCTCGATCTTAATTTCCATTTTGCCCTGTGGGGTGTCTAACAGCAGCATTTCGGAAGTCGTGCCGGATTTTACCGTGCCCTGTACGGTGGCGATTACCTCAGCCGCCGAAGCATCCAGCGTGCAAAGCGGGGCAAAAAGGAGTGAGCCTGTCAGGCAGACCGCTGTAAACAACTTTGTAAACCGTTTCTTTTTTATCATAATAAAAAGCCTCCTGATGAAAAGGGATATGCTCCCGGTAAAGCAGGACAAGTCCTGCGGATAATGAAATGATAGCCGATTGCAGGCAGAAAAGCAAGAAAAAACTGCCGTCGGATTTCAGGATCTACATAAGCGGGGCAAACATGAGAAAGATGCTTTCCTGCATTCTTTCTTTGCGGGGACGGCTTAAAAACTGCTCGCGCGTATAGGGCGCGCAGTCGGCGATGTCTTTTTCAAAGAGGGCGGAGTAGCGCTGTACCAGCCCATTGCTGTAAAAGACGCCGCATACCTCGTCGTCTACCATGAGGCTGCGCATATCCATGTTGACAGAGCCGATACAGCAGAGCTCTTCGTCGATGACCATGGTTTTGGCATGGATGTAGCCGTTGTATTTGTATACCTTTGCGCCGTATTCCAGAAGCTGCCCGCAGTACCAGGTAGTGACGGGATCGAGGAAAAAACTGGCTTTGATGCCGGGGATCATCAGCTCGATCTCCACGCCGGATGCGGCGGCAGTTTTCAGGGCGTCCAAAACGGAGGCGTCCGGGATAAAATACGGGGTCTGGATGCGGATTTTTCTGCGGGCGCTGCGCATCATGCTTAAGTAGCACATTTTGACGGCTTCGCGGTCGTTGTCCACCCCGCCGACAATAAACTGGCAGAGCCCGCCGGACTGCGCAGCCGTTCCGGAAAAATCAGGCGTGTTGGAACCAGCAGCCGCGCCGGAAGCAGCAGCATCCCCTGACGGGCAGGGCTGATCCGGAAGGACGGTCTGTGCCATGACGTTTAAGCGGGACACCGCGTCGCTGCGGCCGCTGCGCTTGACGGAGCAGAGCCAGTCGGTGAGAAAATATTTTTCCAGGACGAGGCTGCAGACGCCTTCGAGGCGCACCTGGGTATCGCGCCAGGGATTTTTGACCTTTGCCATATTGGCGTACTGCTTTCCGATGTTCATTCCGCCGATATAGGAAATTTCGTGGTCGATCACGACGATCTTGCGGTGGCTTCTGTAGTGCGTCAGATAGGGCTTTACGCGGATGACTTGCCCGCCGGCATGTGTGAGGGGGTCAAACATTTTGCGGGGCGTGGAGAGATTGGCGATAAAGTCGCACATGACGAGCACCTCTACGCCTTCGCGGGCTTTTTTTGCAAGCTCGTTTACGAACGCCTCTCCGACGGGATCGTGGTGGATCGTATAAAATTCCACATAAATACATTTTTTGGCGGAGCGGATGTCTTTGAAAAGACGCTCGTAGTGGCTTTTTCCGGAAGTAAACAGGGAAGCATCCCGGTAATGGGTCACTTCGCTTCCGTTATATACGGCGTTAAAGTGCATCACCTGCAGGTCTTCTTCGGAAAGAAAGGCGGGGACGGGCGCTTTTTTCGGGGAAGCAGGCGCGCTGTCCGGAACCGGGGCGAGCCTTTTTTTACGGAAAAAAGCGGTCAGCTTGATCGCCATCGTACTGCCGAATACCAGATACAGGATGGCGCCCGCGTAGGGCAGGCAGACCATCACGAGCACCCACAAAAGCGCTTCGGTCGGGCTTTTGCGTTCCAGAAAAATGACCGTCAGGATGAGCAGGATATAGAGGAGAAGCAGGATTAATTTTATCAAAAAATTGCCTCCTTTCGGAAGTTTGGGTTAAAAAAGGTCACTGTCCGGATCTTCCCATTTTACGGAAAACGGGGATGTACATGCAGAGGGTGATAACCATGACGAGCATCATAAAGGCGATGATGCCGTTGACGGCTGCAAGCGGGAGATGGATGAATAAAAACAGGACCATCAGGCCGACAAAAAGCGTGGCGGTGCACACCTTGCCGAACCACATCGCGCCGTCGAGCATTTTGCCCTTTTTTAAAAAGATCAGTCCCATGACGCCCATAAAGCCTTCCTTGACAGCCATAAGCGCGATGAGCGCCCACATGAGCGGGTAGCGGGTCGCAAGGCAGACGGCAAGGGCGGCGTGGGAGAGCTTGTCCGCGACGGGATCGAGGATCTTGCCCCACTGGGTGATCATGTTGAAGCGGCGGGCGATCTTGCCGTCAAACAGGTCGGTCAGGCTGGAAATGAGCACCACGGCGGCAGCCATAAGATAGTCCCGGTCAGATTTTGCGGTAATGTAGAGCCAGCAGAATACCGGGATCAGGAGGATGCGGAAATAACTCATCAGATTCGGGATGGAGAACAGTTCCTTTTTGTCAAATTTTTTCATATGCAGTTTGCTCCTTTTTTTAAGATGGAGGCGAAACGGATCGTCCCATGAATGTCGGGAAACGCGGTAAATAAAGCGGTTCCTGTAGACAGCATATCACAGAACAGGGGAAAAGTATAGGAAATGATGGAACGGGTGCGGGTAGAGCCGCTACAATGTTATTGCTATTTTGCCAAAACGCCGATATAATAATTTATCTGACAGAGAGCTTTTGGAAAAGAGCCCGGCATAAGATGTTATTTTTGAGGGAAAAATGACCGGAGGGATCGTATGGCTTACCATATCGCAATTTGTGACGACAGCAGGACAGACACTGAATATACGGAAGCGCTTTTGAAAAAATGGGCAAAAAAGCGGCAGGCAGAAATACGGCTGCAGACGTTTGTATCGGCGGAAAGCTTCCTATTTAACTATGAAGAAGATAAAACATGGGACATCCTTCTTCTGGATATTGAGATGGGGCAGATGGACGGCGTGGAGATGGCGCGCCGGGTGCGCCGCAGAAACGGGACGGTGCAGATCGTTTTTATTACGGGATATTCTGATTACATTGCGGAAGGTTACGACGTGGAGGCTCTGCATTATCTGATGAAGCCGGTGCATGAGGAACGGCTGTTTGCGGTGCTCGACCGAGCGGTAAAAAAGTTGAAGCAGGAGGAGCGCTGCCTGAATCTGGAAATTTCCGGCGAAATGGTGCGGATCCCTTTTTATGAGATCCGTTATCTGGACGTGCATCAGAATTATGTGACGGTACATGCGGGGGAGGATTACCGCATCAAGCGGACGCTGAGCGATTTTGAAAAGGAGCTGGACAGCCGTTTTGTGCGGGTAGGCAGGGCGATGATCCTGAATCTGAAATATATCCGTCGGGTGACAAAGGCAGAGGCATGGCTTTCGGACGGCACGAGGCTGCCGCTTCCCAGAGGGGCGTATGAGCCGTTAAACAGGGCGATCATTGAGGCAGAATAAAAGGGATTTTGAGATGAAGCTTTTTACAAAACGGATCAACCGGCAGCTGGACGAGTACCAGCGGGAGCTGATCGACACACATTATCAGGAAGTGGAAAATATGTACCGACAGATGCGCGGCTGGCGGCACGATTACCGCAATCATATCCAGACGGTCAGGGCGCTGGCAGAAAACGGCGATCTGGACGCGGTTAAAAAATATCTGGACGGGCTGGAGCTGGATCTAAACACGGTGGACACGGTAATAAAGACCGGGAACGCCATGGCGGACGCGATCTTAAACAGCAAGATTTCGCTGGCGCGCGCCAAAAAGATCGAGGTGCACGTAGATGCCCATATCCCGGTAAAGCTAAAAATGTCGGAGCTGGATCTTTGCGTGATTTTGGGAAACCTCTTTGACAACGCGATCGAGGCGAGCATGAAGCTGCCCGAAAACGGGCGGATGATCCGGGTCTATATGGATATGAAAAATACGCAGCTCTATATTTCCTTTACGAATTTTACCGCAGAGGGCAAGCTCCAAAAGATCGGAAAGGTATTTCGCACGAGCAAGGGAAAGGGGCACGGCTTCGGGCTTGTCCGCATCGACGAAATCGTAGAACGGCTGGGCGGCTATTTGAGCCGCAATTCGGAGGAGGGGGCGTTTACGACAGAGATCCTGATCCCGCAGACTTAAAAAAGAAGGGCGGCATGGACGAAAAAATTTTTCGTGCAGTTCGTCCCCAAAAATAAACGATTCATCCCCCGGAACGCCCCGGGGGATTTTTTTGTGGTAAGGTTATCCTTGCCCGCTGAGGGGAGGCACTTTTTGGGAAAGCAGCCTGCCGGACGGGGATGAGGAGGAATAAAGGAAAGAAGGCTGCTTGACAGCAGAATGAGAGGAAAATATGGGAGAAAGTAAGACAGAAAAAGAAAAACAAAAATATTCCATCTGGCAGAATACCGCATACATGCTTAAAAATGCGTGGCATATGGACAAGACGGTAATCTGGCTCTGCGTTGTAGTGGCAGTGATCGGCACGGCAAAAACGACGGCAGAGCTTCTGATCGCGCCCGCGATCTTAAGCAAGGTCGAGCAGGCGGCGCCGCTTGCAGAGCTTGTGGGCGTGATCGCGGTGTTTGCGGGGACGCTGTTTGTGCTGGCGGGGCTGGAAGGGTATGTGAATGAAAATACGATATTTGGAAGGATCCGGGTACGGACAGAGATCCTGAACAAAATTTCGGGAAAGCGGGAGACGACGGCTTATCAGAACCTGCTGGATACGGAATTTCTTCAAAAATATGACAGGGCGCAGGAGGCGACGTCCGGAAATAGTTCGCCGACAGAGGCAATCTGGAATACATGGTCGGAAATTTTGAAAGGCGTATTCGGCCTGATCATTTATCTGACGATGATAGCGGCGCTGAATCCGTGGATCATCGTAATCCTGACGGCTGCGGCAGTGCTTTCATCAATCGCCGGGAAATGGGCGAGCGAAGAGGGCTGGAAGAAAAAAGAGGAGATCGAGGAAGCGGATAAACGGTTCTGGTTCGTTACAAGGAAGGTAAAGGACAGGCACTGTGCAAAAGACATTCGGATGTTTGGGATGCAGGGCTGGATGGAAAAAATCTGGGGAGACGGCATGTCGATCCTCGGACATTTTATCGCAAGAAGGGAAGGCGTCCTGTTCGGAGGAGACAGCGTCATCGCATTGATCCATTTTGTGCAGAACCTTCTGATCTACGGGTATTTGATCGTCACGGCATTAAACGGGGAAATGTCGGCGTCACAGTTTTTGCTGTATCTGGGTGTTGCCGGGGGGATCGGCGCATGGATGGACGGGATTTTAAATCAGTTCAATGAGCTGCATAAGCAGAACGGGAGTTTAAGCAGCATCAGGGAATGTATCGAGTGGAAAGAGCCGTTTTTGTTTGAGGAAGGAAAGCCGCTGAAAAAAGAGCAGTCCGCCTGTGAAATCCGTCTGGAAAATGTATCCTTCCGTTATCCGGAGGCGAAGAAGGATACGATCAGCGGGATGAATCTGACGATCCGTCCGGGGGAAAAGCTGGCGATCGTCGGTTTGAACGGAGCGGGTAAAACGACGCTTGTAAAGCTGATCTGCGGATTTCTGGATCCCACAGAGGGGCGGGTTTTGTTAAACGGGCAGGACATCCGGCAGTATAACCGGAGGGACTATTACGAGCTGCTTTCCGCGGTATTTCAGGATTTTTCCATTTTGGAGTGCAGCGTGGCGGAAAATGTGTCCCAGAATCCAGTTGATATTGATCGGGAAAAGGTAAAAAGATGTCTGGAACAGGCAGGGATCTGGGAAAAAATCGAATCTCTCCCGAAAGGGATGGATACGCCCATTGGAAAAAGCGTGTACGAGGACGGGGTGGAGCTGTCCGGCGGACAGACCCAGAGGCTTGTGCTGGCGAGGGCACTCTACAAGGAGCCGCAGATCCTCGTGCTGGATGAGCCGACGGCGGCGCTTGACCCGCTTGCGGAAAATGATATTTATCAGAGGTATGAGAGCATGACGAAGGGAAAAACGTCTCTTTTCATTTCCCATCGTCTGGCTTCCACCCAGTTTTGCGACCGGATTTTATTTTTGGCAAATGGAAAGATCGCGGAAGAGGGCACGCATCAGGAGCTGCTGGAGCTGGGAAAGGAATACGCAAAGCTGTTCGAGGTACAGAGCCGTTATTACAGGGAAGAGGTGCGCAAAGATGGCGAATGAGAAAAAGGTATCTGTCAAAAAAGCGTGGGATTATAATTTGCGGGCGTGGAAGATCTATGCAAAGATGCGCCCGAAGCTGTTTGTTTCTTATATTTGTGAAGCAGTTTTAGCGGCGGCGGTTCCCTATGCGGGAATCTGGCTGTCGGCGAGATTTGTAGACGAGCTGGCAGGCAGGAGGGATGCAGCGATGCTCTGGAAGCTTGCAGGGACGCTGCTTTTGACGGAGCTGGTGCTCGGCATCTGTCTTTTGGCTGCAAAGCACTGGAAGGAATACTGCAAGGGCGGACTGTTTTATCTGGATATGAAAATTTATGCGGAAAAATTTCTGAAGCTGGATTTCCCGGATATGGATGATCAGCATACGCAGGATCTGAGCAGCCAGATCGACCAGAACAGGCAGTGGATGGGATGGGGAACGGAGAATGCGATTCAGGGCAATCTGGAAAAGATACTGGGAGGCGGATTTCAGATTTTGGGAGGCGTCGGGCTTTCGGTTTCCCTGTTTACGCAGAAGGTGTCAGCAGAAAGCGGACTGGCATTTTTGAACAGCCCTGTTTTGATCCCCGTGATCGTAGCCTGTATGCTGCTGATAACCGTGTTTGCCCCGTTTTGTGCGAAAAAAAGCACGTCATATTGGCTGAAATATGCGGAGAGCTGTAAGATGGGGAACAGAATTTTCTGCTTCTGGGGATTTGACGTGCCGATGGACGATAAAAGGGCGCTGGATATGCGGATTTACCGGCAGGATAAGATCGGGGAGCAGTATCTGGCGCAGGACGATGCTTTTTCTCCCAATTCCCAGATCGCGAGCTGGGCAAAAGGACCGATGGGACTGTGGGGAGGGATGGCAAACGGCGCGTCCGTATTTTTAACAGGGGCGGCGTATTTGTTTGTCTGTCTGAAAGCATGGGGCGGCGCCTTCGGCGTCGGTGCGGTAACGCAGTATGTGGGGGCGCTGACGAAGCTGTTTTTCGGGATTTCGATGCTGATGGAAGCGGTTGCCAATATGCAGTCCAACGCAGAGTTTCTGGAAACCAACTATGAATTTTTGGACATTCCCAATAAGATGTATCAGGGCAGCCTGACGACGGAAAAACGCTCCGACAGGCAGTACGAGGTGGAATTTAAGGACGTTTCGTTTCGGTATCCGGGAAGCGATGACTGGGCGCTGCGCCATGTGAACCTGAAATTTAGGGTCGGACAGCGGCTTGCCGTCGTCGGGGAAAACGGTTCCGGCAAAACGACGTTTATCAAGCTTTTGTGCCGTCTGTACGATCCGCAGGAGGGGGAGATTTTGTTAAACGGAATCAACATCCGCAAATACCGCTATGACGATTATATGAAGCTGTTTTCCGTGGTATTTCAGGATTTCTGGCTGCTGCCGGAGACGCTTGGGGAAAATGTGGCGGGCGCGGCAGAGTACGACAGGGCGCGCGCCAGAGAGTGCCTGAAGGAAGCGGGCTTTGAAGAACGGCTGTTAAGGATGCCAAAGGGGCTGGATACGTGTCTGTACAAGACCTTTGACAAGGACGGCGTGGAGGTATCCGGCGGCGAGGCGCAGAAAATCGCCATCGCCCGGGCGCTGTATCACGATAAGCCTTTTATCGTTCTCGACGAGCCGACGGCGGCGCTGGATCCGATCGCGGAGGCAGAGATTTACAGTAAGTTTAACGAGATCGCCGGGGACAAAACGGCGGTGTACATCAGCCACCGGCTTTCCTCCTGCAAATTCTGCGACGAGATCGCGGTGTTCGACCACGGAGAGGTGGTGCAGAAGGGATCGCACGAGGCGCTTTTGCAGGACGAGGCGGGAAAATACTATGCGCTCTGGAACGCGCAGGCACAGTATTATGTGGAGAAAAAAGAAGCGTAAGGATTTTGCGGCAGGCGGGAAAGCGATTGGCTTTGCGCCTGCCGGTTTCTGCGTGTTATCAATGAAGGTTTGCCGCAGGCGTGTATCGGGACGTACACTTTTTTATGTACCCACTATATAAATTGTGGTATACTGTAAGCAAAGGAAAAGGGGAGGAGAAGGAAGTGCTGGATATTGAAGAACTGAGGCGGATAAATGTACCGGAAAGAATAGCGATTACGGAACATGCGAGAATCAGGCTTGCAGAACGGGGGATCACTGTAAAGGATGTTATAAACTGTATCGCAAATGGAGAAATCATAGAACAGTATGAAAATGACAAGCCGTTTCCCAGCTGCTTGGTTTTGGGAATGGCACTGAATGATAAATATATACATGTGGTTGTAAGCAGTGATGGTGAGTTCATTCATTTGATAACCGCATATTATCCAAGTATAAAAAAATTTGAGAACGATTTAAAGACCAGAAAGGGGCGTTGATTATGAAATGTTATACATGTGGGGCAAATACAGAAAAAGGGTATACGACAAGCGTAACAGATCTGGGAAATTGTCTTGTAATTGTACGGAATGTGCCCTGCTATAAATGTACAGAGTGTGATGGAGTATTTTATACGGGGGACGTTGTGGAGAAGCTTGAACAGATTATTGACACTGCAAAAAAAATGATGCAGGAAATTTCGATTATTGATTATTCAAAAGCAGTGGCGGCTTAGAGGTATCATTGGATTTTGAAAGATAAAAAATGCGAGATTGGCGGCAGGCGGGAAAGCGATCAGCTTTGCGCCTGCCGCTTTCCCATTTTATTTCAGTTAATGAAGCCGTAAACATCGTTGATAAAAAATGCGGCAAAGCAGACAACGACGGAGGTATAAGCAACATTTTCCATCGCAGTCATCGACCAGAGCAGGATCAGATAATTTTCTTCGTTAAAAACAGCAAAGGACAGCAGGACAAAAAGTGTGGATGCGCTCCATAAAAGCAGATTTCCTTTTGAAAAATAAGATTTTAAGGCATACAGTTTGTTTTTTCATCGTGACTCCTCCTTATGCACAATGGCAAGGATGTAAAAAAGCATTCATTTGCACATCTTCAAAGACCTATCGATGTACAGATGAATGCTTTTTGCATTCCTACCCGGTGTCAGTTTATTTTTGTATTTGTTTTTTATAAAGCTTTTTACAGAGAACAATCCGCGTATGATGATGGAGACAGATGCTGTACGGGTTATCCGCGCAGTGACAAATACGCCGGTGGAAATTCCGGAAGAAAAGGGGGAAGTCAATATGTGCAAGGCAATCGAAGATATGATGGAAGACAGCAGGCAGGAGGGGATTCGGAAAGGAAAGCAGGAAGCGGTAGGCGTATTGGCGGGGCTTGTCCGCTATGGGCTGCTGAGCAGGACGGAAGCGGCAGACCGTCTCCATATGCCGGAGGCTGAGTTTGAGGAGGCATTGAAAAAGCTGGCTTAGAAAATAGATCGAGGTTCAAAGCAGGTTTCTTCATGCAATGCCGCTAATTCATCCGCCGAAACTGCGCAGGTGAAACGCCCGTGTGCTGTTTGAACTGCTTGCAGAAGGAAAAATAATCCGGATAGCCAAGCTGGACGGCAAGCGTTTCCAGCGGAAGCCCGGAGCGCAGGAGCAGGGATTTTGCGCGGTTTACGCGGACACGAATGGAATATTGCCCAATGGAAAGCCCGACGGCGGACTTAAACTGCTTGCGCAGCGTTTCGTACCCCAGATTCATCTGCGCGGCAAGCTCCTGTCCGGTGATGCGTCCGGAATAGCGCTCGATAAGGCGGCAGGCGATGCGGATACAGTCCTCGTCTGCCGGGGAACGAAAGCACCGGGAGGTGATGGTGCACAGAAGCTGCTGCGCTTCAAAATACAGATGCAGAAGCTTTTGTTCGTCGGCAGACTGCATTTCAGAAAGGAGCTTCTGGGCGGCAGGCAGGAGTTCTTTAAGAGCGGCTTCGTCGCAGCGCATGACCGGACGGTCGGACAAAAGCCCCATGGACAGAAGATTGTGATAGCTTTCTGCACTGATGCAGATGAAAAATTCAAGCCATCTGCTGTCCGGATTTACGACAGTGGAATGCTTTATTCCGGGGAGGCGCTGTACAAAGGAGCCGCGGGAGAGCCTGATGCAGTCGTGGTTTTTGTCGTAATATTCGCCTTCCCCATCCAAAAGGAGCAGTCCGCCGTAATGTTCAAAAGTAATATCGAGGTTATTTCCGCGCTCGTCGGGTTTGTATAGAAAGCCGCAGGAAAGATTCCCGGCGGTCTTATTCGGACCGACGGTGCGGTAAGATACGCGGGTTTTATAGGTCAGCATAAGCCCCTCCTGTCATGGAAATGCTTTGGATTTCCTGAATGATGCGGAATAAAATTTTTTGCCAAATTTGACATAAAAAATTCCCATAACATCCATTCTATTTTGCATAATTCCAGTATATCATAGGGATAAATGGAAATGCAATATATTCCAAAAGTGACAAATTTAAAAAGCCGTGCCAATGCAGGGGGGGACTGCCGGACAATGGAACGGTCAGAATGGAGGTCGCAATGACAGAGCGCGAGAATTTTTTTTCAATCATCAAAAGGACAGGATACGAGCGGATTCCGGTTATGTATGATTTTTGCCCGTATCTGCAGGAAACCTGCAGCGATAAGGTAGAGGCGCTGTACCGGGAGAGCGGTTTTACGCCGTCCCCGATGGTATATGCAAAGCCGCTTCCGGTCAAGGATGCGGATACGGAAAAATTCCGGAAATATTATGACGATTTGAAGGAGGGGGCGACGATCGACATTTTCGGCGTGGCAAACGAGCCGGGAAGCGCGGCGGCAATGCACATGACCCACATGCGGCATCCGCTGGAAAAGATGGAGACGATGGAGGAGCTGGAAGCATATCCCTTCCCGGAATTTATCTGGGACGAGGAGGATGTGGCGCAGCAGCTTGCCGTCAATACAGAATGGAAGAAAAAAGATCGGGTGGTATGCGGAGGCATGCAGTGTACGATCTGGGAGACGGCATGGTATATGCGCGGCATGGAAGTGCTTATGATGGATATGATGTCGGACGACGAGATGGCGGAGTTCGTGCTGGACAAGGTAACGGACATCGCGGTGCAGAGGGCGCGGTATTATGCAAAAACAGGCGCAGACATTCTTTATTTCGGCGACGACGTGGGAATGCAGCGTTCGATCATGATGAGCAAGGAGCTGTATCGGACATGGCTCAAGCCCCGCCTGAAAAAAGTGGTGGACGCGGCGCGAAAGATCAATCCGGACGTGATTATTTTTTATCACTCCTGTGGCTTTGTGGAGCCGTTTATCGACGATCTGATCGAGGTCGGCATCGACGTTTTAAATCCGGTACAGCCCGAATGTATGGATTTTAAAGAAATCCATGACAAATACGGCGACAGGATCTCCTTCCACGGAACGATCGGGACACAGACGACGATGCCCTTTGGCACGCCGGAGGAGGTGCGCGCCGAGGTGTTTAGAAATCTGGATATAGCGGGCAAAAAAGGCGGACTTTTGGTATCCCCGACCCATCTTTTGGAGCCCGAAGTGCCGTGGGAGAATATTAAAGCCTATATCGAAGCGTGCAGGGACTATACAAGGTCTGAGTCCTGAGAAGGATCGCTGCGGTACTGGCTGGGCGTTTTGCCGGTATACTTTTTAAAAAGCGTGGCAAAGTAGTTTGGCGTGTCAAAAGAGAGCATGTCCGAAACCTGCGTGACCGAAAAGCCCTCCTGCAGAAGCTGCTTGGAGCGTGCGATTTTGACATAATTGATAAAGGCGCGGGGCGTGATCCCTGTCTCTTCCTTGAATTTTGCCTTGAAACGGGACAGGGAAAGCCCGCAGCTTTCGGCGGCGTTTTCCAGAGAGATCGGTTCGTCGATATGCTCGTGGATATAGACGATGGATTCGCTGATCTGATCCGCCTGAAGGGGCTTTAGGTCGCGGGAAAGCAGGATGAGACGGTAGAGGCAGCCGGCAAACAGCTCCTGCCCCATCGAAAGCGTGATCGGATCTGGGGATGCAAGGCAAAAAAAGGCTTCCCGCAGCTGGCTTTCCAGCGCAGCGTTTCCCCGGAAAATGCGGGGCAGCCCGTGGAGCGCGCGGGCAAGCTCGGACGCCTTTGGGCTGCGGAAGGTCTGGGAAAGGGCGGAAAGCCTGATCTGAAACCAGATCAGGTCGCTGATGTGCTCCGGAAAGTTGCCGGAGCTGTGGGGTTCCCCGGTGCGCGTTACAAAAATATCATAGCCGGTCAGCCGGAACAGATGCCCGGCGGTTTCGTAAAGCTGGAAGCCTTTGAGCAGAAAAACGATTTCCATGCAGTTGGGATGGACGTGCGGAGCGAGCGGCTTTTCCGCTTTTTCAGATGTCTGGATGCCAAAGGAGCAAAGCCACGGAAGCTGCGTCTGGGCGGGGGTAAGTATTTTGCGGTGGGGAGTCCAGCAGGGCTCGTCGATCAGAGGAATCATGGTGTCTCCTTCCAGTAAAAACGAAGAAAAATATATAATTTCGTATCAGATATTTTTTTGAATGCGGGATAAATTTATATTTATTATAATCGTTTTGAGAGAGAATGCAACAGAAAATCCAAAGCATTTTGGAAGAGGAGGAGAGGCGTCATGACATCGAAGGAACGGGTGCTTGCCACGCTCGAATTCAGGAATACGCAGGACCGTCTTCCGCGCCAGCTCTGGTCGCTGCCGTGGGCAAACGAGCACTGCCCGGAAATGATGGAGCAGCTTGCGCGCGATTTTGAATGGGATTTTGATGGACCGGATACGGTGCTGAAAGAACAGCCTTCCACAAAAGGCGCCCCTTATGCGGTTGGGGAATATGTGGACGAGTGGGGCTGCATTTTTACAAACATCCACCGGGGCGTGATCGGAGAGGTAAAACAGCCGATCGTAGAGGACGACGACTGGGGCGACGCAGGAAGGATACATATTCCGGAAGAGCTTTTGAGCTTTGACGTCGATCAGGTAAACCGTTCCTGTGAAAAAAAGCAGGATAAGTTTCTGATGTCCGGCTGCTGTCCGCGTCCCTTCGAGCAGCTGCAGTTTATCCGGGGAACCGCAGACCTTTACATGGATCTGATGGATCCGTCCCCGAAGATGCTGGAATTTATGAAGCGGATGCACGATTTTTACAGCCGTCTGATGGAAAAATGGGCAAAGCCGGAAAATGTGTACCGCGTTTACAAGGCGTGGGAACAGATCAGAAACAGATAAAGCGATCACCAATTTAAATTTACATAACAATTCATGAAACAAAAGGCAGGAGTGCCGGGAGGAAAAAGGATGAGCATTTTAAACGAGATTTCTGAAAATCTGCAGAAGGGCAAGGCAAAGATTGTAAAGGAGCTGGTTCAGCAGGCGATCGACGAGGGCATCTCCGCACGCGACATTCTGGAGCAGGGCCTGATGGCAGGCATGGACGTAGTGGGCGAGAAATTTAAGAAGAACGAGGTTTTCGTTCCCGAGGTTTTAGTAGCGGCGCGCGCGATGAACATGGGCGCAAACCTGTTAAAGCCCCTGCTGTCTGAGGGCGGCGTGGCAGCAGCCGGAAAGGTGTGCATCGGCACGGTAAAGGGCGACCTGCATGACATCGGCAAAAACCTTGTGAAGATGATGATGGAAGGAAAAGGGCTGGAGGTTGTGGATCTGGGTACGGACGTGGATCCCGAGACATATGTAAAGACTGCGGTCGAGCAGAACTGCCAGATCATCTGCTGTTCCGCCCTTCTGACAACGACCATGCCGGTAATGGGCGAAGTCGTAAAAGAGGCTGAAAAAGCGGGCATCCGCGGCAAGGTAAAGATCATGATCGGCGGCGCGCCTGTGACGGAAGCCTTCTGCGAGCAGATCGGCGCCGATAAATATACGACAGATGCGGCAAGCGCAGCCGACGCAGCAGTGGAATTTTGCCGCGCGATCGCATAAGATGGGCGCAGAGAAGGCGTTTCAGGAGTTCGGGCGGACAGCCTTTGACCCGGAACGCTTAAAAGAAGAGATTATCGGGCTTGGGGCAAAGGCGGCTGCGCTGATCGCCGTGGAGGAGATCTCTTTTGATACGGCGTTCCGCAGCATGTGCGCCTCCAATGCCTGCGGCAATTACGGAAGAAGCTATATGTGTCCCCCGGACATCGGGGAGATCGAAGCGCTGATTGCAGAGGCGAAGGGCTATACTTATGCGATTGTTTACCAGACTGTCGGGCTTTTGGAGGACAGCTATGACTTTGAAGGCATGATGGAGGCGGGACAGCGGCATAACGATCTGGCGCAGAAGGTGCGGGAGCTGTTTGAGAAAAGCTGCCGGGAAAAAGCGCTCCATCTGGGCGCGGGCGGCTGCCGCCTCTGCCCGGTGTGCGGCAAAAAGACGGGAGAGCCGTGCCGCTTTCCGGAGCGCGCGATGTCGTCGCTGGAGGCTTACGGCGTGAACGTATCGGAGCTGGCGGCACAGTGCGGCATGCGTTATATCAACGGGGAAAATACGGTGACGTATTTTGGCGCGGTACTTTTTTGACCGGCAGGTGATTGGCTGAAAATGCGTTCATGCGCGCTGTATTTTGAAAATCAGGATGCTTTTGAAACAGGGTTTGGAAAGGCTGAAAACATGAAAAGAGATATGAAAAGGTGGCTGGAGGAGTGGCAGGCTGCGCCCGTAAAAAAGGCGTTCCCGGTGCTTTCCTTCCCGGCGATCCAGTTAATGGGAATCAATGTAAAGGATCTGATCAGCGACGCCGGCGCTCAGGCAAAGGGCATGAAGCTTGTAGCGGAGAGGACTGACAGCGTAGCGTCCGTAAGCCTGATGGATCTTTCCGTGGAAGCGGAGTGCTTCGGCGCAAAAATCCGGGTTTCGGAGGATGAAGTGCCTACCGTGATCGAAAGCGTGGTGTCTACAGAAGAAGAGGCAGAGGCGCTGGAAATCCCGCCGATCGGAAGCGGGCGCACCGGGCTGTATATCGACGCGATCAGACAGGCGGCACAGGAGATCACGGACCGTCCGGTATTTGCGGGCGTGATCGGGCCTTACTCTCTGGCAGGGCGTCTGATGGATGTGACCGAGATCATGATTTTGTGCTATGAGGAGCCGGACATGGTTCATACGGTTCTGAAAAAGGCGACGCAGTTTTTGATCGATTACTGTCTGGCATATAAGGAGGCGGGCGCAAACGGCGTGGTGATCGCAGAGCCGCTGGCAGGCGTGCTTTCCCCGGCGCTGGAAGAGGAGTTTTCCGAGCCTTATGTGCGTGAGATCGTGGAAGCGGTGCAGGATGATTCCTTTGCCGTGATCTATCACAACTGCGGCAACGGGACGATGATGATGACGGATTCCATCGCGGCAACTGGGGCGGCGGCGTTCCATTTCGGTAACGCAGTGGATATGGAAGAGATGCTGGAAAAGATGCCGAAGGATAAGCTGGTAATGGGCAATATCGATCCGGCGGGGCAGTTCAGAAACGGGACGCCCGAATCCATCCGTCAGGAAACGCTTGCGCTTATGGAAAGATGCTGCAAATATGACAACTTCGTGATTTCGTCGGGCTGCGACATCCCGCCGATGTCGAAGTGGGAAAATATCGACGCATTTTTCGGCGCGGTAGCGGAATTTTACGGAACGGACAAAGAGGCGTAAGAAGCCCTGTCCGGAAATGAGGGAAACAATGGGAAGCGATGGAACAAAGATCCGGTTTTTTATAAACGGGGAGCTGCTTTTTACAGAACCGGGCGCTAAGGTAAGCGGGCTTCTGGACAGCTCGCACGGGGTAGAGATGCCCTGCGGCGGCAGGCATGCCTGCGGTAAGTGCATGGTGTATGCAAAAGGCGCATTTCAGGAACCGTCAGAGACAGAAAAAGAGCTGCTCGGGGCAGAACGGCTGGAACAGGGAATACGGCTTGCGTGTTTTCTGGAAGCCGTGCCGGACGGGGAAATCCGGGCGCTTCATAAACGGCAGGACAGCGACGATACGATCTGTCTGGAAGGCGCAGGCGGGGAGCACAGCAGGGCTCCCCTGCGCCTTTACCGTCATTTGGGGGCGGCAGTGGACATCGGGACGACGACCATTGCGGCTTCTTTATATCAGGACGGCGTTTTAGCAGGAAGCATGGGGGCATGGAATCCCCAGTCGGTGCTGGGCGCGGATGTGATCAGCCGGATCGAGGCGTCACTGGAAGGAAAGGCGCAGCAGCTTGCAGCGCTTGTAAGGGGCGCGATCTCAGAGCTTCTGGATTCGCTTGCGGAGCGTGCCCGGGAACGGGCAGAAGACATCGAGACGGTTGTGATCACAGGCAATACGGCGATGCTTTATTTTCTGACCGGTAAAAATCCTTATGCCCTGTCCCGCGCGCCCTTTGAGGCGGACGAGCTGTTCGGCATATGGACGTCCGGGGAGGCGCTGGGGCTTTGCTGCAAGGATGCGGACGTATACCTTCCCCGCTGTATTTCCGCTTTCGTGGGAGCGGACATCACGACGGCGATATTGGGAAGCGGCATCTGTAATACGGAACAGACTGCCATGATGACAGATGTGGGGACAAACGGCGAGATCGTTTTATTTTCCAAAGGCCGTCTGGTCTGCTGTGCGACGGCGGCAGGGCCTGCGTTTGAGGGCGCGGGGCTTTCCTGCGGGATGCGCGGCGTAAACGGCGCGATCGACCATGTGAAATGGGAGGACGGCGCGTGGAAGGTACATGTGATCGGCTCAAAGGAGGCGCAGGGAATCTGCGGCAGCGGCGTGATCGACGGAGTTGCCGCCCTTTTGGAAAGCGGGCTTTTAGACGAGACGGGCTATCTGGAGGACGACGTTTCCTTTGAAGGAAAGGTTGGGCTTTCGGCGGCGGACATCCGGCAGGTGCAGCTGGCAAAGAGCGCGATCCGGTCGGGCATGGAGACGATGCTTTTGCTGGAAAACAGAAACAGCGCAGAGCTGGATTGTCTGTATGTGGCGGGCGGCTTCGGCTCCTACATGTCGGTGGAAAGCGCGGAGAAGATCGGGCTTTTCCCTCCGATAGAAAAAGAGAAAATCAAAATCTGCGGAAACGCGGCGCTGGCAGGAGCGGCACGCATCCTGCACGACAGCGCCTGCGAAAAAGAATCTGCGGCGCTGGCAGAGCGCGCAGAGACGGTCAATCTGGGCGGCAATCCGCAGTTTCAGGATTTTTACATGGAATACATGATGTTTGACGAATAAAATGCCGCTGGTGCGGCGGAATGAGAGGCGAAAATGACACATAGGGAACGATTTATCAAAACCTTAAAATGCGAACCGATCGGCGGTCAGGTACCTACCTTTGAGCTGGTATTTTTCCTGACGATGGAAAAATTCGGCAAAGTTCATCCGTCCCACCGTTTTTATGAGCAGTGGAACCAGATGAGCTACAATGAGAAAAAGCTGCAGATGAACGACATGGCGCAGCTTTATGTGGATACGGCGAGGGCATACGACCACAGCGCGATTTTTGTGCATCCCAATCCGGGCGGCGTGGAGAACACCCAGTGGCTTTTGGAGCTGATCCGTGAAAAGAGCGGCGACGAATACTATATTATGATGCACGGCGATCCCACATGGGCAATCCCGGACGGTGATAACATGATGGATTTTTCCGTCAAAATGTATGAGGAACCGGAAAGCCTGCATGAAGAATCCAAACGGGTTCTGGACAAGTGCTTAAAGGGTGCGGCGGCTCTGGATCAGAGAGGGCATCTGCTGGACGGCTTTACGCTGTGCTCTGATTACTGCTTTAACGTGAATCCGTTTTTCAATGAAGAGCAGTTTGACGAGTTTATCGTTCCCTATCTGAAAGAGGTTATCGCAGAATACCGCAAGATGGGCTATTATTCCATCAAGCACACGGACGGCAACATTATGCCGATCGTAAAGCAGATTGCGGACTGCAAGCCGGATGCGATCCACTCCCTCGACCCGCAGGGCGGCGTATCCATCCCCGCAGTCAGAAAGATCATCGGCAGCGACATCGCGCTTGTGGGCAACGTAAACTGCGGGCTTTTGCAGACCGGAACGGAGGAGGAGTGCCGCGCGGACGTGATGCGTTCCTTAAGGGAAGGCATGGAAAACGGCAGGGGATATATTTTTGCAACGTCCAATTGCGTCTACACAGGACTGGATTTAAACCGTTATGAGATGATGATGGACATTTGGAGAAAGTACGGCAATTACGAGGATTACGAGAAGAATTTCGGGAAAAAATAAGCCCGCAGAAAACAAGGGAAAGCACTTGGCAGAATTTGAAAAATATAGTATACTGGCGTTGACAAAAATTGGGCTGTCCTGTGCAGCTCAATTTCTGCCGTTATGAAAAAATGCCGTTTTACGGTGGAAGGTGAGGAGAACATGAAAAAATTTTTTGAAAACAAAAGAAACGTCGCAATCGTGATCATCATTGCGGTGCTGGCTGTAATGGGCGTTGTTTACGCACTGTTTGCAAATAAGACAGCAGCCGGTTCCAAGAGCGTGACCGTCGCGGTGGTGGACGATCAGGGCGCAAAGACGGAATATTCCTGTAAGACGGACGCGGAATATCTGCTGGATGTGATCAAGGAGCTGGAAAAGGACGGCCTGACCGTTGGCGGCGAGGATTCCGCTTACGGGCTGATGGTCGATACGGTAAACGGTTTACGGGCAGATTATGAGGCGGACGGCGCGTACTGGTACTTTTATGTGAACGGCGAAGCCTGCATGAACGGCGTTTCCACAGAGCCAGTGCACGACGGCGACGCATTTGAGATCGTTTATACAAAAGCGGAGTAATATCATGCGCAAAGCAAAAATATCAGTTTATGATATTGTAGTTATCGGTATGATGGTAGCGGCTTTGGAGAGCGCCAAGCTGGCGCTCTCTTTTCTGCCGAATATCGAACTGGTAACGCTTCTGATCATCCTGTTTACATTGACAGTCGGGAAAAAAATCTACTATGCGGTTTTTGCCTTCGTGGTGCTGGAGGGGCTGCTGTACGGCTTCGGCATCTGGTGGGTGATGTATCTTTATATGTGGCCGCTTCTGGCGTGGGTCACATGGCTTCTGCGCCGCAAAAAAGACGTCTGGACGTTTGCCCTTTTATCCGGGGCGTTTGGTCTGGGCTTCGGCGCGATGTGCGCGGTCCCGTATCTGTTCGTGGGCGGGATCAACACCGCGTTTGCATGGTGGGTTTCGGGCATTCCGTTCGACATCATCCATGGGATCAGCAATTTTGTCCTGATGCTTATTCTTTACAAGCCGCTCCGCAAGGTGCTGGAGCACGGCTGGAAAAAGAGCCGGGAAGCATAAGAAAAAAGATCTGACGCAATAAAAAACTCATGCCCTTTTCAATCTGAAAGAAAGGGACATGAGTTTTTTTGATTGATAAAATGATGCTGTTTTATTGTCAGCCGCTGGAGACGGGATCAGTCGTCGTCTTCCTCGCCGCCGCTGTCGTCCATCGGGAAGCTGCTTGCCGCCGCAGGCTGATTGGGATCAGCCGCCGCGGTGTTTGCAGAGGTTTTCGCAGCATTTAACTGCGCGATCTGTGCGTTGATGGAGTCGATCCTTGCCTGCGCTGCATCGGAAGCAGACTGGGCGGCAGACCTTGCAGCTTCGTCCGATGCGGAGGCAAGCTGTGCGTCGGCGTTTGCCTTATCCTGAACGGCAGCCTGAAGCTGCTGCTGAAGGGAGGCAAGCATCGTCTCGTACTGGGCAGCGTTGACGCGCAGCTCCAGTTCAAGGCGCTGCTGTTCGATCACTGCCTCTGCGCCCGGCGTCGCCATAAACTCTGCGGTATGCTGGCACTGGTTTGCGCTGGTTCCGGCGGTGGGAGTCGTCTGTCCGGTCAGGATACGCTCGTTTTCAGGGAGCATTTCCAGAACGCCGTTTGTGGCAAAGGGGCAGGCGTCCGCTGCGGGAACATTGCTGTAAGCGCAGATATTGCCCTGATAATGGACGTCGCAGCTTTCCGTCGGTACGGTGTCCGCCGCAAAATATTCCGTTTTCAGCGTGCCCTGACAGAGCGCCGTCGGCAGCTTGCCGGATTTTGAGCAGACCGTCTGGGCGACGATGTCCGGAGGCTGGGGGAAGGATTTGTTTTCCAGTCCCTCGTGGATCTGGCTCATGACTTCTTTCCAGAGCTTTTTGGCAAGGCTGCGTTCCGCGCCCTGACGGAGCTTGGTATTGTTGTCATAGCCTGTCCATGTCGTACAGGTATAGTAGGGCGTGTAGCCCGAAAACCAGATGTCATTGTAATCGGAAGTGGTTCCGGTCTTTCCGGCGATCGTCATGCCGCCGAAGTTGACTGCGGTTCCGGTGCCGGAGGTCACGACGTCCTGCATGGCGCTCGTCAGAAGAAAAGCGGTGGAGGGCTTGATGACCTGCGTGCCTTCCGTGCCGGTGTTGTCCAAAATGACGTTGCCGTCATGATCCTTGACAACGGTATAAAGCTTGGGCTTTATATATTTGCCGCCGTTTGCGATGGTCGCATAGGAAGCGTTCAGCTCGATATTTTTGACGCCGTTTGTGATGCCGCCGAGGGCAAGGGACTGGGTCACGTCGGAATAGACCTTGCCGTTTTTCTCCAGACCGTCAACGAGCGTGGTAAAGCCGAATTTCTGCAGATATTCATAGCTCAGACGGGGCGTGATCTGCGTCAGGAACTTGACGGTAACGATATTTAAGGAATCCCGGATACCGTCGCGCATGGAGCAGATGCCACGGTATCCGCTGGAATACCAGTTGGATACGGGCCTGCCGCTGTCATAGTTGAACGGGCCGTCCACCTGCACATCCGCCAGCGTCATGCCTGCGGTATCCAGAGCGGGCGCATAGGTGGAAACGATCTTAAAGGTGGAGCCGGGCTGGCGCACCGTGTCGGTCGCGCGGTTTAAGGTCAGGTTTCCTTCCTTGGTGCCGCGGCCGCCGACCATTGCGACTACATATCCCGTCGCCTGATCTTCCACCACAAGGGAAATCTGGGGCTGGGGGGTTAAGGAAACGGATTCGCCGATGACCTCCGCCCCGTCGGGAAGGGTTGCCGCCTTATAGCTTTCTATGGCGCTGTAGGCTTCTTCCTGGGAATCGTAGAGCAGGTTGAAGTTTTTGCTGCCGTTTTCCTGATAATATTTTTTGTACATTTCGGAGCTGACGTTGACGATGCCGCCTTCCTCTTCGGAATTGGGATCGCGGTAGGTCAGCTGGTAGCTTAACAGCCAGCGGGTCCCTTCCGGATACAGCTCCTCATTGGAAACGACCTGATCGCAGATCGCCTGAATATCGGGATCCATGGCGGAATAAATGCTTAAGCCGCCGGAATAGACCATGACGTATGCCTGCGTCTCCGAATAGCCGGCGGCGATCAGGTCTTCCGTAACCGCTTCCTTGACGGCGTCCGCGTAATAGGAATCCACAGAGGAATCGCCGCCCACTTCCAGATTGGCGGTCTGGATGCGGTCATAAAGATCCTCGGTGTCCGCCTGCGCTTCATCGTATTCCGCCTGCGTGATGTAACCCTGCTCCAGCATATCGTTGAGCACCTTGTCGCGGCGCTCCTGATTAAATTCGGGATGGGTCAGCGGGTTATATTTGGACGGGTTCTGGGTGATCGCCGCAATCGCCGCGCACTCGGAAAGATTTAAGTCCCACACGTTTTTGTTGTAATAGCGTTTGGAAGCCGCCTGAACGCCGAGGGTATTCTGCCCTAAGTTGATGGTGTTCATGTACTGCTCGAGGATCTTGGACTTGTCCTGCGTATCCTTTTCCAGCTGGATTGCAAGATACTGTTCCTGAATCTTACGCTTGATCCGTTCGCCCAGCGTCTTTTCCTGCGTCCATGTGGTCAGCACGGTATTTTTGATGAGCTGCTGGGTGATCGTGCTGGCGCCTTCCTGCCGTTTGAAGCCGGTTTTGATCGCGGTCACCCCGGCGCGCAGGATGCCCATGATGTCGATGCCGTTGTGCTCGTAAAAACGCGCGTCCTCGACCGCGACAAACGCATCCGCAAGATCCTGCGGGATCTGTTCCATCGTGACGGGAACGCGGTTGGAATCGGCAGCGACCAGTTTCGCGATCTGGTTGCCTTCCGCGTCATAGATAAAGGAAGAATACCGGGTGGGCGAAGCGTCCTCCAGCGTAATGGTAGGAGCCGAATCTATGATACCCTTGAAAACGCCCAGTCCGCCGCATATGCCGATAATGCCTCCGGCGAGCACAAATAAAAGCAGCACCTTCGTAAAGGTGAGCATACATTTGCGCCCCATTTTGCGGGAGGCGGACTGGAGTTTTCTTTTTTTGCGTTTCACACTTTTTTTGCCATAATTCATGCAAAGAAACCTCCTTGATTTTGGACATTACCCTTATGATTATAGCAAACTCAGGTGGGTAAATAAAGGTTTTTCTTCCATATTAAGATATTGTTCACAAAAAATGCCGGAAGTATTCATGTTTCGGAGCAGGGAAAAGCTTGCGGGCAGGGGCGGGAAAATGGTATGATAACTGCAAACCCTGAGAGGATGAGGGACTGAATCGTTAGGAAAAGGGAATACTGATATGGAGAAAGAACAGATAAAGGAGCCTTACCGGGTAGTGTTTGAAGGCGGGGAGGCAGAGCTTGTGGAGAAGAAGTCGCGTTTTATCGCGACGGTGCGCCCCGTTGGGACAGAGGAAGAGGCGGCAGCTTTTATTGACGAGATGAAGAAAAAATACTGGGACGCCCGTCACAACTGTTCCGCATTCGTGATCGGAACGCGGGCGGAGCTGACGCGATGCAGCGACGACGGGGAACCGGCGGGAACCGCGGGACGCCCGATGCTGGAAGTCCTTTTGGGCGAAGGCATCCGGAACGCAGCGGTGGTTGTGACACGGTATTTCGGCGGCGTGCTGCTGGGGACAGGCGGGCTTGTGCGGGCATATTCCGGCGCGGTAAAGGAGGGGCTTGCGGCATCAAAGGTCGGGACGATGCGTTACGGCGCGCGTCTGAAAATCGGGACGGATTACAACGGGATCGGAAAGATCCAGTATCTGCTGCGGCAAAAGGGGCTGGAAGCAGAGGACACGGTGTATACGGATCAGGTGGAGCTGACGGTGCTGATGCCGGCAGAGCTTTCGGGACAGGTGCAAAAAGAGATCACCGAAGCGACCGGGGGCAGGGCGGTGCTGGAAGAGCTCGAACGGCTTTATTACGGGAGCGCCGATTAAAACGGCAGCCAAAACGGCAATAAAACAGCAATAAAAGCAGCAATAAAAACAGCAGTCAAAACGGCAGGAAGGAGAACGGCAGGATGAAACTGATTTCATGGAATGTAAACGGTCTGCGGGCATGTATGACCAAAGGGTTTATGGATTTTTTTAAGGAGGCGGACGCGGATATTTTCTGCCTGCAGGAAACAAAGCTGCAGGAGGGGCAGATCGACATGGAGCTGCCGGGATATTATCAGTACTGGAATTACGCGGAGAAAAAGGGCTATTCCGGGACGGCAGTTTTTACAAAAAAGGAGCCGTTAAGCGTTGCTTACGGCATCGGCGTCGAGGAGCACGATCATGAGGGGCGCGTGATCACGCTGGAATATGAGGACTTTTTTGTGGTTACGGTATATACGCCGAACTCTCAGGACGGGCTTGCGCGTCTGGACTACAGGATGCGGTGGGAGGATGATTTTTTGGCATACTTAAAAAAGCTGGAAGGGAAAAAGCCCGTGATCTTCTGCGGGGACTTAAACGTTGCCCATAAGGAGATCGACCTGAAAAATCCCAAAACCAACCGCAAAAACGCGGGATTTACGGACGAAGAGCGGCAGAAGATGACCGTTTTGCAGGAAAATGGATTTGTGGACACGTTCCGGTACTTTTATCCGGATCGGGAGGGGATCTATTCGTGGTGGTCATACCGGTTTCAGGCGCGCAGCAAAAACGCGGGCTGGCGGATCGACTATTTTATGGCGTCGGAGTGCTTAAAGGAGCGGCTGGCGGACGCGGTGATCGACACACAGGTGCTTGGCTCGGATCACTGCCCGGTGGAGCTGATCTTAAAGGACTGACGGGAAAAAAGGAGGAGACAGTTTATGAAAAAAAGGGAAATCAGGATCTGGCTGGCGGCGGCAGCCATGGCGCTGGGAATGGGGCTTTTAGGATGCAGTGCAGACAGCGTGGACACGGGGGCGCAAAGCGGACAGGAAACCGGGCAGGAAAGCGAACAGAAAGCTGAGCAGGAAGCCGAACAGAAAGCCGAACAGGAAAGCGAGCAGGAGAGCAGTCAGAAAACGGAGCAGAAAAGTGAACAGGAGAGCGGTCAGAAAACTGAGCAGAAAACCGAACAGGACGCGGTCGACGCGGTTCTGCTGTCAGAGGGGGCGATGGAGGACGGCGTTTATGAAGGGATCGTGGTAGATGCGTCGATGAATAATTTTGCGATCCGCACTGAGGACGGCGTCACCTCCTTCATGGAGCGCCCGGAGCAGGGCGGGACGTTAAAGGACGGGCTTTTGCTGGGAATCCCGGTAAAAGTGGTGATCGAGGGTCAGGAGGTAACAGAGCTGACAGACGGAGAAAAGCAGCCGCAGTCCGGGCGGGAGGCGTTAAATTTTGCGGTCAGCGTCATGGACGCGTTCCGGTATGAGGACATGGGCGCGCTGACGACGCTGATAAAATATCCGGCGGATGTGGTGCTGGAAGGCGATATGGTATACCGGGTTGAGGACGCGGCACAGCTGGAAGAAATCGGCGCAGAGAAGATTTTTACAGAGAAATTAAAAACCGCAGTCCGTTCCGTCAATCTGTACGAGCTTAAAGCAGACGGGGACGGAAGCTATGTGATGGGACAGGAAGAAGGCGGCTGCCGGGTGATCTTTGAGGCGGACGAAGACAACGACAGGGGATTTTCCATCCGGTCAATCGAAGGGCCGATTCAAACAAATACGGTAGGATAAGAACATGGGAAATTCCTGATTTTTGAAAAGAACGGATAAAAAATCCGCAGCTTCGGCGTGCTCTGCCGGAGCTGCGGATTTTAATATTCTTAAGATTGACAGATTACTGCTTGTTCTGGATTGCGGCGCGCTTACGCATCGTGTGATCCAGAATTTTTTTGCGGATGCGCAGGTTTTTGGGCGTTACCTCCAAAAGCTCGTCGGTGTCGATGAAGTCCAGCGCCTGCTCCAGGCTTAAGATCCTCGGAGGGGACAGGCGGAGCGCTTCGTCGGCGCTGGAGGAACGGGTGTTGGTCAGCTTTTTGGTCTTGCAGACGTTGACCTCAATATCCTCGCTGCGCCCGGTCTGGCCGATGACCATGCCTGCGTATACTTTTTCGCCGGCCCCGATAAAGAGCGTGCCGCGCTCCTGCGCGTTGAACAGACCGTAGGTAATGGCGTCGCCCGCTTCAAATGCGATCAGCGAACCCTGCTTGCGGTACTGGATGTCGCCCTTGTAGGGAGCGTAGCAGTCAAAAATCGTGTTCATGACGCCGTTGCCCTTGGTATCTGTCATGAACTCGCCGCGATAGCCGATCAGACCGCGGGAAGGAATGGAAAATTCCAGACGGGTCGTGCCGCCGTTTCCGGGCGTCATGTTGATGAGCTCGCCCTTGCGCTGACCGAGCTTCTCGATGACATTTCCGGCAAATTCTTCGGGAACGTCGATATAAACCTGCTCCATGGGCTCGAGCTTGTGCCCTTTTTCATCGTAATGGTAAAGGACCTCAGCCTTGCTGACCGCAAATTCGTAGCCCTCGCGGCGCATATTTTCGATCAGGACGGACAGATGCAGCTCGCCGCGCCCGGACACCTTAAAGCTGTCGGTGGAGTCAGTTTCCTCCACGCGCAGGGAAACGTCGGTGTTTAATTCCTTGAACAGCCTTTCCCGCAGATGGCGGCTGGTAATAAATTTGCCTTCCCGTCCGGCAAGGGGGGAATCATTTACCATAAAGTGCATGGCGATGGTAGGCTCGGAAATTTTCTGGAAGGGGATCGCCTCCGGGCGTTCCGGCGCGCACAGCGTATCGCCGATATGGATGTCGGCGATGCCGGAAATGGCAACGATGGAACCGATGCCCGCCTCGCGGACTTCTACTTTATTCAAGCCGTCAAATTCATAGAGCTTGCTGACTTTGACACGTTTTACGGAATCAGGATCGTGATGGTTGACGATAACGACATCCTGATTGACGCTGATTTTGCCGTTGTCCACCTTGCCGACGCCGATGCGGCCCACATATTCGTTGTAGTCGATCGTGCTGATCAGAAGCTGCAGCCCCGCGTCGGGATCGCCCTCGGGGGCGGGGATATAGTCCAGAATGGTGTCGAACAGGGGCTTCATATCCTTATTCTTTACCGTGATGTTGGTGGTGGCGCTGCCGTTTTTGGCGGAAGCGAATACGAACGGACAGTCAAGCTGCTCGTCGGTCGCGTCCAGCTCTAAAAACAGCTCCAGAACCTCGTCCTGAACTGCCAGAGGGCGCGCCTCGGGACGGTCGCACTTGTTGACGCAGACGATAACGGGAAGCTGCAGCTCCAGCGCTTTGCCAAGGACGAAGCGGGTCTGGGGCATGGGGCCTTCAAAGGCGTCAACGACAAGGATAACGCCGTTTACCATTTTCAGGACGCGCTCTACCTCGCCGCCGAAATCCGCATGTCCGGGGGTGTCGATAATGTTGATCTTTGTGCCGTTGTAGGTAACGGCTGTATTTTTGGAAAGGATGGTGATGCCGCGCTCACGCTCGATGGCATTGGAGTCCATCACGCGCTCCGCCACCTCCTGATTGGTGCGGAATACGCCGCTTTGCTTTAACAGCTCGTCCACAAGCGTCGTTTTGCCGTGGTCTACATGAGCGATGATGGCGACGTTTCTCACATCTTCTCTTTTCTGATTCATATTGTCATGACCTCTTTCTGCGGCCTTCGCGCCGCATATACACTTCATTGCTGAGTTTCAAACGCTACAAGTATAGCACCCCTGTTTTGGGGATGCAACCTAAAATCCGCGAAAAATCCTGCTTTTCGACAGGAAAAAGCGGATAAATACGGCATTTGGAGGCGGAATGGGTAATTTTGTCATTTGCTGCGCTGCCGTATCGGTCTATTTTTGGAAAAAATCCATAAAATGGTATTACATGACAGGAAACCCTGTATTCAGGGGAAACGATACTGGTCACGAAAAAATTCTTATATCAAGAAGGGAGAACTTCAAAAATGACAGATAAGGTAATTGAAAACAATCAGGTAACGGTAATGGGAAAGATCATCAGCGGATTTACGTTCAGCCATGAGATCTTCGGAGAAGGCTTTTACATGATGGATGTGGAAGTGGCACGGCTGAGCGAATCCTATGACATTATCCCGGTGATGGTTTCCGAACGGCTCATCGACGTGGACAGCAGCTATGAAGGGGAGTATGTGAGCATTTCCGGACAGTTCCGCTCCTATAACCGCCATGAAGAGCGCAAAAACAGGCTGATCCTTTCGGTATTTGCGCGGGAGATCGCTTTTGTGGATGAGCTGGAGGAAAGCTCCCGCACCAACCAGATCTATCTGGACGGGTATATCTGCAAGGAACCGGTTTACCGGAAAACGCCGCTGGGAAGGGAGATCGCGGACGTTTTGCTGGCTGTGAACAGACCTTATGGAAAGTCGGATTATATTCCCTGTATCTGCTGGGGCAGGAACGCGCGGTATGCGGGCAGCTTTGAGGTCGGCGCGCACTGCGCGGTGTGGGGCAGGATCCAGAGCAGGGAGTATATGAAAAAGCTTTCGGAGGATCAGCTGGAAAAAAGGATCGCCTACGAGGTGTCCGTAAGCAAGCTGGAACTTCTGGAAGAATAGAGCAGATCAATGGATTTTATAACGGCGGACAGCATCCGGATGGAAGGCTGCCCGCCGTTTTCAGAGCTTTCAATATTAGAAATTATTCCGTCTTTTCTACGTCATCAGGGACAGGAACATCGGCAGCGGCGTCGTACGGCGTCCTGTCGGTATCAGGAGCAGGGCAGCTGTCTGCCTTCATCTCTTCGCGTGTCTTCTGCATCGCTTCGGAAGCTTCTTCCTTTGCCTCGTGAACGGCTTCGGAAACGCTCTCGGCTGCCTGCTGCATCCCGGCTGCAACGGTCTTTGCCGCGTCCTTGGCAAGATCTGCCGCCGCCTGTCCGGTCTGGTTTACAGCTTCTGCCGCCGCATGGGCAGCCGCGCCAAACGCCTGCGCCTCTTCGCTGTTTCTGATCTTGTCGGCAGTCTCGTTGAAGCGGGCAGCGGCGGTTTCGTACTCCGGGGTGCTGCGGATCTTCTGTACGGACTCTTCAAGCTTGTTCACAACCGTGCCGCAGAAATGGGAAACCTTATCCTGGGCGGCGTTGAGATCCAGCGTCACATAGGTATGTCCCTGTTCGTTCGTGCCGGAGGTAAAGACCTTCGCATCTGCGTCGGGAATGTGATAAGCGCAGTCGGGGTCGCTCTCGTCTACAAAATCATCGTCGTCAAAATCGCTGTCGGAGAAGTCGGGATCGTCGAAAGAAAGATCGTCGTCCTCGAAATCGTCCGCATCAAAGCCTGCGCCGGCAAGCGCCTGCTCTTTCTTTTTATTCTGTACGTAGTAATACGCCGCAGCCGCAGCCGTTCCGGCAGCTACCGCCAGGGTAAAAAATTTACCGAATTTTTTAGCCATGATTAACCCTCCATATGATCGCTGCATCAATTACAGCCTTTTTACCATTCTAATACTATTTTATGGAATTGAAAAGAGGAGTATGTATTAAAAATCTCTAAAGTGGAAAGGGGACAGTGGCGCCGTAAGCATCAGGCTCTGCGCAGTCTGGGGGCGGCAGGGAGTCTCCGTCAGCCTCCGCCCTCGCTCACAGAGAATTTGAGACAAACGCTGCAGGGCTGTCCGGGACGCATTCTGTCCGAGCAAACTCGTCCGGCATATGCCGGACTCAAACAAGTCTCGAACAGAATGCCGGATAGTCCTGCGGCGTTTGCAAATTCTCCTTCGCTCGTCAGTCAGCTGACGGAGCCTCCCTGCCGCCCCCAGACTGCGCAGAGCCTGATGCTCACGGTGGGCTGTCCGGCGGAAGGAAAAGCGGCTGAAAAACGGCTGAAAAGAGCTTGACAGCTGGAGCAGGGAGACTTTATAATGGGACAGAAAAGCAGATGCTGAGCGCTTTTTATGCGGATATGGCGGAATTGGCAGACGCGGCGGTTTTAGGTGCCGCTGGGCGACCGTGCAGGTTCGAGTCCTGTTATCCGCAGTCAATAACCCTTGATTTTCAAGGGTTATTTTTCGTTTGTGCTGCATTTCGTGCTGCATACCAAAAGCCCCGGATGCGCCGATATATGCCAGACAGTTAAATCCATAACGATAGGGCGATATATCGGAAAAATGTTGACAAAATACAGAAACATGATATAATCATTTTAACAATAAAAGGGAGTAGCCAGCACCGAGAGGTGGTTTGAGAACGACACACCGACCGATGCCGCTGCAGATCCCATGCAGGGGCATTTGTCCGTATCGAATGAAAAGAGCGAGACTTTTATTGCAGCCGTCAGGTTGTGGTAGGAGTCTCTTTTTTTCAAAGGGAGCCTTTCTCAAATGTACAGCGTCGGCCGACGGGGGAAGGAGGCACAGCCTGGCGGGGGAACCCGTTATTGGAGGAGCGCCGCAGCAGCGGCGTCCGGTATTTTTACCACGAAGGAAGTGGGGAAAAGGAGAGGAACTTATGAACATTGGAACGATCATTGGAATTGCGGCTGTTGTTGCCCTGGTTGGGATCATCGCATCGGGATATGTGAAAGCGCCGCCGGATACGGCATATATCATTTCCGGTCTGAGAAAGAAGATCATCATTGGCAAATCCAGCATCAAGATCCCGTTTTTGGAGCGGATGGATAAGCTGAGCTTAAAGCTGATCCCGATCGACGTCAAGACCGAGGCGGCTGTGCCGACTGCGGATTACATCAACATTCAGGTGGATGCGGCGGTCAACGTCAAGGTGTCCAGCGAGCCGGATAAATTAAAGCTGGCGGCAGAGAACTTCTTAAACCAGAACACGCAGTACATCACACAGGTGGCAAGGGAGGTTCTGGAAGGCAACATGCGTGAGATTGTGGGACGCATGAGGCTGGAGGAGATGGTCAGCGACCGTCAGAAATTTGCCGAGCTGGTAAAAGAGAACGCGGAGCCGGATCTGGCTGCGATGGGTCTGGATGTTGTAAGCTTTAACGTACAGAATTTTACGGACTCCAACGGAGTCATCGACGATTTGGGTATCGACAATATTTCCCAGATCAAGAAAAAAGCCGCGATCGCAAAGGCGGAAGCGGAGAAGGAAATCGCGATTGCAAAGGCGATGGCAGACCGTCAGGCAAATGACGCGCGGATCAACTCCGAGCGCGAGATCGCGATCAAGAACAACGAGCTGGACATCCAGAAAGCCGATCTGCAGAAAAATGCGGATACCAAACGCGCCGAAGCGGACGCGGCTTACGAGATCCAGAAGGAAGAGCAGAGAAAGACGATCGAGGTTACCGCCGCAAATGCGAACATTGCAAAGGAAGAGCGGCTGGTGCTGTTAAAACAGCGCGAGGCGGAGACGATGGAGAAGTCTCTGGACGCACAGGTCAAGAAGAAAGCGGAAGCGGACAAATTTGCGCGCCAGCAGAAGGCGGAAGCCGAGCTGTTCGAGCGTCAGAAGGAAGCGGAAGCAAGAAAGTTCGAGACGGAGAAGGCGGCGGAGGCGCAGCGCGCAAAAGCCGAGGCAGATCTGTTTTCCAGAGAACAGGAAGCGAAAGGTATCCAGATGGTCGGCGAAGCGGAGGCGGAAGCGATCCGCGCCAAAGGTATCGCGGAAGCGGAGGCGATGGAGAAGCGCGCAGAGGCTTACCAGAAGTACAACAACGCGGCAATGGCGGAAATGCTGATCAAGGTGCTGCCGGATATTGCAGGCAAAATCGCGGAGCCTCTGACCCAGATCGACAAGATTACGATCATCGGAGGCGGAGACGGCAGCGGTGTGGACAGCGTGGCTGGAAATGTGCCCGCCGTGATGGCAAAGCTGTTTGAATCCATGAAGGAAACAGTCGGCATCGACCTTGCGGAGGTGGTAAAAGCGGGAACCTACGATGCGAAGGTAAACCGCAATATCACGATCAATAAGGAAGCGGAGGCAAACGTGGCTGACATCGTGGAAGCGGCGGCTTCGATTGACGGAAACGAAATATAAAAAAGGTATTGATCGGGAAACGGCGCGCGTAAGCTGTGCCGGACAGAATATGAACGCAGGGACGGCAGAAATTGCCGTCCCTGTTTTTGTGCGTACAATTTTTATAAGAAAAGCAGGCGGATACACGCCGTCCCTGATTGCATCGAAAGTTAGCCGCGTGCAGATTCGGACTCCTGCCCGGAAGGGGCGTTCCGGAGCGTATCCTTTTGCATCCACTTGCCTTTTTTGTAGTAGATGATAAAGAGGATGGATGTGATCGCCCATGTGAGCGGATAGGAAAACGCCACGGTCGCCACCTCATGACGGAGCGGAACCGCAATGAAAATCCACGCGATCCGGAGGATGCACACGCCAAAGCAGGTAAGCAGCATCGGAATGAAGGAATCCCCGCAGCCGCGGCACGTTCCGGACAGGATCTCGATGCAGATATAAGTAATGTAGAACGGGGAAACGACGCGGATCATTCCCTCGCAGATGCTGATGACGTTCTGGTCATGGGTAAAGAGCAGCAGGATCGTCCCGCCAAACTGCAGTACGATAAAGCTCAGCACAATGCTCGTTGCGGCGGCAAGGCCGAGACAGATGCGGACGCTTTTTTTGATGCGGTCATATTTGCCTGCGCCGAAATTCTGTCCCGCAAAGGTCGTAGCGGAAACACCGTATGCGCTCATGATCATCCAGAAAATGCTGTCTACCTTGGCGTAAGCCGTCCATGCGGCGATCGTGTCCGTGCCAAAGGAGTTGATGGAGGACTGGATCAGCAGGTTGGAAATGGAGTACATGGCAGACTGAAGGCCTGCGGGCAGTCCGATTTTGACGATCGAAAAAAGCAGATGCTTATGGAAGCGGATTCTGGAAACGACCAGCCGGTAGGAATCCGTCGTGCGCATCAGGGCAATGACCGTGAGGATCGCGGAAATAAGCTGGGACATGATCGTGGCGATCGCCGCGCCCGCTACACCCAGATCCAGCCCTGCGACCAAAATAAGATCCAGCGCGATGTTTACAAGACATGCTGCGATCAGGAAATAGAGCGGGCGCTTGGAATCGCCCACTGCGCGCAGGATGCCGGAGCCCATGTTGTAGATCATCGAGGGGATGATGCCCAGATAATAAATGCGCATATAAGTTAAGGAAGGCTCCATAATATCGGAAGGGGTTGCCATCGCGGAAAGTGCGAAGCGGGCGGATGCCAGACCAAGCACCATCATGACGGCGCCGCCCGCGATCGCGAGGGCGATGGAGGTGTGGACGGAATCGCTTACCTTTTGGTCGTCGCCGCCGCCGTAATGCTGGGAAATAACGACCGTTGCGCCCGAAGAAAGCCCGACAAAAAAGCCCACCAGCAGGTTGATGATGGTGGAAGCGGGACCGCCTACGGAAGCCAGCGCCTCCTTGCCGACAAAATTGCCGACGATGATCGCGTCTGCGGTATTATAGAGCTGCTGAAAAAATGTCCCGAACAGGATCGGGAAAAAGAAGATGAGCAGCTGTTTCCAGATCACGCCCTCTGTGATCTGGTTGGATGCCTGCTGCTGGGAAGCCGGAGCCTTTGTTTTCATAAGTACAAACCTCGTTTTGAAAGAATAACTTCATTATAGGGGTTGGCGCGCAGAATAGCAAGCAAAATGCGGCAGCTTTTAAACGGAAGAGGAAAACGCTTGAATTCCATCTGTGCACCGGGCGGATAATCTGGTAAAATAGGGAAAAATGACGCTGGATGAGCGGGATGGGAGAAGGGCTATGATCAATCGGGAGGATATGCTGGAGCTGACGCGCAGGATGACGCCTGCCAGAACGTGCATGGACCGGATCGCCGGAGGGTATATGGACGGAGACGGGGAGATCGACGGCAGCTTTAACGTGCATTTTTTGAAGCTTTCCGCAAAGGAAAAAGAAAGAAATCTTGCAATCGCAAAGGCGGTTCCGTTTTCAAGGACAAACGAACAGCTGAAGGAATATGATTTTTCGGCGCAGGACGAAAGGCCGGGCAGCGTATGGCAGCTTTTGATGGCGATGCGGGAGTGTGGGTTAAAAAACGATGCGTTGAACGAGACGTTTTACGAGCTGGTAGGGGAAAAATTCCGGGCGGACGGCGGATACGCGGTATTTTTATTCCACGGGACTTACGACGTACCGCTAAAGGCTTCCGATAAGGAGAGCCTGTGGGAGTCGGAGGAGGTTTACGAGTATCTGATCTGCACCGTTTCGCCGCTGGCGGGGGAATATGAGGCGGGGGAGCCGGAATGGGGATTTTTGTTTCCGGCGTTTTCCGACCGGAGCGGGGACGAGCATAAGATCGATGTGTTTACGAAGCGGGAGGGCAGTCCGGCAGCAGGGCTGACAAGGCGGCTCCTGTTTTCGGAAAGGGATGGAAATTAAAAAATAAGTTTCAAAATCTTATATTTTAAAGCTTCGTAAGTTGTACCGCCGGATCGGTTTATGCAGTAAAATAAAGGCATAAAAACGAAGAAAGGAACGGGGCGGAATGAAGCAGATGTTTGATAAGATTTTGTACGGCGGAGACTATAATCCAAACCAGTGGGGAAAAGAGGTCTGGAAGGAGGACATGGAATATTTCCGTAAGGCGCATATCAACAGCGCCACGGTCAACGTGTTTTCCTGGGCGAAGCTCCAGCCGTCGGAAGAGGATTATGATTTTTCGGAGCTGGACGAGATCGTGGAGACGCTTCGCAAGGAGGGCAGCAGCATCGTGATGGCGACCTCTACGGGGGCGATGCCGGCGTGGATGGTAAAGCGCTATCCGGAGGTGGCAAGGGTGGATTTCGAGGGACGCCGCCATGTGTTCGGACACCGGCACAACGCCTGTCCCAATTCGCCCGTTTATCAGAAATATATGGAGAGGCTGGCGGCAAAACTGGCGGAGCGCTATGGTTCGGATTCTCATATCGTCTGCTGGCATGTGAACAATGAATACGGCGGCGAGTGCTACTGCGAAAACTGTGCGAAGGCATTCCGGGTGTGGTTGCGGGAAAAATACGGGACGCTGGAAGCGTTAAACCGGGCGTGGAATCTGGAATTTTGGGGGCATACGGTTTATGACTGGGACGAGATCGTGCCGCCGAATGCGCTGGGGGATGCGATTGGCTGGGACAAGACGGCATTTTCCGGGCTTTCCATCGATTACCGCAGATTCATGTCGGACAGCCTGCTTTCTAATTTTAAGGCGGAAAAGGCGGCGATCCGCAGATACGATCCGGATACGCCGGTCACGACGAACCTGATGGGAACGTATAAAGGGCTGGACTATTTTAAATGGGCAAAGGAGCTGGACATCGTTTCGTGGGACAATTATCCAAGCTACAATACGCCGTGGAGCCATGTGGCAATGTGCCATGACCTGATGCGCGGTTTAAAGGACGCGCCCTTTATGCTCATGGAGCAGACGCCCAGCCAGCAGAACTGGCAGCCGTACAATTCTTTAAAAAAGCCGGGGCAGATGCGGGCGCAGAGCTACCAGACGATCGCCCACGGGGCGGATACGATCCAGTTTTTCCAGCTGAGAAGAAGCGTCGGCGGCTGCGAAAAATTCCACGGGGCGGTGATCGCCCATGCGGGAACGGATCAGACGCGGGTGTTCCGAGAGGTAACGCAGCTCGGCGCAGAGCTGGAAGCGCTGGGGACAAGGACGCTGGGGACAAAAAACGTATCGGATGTAGGGATTATTTTTGACTGGGACAACTACTGGGGGCTGGAATATGCCAGCGGCCCGTCTGTGGGGCTGACCTATGTGGAGCAGATCGAGCCTTTTTATGAATATTTTTATGCGCGCAATTACGGCGTGAGCATGATCCCTGTGGATGCAGATTTTTCAAAATATAAGATCGTGGCGGCTCCGGTGCTTTATATGGTAAAAGAAGGGAAGAAGGAGGCGCTGGAAGCTTATGTGGAGCAGGGCGGCATCCTGATTACGACCTATATGAGCGGGCTTGTGGATCAGTCGGACAACGTGTATCTGGGCGGTTATCCGGGACCGCTGCGCAGGATGGCAGGCGTATGGGTAGAGGAAATCGACGCGCTGGCGCCGGGGCAGTTTAATGAAGCGGTATTTCCGGACGGGACGGCTGTAAAATGCAGTCTGGTGTGCGACCTGATGCACCCGGAGGGCGCGGAAACGCTGGCGGTATATGGAAGCGATTTTTATGCGGGGATGCCTGCGGTGACAAGGCACGCTTTCGGAAAGGGCTTCGTGTACTATGTGGGAAGCCGGTTGGACAGCGACGGGCTTTCCAGGGTACTGGGGCAGGCGGCGCAGGATGCGGGCGCGTCCCCTGTGATAAAAGAAAAGACCGGGCTGGAAGTGACCTGCCGTGAGGATGAAGAAAACAGATTTTATTTTGTGATCAATTTTCAGGACGAGGTGCTTGCGCTGCCGGAAGCTTTTGATGGGATGGAGGAGCTTTTGACGGGGCAAAAGGCGTCGGGCGGCGAGCTTTTGAAAAAATTTGACGTAAAGATCTTTCAGACGAAAAAATGACGGAGGACGGCGGCAAAGGTTGACAGAACCCGCGATACGGGGTATCCTGTGTAGGCAAAACAAGCCGCTTTCAGCGGACAAACACACAGGAGGACGATATGATAAAGGAAGCGATCAGCGGGTTCTGTATGGCGCTGGCAGACAGCGTTCCGGGCGTTTCCGGCGGAACAGTGGCATTTATTATGGGATTTTACGATCAGTTTATCGGGGCGACCCACGATCTGGCGTTTGGAAAAATGGCGGAGAAGAAAAAGGCGCTGGGCTATCTGATCAAGCTGGGCATCGGCTGGATGATCGGTATGCTTTTGGCGGTCATCGTTTTGTCGGCGCTGTTTGAGAGCCATATTTATGTGGTAAGCTCCCTGTTCATGGGCTTTATTGCCGGCGCGATCCCGCTTATTATTATGGAAGAAAAGGAAGGCTTCCGGCAGTTTGGAAAGGGCGTTGTTTTCCTGATCCTGGGCATTGTGCTCGTGGCGGGGATCGCGTGGCTCAACGGTCAGGTAGGGACGTCGAGCATGGATCTGTCCCATTTTTCGCTGGGGCTTTCCGTGAAGCTGTTTTTCATCGGAATGATCGCGATTTCGGCGATGTTTCTGCCGGGGATTTCGGGTTCCACCCTGCTTTTGATCTTCGGGGCGTATATCCCGGTGATCTCTGCGGTACGCGCGGTGCTGTCGCTGGAGCTGTCCTATGTGCCGAACCTCGTATTTTTCGGGCTTGGGATCATCGCCGGCGCGTGCACGGTCGTTAAGATCATCAAGATCGCGCTGGAAAAATTCCGCCCGCAGACGCTGTATCTGATCCTTGGCATGATGATCGGTTCTTTTTACGCGATCATTCAGGGACCGACGACGCTGGAAGAGCCGCAGGCTCCGCTGGCATTTTCCAGCTTTAACTGGATCGCGTGCATCGCAGGGCTGGCGCTGGTGCTGGGAATGCAGTATGTGAAGGAAAAGGGCTTCGGGACAAAAAAAGAGGCATAAAGATAAGATTGCCCCGGCAGAGAAAGGGTCATAAAAAAACGGTCTGAGCGGCAAGAATGCGGTTCAGACCGTTTTTTTATGACCGCCGCCTTTGCGGACGGTTTCAGCTTATACTTCCGTCATCCACAGACCGTGGAGATTGCAGTAGGCATATACTGCAACGGGCTTGTCGCTGCCGATGCAGAAGGAAACGTGAGGCGCGTCGCCGGGTTTGAGCGCCTTGCGCTGACCGCCGTTCTCCGTTTCCACATAAACCCATTCGATAAAGTGCTCGGGAAGCATCGGATGGTCTGCACTGCCTACGTTGACGGTTACAACGCCGTCTGCAACGGTAACGACCGGAAGATGCTTTTCCCCGCTTGCATCAACCGTATTGGGAACGAGGGGCTCCATTTTCTGACCGCAGCAGAAAACGGGAACGCCTACGTCATGGATCATTTCAACGAGATTGCCGCAGCGGCGGCAGATGTAAAATTTTGCGTTCATATACTGGTACCTCCTGTAAAAAATACTGTTGTAAAAGCAACGGTTCAGGATCGGGCAAAAACGGATCCCGAACGGTTTCTATTCAAATTATAAAAGAAGCAGGGCAAAAGCGCAATCAAAATGTGCGGCTGTTTATGAGAAAAAGAAGCCGCGAAGCAGCGGCAGTTGACAGGGAACGCGTTACAGGATATTCTGGGAGAAAGAGCGCACGGAAAAAAGTGGAAAAGCGGCGCGCAGGGAGGAAAAGGCGATGGTAAGACATGTGATTTTGTGGCAGCTGAAGGATGAATTTTCAGAGGAAGAAAAGCGGGAGAAAAAGGCTTTGGTCAAGGCAGGGCTGGAAGGGCTGGCAGGACAGATCCCCGGGCTTTTGTCGATCAGAGTGCATACGGAGGGGCTTGCTTCTTCCAGCGCGGACATGATGCTGGACTCATGCTTTGAGGATGAAGCGTCGCTGAAAGCCTACTCCGTGCATCCTGCCCATGTGGCGGTTGCAGACGGCGCGGTGCGTCCGAATGTGAAAACGAGGGTGTGTCTGGATTTTGAGGCGTGAATAAAGAGAAAGCCGTCCGGCTTTGGCTGGACGGCTGCATTTTGATAAAGGAGAAATGATGGACATCAGTCAATTTTTAAGCTGCTATGATGTGCGGAAATTAGATCAGAGGGATATTGAGCTGATCTATGGGGTAAGCTGTAAAAATAAACAGTTTTACGAGTACCATCCCCCGTTTGTGACGCGGGAAAGCATACAGGAAGATATGTGCGCCCTGCCGCCCGGAAAGAGCGGGGAAGATAAATATTATATAGGATTTTTTGACGGGGATGCGCTGGTGGCGGTCATGGATCTGATCCTTGCTTATCCGGCGGAGGACACCGCCTTTATCGGGCTGTTTATGATGAATGCAGAGTACCAGAAGAGAGGGATCGGCTCCGGTATCATCCGGGAAATGTGCGGAAGGTTAAAGGAGCAGGGCTGCCGGAAGGTGCGCCTCGGCGTGGATAAGGGAAATGTGCAGAGCTATTCCTTCTGGACGAAAAATAACTTCCGTGTGGTTGAGGAAAAGGATTATATGATGATGGAATTAAAGCTTGGAGAACTGGAACCATAAAAATCCCTGTGAAGCCTGCAAAAACGGGCTTCACAATTTTTTTACAAATAATTAGCACTCACTACTTGACAGTGCTAACAACAGGTGCTATATTGAATTTCAGATGAAGTGTTATAGCTTCACTAGAACAAAACGGATAACAGGAGGGATTTGCATGAACATTTCCAAATTTACCCAGAAATCCGTAGAAGCGGTGCAGGGCTGCGAGAAGCTCGCATACGAATACGGAAATCAGGAAATCGAGCAGGAACATTTGTTGTACAGCCTTCTGACCATAGAGGACAGCCTCATTTTGAAGCTGATTGAAAAAATGGAAATTCAGAAGGAGCATTTTGTGGAACGCAGCAGGCAGGCGCTGACAAAGCGCGTGAAGGTGCAGGGCGGCCAGGTTTATATCGGAAAGGACTTAAATCAGGCGCTGATCCACGCGGAGGACGAGGCGAAGCAGATGGGGGACGAATATGTGTCCGTCGAGCATCTGTTTTTGGCGATGCTGCAGTATCCGAATCCGGAGATCAAGCAGATCTGCAAGGAATATGGCATCACGCGGGAGCGTTTTCTGCAGGCGCTGTCCACGGTGCGGGGCAATCAGCGGGTGACGAGCGACAACCCGGAGGCAACCTATGATACGCTGGCAAAATACGGTCAGGATCTGGTGGAAAAGGCGCGGGAGCAAAAGCTTGACCCGGTCATCGGCAGGGACAATGAGATCCGCAACGTCGTCCGGATTTTGTCCAGAAAGACAAAAAATAATCCGGTTTTAATCGGTGAGCCGGGCGTCGGCAAGACCGCCGTTGTGGAAGGCTTGGCGCAGCGGATCGTGCAGGGCGACGTGCCGCAGGGGCTGAAGGACAAGAAGATTTTTTCGCTGGATATGGGCGCGCTTGTGGCGGGCGCAAAGTACCGGGGCGAGTTTGAGGAACGCTTAAAGGCAGTTCTGGAGGATGTAAAAAAGAGCGAGGGACAGATCATTTTGTTCATCGACGAGCTGCACACGATCGTGGGCGCGGGCAAGACGGACGGCGCGATGGACGCCGGAAATATGTTAAAGCCCATGCTGGCGAGGGGCGAGCTGCACTGTATCGGCGCGACGACGCTGGACGAGTACCGCAAATATATCGAAAAGGACGCGGCGCTGGAACGCCGTTTCCAGCCGGTTATGGTGGATGAGCCGACGGTGGAGGATACGATTTCCATTTTAAGAGGCTTAAAGGAGCGCTATGAGGTGTATCATGGCGTGAAGATCCTCGACAATGCGCTGGTAAGCGCGGCGGTGCTGTCCAACCGCTATATTTCAGACCGTTTTCTGCCGGACAAGGCGATCGACCTTGTGGACGAGGCGTGCGCGCTCATCAAGACCGAGATGGATTCCATGCCTGCGGAGCTGGACGAGCTTCGGCGCAGGGTAATGCAGATGGAGATCGAAGAGGCGGCGCTGAAAAAAGAGGACGACAATTTAAGCCGTGAGCGTCTGGAAGCCTTGCAGAAGGAGCTGGCGGAGCAGAAGGCGGAGTTTAACAACCGCAAGGCGCAGTGGGACAATGAGAAAAAGAGCGTGGAAACCCTTTCCAAGCTGCGGGAGGAGATCGAGGCGGTCAGCAACGAGATCCAGATCGCGCAGCGCGAGGGCAATCTGGAAAAGGCGGCGGAGCTTTCCTACGGGAAGCTGCCCGACCTGAAAAAGAAACTGGAGCAGGAAGAGGAGCGCGTGAAAAAAGATGATCTTTCGCTGGTGCATGAGGCGGTAACGGAGGATGAGATCGCCCGGATCATTTCCCGGTGGACGGGAATTCCGGTGGCGAAGCTGACCGAGAGCGAGAGAAACAAGACGCTGCACTTAGACGACGAGTTGCACCGCCGTGTGGTCGGGCAGGACGAAGCTGTGACAAAAGTGACAGAGGCGATCATTCGCTCCAAGGCGGGGATCAAAGACCCCACAAAGCCCATCGGTTCCTTCCTGTTCTTAGGGCCTACGGGCGTCGGCAAAACGGAGCTTGCCAAAGCACTTGCGTCGTCGCTTTTTGACGATGAAAACAACATGGTGCGTATTGATATGAGCGAGTACATGGAAAAATATTCCGTGTCCCGTCTGATCGGAGCGCCTCCCGGATATGTGGGCTATGAGGAAGGCGGGCAGCTGACGGAGGCGGTGCGCAGAAAGCCCTATTCCGTCGTTTTGTTTGACGAGATCGAAAAGGCGCATCCCGACGTGTTCAATGTGCTTTTGCAGGTGCTGGATGACGGGCGCATTACCGATTCTCAGGGCAGGACGGTGGATTTTAAAAACACGATCCTGATCATGACCTCGAATATCGGCGCAAATTATCTGCTGGACGGCATTCAGGAGGACGGCACGATCCGCGCAGAGGCGCAGGAGCTTGTGACAAACGATCTGCGGGCGCATTTCAGACCGGAATTTCTGAACCGTCTGGACGAGACTATCATGTTTAAGCCGCTTACCAAAGACAATATCGGCGGCATTATCCGCCTGATCGTCGCAGATCTAAACCGCAGGCTGGAAGATAAGCAGCTGACGGTGGAGCTGACGCCGGAGGCGGAGCGGTTTGTGGTGGATAACGCCTATGATCCGGTTTACGGCGCGCGTCCGTTAAAGCGCTATATCCAGAAATATGTGGAGACGCTGTCTGCGAAGCTGATCCTTGCAGATCAGGTGGAGATGGGCGATACGATCCTGATCGACGTGAAGGACGGGGCGCTTTTTGCGGGGAAAAAATAAGAAAATACGCATGATCTTTGCGGAAAAATAACGGATGCAAAAAAAGGCTGCAGCTTTTGGGAAAATCCTAGAGGCTGCGGCCTTTTTGCGTGGAAAAATCTGCATGGAAAAATGCTGTATGGGGAGATTCGGGCAGCCTTACAGCCCCTTTAGCTGCTCCCTGTATTCCCGCGGTTTTTTTTCCAGCTGCTCCCGGAACGCGCGGTTGAAGGTGCGCAGGCTTTCAAAGCCGCATTCAAAGGCGGCTTCGGAAATGCTTAGATCAGGATTTGCCAGCAGGTGCTGTGCGAAGCCGACGCGGAGGGAATTGACGTAGTGATTGAGCCCGCAGCCCATTTTGTCGGAAAAGGTGCGGGACAGGTAATATTTGCTGACGCCTGTTTTGCGGGCGATTTCGTCTAAGGAGAGCGGTTCCCGGAAATGCTCCGTCACATACAAAAGCACCCGGTGGAGCAAATCAAAATCCTTGCCAAGGTCAAGCGGTTCTAAAGCAAGCTGCCCGAAAATCCGGGAAAGAAGAACCAGAAGATAGCCCCGGATGAGGTTTAAGTTTTCAGGGGAGGCTTCAATATCGGTCAGATTCCGGATGCAATAGGGAATGTCGGAAGGCATCTGCTCCTGCGATAAAAGAGGGCGGCGGCAGGAAAAATGGGTCAGCTTATAGTGAAATTCCGCCACAAGCTCCGGACTGAATACCGTCAGGATCCCGCTGCTTTTTTGGACGGAGTCGTAACTGTGGATGGTATTTGGAAGCATAACGAGCAGGTCGCCGGGAGAAAGGAAATAGGGAACGCCGTCCAGCGTGGCGGTCACTTCGCCTTCCTGTACATAAAGAAGCTCGATCTCCTTGTGGAGGTGGGCGCTGAAGGTTAAGTCGGCAAAGGGAAAGGAGCGCATAGGCATTTTGTTGTTTTCATAAAAAGCAGGCATAAAAATCCCCCTTCCGGGAATGAACGATATAAAACCGCAATTTTTGGCTGATAAATCCCTTGTTATGACCAGAATTGTACTACGGAATATGCTATGATGCAATCAGAAGGAAGATATTTTCAAAATATATTTTACAGTGAAAATCCAAGGGATACGGAGGTATGGTTATGGGACACAAACTGGCGGTCATCGGCTATGGGGGCATGGGCGGCTGGCATCATCAGAGCATTCAGGAATTTGTGGACGGCATCGAGGTAACGGGAGCGTATGACGTGCGCCCCGAGGTGGAGGAAAAGGCGGTTCAAAACGGGCTGCATTTTTATCCTACGTTGGAGGAGCTTTTAAACGATCCGGAAATTGATATGGTTACCGTAGCGACGCCCAACAATTTCCACAAGGAGCTGGTCATCGCCTGTCTGGAGCACGGCAAAAACGTGATCTGCGAAAAGCCGGTGGCAATGAACGCAGGGGAGCTGGAAGAGATGATGGCGGCGGCGCAAAGGTCGGGGAAGCTTTTTTCCGTCCATCAGAACAGGCGCTGGGATAAGGATTATGCGACGATCCGGCAGATCTTAAAGGACGGGACGATCGGAACGCCTTATTTTATCGAAAGCAGGGTGCAGGGCTCAAGGAGAAGCCTGGACGGCTGGCGGGGATATAAAGTAAACGGGGGCGGCATGGTGTACGACTGGGGCGTGCATCTGGCGGATCAGCTGCTGGATCTGATCGATTCGCCCGTGGTATCCGTGGACGCGCATCTGTTCAACGTGTTTTCGGAAGAGGTGGACGACAATTTTAAGGCGTTTCTGCGGTTTGAAAACGGGGTCTCGGCGCTGATCGAGATTGCCACGAACTGCTTTATCAACCAGCCCAGATGGCATATGTCCTGCACCGACGGCACGGCGGTGATCGAGGACTGGGAATGTAATGGGAAAATCGTAAAGTTAAACAGCGATGAAAAAATGGAATGGGCAAATGACATCGTCTATACGGCGGCAGGCCCTACCAGAACGATGGCGCCCAGACCGGTGCATACGGTAGCAGAGCTGGCGCTTCCCAAGGTCCATACGGAGTGGGCGGATTACTACAAAAATATCGTGGACGTGATCGACAACGGCGCAGAGCTGATCGTAAAGCCGCAGCAGGTACTGCGCGTGATGAAAGTGATCGACGCGATGTTTGAATCGGAAAAAACGGGGCGCAGCATTTCATGCAGGATTTAAGGGCTGCATAAAAACGAAAAGCAGATAAAAAGGAAAGCAGTATAAAACGAAAAGCAGTATAAAAACGAAAGCGGGGGATTTTGGAATGAAAAAGGCGCTTATTTTTCAGGGCGGCTGGGACGGACACGAGCCGCAGCTTACTTCAAGGCGTTTTGCGCGCCTGCTGGCGGAAGAGGGCTATGAAACGGAAATCACGGACAGCCTGGATACGCTGGATGATCTGGAAAAGTTGATGGGGCTTGACCTGATCGTGGCATGCTGGACGATGGGGGAGATCGACCACAAATATGTGGAAAATATTTCAAAGGCGGTTGCCGGCGGCGTAGGGCTTGCGGGCTGCCACGGCGGAATGTGCGACTCCTTCCGGCAGGATACGGAATGGCAATTTATGACCGGAGGACAGTGGGTAAGCCATCCCGGCGGCGACGGCATCGACTACATGGTAAATATCCGTCACGGTTCCAGTCCGATCGTGGAGGGGCTGGAGGATTTCCCGGTGTGCAGCGAGCACTATTATCTGCATATCGACCCTTCGATCGAGGTGCTGGCGACGACGCGCTTCCCGCTGGTGCATTATTACCATATTTCCAATAAGCCTGTGGATATGCCGGTGGCGTGGACGAAATTCTGGGGAAACGGCAGAGTGTTTTATACCTCTCTGGGACATCACGACGATGTGTTTGACAAATCCCCCAACGCAGAAGTGCTGATGAAGCGCGGCATGTGCTGGGCGGGGGACGGAAAGCAGTATGCAAAGGAGCATCATCTGACGACAGAACGGTTTGAAAATACGGCAAAAATGTATTGAGGAAAACTGTTCAGAACCGGGGCTTGTACGGAAAAAGAGAATAGAAAGGGGCAGGAGCATGGAAAAAACGAGGATTGGTATTGTCGGCGTCGGGGACATCAGCGGGATTTATCTGGAAAACATCACGAAGCTGTTTCAGGAGATCGAGGTCATCGGCGTATGTGACCTTGTGCGGGAAAAAGCGGAAAGAGCGGTGGAAAAATATAAGATCCCGAAGCTTTACAACGATATGTATGAGCTGTTTGCAGACGATGAGGTGGATCTGGTGCTGAACCTGACGCGTCCCTACGAGCACTTCGGGGTGTCCAGCGAGGCGTTAAAGGCAGGCAAGCCGGTTTATTCCGAAAAGCCGCTGGCGGCGACGCTGGAGGAAGGAAAAGAGCTGGTGCGCCTTGCCGAAGAAAAGGGGCTGTTTTTGGGCGGCGCGCCGGATACGTTTCTTGGCGCGGGCATCCAGACGTGCCGGAAGCTGATCGACGGCGGCTTTATCGGGGAGCCTGTGGGAGCGGCGGCGTTTATGATCTGCCGCGGGCATGAGAGCTGGCATCCCGACCCGGCGTTTTATTATAAACACGGCGGCGGCCCGATGATGGATATGGGGCCTTACTATATCACGGCGCTGATCAATCTGCTGGGCGGCGTCAAAACCGTGGCGGGCATGACGAAGGCGTCCTTCCCGACGCGCACGATCACCAGCGAGCCGTTAAACGGGACGCTGGTGGACGTAGAGGTTCCGACCTATGTGACGGGGCTGATGCAGTTTGAAAACGGCGCGACCGGAACGATCTTTACGACCTTTGACGTGCATTATGACACGCAGGCAAGGCTGGAAATCTATGGTTCAAAGGGCACGCTGATCGTACCCGATCCGAACTGCTTTGGCGGCCCGATCCGGCTGCTGCGCCCGGAGCAGGGGGAATATAAGGAAATGCCGCTGCTTTTCCCCTATCAGGAAAATTCCCGCGGGCTTGGGCTGGCGGATGCGGCAAAAGCAATCGCGGAGGGAAGAGATCCCAGGGCAGGCTATCAGCAGACCTATCATGTGCTGGAGGTCATGCAGAGCTTCCAGAAAAGCTCGGAAGAAGGGCGGTTTGTGGAGATCGAGTCGAAGTTTGAACGGAAAGCCCCGATGCGGGACGATCTGTTAAAGGGCGTGCTGGACTGAAAAAAACGTTATCCGTAGGTTTTCAGGATACGTTCCGCCACGATTTTTTTGGAGATGCACTGGTTCATCGCCTGCTTCTCAATATAGTGATGGGCGTCCGGCTCGGTCATATTCAGCTCGCGGATCAGAAGCCATTTCGCTTTGTTGATCAGACGGATCTCAGCCATTTTTTCTTCGATGGACAGGGATTTTTTCTCAAAGAGCCGGAGGTGTTCCCGGGCGCTTTCCATCCAGCCTAAGGCATAGAGGAGGGTGGATTTTGAAATCGGTTTGGGAAGGGTAAAAACCCCGTATTCTGCAACCTTATCATGAAGCGTAGCGTGGACGTCGCTTTTAACGATGAGAAGCACGGCAGACTGCCGTGACATACTGGCATCCATGGCGAAGCGGACGCCTGTCTCGTCAGAAAGCGGGGAATTGACGATAATAAAGTCAAAGGAGGTTTCCGCCAGAAGGCGCTTTGCGGCGCTTACGCTTGTTACCGTATGGACGGGGGCGTAGCGGGAGGGGACCAGAAGGCCGGAGAAAGCAGAGGAGAAGCTGCCGGGAGAGGACAGGATCAGAATGCTGTAAACGCGCTCTTTCAGACTCATAGGTTACTTCTCCTTTCTGTTTTGGTTACGGGCGGCAGTAAAGATCGATAATAGAGGACGGAAGATGGGCGCGGATAAAGTCGCTGGCGGCGGCTTCTTTTTGCGCCTCTTCCAGTGTTGCAGGCAGACGGCGGAAGCGCGCAAGCGTCTGGGGATCTGCCCGGTAGAAATTGATGTCTGCTGCCGGCGGGGGCACGAGTCGGCGGCGGATGCCGTAGAGCCCGGCGTAGATCATCAGGGTAAAGGCAAGGTAGCTGTTTGCCAGCGGGTCGGGGGAGCGCAGTTCAACGCGGCGATATTCCCCGGCGGCGGCAGGAACGCGGACGAGCTGGGAGCGGTTCTGGGCAGACCAGGAAATATAGGCGGGAGCCTTTTGTTGACCGAACCGGAGATAGGAATTCTCGCTGGGGTTCAAAAAAACTGTCATTTCTGAAATTTTTGCAAGAATACCCGCGATCAAGGAATCCATTTGACCGCTTTGGCAGGCAGAGCGGACGGAGGTATTGATATGAAAGCCGTTTCCGGGTTTGTCCCGGAGGGGCTTGGGATCAAAATCGGCATACAGGCCGTTCCGGTATGAGATGGTCCGCACCACGGTCTGGAAGGTCATGGCATGATCGGCGGCGGTCAGGGGATCGGAATAACGGAAATCGATTTCATTCTGACCGGGCCCCTGTTCGTGATGGGAGCTTTCCGGGTGGATTCCCATTTGCTCCAGAGTCAGGCAGATTTCACGCCGGATGTTTTCCCCTTTGTCCTCTGGCGCGAGATCCATATAACCCGCGCTGTCATAGGGCTGTTTGGTGGGACAGCCGTTCTCATCCAGCGAGAACAGGTAAAATTCCTGCTCAGTGCCGAAGAAAAAGTGCAGCCCCTCCTGTTCGGCTTCGGAAACCGCACGCTTTAACAGGGAGCGGGTATCGGCTTCAAAGCTTGTGCCATCGGGATAGGTAATGCTGCAGAACATACGGACAACGCTGCCCTGCTCCGGCCGCCAGGGCAGCGGGGCGAGGGTATCCGGTTCCGGGTGGAGCAGCAGATCGGAGTGCATTTCATCGCCGAAGCCGTCGATGGCAGAGGCGTCGATGGCGATTCCGTAATCAAAGGCACGGAAAAGCTCGTCGGGCATGATGGAAATATTTTTTTGTCTGCCGAATACGTCGCAGAAGGCAAGGCGGATGAATTTGACATCTTCCTCCTGCACATACTGTATGACCTCTTGCTTGGAATATTTCATAGGCGTCTCCTTTTTAATTGGCAACATACATTTGTCGGTAGGGATTGGCGCTGTCAGGCATGACTGCGGTAAATGGGGAGGACAGCACTTCGGCGGCATCCAGATCAAAATCCGAGCAGTATTCGGTCAGACAGCCGCTGAGCTTTTTTAAATCCTCTGCGGAAGCAGGCCCGGATGTGACTTGGGGAGGAAAATGGATCCGGCTGCAGTCTCCCCGTATCAGTACCATGCCGCCATGCATACCGGTGCAGGGAAAGCTGCCGGCGGCAGGGGAGCAGGAGTTCTCAAGATTGAGGACGATGATGATCCCTCCTGCCTGATATTCCCCCAGAAAGCTTCCTGCGCAGCCGCCGATGATCATAATGGGAACCTTGTCCTGATAGGCTTTCATATGGATTCCGGCGCGGTAGCCCGCATTGCCGCGGATATAGAGCTTTCCGCCGCGCATGGCATAGCCGGCGGCGTCCCCTGCATTGCCCCGGATCAGGATCTTGCCGTCATTCATGGTATCGCCGGCCGCGTCCTGGGCATTGCCGTTGACACAGATGGAAGCGTTATTCAGATAAGCGCCGAGGGCGTTGCCGGGAATCCCGTTGATGGTAATGGATTTGTCCGACATGCCGGCGGCGATAAAGCGCTGACCGCAGCAGCCGTTGATTATGCAGTCATGCTCTGAGCAGCGCAGCGCTTCGTTCAGGGCACGGTGATCCAGTGGGGCAGCATTGATGACTTTCATATTATAGCACACCTTTCCGTCTGTTTTTCTTTTTTTTATGTGACCGGAGAAATTTATTCGCCCGCGTGGGAAATGCCGAGAATCTCAAGCTCCTTGTCGCTTAGGCCGATGCCGCGGAGCATGAGACGGTTGCCGCGCAGGGCTTCGATGGAGTTGATCCCCATGCCGCCCATCATCTCTTTGATCTCATGATTCCATGCGGTCAGCAGATTGACGAGGCGCTGCCTGCCGGTTTCCGGATCAAGGCGGGCTGTCAGTTCAGGCTGCTGGGTGGCAATGCCCCAGTTGCATTTTCCGGTCTGGCAGGAGCGGCACAGATGGCAGCCAATAGCCAGCAGGGCCGCTGTCGCAATATAGCAGGCATCTGCGCCGAGGGCAACGGCCTTGACTACATCAGCGGCGCTGCGGATGCTTCCTCCTGCGATAAGGGATACGCTGTTGCGGATGCCCTCGTCCCGCAGCCGCTGATCTACGGCAGCCAGAGCCAGCTCCACCGGAATGCCCACGTTATCGCGGATTCTTGTGGGAGCGGCTCCGGTACCTCCCCGGAAACCGTCGATTGCGATGATGTCGGCGCCGCTTCGGGCGATTCCGCTGGCAATCGCGGCGATATTATGGACGGCGGCGACCTTGACGATGATCGGCTTTTGGTATCGGGTTGCTTCTTTTAAAGAAAAGACGAGCTGCCGCAGATCCTCAATGGAATAAATATCATGGTGGGGAGCGGGGGAGATCGCGTCGGAGCCTTCGGGAATCATCCGGGTGCGGGAAACGTCCCCGACGATCTTTGCGCCGGGCAGATGCCCTCCAATGCCGGGCTTTGCCCCCTGTCCCATTTTGATCTCAATGGCGGCGCCGGCGTTGAGATAGGCTTCATGGACGCCGAAGCGTCCGGAGGCAACCTGCACGATGGTGTGTTCCCCATAACAGTAAAAATCCTCATGAAGCCCACCCTCCCCGGTGTTGTAACAAATACCGGCGTCCTGGGCGGCAAGGGCAAGCGCTTTGTGGGCGTTATAGCTGATAGAGCCGTAGCTCATGGCGGAAAACAAAACCGGCATGGAAAGCGCCAGTTGCGGCGCAAGGCGGCAGGAGAGCGCCCCGTTTTCCAGCCGTTGGACGCGCTGCGGTTTTTTTCCGAGATAAACGCGGGTTTCCATCGGCTCCCGGAGAGGATCGATGGACGGATTGGTGACCTGGGAGGCGTTGAGGAGGATCCGGTCCCAGTAAACGGGATAGGGATTTGGGCTTCCCATGGAGGAGAGCAGGACGCCGCCGCTGTTTGCCTGCTTGAAAATTTCCTTCATTAAAGAGGCTTCCCAGTTATTATTATCCCGGTAAACATTGTCGCTTTTTCTGATTTTGAGCGCACGGGTCGGACAGAAGGAAACGCAGCGCTGGCAGTTGACGCATTTGCTGTCGTCGCAGGTCATACGCTGTAAGTTTTCGTCATATCCATGTACGCCGTTGGCGCACTGTTTTTCGCAGATCCGGCAGCTGATGCATCTGGCCGGGTCACGCATGACTTCAAATTCCGGATATAAAAATTCAATTCCCATCAGAACATCCCTTCCTTTACTGTTACGATGACCGGTTCGCCGCCGCCGGGGGACCAGACTGCTTCAGGCTCCGGCTCCATGACGCGGATAGCGGCTTCCTCGCTTGCAATATAAACCTTGTCCTGTTTCTGGCCGACTACCATGGAGCGCAGCTTGAGCCGGTCGTTTAAAGCCATGAGACCGCCGGAGAATCCGAAAACAATGGAAAATGGCCCCGTGATCAGAAGGCTGGAAAACATCGTACGGAGAAAGGTAAGCTTTTGCTGCTCCTCTAAATCCGGGTTCGCTGCAATGTCGCTCCAGAACGGGGCGGCAATCACGCTGGCGGCTTCCGCAAGGGTAAGTCCCTGTACGCGGAGCAGATAATCGAGCAGGTAGGTAATGACCTCCGTATCGGTCTGGAGGGTGCAGCGGTAGCCGGACATTTCAATAAAACGGCGGTTGGCGTCATAGGAGGAGATTTCCCCGTTGTGTACAACTGAATAATCCAGCAGGGTAAAGGGATGCGCGCCGCCCCACCATCCGGGGGTATTGGTAGGGTATCTGCCGTGGGCGGTCCAGGAATAGCCCTCGTATTCCTCCAGCCGGTAAAATTCCCCTACATCCTCCGGATAGCCCACGGCCTTGAAGGCGCCCATGTTCTTCCCGCTGGAAAATACATAGGCTCCGGGGAGGTCGGCGTTGATGCGGATCACGGTTTTTGCCACAAATTCCTTTTCGTCCGTCTGCAGTGCTGCAAGAACGGAGCGCAGGGGAGCCACAAAGTATCTCCAGATAATAGGTTCCTCTGTAATGGAAGGAATCTTTCTGGTCGGAATGACCTCGGAACGGACAATTTCAAAACGCTCCTTTAAAAAAGCCTCGCAGCTTTTCCGGGTGTCCCGGCTGTCAAAAAACAGATGCAGTGCGTAGAAGTCTTTGTATTCGGGATAGATCCCGTAGCCGGCAAAGCCGCCGCCCAGTCCGTTGGAGCGGTCGTGCATCGGTTTCATGGATTCGGTGATCATTTTGCCGGACATTTTGTTTCCCTCTTTGGAAATGACGGCGGAGATCGCGCATCCGGAAGGAATTCTCATCTGGCCTTCAATTTTCATGGCGCTGATACCATCCTTTCTGCTGATAAGCCGGACAACGAAGGGACACTGTCCGGGAATGCTTCGTAAAATGCGCTGCGCACGCATTTTTATGGATAAAAAAAGCAAAGGGGATCACTTGAAAAGCAGGAAATCCTGCTGTCAAAATGAACGCCTTTGCTCACTTGGAAATATTTATACAACCAAAATCCGTTTTTGTCAATGCGGTTTTTAAATTTTGCGTTTGTTATTTTAGGCACTTGTTTTCGATTCAAAAAAGCGGCGAAAAAAAAAAAACCGGTTGACAAATGAATTTCACGGGTGTATGATTCAGCCCATGAAGGCAAAGGCGTCTTTGGGAAATGGTTTCTCAGAGACGCTTTTTTCCGTCAGTACACAATTTTTCATCAGAAAAAGGCAAAGGCGTCTTTTGTGCAGAAAAGCAGAAAAGACGCCTTTTTTGGCGGGATGCCGGAACAGAAAGAGAGGAGAAGAGTATGGAAAAAGTACCGGAATATTTTGGCTGTATGGTATTTGACGACAGGGAAATGAAAGCCAGGCTTTCCAAAAAGGTATACCAGTCTCTGCGGAAAACCATTGATGAAGGCGCAAAGCTGGACAGCACCGTGGCCGACGCTGTGGCAGAGGCAATGAAGGACTGGGCGGTGGAAAAAGGGGCGACTCATTATACCCACTGGTTTCAGCCGCTGACAGGGATTACGGCGGAGAAGCACGACAGCTTTATTTCCCCTTCGCCGGACGGAGGCGTTAGGATGGAGTTTTCCGGGAAAGAACTGATCAAGGGTGAGCCGGATGCCTCCTCCTTTCCTTCCGGGGGTTTAAGGGCCACTTTTGAGGCCAGGGGCTACACGGCATGGGATCCGACCTCCTATGCCTTTATAAAAGGAAAGACGCTTTGCATTCCCACCGCTTTTTGCTCCTACGGCGGGGAGGCGCTTGACAAAAAGACGCCGCTGCTGCGGTCGATGAAGGCGCTGAGCCGTCAGGCGATGCGGATCCTGCGGCTGTTCGGGAACAAGGATGTGAAATATGTTTATACCTCCGTGGGGCCGGAGCAGGAATATTTCCTGATCACAAAGGAAATGTATGATCAGCGGAAGGATCTGCAGTATACGGGACGGACGCTGTTTGGGGCAAGGCCGCCCAAGGGACAGGAGATGGACGATCATTATTTCGGCGTGATCAAGCCGCGTGTGGCAGCTTATATGGAGGAGCTCAACCGGGAGCTGTGGAAGCTCGGCATCCTTGCAAAGACGGAGCACAATGAGGTGGCTCCGGCACAGCACGAGCTGGCGCCGATTTATTCCACGACAAACGTGGCGACGGATCACAATCAGCTGACGATGGAAATCATGCAGAAGGTTGCCGAAAAGCACGGTCTGGTCTGCCTGCTCCACGAAAAGCCCTTTGCAGGCGTCAACGGAAGCGGGAAGCATAATAACTGGTCGATTTCCACCGATACGGGGATCAACCTGCTTTCCCCGGGAGAGACCCCGTATGAAAACGCCCAGTTTCTGCTGTTTTTATGTGCGGTAATCAAGGCGGTGGACGATTATCAGGATCTGCTCCGGCTTTCCGTGGCAACGGCGGGCAATGATCACAGACTGGGTGCAAACGAAGCGCCTCCGGCAGTGATTTCCATGTTTCTGGGAGAAGAGCTGAATGCGGTTTTGGAGGCGATCGAGCAGGATGTGCCTTATGCGGGAACGCAGAAAACCCAGATGAAGCTGGGAGTGGATGTGCTTCCGAAGTTTAACCGCGATACCACGGACCGGAACCGGACCTCCCCGTTTGCCTTTACCGGGAATAAGTTTGAATTCCGGATGCTGGGCTCCTCCAACAGCATCGCCTGCGCCAATATGATGCTCAACAGCGCGGTAGCGGAGAGCCTGAAAATTTATGCGGACCGTCTGGAGCAGGCGGAGGATTTTGGAACAGCCCTGCATGAGATGATCCGAAAGACGATCCGGGATCATAAAAAGATCATTTTTAACGGAAACGGCTATGACGAGGCGTGGATCCGGGAGGCAACGCAGGAGAGAGGGCTTTTGAATTACCGCACAACAGCGGACTGTATGCCGCATCTTCTGAACCCTAAAAATGTGCGGATGCTGACGGGGCACAAGGTGTTTTCCGAGGCAGAGCTCAGGTCCAGATGCGAGATCATGCTGGATAATTACTGCAAGACCGTGGTAATCGAGGCAAACACGATGCTGGATATGGCCCGGACGCAGATCGCCCCTGCTGTGGCGGCATATACGAAGGAACTGTGCGAAACGCTGGCGCTGAAAAGGGCATCGGATGCCGCACTGGCCTGCAGCTGGGAGAACAGGATGATCCGCAGGCTTTCTGCGCTGACCGATCAGATATCCGCAAGGCAGGAGGCGCTGGAGGAGGCGCTGTCAGGGCTGGGGGATGCAGAAAATGCAGAAGCGGAGGCCTGCGCGATCCGGGATGTTGTCCTTGTCAGAATGAGCGAGCTGCGGATGGCCTGTGACGAGGCGGAAACGCTGACGGCAAAGAAGTATTGGCCGTTCCCGACCTATGGGGAGCTGCTTTTTGGCATCAGATAGGGACAGGGCTGCAGCAGCGTCGTTGAAACGGCGAAAAAGGCTTTGCGGCACTGCAGGATATGGAATAAAACAAAAGGGACGGAGGCAGATTCCTATGTGTTCGATTATGGCTTACTGCGGCAAAAGCGCCGCCTTTGATTGGGAACGGTTTCAGGAGGGCTTTGAGCGGACGGTCTCCAGAGGGCCGGACGACAGCAGGATTGTGGATACGGGAAACGGATTTCTGGGATTTCACCGGCTGGCGATCATGGGGCTTACCCCGGAAGGAATGCAGCCCTTTGAACGTGACGGCAGCTATGTGGTCTGCAACGGGGAGATTTACGGATTTGAACGGATCAGGGAGAAGCTTTCCGAAAAATATTATTTTGAAAGCGATTCGGACTGTGAGGTGCTGCTGCCGCTGTATGAAACGTACGGCACGGAGATGTTTTCCATGCTGGACGCGGAATTTGCCTGTGTTTTTTATGACGGAAAAACCGGGGAATATGTGGCGGCGCGGGATCCGATCGGGATCCGCCCGCTCTATTACGGTTATGATCCTTGCGGGGTAATCCTGTTTGCCAGTGAACCGAAAAATCTGCTGGGGCTGACGGACAGGATCTGTCCCTTCCCGCCCGGGCATTATTACAGGAACGGACGGTTTGTACGCTATTGTCAGATTGAAAAGCCGCAGGAAAGATGTACGGACGATCTGGAAACGGTGTGCGGACGGATCCATGACCTGCTGACCGCAGGCGTGAAAAAACGTCTGGTATCGGATGCAAAGGTTGGCTTTTTGCTTTCCGGCGGGCTGGATTCTTCCCTGGTCTGCGCCATTGCGGCAAAAGAGAGCAGGGAGCCGATACAGACCTTTGCCATCGGAATGAGCAGGGATGCGATCGATTTGAAATATGCCCGGCAGGCTGCGGAGTATATCGGGAGTAAGCATACGGAAATATATATGACGCGGGAGGATGTTTTAGCGGCTCTGGAGACGGTCATCCGGCTGCTGGGGACTTATGATATTACGACGATCCGCGCGTCGGTCGGAATGTATCTGGTGTGCAGGGCGATTCATGAGCGGACAGAGCTCAGGGTGCTTTTGACCGGGGAAATCTCCGACGAGCTGTTCGGCTACAAATATACGGATTTTGCGCCGGATGCGGAGGCGTTTCAGGCAGAGTCAGAAAAGCGTATCCGGGAGCTGCATATGTATGATGTGCTGCGGGCGGACCGGTGTATTTCCGTCAATTCCCTGGAAGCACGGGTCCCGTTCGGGGATCTGGAGCTTGTAAGGTATGTGATGGCGGTAGATCCGGAGCTAAAAAGAAATACCTACGGGAAGGGAAAATATCTGCTGCGTCATGCTTTTGAAAAGGATAAGATCCTGCCGGAGGAAATCCTGTGGCGGGAAAAGGCGGCATTCTCCGATGCGGTGGGACATTCTATGGTGGATGATTTAAAGGAGTATGCGGAGCAGAAATATACGGATGAAGCGTTTGAGGAAAGGCGGAAACGCTTTTTGCACGCGACTCCGTTTACAAAGGAGTCCCTGCTGTACAGGGAAATTTTTGAAGCCTGTTATCCGGGACAGTCCGAAATGGTAACAGATTTCTGGATGCCCAATCCGGACTGGGAGGGCTGCAGAGTCAGCGACCCGTCCGCACGGGTGCTCTCCAATTACGGAGACAGCGGAAAATAAAAAAGCGGAGGAAGCAAAATGACGAAATATATTTTTGTGACCGGAGGAGTGGTGTCGGGTCTTGGAAAAGGGATCACGGCGGCTTCTCTGGGCCGCCTTTTGAAGGCGAGAGGCTTCCGGGTTGCAGCCCAGAAGCTGGATCCGTATATCAACGTGGATCCCGGGACGATGAGCCCGTATCAGCACGGCGAAGTATATGTGACGGAGGACGGGGCGGAAACGGATCTGGACCTTGGTCATTATGAACGGTTTATCGATGAAGATCTGAACCGCTACTCCAATCTGACCGCAGGACGGGTATATTGGAACGTCCTGAATAAGGAGCGGAGAGGGGAGTATCTGGGATCGACAGTTCAGGTAATTCCCCACATTACGGATGAAATAAAGGAATTTGTATATCGGGTAGGAAAGCAGACGGATGCGGACGTGGTCATCACGGAAATCGGAGGTACCATCGGCGACATCGAATCGCAGCCGTTTCTGGAGGCTGTACGTCAGATTTCATTGGAGGTCGGAAGGCAGAACAGCCTCTTTCTTCATGTCACGCTGGTGCCATATCTTGGAGGCTCCGGGGAACACAAATCCAAGCCGACCCAGCACTCGGTCAAGGAACTTCAGGGAATGGGAATCATCCCGGATCTGATCGTGCTGCGCGCCGACCGGCCGCTGGAGCCGGAAATTTTCCGGAAAATTTCAATGTTCTGCAATGTGAAGCAGGATTGCGTGATCGAAAACAGTACCGTAAAAAATCTGTATGAAGCGCCGCTGATGCTGGAGCGGCAGAATTTTTCGGCGGTGGTATGCAGGGAACTGGGGCTTTCGGGAAAGCAGCCGGATTTAAGCGGGTGGGAGCAGCTTGTAGAGAGGATCCAAAACAGATCCCGCAAGGTGCGCATTGGCTTGGTTGGAAAATATGTGAAGCTGCATGACGCCTACCTGTCTGTGGCGGAAGCGCTTAACCATGCGGGCTATGCGGAGGACGCTTATGTAGATATCGACTGGATTGATTCAGAACAGCTAACAAAGGAAGGGACGGCAAATCAGTTGGCAGGATTGGACGGGATTCTTGTTCCCGGAGGCTTCGGGGACCGGGGGATCGAAGGGATGATCCGTGCGGCAGAGTACGCCCGCCAAAATAAGGTGCCGTATTTGGGCATTTGTCTGGGCATGCAGATTGCGGTCATCGAATACGCCAGGAATAAAGCGGGACTGCCGGATGCAGACTCAGGGGAGTTTGACGAGCTGTGTCCCCATAAGGTCATTGATTTTATGCCGGGGCAGAGCGGCAGCATTGAAAAAGGCGGTACCCTGCGTCTGGGAAGCTGTCCCTGCCGGATTCAGGAGAATACGCTGCTGGCGCGCTGTTACGGGAAAACACAGATCAATGAGAGACATCGTCACCGGTATGAGTTCAATAATGCGTACCGGGAGCTTTTGACGCAAGCGGGGCTGATCTTAAGCGGAACCTCTCCGGACGGACGTCTGGTCGAGGCGGTGGAGCTGGCGGATCATCCGTTTTATATAGGCGTGCAGTTTCATCCGGAATTTAAGAGCCGGCCCAACCAGCCCCATCCGCTGTTCCTTGGCCTGGTTCGGGCAGCGCTGGGAGCGGCACAGGAAAGGGAGGCTGCGGAAGGGGGAACAGAAACGTGAAACCTTTTGACAGAAAACTGATTTTGGAGGATGGAAGCCAGTATTTTGGCTACGGCTTCGGCAGCAGGCAGGAGCGGATAACGGAGCTGGTATTTAATACGTCTCCGGTGGGCTATCAGGAAATTGTTTCCGACCCGTCCTATGCGGGGCAGACGGTAGTGATGGCATATCCGATGATCGGATGCTACGGCATTGCGGCAGAGGATTTTGAAACGCAAAGACCGGTCATCGGAGGGCTGGCGGTAAGGGAGTATCAGGACAGCCCATCCAATTTCCGGTGTATCTGCACGCTGGGAGAGCTGATGGAAAACTATGAAATTCCGGGTATTTCGGGAATTGATACGCGCAGGCTTGTCCGCGCAATACGGACAAAGGGAAGCGGGAAGGTGCTGATGACTGCGGCAGATACCCCGCTGGAAGAAGGGCTGGAACGGCTGGGGCGCGGAACGCTGCTTCAAAATCCGGTTGCCCGGATCGGCAGAAAAATCCCGGAATGCTTTCCAGCGGCGCAGGAAAGGTTCCGGGTGGCGGCCATAGACTGTGGAATGAAGCAGAATATTGTCCGGTGCCTGAACAGGAGAGGATGCAGCGTAACGGCGCTGCCTTGGAATACGACGGCAAAAGAGGTGGAAGCGCTTTGTCCGGACGGAATCCTTTTGTCAAACGGCCCGGGTAATCCGGAGGAGGCGGAACCGGTAATCCGTCTGGTGCAGGCGCTGCGGGGAAAGTATCCGATGTTCGGGATCTGTCTGGGGCATCAGATTTTATGCCTTGCCTGCGGCGCGAGGACATATCCTTTAAAATTCGGACATCGGGGCGGCAATCATCCGGTCAAAAACCTGAAAACGGGGAAAATAGAGATCACCTCCCAGAACCATTCCTATGCGGTGGATGCCGGAAGCCTGGCAGGGACGGGATTAAAGCTGACCCACATCAACCTGCTGGATCATACTGTAGAGGGAGCAGCCTGCGCAGCAGACGGTCTGTTTGGAGTGCAGTACCACCCGGAAAGTGCGCCCGGCCCACAGGACAGCGCTTATCTGTTCGATCTGTTTATCCGGAGGATGGAGGAAAAAAAGAATGCCGAAAAGAACTGATCTAAAAAAAATACTTGTGATCGGCTCGGGACCGATCGTCATCGGGCAGGCGGCGGAGTTTGATTATGCGGGTACGCAGGCGTGCCTTGCCCTAAAAGAAGAGGGCTATGAGGTCATTTTGTGCAATTCCAATCCTGCCACGATTATGACGGATCCTGCCATTGCAGATAAGGTATATATGGAGCCGCTGACGCTGGAATATGTGGCGAAGGTCATCAGGCGGGAGCGTCCGGACGCCCTTGTGCCGGGAATCGGTGGGCAGACGGGACTAAATCTTGCCATGCAGCTGGAAAAAGAAGGGATTTTAAAGGAGTGTCAGGTAGAGCTTCTGGGAACGGACAGCGAAAGCATCGCCCGCGCTGAGGACAGGGAGTTGTTTCGCAGGCTTTGTCAGGAGCTGGGAGAACCGGTGCTTCCTTCTGCGTCGGCAGCCACAGTGGAGGAGGGGCTGGCTGTGGCAGAAAAGATCGGGTATCCGGTAGTGATCCGCCCCGCTTTTACGTTGGGTGGAACCGGCGGAGGCTTTGCGGAAAGCCGGGAAGAATTTAGAAGGCGGATCAGACATGCGCTGGAGGTTTCCCCGGTACATGAGGCGCTGATCGAAAAAAGCGTCCGGGGGTATAAGGAAATCGAATATGAGGTGATCCGGGATGCCAACGATACGGCGATTACTGTCTGCAACATGGAAAATGTGGATCCGGTTGGTATCCATACGGGAGATTCCATCGTAGTCTGCCCCTCCCAGACGCTGACGAACCGGGAATATCAGATGCTGCGCGACAGCGCGCTTAAAATAATCCGGGCGCTGAAAGTGGAGGGAGGCTGCAACGTGCAGTTTGCCTTGGATCCGGATTCCTTTCAGTATTATCTGATCGAGGTCAATCCCAGAGTGTCCCGGTCTTCGGCGCTGGCGTCCAAGGCAAGCGGCTATCCGATCGCGCGGGTATCCGCAAAGATCAGTGTGGGAATGACGCTGGATGAAATCCAGCTGGTAAATACCCCCGCCTCCTTTGAACCGGCGCTGGATTATGTGGTAACCAAAATGCCGCGCTTTCCCTTTGACAAATTTACCGACGCAAGCCGGGAGCTGGGAACCCAGATGAAAGCCACCGGGGAGGCGATGGGAATCGGGCGGACATTCGGGGAAAGCCTGCTGAAGGCGGTGCGGTCGCTGGAAACGGGAAAGTTTCACCTGTATAGCCCCGAATTTGACAAAAGTACCCGGGAGGAGCTGCTTTCCGCTGTCAAAACGGGAACTGAAGACCGGATCTATGCGGTGGCGCAGCTTGTGCGGCTGGGCTGTCCGACAGAGCAGATCGCGCAGGCAAGCGGGATCGACCGGTTTTTTCTGGAAAAAATACGGAATATCGTGGAAACAGAGCGGCAGACTGCGCAACATAAGGGAGAGAGGGACGCTTTGTATGAAGCGAAGAAAAACGGCTTTTCCGACCGGGCGGTCGCCTGGCTGTGGGAAACGGATGAGGAGGAAATTTACGCCCTGCGCAAAAAGTGGGGGATCTTCCCGGTCTATAAGATGATCGACACCTGCGCGTCGGAATTTGAAAGCGACGTTCCATATTTTTATTCGACTTATGAAGAGGAAGATGAGAGAAAGCCGGATCCGAGAAAAAAGATCGTGGTGCTCGGCTCGGGACCGATCAGGATAGGACAGGGCGTGGAATTTGATTACTCCGCGGTGCATGCTGCCATGACGATCCGGAAAGAGGGATATGCGGCGATTCTGATCAACAATAACCCGGAAACGGTTTCCACAGATTATACGACCTCGGACAGGCTGTATTTTGAACCGCTGGATCCGGAGGCAGTAATGAATGTGCTTGAGGCAGAGCAGCCGGACGGGGTAATCGTTTCCCTGGGAGGGCAGACTGCCGTGAATCTGGCGGAGCCGTTGGCAAAACGGGGTGTGCGGGTCATCGGTACGGACTGCTGCGCGATTGAAAGGGCGGAAAACCGGGAGGCGTTTGAGAAGCTTCTGGAAAGCCTTTCCATCCCTCAGCCGAAGGGACAGGCGGTAACGGAGGTGGAAGAGGGCGTACGGGCAGCGGAAAAAATCGGCTTTCCGGTGTTGGTGCGTCCCAGCTTTGTGCTGGGCGGACGGGCAATGCAGATCGTGGCGGATAAAGAACAGCTGAGGCAGTACCTGAAAAATGCGGTGGAACTGGATGCAGGCCGACCGGTACTGGTGGATCATTACATCTGCGGCAGGGAGGTGGAGGTGGACGCAGTCTGTGATGGAGAGGAAGTATGGATTCCGGGGATCATGGAGCTGGTGGAACGGACGGGGGTGCATTCCGGCGATTCCATCAGCGTTTATCCGGCGCTGGGGCTGTCGGAACGCGTCCGGGAAACGATTCTGGACGATACCCGGCGGCTGGGTCTGGGAATCGGGATCCGCGGACTGTTCAATGTGCAGTTTATTGTGGACAGCAGCGGGCAGGTGTGGATCATTGAGGTCAATCCGCGTTCCTCCAGGACCGTCCCCTTTTTGTCCAAAGCAACGGGATATCCGATCGCAGATATTGCCGTCCGGGTAATGCTCGGAAAAAGTCTGAGGGAGCAGAAAATCCATGTGAAATATACGGAGGAAAAGAAGCGATTTTATGTGAAAGCGCCGGTTTTTTCCTTTGAAAAGCTGAGCGGGATGGACGTTTTTCTTTCTCCGGAAATGAAGTCTACCGGAGAGGCAATCGGATACGATGCAAAGCTGTCCCGCGCCATGTATAAGGCGCTCGTCGCTTCCGGCATAAAAATGCAGAATTATGGGACGGTGCTGGTAACGCTGGCAGACGAGGATAAAAAAGAGGCCCTGCCGCTGATCCGCCGTTTTTATGGGATGGGCTTTTCCATTGAGGCAACGGCAGGGACAGGAGCGTTTTTAAAGGAGCATGGAATCCGGGCGCGAATCCGCAGAAAGCTGAGTGAAAACAGCACAGAGGTTCTGGATTCGATCCGGGCGGGACATGTGAGCTATGTGATCAATACCAGGGCGGTGCTGTCCGGGATCCATGATAAGGACGGGGCTGTCATCCGGCGGGCCGCGATAGAAAACCATGTGACAATGTTTACCTCCTTGGATACGGTGCGGGTGCTTCTGGATGTATTGGAGGAAATTACCATCGGCGTTGCGCCGGTGAACGGCTGAGGGGAAAAATAGATGATACCGAATACAAATTACGAAAATTTAAAGGATTCTTATTTGTTTTATCATATTTCACAGAAAACGAAGGCATATCTGGAAGCCCATCCCGGCGCAAAGCTGTACCGGATGGGGATTGGAGACGTTTCGCTGCCGCTTTGCAGCGCAGTGATCCGCGCACTGCACGAGGCGGTGGAGGATCAGGCGGCTGCCGAGACCTTTCACGGCTATATGCCGGAATGCGGTGATCCCCAGCTGCGCAGCGCCATTGCCGGATATTACCGGAGCAGAGGCGTTGCGCTGGAGGACGGGGAGGTTTTTGTATCCAGCGGGGCAAGCGACGAGCTGGGAGATCTTCTGGATTTGTTTGGCAATAACAAAACCGTGCTGATTCTGGAGCCGGCGTATCCGGCATATGTGGATGCGAATGTGATGGCGGGCAACCGCATCGTGACGCTGGCGGCAGGGATGGAAAACGGGTTTCTGCCGATGCCGGACGAGACAGTATGTGCGGATGTAATTTACCTGTGCTCGCCCAATAACCCGACGGGAGCGGCCTATAACAGGAGCCAGCTGAAGGAATGGGTGGACTATGCCCGCCGGACCGATGCGGTGATCCTGTTTGACGCCGCCTACGAGGCGTTTATCGAGGAGGATCAGATCCCTCACAGTATTTTTGAGATCGAGGGGGCAAAGGAATGCGCGATCGAGGTATGCTCCCTTTCCAAGACCGCGGGCTTTACAGGAACCCGCTGCGGCTATACGGTAATTCCAAAGGCGCTGGAGCGGGGAGGCCGGAACCTGAACCAGATGTGGGTCAGAAACCGGACGACCAAAACAAACGGCGTATCCTATCTGATCCAGAAGGGGGCGGCTGCGGTGTTCACGAAGGAGGGGCAAAGCCAGATCCGGAAGAATATCCGGATTTATAAGCAGAATGCGGCCTGCCTGATGAAGGCGTTGGACGAGCTGGGCATTTGGTACTGCGGCGGCAAAAATGCGCCCTATGTGTGGCTGAAATGTCCGGACGGCATGGGAAGCTGGAAATTTTTTGATCTGCTGCTGGAAAAAATCCAAGTGGTCGGGACGCCCGGAGAAGGATTTGGCGCCTGCGGGGAAGGGTATTTCAGATTTTCTACCTTCGGTTCAGCAGAGGATACGAAAGAGGCGGCAAGGCGGTTGAAAAAGATGTATCAGGAAAGCTGAAAAAGGATAGGCTTGCCCCGGATTTGCACCCGGAGTATAATATCCTCATCATGTACGAGGAGGATTTTGCAATGAAGCTTGTGATCATGGAGCCTTTGGGCGTGGAAAAAGAGGCGCTTTTGGCGCTGGCAGAAGAAAAGCTGGAAGGACGCGTTGAAATCGAATATTACGATACCCGTGTGACAGATACAGACACGCTGATCAGCAGGGCAAAAGACGCAGAGCTTCTGGCGTTTTCCAATCTGCCCTTTCCGGGGGAGGTGCTGGAAGCCTGCCCGAAGTTAAAAATGATTTCCGTTGCGTTTACGGGCGTGGATCATGTGGATATGGCGGTGTGCCGTAAAAATAACGTGCTCGTGAGCAACTGCGCGGGCTATTCCAACACGGCGGTGTCCGAGCTTGTATTTGGAATGGCGCTTTCTTTATACCGAAAGATCGCAGAGTGCAATAAAGCGGTCCGGGAGGAAAAGGACAAGACCGGGCTGGTAGGGCTGGAGCTTGAGGGCAAGAAATTCGGCGTTGTCGGTCTGGGCGCGATCGGGACGCGCACGGCGAAGCTGGCGCAGGCGTTTGGCTGTGAGGTATACGGGTTTAACAGAAGCAAAAAGCAGATAGAGGGTGTGAAAATGACGGATCTGGACACCCTTTTATCGGAATGCGACATTGTTTCCCTGCACGTTCCGCTGACAGAGGAAACGAGGGGGCTGATCGGCAGGCGGGAGCTTTCCCTGATGAAAAAAAGCGCCGTACTGATCAATACGGCGCGCGGCCCGGTTGTGGACAGCGTTTCGCTTGCGGAGGCGCTGACAGAGGGCAGGCTTGCGGGGGCTGCGGTTGATGTATTTGAAACGGAGCCTCCGGTTGCAGCTTCCCACCCGCTGTTTTCCTGTCCGAACCTGATCGCAACGCCCCATGTGGCGTTTGCCACAAAGGAGGCGCTTTACAAAAGGGCGGTCATCGTGTTTGAAAATATCGCGGCAGATCTGGATGGGAAGCCGCAGAATGTGATGTGATGAAAAAAGGATGGGCAGGAGGGAATATTTGGTCATGAATGTGTAAATGAATTGATCGTAAGCCGTGTCATGAATGTTTTGGGGATTCCTCACGTGGTATATAAACTGATACATGCACAGATTATGGTGGACGGGAAGGAATTGGAAACGTGGATTTCTGTTTCGGAAAATTTCCGCAGGGAGAATGAGGAAAAGATGCCATATGATCTGTATTACGATCTGCAAAAAGAAGAAAATGAATCCCCACTGGAATTTGCGGTAAGAAATGGCTGGGGATTGTATATGTACCAGATGTTTTGCATCGATTATCTGACGGCTAATAGAGATCGGCACGGAAGCAATCTGGAGGTTTTGCGAAATGACGAAGACGACAGTGTAAGGATGGCTCCGTTGTTTGATCAGGGGGTATCTCTGCTGTTTTCAACATATGGCGATGAAAAGCTTATTGAAAATACAGATGTAATGAGGGACTTTCCTGTAAATAATTATATTGGAGCAAGGTCTTTGGAGTATAATTTATCGTTGATACCAAAAGGATATGATTTACAGCTCCGTGCGTTGGAAGAGGCTGACAGGAATTATATTTTTGAGGGGATCGATCAAATTTTATCGGAGAACCATATCAATAGAATTTGGGAAATGATTTGGAACAGGTGGTGTTATTTTGAGCAGATACGCGATAAAAAGAGTGAATGTTAATAAGACGGTTGGAATATTAAATTATGATGAGCAGACAAGGCAATATACGATAGACATTCCGGAAGATGTTTCTTTTAGGGAAACTCCGTTCATGCTTTCCCTTTTTTTAAAAACTATAAATGAGCAAATATCGAATTTTGCACAAACTTATCCCACAAACTTAAAAGC
>ERZ894183.73-NODE-73-length-86020-cov-14.650742_pt1 | contig 86020 bp, 121 predicted proteins | sample MGYA00380279_ERZ894183 | MGnify/ENA primary metagenome ERZ894183 (study PRJEB32331, sample SAMN06328422) | human gut metagenome | biome: human gut microbiome; feature: stool | host: Homo sapiens | collected 2013-06-26 ... | reverse complement strand
GAATTAATGACGGCATCCCCAGAATATGCCTTAACAATTCCATGGTCTGATAAATTGGTATTGAGCACAGTATAAAGGTCCATCAGTACCTTTAGCTGTGCGGCCGAACCCGGCAGATCCGGCCGGTCCGTCACGCAGTTATTGACAATTTGTCCTGAATATAAGACCAGCTTAAATCCGGCCACCACATTGCGCATAAATTTTACAAGTGGCATCTTTGTGACAAAGCTGGCCAGTAGGCTTGTTTTATCAGTTATGCCCTCCGCGGTTCCAGAGGCGTCAAACTCAGGGGTTTCAACATCTTCCACTCTTGTTTTCAAATTATCAAATTCTGATTTTTTTACTAATGCTCCTGGTGATACAATTGCCGTTACGCTTGTTACCGAACCAACCAGAACGTTGAATGTAATTTCCGCAAACTTACTGATTGCATCCGTGGATGCATATATGTACTGCGGATCCTGCGTAAGGTCCAGGTACGCATAAAGGATTTCTCCATCATCTGGGTCTGTGGCAAATACCCCGGCCTCCGTAATTGCAAATCCCGTTGATACGCCAACGGAGCTGATTTGTGTAACGATATAAGCCACGTCTGACTGTTCGGTACTCACACCGCAGGATTCTATCGTTGCGTCCATCTTATATTCGTTAAGACCTGTCATATTCTGGGCATCATATCCGGACGGAACCCTTCCAGTCCCCACGGCCACACGGCTGAAGGATAACGTGGCCTGCGCTGCCATCAACTTTGTTATTAACGCAAGCCCCTTGTTTGTTAGTACTGTTCCTGCCATTTAAATCCCTCCTATTGCCTGGCGGGATAGGATGCCGTCACACACAGCAATGTCCCGACCCCTATCTTCAGTTTTACTTGTTTTTCTGTCTTTTTATTAATCGCTGTTGGTGGAATATTCATGAATGTGGCCAGACAAGCCGAGGCGCCAACATAGACAGTTGTCTTATGTGCGCTGTAAGTACGATAGAATATTCTAATTCCAATCCCTCCGGATTTAATCCGGTTCATCAACTCAGCGATAATTCCGGCCACATTTTTATGCTCTTCGTCCAGCTCATCCTCATTGATGTATATATATACTTTAGCTGGGTATACCTCCTCACATTTGACATCCTCTGCTTTTATTCCAAATAGACTTGCTGCCGATAAAATAAGGGTATCCAAGTTACCTGATGCAAGCATAGCAAGAATCTTGACCCTAATCATGATTCTAAATATTTCATCTGTCGCCGTTCCTCGAGCCACGCCGTAATTGTTTCCAAAACTATCCAGTACGGCTCCCTGCATTTTATCAATATTATCCCACAGTCGAACTTTTTCCGTTTGCTCTTGCAGAATATCGAATCCCCATCCTGCAAGATAAAACAGTTTTCCTATATTTGTCTCTGGTCGTTCCGACTTCTCAAGTTTTTGTATATCTGTCCTTATGTATGCACTGGTAAGCATGTCTAACATGCGCGTGGCAAAGCTCATCCCATCAACCTCCTTTCATTGTTATGCTGATTGCTGTGCTATCCGTTATTGCCTTTTCTCTATAACCGATTGCTATATTTTCTTTTGCATAAGAGGTCATGCTCGTGCCAATCTGCAGCTCAAAGTCCTCCACACCTGGAATCGCAGTAAGAATACCCGGTATCTTGATGTATATGACATCCATTCCCGTTTCGAGTCCTCCGACCGTTGTTCCGCCTATGTAGTCAATCAATGCTTGTCTGACCTTATCCTCGCCCGGGAACCCCTCACCTGTCTGAAGTTCTGTCACCTTCACATATATTTTTTTCGTCGTCGGCCGTGAAAAGCGGACTTCCAGCTGCTGACCGGAAGCCGTAAGTACATTGACCGCCTTATTTCCAACAGTCTGTATTCCTCCTGCCTTTCTGGAGTAAATTGCCTTTGCAATCTCCTCGTCCAGTCCTCCATACACCACAGCCTCCAAACTATGGGGTGGCAAGTTATACATGGTGTCGCTCTCGTCTGTATCATTCTCGTATACGTAGGCACTCGATACGCCCTCAACATCATTCATTAACGCGGCCCTGACTGCGTCCGCATTGACGCCTCCTGCATAATCCACAGACTTATTATAACGTGCCCGGAATTCAGCATCTGTTTCCTTTATACGTCCACCGGATATCTCAGCCTTGTTTGTGATTGATTCAACCCCGTTTACCGAGGAAGGATTTACGATTACCTTCACGGTTCCAGCTGCTGTATTGTATTCCGGCCCCGTCTCCACCGCACGTATCAGTGCAAGTCCTGTTCCTGATTCCGACAGAGTGATGGCATCCACAACTGTGTACTGCAGCCCCCCATTTGTCGCAACCAGGAATCCTGCCGGTATAGTGGATCCAGATGTTCCAGTCACTGTAATATATCCTGAAGCCTTCCCCTCTGTCAGCAGGTGCATTCCAATGTTTTTTCCTAAATTGTATAAGCTGTTCCCTACAGATGTTTCCACAAATCGGCTGTTATAGACATCCTCCAGACATGCAAAAAGAATATTCCATACCCATGCCAGAATTCTTAAGAATAGACCCAGTGGTGACCGTACTGTAAGAATTATTCCATCTCCATACAGCTCCCTTGCCTTATATTCCAATGCATTTAATAGCACAGTGTAGGTTGGTCGGTAAAATCCTTTTTCCGTGAGGCCCCACTCATCATCCACCCGTATTCACCTCCATACTTATTGTTTTTCCATCGCTTAACTGTCCTGACCAAGTTACTGTCATTTTCCTACCCTCTCCCCGTGTCACGCCAAGGCTCTCCACTGTGGTTATCTGTTCCTCTTGAAATATTGCCTCGCGTAGAACTTCGTCCGTGGTCTCTTCGTCCACTTCTGCCCCGAGTATTTGCTCGTAATCTGTCCCATGACTGGGAACCAGCTCAAAGTCTCCTTTCCAGGCCCCCAAGGTCAGTGCTACTCCCTGTGCAATAGCAGCGTCATCCTCCAGAACTTCTAGCATTCCTTCGTCTGTAAAAGATAAGTCCTTTGTTTCCGGGTCAATCTTCCATGCTGTTTTAGACATATCATCACCCTTTCCGGATTACTCCAACAAATACCGCATCATCCCCTGAATGAATTCTATCAGTGTTTGGCTTGCTATCCGCTCCCGTCTGGATGGAGTTATCACTATCCATGTCCAGATAAGCTACCACTCCAATGTCCCCTTTTTTGATTTGAACATTCACGTCCGCCGTTTTTCCATCCACTTTTATTTCAAGCGGTATATAAGCTACCTTGACGGCCAGAATTGGCGGAGGCGAAACGTAGGTCCCAGCCATCTCCCTTTGCACCAGGGGTTTTACGGTAACGGTCATTCTTACCGCATCAAAGTCTTCCACCCTGACAATGTCGTGGCATCGAATTCGCTGCATTATTTTTTGCTCATTCGCAAGTAAATTGTAAAGTTCATTGGTTTTTCGTGCCATGGTATCCTCCTATCCTGCAACCTTGAATTCAATTTCTGTTATCCACGTACCGGTTGGAGAACCTTTGTGCGTCCCTGACACAATCATAAATTTGCCGTTTAAATCACGGGATTGAATTTGAATTACGTCCCCGGGCCCCATACGGTAATTCAGAAGGCATTGACGTTTCCATGTCTTTTCTTCAGATGCCTTTTTCTCTTTCGATACCTCCTTTGTTTCTGGAGCTTCTATCATAGTGACATCCGAATCCTCGGACCGGAACAGTAATCCTGCATCTGGCGTAAGTAGGTATCCCTTATTTACCCCATCTGCTGGATTATTGATAATAACCTGATTTGAACGTATAAGAAATCTTGATTTACATTCGTTTATCACAATTTCTGTTAGTATATCTTTGAGCTTTCCACAGCACACTCGTCCACGCGGATAAAGTGTATTCTTGACTAATTGGAAGGCCCCAACCTCCAGTCCAAAAATATTGAGCAGGTCTCGTACAATGTCCTCTGCCCGACTTCCTTCAGTATAGGTCTTATTGATTACAGAATTGAGCCACTGGTCCAAGGCCGCAGTGGCAGTAATCTTCGTCTGCCACTCTACTCCATTCTGTCGGTGATTGCAACTCGTCACCTGACCAACAAACAGAGCGCCCATGTCGTCCTCATATCCCGCATTAAGTATCACGACCTGGTTCTTTTGGATTCCTGCACGGGATGTCGCATTCAAATTGTTTACTGTAAATGAAGCAGTTGTTAGCTGCTCCGAATCATGGAAGGGAACTTCGAATTCGAAGTAAAATCCGTCATTCATACTGTATTTAAGCGGCCCTATCTGCAGGGAAGCGGAACGAATAAAAAACGCCATCAGTCCGTCCTCCTCTCATGCAGGTACAGCTTCACCTCATTTCCAAAATTGTCGTATGTTACCTCATTAACCTCTCCAGTCAGACAATATGGTACAATGACCGGAATCGGGTACCTTGCGTCTTCGATGGAGTTAAACATAGGCCTTCCATATCTTACAGGGTCCCCATAACATAACACCTCTCCCGTCGCCATTAAGGCCAAGTCTATCGTGAAGAAACTTCCCGGGTCATTATATTTAATTGTCATGAAATATGTGCGGTCATCAAGTTTGACAGAAAACGTATACGGTACCATTGATGCATCCACAGGTATATATTCAACTTCTGACGTCAACCCCATTGTCTGTAGTTCATTGGTCATCCCAGTCACTCTCTTTTCTTTTATACTCCGTTAAAGCTCGTAGTCTTTCGTTGATTTGGTCCTGCACTGCTTTTTCCATTGTAGGAATTTACATAGGATGCGTATGAGCTTTGACTAATCTGTTCGCTTACCTTTGTTTTGAGCCCGGCTGCCTTGATGGCCTCTGCCTGGCCGGTACCCTTGCTTTTTTCTCCCTTGTCCTGCTGACTCATAAGGAGTGCCTGGCCTAATTCTACATACTGTCCTGATACGATATTCGCTTTCTGTAATGTCGCAGTAAATGCAAACCCTTTCTTATTTGACGAAAGGTTCTTCAATTGTAGATTGATAATAACATAATCCGTCACACGGAACTTTCCGACGTAAGTTACTAAATCTCGATTCCTCCACATGGATTCCAGCTGGGATTTGTAGGATCCACAGTTTCTGACTACCAATCCTGCAATCTGCAACTGTTCCGGATTGAGACTTACATGGTCTTCAATAGTGCTTCCTCCTTCAATGGCATTGGAGGTCATCTTGCTGCTCTTCGTCATGGTCTCCTGGGTGATAGTGCCCGTAGCCGGCTGGAACTTTACAGTCCCGGTCTTTCTTCCTGTGATTCTATATGCCATCTGATACCTCCTTACGCATTTCCTTGTTGGATTGCCAGGTTCGCGAAATGTTCTTCCTGCATTTCCTGATATAGTTCCTTGACTGTCTGTTTGAGTTCCTCCATCATTCCAGGCGTTCCCTCGTTACTGCCACCAAGAATCTCTATCCTGATAGTCGGATTAAAATTCACATCGTTTTTTATACTCTGCTGTCTCCCGCCTGCGATTATCTGTTCGCTCTTGTCTGCTGGAACGATGGTTGATCCAGATGGCAGATAGGCAATTTCTCCTCCGCGTTCATTGATGTGCGTCCATCCTCCCTGGAAGTAATTATCTCCATCCGCATTATGTGGAATATTTGCTCCAGCTGAGGCCGCCGCCTTTGAGCCGCCACCAAACAGACCAGCAATCTTTTCCAGCAGGCTTGCTAATCCATTTGCTGCCCATTCCATAATTTTTGCCAGAAATCCTACCACGTTCGAGAGGACCCCTGAAATTCCACTCAGAACAGGGGAGATGGCTGATAATATAGGCGGTATAATCTTCAGTCCCGCAGATAATGCCGGCAGGATTGCATTTGCAATACTCTCAATATGTGGCATAAGCGGTGCGATTACATTGTCGCTCAAGGATTTAAGTATGTTAACCAATGGCGGCACCACTGTGGTTGCAATGCTTCCAATAATCCTGGAGACCGGCGGAAGCACTGTCTGAGCCAATGTACTAAATGTCTGAATAAGTGGTGTCACGGCAGCCGCAAGCGGCGGCAGTGCAGTGGTTGCCATATCGAGCAAAACGCCTCCTATAGGTGCGGCAGCCGACATCAGTTCACCAAATGTCGATATCAGTCCCGGCAGTGCGCCTGTTGCCAAATCCATGATGACCGGCACTCCTGCTGCAAATCCATTGCTAAGCATATCTATCATGCCCAGTAAGGCTGGTTCAATCTGTGGCCATGATGCCATGATTGTATTTGTAAGTTCTGTAAACACAGGCGCAAACTTTGATGCAGCTCCAGAAAGGAAGTCACTCCAGATGCCCTTCAGGCTCTTGATGTTGTTCGCGTATCCTTCCTGTTTTTTAGTCGCTGCCTGCTGGATTTCCGTACTATTTTGCAATAATGCATTCATTCTTACTTGTGCCATTGCAGCTTCATCCAATGCGTCAATATTCTTTCCCAGTCCCATCTCCATGGCAGACTGTTTCAAGGCCGCATCGTCAATCTGCATCCCGAACTCAGCCATCGCTTCCGTATTGCCTTTTAGGTAGTCCTGTACGACTGATAGGGCTTCTGCATCATCCAGCGAAAAGGCTGTTCCAAAATCATAGGCCAGTGATGTGGTGATTTTAGATAGGTCCTCTGCCGCTGTCCCGGTAATTCCCATCTCCTGGTACATGGCCTTATTCGAAACAAGGAACCCTTGCACTTCAGTGTTGCTCCGGTGGATGGCATCTGAAAAATTATCGGCCCACTCCTGCACACCTGAATCTGCCGAGAACATAGCTCCAAATTTTGCTCCTGTCTGCTCCGAAGCAATTCCTGCGTCCTTGATTGCAGATCCTAGCTGTTTTGCCGCCTCGATACCCGCCTTTACAATTTCAATGGCTGCAGAAATAGCAAAAAATGACTTTACAGCCCCTCCTACGGCATCTTTGATTCTTGTCCCGGCTGATTCTCCGTCATTTCCCATGTGCTTTAAGTCATCACCTGTTTCATCGGATTTATCCCCGGTATCCTTAATTTTCTTCCCTGCCTTTTCCATGGCATCCACCAGCTTATTTTTGATTGTTTGGATTGGATTCTTAAGGGCCGTCTCCAGCTCTTCCAACCCGTCCCTGGCCTTATTGGCAAACTGTTCTGCCTGTTTTCCTGCAAATCCATATGCTCCCTGGAATCCTGCCTTCACGGCCTTTCCCAGGGAATTGGTTTCTTTTAAGGCTTTTGCAGCAGAACGAGCAGCAGCAGAACCGAATCCATCCGCCTCTGCCCCCATACTTCGATAAGTATTCGAAGCGTCTTCTCCCGCCTCTGATGTTTTATTGATTTCTTTTCTGAATTCATCCGCTGCATCGCTGGCATTATTCAGGTCCTTCCGCGCCTCGGTTGCACTTTTCGATGCTGCGCTCCCCATGTTCTCAAGCGCCCTTCTAGCGCCTTTGGCCGAACTCTCTACCTTATCCCCTGAATCTGACAATTTATCCATAGAGGTGGCTACCTTTGATGTTTCCTGTCTGGCATCCTGCATCCCGTGGGCCAATGTCCCGGCACTCTCGGCGGCCTCACTTCCGAATTTTTCTGCTTTATCCTCTGCTTTTTGGAATCCTTCTTTAATTTCGTCTATGGATTCCATTATTTTTGTCAACTGTCCAATGGTATCCGTAGCTGAAACTCGAATTCCCATGGTCAGGTTCCGCTTGTCCTCCAAGTTTCATCCCTCCTAAAAGAAAAGAGCAATCGCGACATTGGTCACTGATTGCTCTTTAAGCTTTCATTATAGTTAATATAGGCTTCCCTGGCTTCATAATACTCCGACAAGCACATATTACACCATTCTGTATATGCGATTTTCCCTGTGCTAAAAACAAGTGACCAAAACTCCTGGTTGCGTATCGCTCGAATCTGTGCCTTCCCGATATCCTTTTCATCCTCTAAGAAAGGATTCGATTTCAGTCATAAGCTTCTCCGGAGTGGATATATCCTCTGCCTCTTCAAAGTATGATATCCCCTGGGTGCTCACTTCCTTCGGTGAAATCACGATATTCTTAATCAGGCCATCTATGTAATTTACCGTTTTCCTCTTCCCTCCAGTCATTCCACATTCATCATTGTGATTGAAATACCATGTGGGCGAAACGCTCTGCAATGTATACTCTGTTCCGTTTACTGTTACCTTTTTCTGCTTTGCCATATATTTTCTATAGCTCCTTTCTGTTAGTCCCTTTGGACGCTGTGGCCATTCCATCGACATTGTTACTGCCTAATTTTAAGATTAGGCACATAGATATTGACTGTCACCGTGCTTGTATTCTTTCCTCTAACCACATCCGGTTCTTTTAAGATGCGACACTCTGAACCGCTAACGTTGGCAGGTGCGTCGTCGTTGGCATCTGAAATCGTTAGAGCAAATCGTTTCCGGTTTGATGCCAGGTTCCTGAGCTTTTGCAATGATGAGGATGTCTGCTGCAGTGTAACTGCGACCGTCCCGCTTTCATTGGCATTCTCTTCATATACCACATCACCCTGTACTCCTACATTCGGTGTAACAGCATCTTCACTTTTGGATACCGTGATAATACCATCACTGGCAAATCCCGTCAGGGTTGTTCCATCCACATTAACATTCACTTTTTTGGGATCATAACTTGTTACCATTCTTCTTACCTCCCGTTTATGTAAGTGATACTTTCAGAGTACCTTTGACTTTAACTCCATGCACGGCCCCTCCGAGCTGGGCCTCCCACGAAATGTCCGGCATCTGCCTGGAAGCTGCCTGCTGGTCCGTTGCCTCAGACCGTTTAGGTACGGACACGTTATAGATGCCCGCTCCGGATTCTGGGTTCTCTGCTATAATTGCATATCCAGTTGCCTCTTCTAATGTCTCAAATACACCTGCTGATACCGTAGTGAAACCGGCATCTGTATAAGGGATGTTAGGATTTCCCATGAAGATATCATAGAGTTTTTCCCTCATCCTTTTCGCAATCCAATCAGCTCCAAGCACTGCGTCAATCCATTCCCCATCCATGCAGATGCCATTTTTAATGTAATTCTTTTTATATTCACTGGTTACGAAATTCACGTGGTTTGTTTCCAGGGCTGTGACTTCTGAAGTGGTCAGCGTTGGAACCGAAATTCCTGCCGGCATCTTGAATTTCCATGTAACTGATTGCGGATACCAAGGACCAACAGCCCCCAGCCATGCTGCATCCGCATGTTCATTCGTATCCTTGGTATATACTATCACAGTCCGGGCAGTACTGACTGCATACTCCTTATTGTTCGTCTGAGCAATGTATAACTTCCTGTGGTCCTCCACCCCCGATGACAGTTCCGCTTCTGTCGGCTCACTTCCCGCTGCGAAATTTCCCAAAGCCTCCAGGTAGGTATCATCCGTTTGGTCAGTCAGGAAAATATACCAGTCATCGTTCTCCTCCTGATATGCCTTAATCGCTTCCACCAATGCACTGGCTGTTTCCGGTTTCGCAACTCCTACAATAGTCACCTTCCTAATTAATTTTTCCGGCGCCGGTATGGCATTTCCCTGGTTAAATAAGGCTGCTGCCTTTTTATACACAATACTGGAATCCGTCCAATCCTTCTTGATTTCCTCTAAATCTGTATAGGTTTTTCCCGTTTTCTCACCTGCTGTAGAAATCAAGAGAATATCGAGGGTGTCCATGGACTGTGGCACATCCTCAAGTGTCACCACAACTACTACATCTTTGCTCAATGTGTGTCTCCTTTCTGCTCAATGGTTGCTGCGTTCCGTATGGTGGCAATCATCCGGTTGTCCTCTCTGATATATCGGATGGTCACGTCAAACCCATACCGTCTGACTGCCTCATCCACTTCCAGAACGCTCCGCTCCTGTACGTTTCCTGTATCCACAATGGTGATTCCGTTCCCGGACGTATATTCGTATCCTGCGTGCAGGAACCATCCAAGAGCCTGATTCGCCAGTTCCATGGCTTCATCTTCTCCCAGTATAAAACCGGACGGTGTTCTACGGTTTGCACTGCAGGCCGTAAAGGACCATGTACATGTGGGTTGTTCTCTCCGTATTTCTTCCCCGTCTCCGCCCTGCCGATATTCCCCTAATGTATTTTCCGGTATATAAGGGGCTGTAACGGAATAAATGATGAACGGATAATCCTGCTCTGGCTCCACTTGACTTGCCAGAACAATTGGCACCTTTAGGTAATTGCTTAATCCATTTGTGACCACGTTCCTAATATATTTGAATTTCATTTTTTAGCTGCCTTTCCTTTCCGTTCCACCAAGTAGCGTTTGAGCGGGTGCAGAGAATTGTATCCCAGTTCCTGGGTGACCGTATATCGCATTCCGCCAAAATCTTCCACCTGCGCCCCGACTTTGAGGGTATGTCCATTGGTATATATTTTTTCGGAATACTGCGTAAACACCCCGGCAATGTCCCGCACCAAGTCCTTGTTGCTAACCGGTAAAAGTACGCCTTTGAACGGAATACGTTCATCTTCTCCTGGAACCCATTGGCCGCCATCTTCCTGGCTAAATACAGCACCAGACTTAATTTCATACATTTCATGCATAAGTCCCTCCGGTATCATCGGCTGGGCGCTTCCAAAACAATAGCTATTCACTCTATGTTCCTCCTTCTATGCTGTAAGTAATTGAATTACGGAGACGCCCTGTTTCGATAAGGGGATTATCCGGCCAGTTAGATACCGCTTTTGTAATGCTGCTCTTTTTTTTAAAATTAAACGGCTGATTCATGTACATTTGGATGATTCCTACCACGCCCATCCCAATGTTATTTGCCGCTTTCTCCGCATCCCATCCGCTAAATATAATATTCTGTATGGCAGCTGTTGTTATATCCTCAATCGTCCTTCTGTTGTTGTCATATCCAGCACGGATGAAGCTACGCTCCGGAATGGAAGTGGATTCCATCAGGATAAATAAGAATTCAATATCGTCTGTCTTTTTCGGAATCTGTTTTTTGGATGGGCCATGCCTTTTGGGTTTGCTGTCTGTCGGACTGCTTTTCTTTTTTTGGGATGTTCCCTTCCGCTTCTTGCTGATACATCCAAACAGATAACCATTCCTGGAACGCAGAAAGAATAGGCCGGGAAAATCCAGTGGGCTTTTCCCGATTGCTTTTTTGGCAATCGGGATAGCCAGATTCTTTACATTTTTAGCCTTGATGGTCGCGCCGAATTCATTGACATTTGCAATGGTCAGAATATCTGCCGGCGCCCCTTCCCTTTCCATTCCTGACTCATCACGTCCGGGTAGCCCTTGAATCCCGATATGGATGGACATTTCTTCCAGTCTCTTAAGCTCCCGGATAATCCGTTCCATCTCCGGGGATATCTCGTCTTTCGCTTCCGTTATGCCCACCTCCGGTACTGTTCAATTACATTCTGTACTTGTGTGTTTAGTTCTTTATCAAAGGTCCAGCTTACATCTGAGATGGTAAATGCAGACAAACCGTTTGCACCATTGTGTGACAGATTCCATTGTTGCTGAACCATTTGCCATACGGCATATTGTAAGTCGAATGGTAGGTCAGATGCGCTATGATCCGTCCCATCTTTCGGAAGTATGTAACCAGCTGTATAAGTCACTTTCAGGTAACGTTTGGGGGCCACCCTATCATTTGCCAGCCCACCTAAAAATGTCCGGTCCGCCCACCCCCCATCCCTGTACAACACTCCGATTTCCCCAGTATCAGAAAAAGAGTAAGACTCTGACGGAATGATCTGTCCACTCTCCACGTCCATGACTGATTTTACATCCACAATCGGGTATTGATTTAAACACAATTCCTGCCATCCACTTCCATGGTGTCCTTCAATATATTCCTTGCGTCCAAATCTGCGGTCTGTCATCCTCTCAATATAACCGGATGCTGCATTTATAAGGCGCTCCAGGTTATTCTTAACGGAGTCTGGTATCCCTATATCCTTCGGGTCCATTCCCATAAATTCCATTAAATCTTCGAGCGTGGTCATGGCATTATCTGCCAGAAGCTTCCTTCTTTCCTCCATTCTCGTCACCTCTCTCATGAGCGGAATCCTTTACCTGAGCCTTGTTGCTCCCCGGTCTCTTATTCATCTTATTTTCCCTGCCATCTTTTTTCATCGTCTCTCCTTATACAGGACTGTCTATAGGGTCTCCCAGAACCAGCGCATATGCCGCAGATGCCGCACTTGGGCTGGTCCCTCCTGTAAAAGTAATAGTTGGTGTCACCTTGATATACCTTTTGCACCCCAGCAGATCCATATTTATCTGAAGCACAGCCTCTGACTCCACAGTTGCCACGCTCAAGATTCCTTCCTGACTTGCATGTTCCGGGTTGATCATGGTATCCTCCACATTCGTGAATGTACCATCAGCTGTATCGCTATGCTCAACTTTTACAGACAGTTTTGTCTCTGTAGGGGAACCAGTTATTTCCCCAATATCGGCGGCAACGACAGCCGAAAGAAATCCCTTTCGGTCAACTGCAATACCAGTCGCCCCAACCCTCACCACCACATTGTCAAATAATTCTCTCTTCATCGTCTACTCCTCCTTACATTACCTTAATATTTTTACAGTATATGAAACTCTCAGCATGACGTACACCAATATCGTCATACATCAGAGCTCTGGTGGCCGCCAGGTTTTCCTCGAATGCATTGTGCTGCACACCATCCTCATCAGTCCATGTACCATCCAAAGTAGTGTATGTCTCCAGACCCATCTGGTCGCCAATAAGCAGGTCAGACCAATTTCCAAAGAACAAGTCAGTCTTTCCGTTGTCGGTCGGAATCTGGTTGGATACCTTATATGGGAATCCGCACAGCTTCCCGGTTGCCATTTCCTCGCGGTAAATATAGGTTCCCATCTGGGTTTTCATGTTCAAGAAGATTCCTTCTAACATACTGTTCATAGCCCATCCGGCATGGATGTCGTCAATGTTCTTCGACATTGCTTTAGACCTTACGTAAATAGGTAAATCTGGTGTAATTTTACCATTAGTGTCTGCCAGGTCATCATTGCCTATCTTGGTGGCATCAATATTCTCGACTTCTTTATTATTCGCAATACCAAGGGGCTGGAACTCGGCTCCCGCACCGTACAGACCGCCATAGTCAAGGCCCAACTGCATTCTGCGTGTTAAATCATTTGCGAATATAGAGTCTGCCGAGAAGGTGGAGAGCATAAGCAGTTCCCTTGACTGAGGAATAATTGCCTCCAACCTCTTTGCAGATAATTTGATGTTTCCAAATTTAGTCTGGCTGGTTTTAATCTTTCGCTGCTCTCCTCCCCACTGGGCACGGGCTCCTGCGGTCATCTTGGGCAGATTCAGATTTCCAGTGGTAAGTGGCACAGTCTGAGCTCCCAATTCGACAATCACAGTCTTGGGATAAAGCAGTTCAATAACCTGGTCAGAGTAAACTTCTGGTATAAGATACCCTCCGTCTGTAGGGTTAGTTGCTGACAATGCCTTAAACTCTCTTTCCATTTCCGTGTCATCATATTTCTTTCTGGCATAGTAAGCAGCTCTTTCCGGATCCTGACGTCCATACACATCCAGACACTTTACTGCCCGCGCAAAGGTAATTAACGGCGGTACTTTTTCCTTTTTTTTCTGCATTCCTCCTCCATTTCCTCCTTTTAAAAAAATGTCACTATACTTTCTCTGCACAGCCTTCTTCTGTTTTCCTCTGCTTCCATATGACTTAGTCTGGCGCTGTCTGGAATAGGCCTCTTTTCTTCCTTTCCCTTCCTCATCTGCCGTGTCATCTGACATAACCTCTGCCACTGCATCCAGGATTTCATCTACCACATCATCACCTATCTCATCCGCTTTTGCAGATTTGCGTTTCTCGTTTACAGCCTCGCAGGCAGCTTTAATGACCTCCTCCAGGTCAGTTGCTTCATCATCAGATTTACCATCCTCTGCCGCTCCAGCTTCTTCCAGAATGGCACCGACCAACTCCTCTGTATCATCCGGATTCAATTCATCAGATTTTGCAGACTTGCGTTTCGCATTCACGGCCTCAATGGCTGCATCCAGGATTTCCCCTAAGTCTCCACCAGATTCTTCTGGGTCGTCTTCGGAACCATCCTCTGCCTTCTGTTCATCCAGAGCCTCCTTTACTGCTGCCTTTACCATTTCCTGCAGGTCGTCTGCTCCCATTTTCATAGACTTTCTTGCTCTTGCCGTCTTTCGGCTCATTTTATATCTTGACATTACATGCCCTCCTAAAAAATAATCTCTATTTGTTTCTGAATGCTTTTACTGCTTCCAAGAGTTAGAACCCCGGACTTCTTTGCAGCTTCATTACTGGCCTCTCGAATGACCGCATCAATCGTGCGTGCGGAATCTTTCATTGATTTACTGACATCCCTTAGTGATTTCAATCGTGAATTACTGATTTTGCGCCCTTCCTTTAATTCCTGCAATAAATCTTTCTTGATAGCTAATGCCTGTGCAGCTGTTTCCTGCATTGACTTATAACTGGTAATTACAGCTTCCGGATTCATTGCCCAGGTGACGACCGATACTTCCCATAGTTTAATTTCTCTCAGATGTCGAATTCCGTTCTCGTCATAATCGAAAATGATTGGATCATACCCAATGGACAGCTCATTTAAAACTCCGTCCTTCAATAGTACTTTTACGTCACGTCCCATGGTCGTGTCGGAAATTTTCCCACTTATAAACAGTCCATTGGGTTCTTCACGCAGTTCAACAGGACGTCCAATCGGGAGCCAGCAGTCATTGTGTAATGCAAGTACTTTAACCCGCTCCCATCCTTCTGCTAATGTCTTTGTAAACGCTCCCGGTTCTATGATGTCCCCTCCGCTGTCTATGTTCTCAAATACCGCGCCATAACCTGAAAAAATCCCTTCTTCTTCGTTATAAGCATCCATCTTGAACCGCATTTTTTTAAACTCATGCTCCACTCCTCTTCCTCCTTTCCGCTTAATTTTTTATGTTAAAAGAGACCAGGATGTCTCTTGGTCTCTTTTACATGCTTATTAATCTGTTGTACCGGTGCAATTTATGAGTATGTCAAAAAGCAATGACAGTTCACGGTTTCCTCTGCGACTGAACAATCAGGATCACACGGCATCATGAGTTTATTCCCCTTGATTGTTACGAATGGTTCCGTTATTGGGACTGTTTTTCCATTCAATGCCTGATGTGTGTCCCTGGCTTTTCCCAAATTAGTTACATGCCAAGTCTTCGTTGAAAATCCACCTTGTCTCGCCATATCAAAATTCCCTGCCAGAAGGCTGGTATTGCATTCCTGTGCAGCAATGATACGTGCCCTGGCAGCAGATGTGTTCATTTCAATCATGATGTCCTCAGTTAGCTCCTGCTTTCCTTTCCCTTGCGTTAGGCCGTCTGCGACGATTCTTCGGATATTATCTTTGGTTGTCTGCGTCACCCTTGTGACGCGCTGCCCTCCACGCAAACGCGCTACAGAAGTCAATGATGGTTGCTGGATTGCATTCAGGCGGTAACTCGATACCACTTCTTTTACACCCTTATCATAGGTCTCTGCCCAAAGAGGCGTCAATATGGATTCCAGGATTCCTTCTTGTGTTTTCCAATCCAGCAATCCATTCACAAACTGCATGGTCAATTGTGATTGTTGCTGCTCAGACAGCTGCAGGAATTCCTCTTGTGTCATACCAATGGCATCCCAAACGCTCCCTTCCGCCTTTTTGTTTCCTATCAGCGCGCCCTGTATCTGATCTGCCTGGCTCCGGAAGTATTTCGTTGTGGCTATTTCAAATTTACGGGTCTGTGTCTGCCTTGCATGGTTTAACCCCATCCCCGCCGCCTTGATTCGCTGTTCTTTAATCTCTGCTGCACGCTTTAGGATTTTCTCTTCGTCCTGTGTACTTCCAATCAACTCGTCCCCAAGAGACACTTCTATATCGTTCCTGTCTGCCTCAATCGGATCGGATGCATCTGAGTATTGTAGGTTTGCCGCCGCCGAACTGAGTTCCACTGGATCTTCGTCTTCACCAATATAGAGGTCCGCAAAATTCATTTTGAAGATGTCGCCCTTCTCCGACTTCTCCATATCCAGCTTTTCACGCGCCTCATTCTTAGTAATTACTCCGTTATTCCATCCATCAAAGGCGACCATTTTTTCAAACTCTTTGTCTTTTGGTATGATATCATCATACTCCCATACAAGATCGTCCCCATAAGCAGATAAAAGCTGCAGGTTTATGGCATCCTGCCGGTTCGCCAGGCGCGGAGTCAATACGTTTGTAGCGTATATATATCTCGCAGCCTCTGCCGTAGCCCTGTTGCTGTTTTGGGTGATTCCCATTATTTCACGCGGTACCCCAAAATGCTCCAGGACCGCATCACGGGTAAATGCCCTCCCGTTAATCATGTCTAGGTCCTTCATGTTGTCACTCAGTTTCACGACGCTTGCTTGTGTGTCCTTTGGTCCTCCTATGGTCGCAATTCCATGGCTGTTCTGATGTCCCCTGAATCGTTCTTTCCATTTTGCAAGAAAACGCTCCTGCTGTTTATCATCCGCCCCTGGCATTACAATGATTGCACCCGGCGTCGCGTCATTGAAGAAAAACTTCTTTTGGAACTTGGCCGCATATTCATCAATCTCAACCTCATCCGCAAGGGGCTCCGCCTGCCCCAGGCCTCTTCGGTATGGATCGAGAGGGTTTAGGTCCTTCATTACAAAAACATCATCAATCGGCACATCCATTACTCCGCCATCGGCCGCCCGTATCCGATAATATGGGAAACCTTGATATGGCGTCATTTGAACCCAATGTGTCGGTACCGGCCACAGTTCTGCTGGATATCCATTGTCATATCGTTCGATGATGAAATACCCCTCGCCTTTCAGCAGGAGATAATCGCTTTGCAGCTTCCAAAGTGCACTTGCTGTAAACTCATATAACGGATTTGGCCTGGCCCAAAAATCCAGGAAGGGATGAACAGTCAGTTCTTTCTTGTCCCCGTTCTGGTCAATCCGATATAGTTTCCCTTTCACATATGCTAAATCTGAGGATATCTTATCAATAACTGCCATCCTCGGATTCTTTCCGAACGTGTCCATCCATTCTGCTGTATTTCTGGTCGGTGGAGAAGTATACCTCGGAACCATATTATTATCTGAACGGCGTTCAAAGTAATCCCTGCGGCGCCGTTGTCTAAAATTAAAAATTCCCATATTAATCACCAATTCACAGTCCATTCGTTATTAGGTTCATATAATGCCAATGCAAGTGCATCGGCAATATCGGGAGAAGTCAGCCCACGTTTCTTCATGGATTCTTTTCGTTCAAGCTCCAGTTTTCCGTCTTTATTTACCGAATAGCGACGGTTGCAGAGCTGCGATACCAGTGTATCGTCATCGGGGAGTTGCAACTTTCCCTCTTGAAGATACTTTCTCACTTTCCCCCACATGAGGCCAGTACTGTTGCTATATTCCACGGGGTCATTATCGTCAACTTTTCCTCCAGAGCCTCCAAAGTGACACTCAATAATCTCCAGGTCCAGTTTCGGAACATTCTGGCATTCATTCCACTGATTTCCGTCCTCCGGATTTATGCCGGCCCGTCGGCATCGGTCATACCATATTGCATCTATTATCTGGTCACGTTGATCATATAGATTATCGTAAACGCCAACCCCCAGTCCATCACAGTCAACTTTAACCCGGATGGCCGCGTCCGGATAATCCATGGCAAACTGTTTTATCATAATGACAACATACCCTGCTATCTCAGTTGTGCGGTTATGATGGTATAGCTCATATGGTAATGATTGTTTCTTGTCTATCAATGGATACAGCGCGGAACTATCGTCACCATAACGCGCCACATCCACACCAATGTCAATCTGTCCTCCTGGCGCATATACCTGGAGATTCGCAGCTTCCTCGCACCATTCCATTGCAATCAGGCTGTCCGGCGTGGATTTAGGAAACTGTCCTGCAACACGGACCCTAAACACATCACTATCCTCTCCGAACATATCAATAATCTTTTGTACGAATGTCCTTGATACGTGCTGGCTGTCGCGTCCGTCCACATGAATCGCACTATATTGTTCCCGATTGCGATGATGGCTGTCGTAAAAGAATCCAGCCAGGCGGGTCGGATTCCCCATCATAAGCAGCTTGGCATCCTCTCCTGTCATAGCACCTAAGACCGGCTCAAATACTTTGTCCGACACGCCGGATGCTTCGTCAATGATATAAAGGACATGATCTGCATGGAACCCCTGTAATGCCTCTGGATTAGTTGCTGTCCGTGGAACCGCGAACCATTCTTCTGGATGGCCTTGCATATAGAGCTTTTCCTTGGTCCATATAAGATCATCGCGTAATGCAGGATTATTCCTCATCCATTTGCTGATTTCAGCCCACAGGACGTCCATCAATTGGTGCTCTGTAGGGGCGGTACATGGAATCTTAGGAAACGGCCTGGTACACATATACCAAATTACAGACCATGCTTCCACGGCACTCTTGCCTATACCATGGCCGGACCGTACGGATGTCATCGGATAATCACGCAGGCTTCTCAAGATGTCTCTCTGCTTCTCGTCCGGTTTTGCCCGTATGACATCCTCGACAAAATATATAGGATTATCCGCATAAAAAAGAACGGCATCACTCCCCAGCATCTGCTTCCCCTTTCCTTTCCTTTTCCTGGCTCCTCCGCCATTCATATGCATCCACAATGCTTTGGGCCAGTTTCTGTTGTCCTGCGGTTCCCAGGCTCATATGCTCGGCCAGCCACTTCATGGCTGCCATTGCGTCATAAAGCTCAATGCTTGCACCATCCTTCCCCAATTTCACTTTTTTTATGACATGCCCGTTTACCTCAGATGATTCCTTGAACTTTACATAATTAACTTCCTTCGTTATGGGCTCTCCGGTCTCTTTATCTGTGATTGGCCCAAAAGCCCCGATGGCCTGGATTTCCTCGCGACCAAATGTTACATAATCCGTGATGTTAGCTCTCGCCACATCTAAATGCCATTGAAATATGTCATGCTCATCGAAAAATAACGACTCCAAACGTTCTTTTTTGATTCGGTCAACTTCGGCTTTAATCTTAGCATTTCTTAGCAGACGTGAGGCATTAACCATTGCTGTCTGGTAACTACAGTCATATGCCTTCTGATACGCGGCTGTAGCATTATCTCCATAAGCACAGTACAGGCAGAAAAGTTGTTGATTGCTGTTGAGTTCAGTATTTACACTCATCTGTTCAGCAGCCTCTGCAGCTTTTATTTTCTCCGCCTTATTTTTTCTGGAACCATGTTTGGAACGTTCCGTATTTTTTTGGAGCGTTCCATTTAATCGTTTTTCCCAGTTATCTTTTGATTTCCATCCCCGGATTGTCCCGGGCGGGAGCTTTAGTTGACTTGCAATCTCAACCAAATCAAGGCTTCCTCCACTTTTCCTGTACAACTCAAATGCCCGGTCCCTGTTGGGGTCTCTGGGTCTTGGCATCCATCACCACCTCTCATTCATTTGTTTTTTCGAAAACATATTCAGATAACTGAAAATTAAATGAGCCGCGAACCTGTGACGGTCCGTGGCCCCGGAGAGTGTATCAATAATTTTTAATAATCAATTCTTTGTATTTCCTGCTTCCGTTCTTGCTTACAAGATTATCTTGCCTCTCTACTTCAATAATTACAAATCTGTCATACAATTCCCTGATTTCCGGGCAATCATTATACGACAAGATAAACCTTCCCTTAATATGTTCCAGGCTCTCTTTGAGACGAATATGGTCCTCCGGTTGGAATCTATCTGGATAATATTTTTCTGCATCGTAATATGGAGGGTCAAGGTAGAAAAGAGCTTTTTCCCTGTCATATGTTTTAATCAATTTCCCAAAATCATTATTCTCAATAATTACTTTGTTCAGTCTTGCGGATGCTGCTTTAATAAGCTCAATGGCATTCTGCATGTTATGACTTCCGCATATAAAGGAATGTAATTTTGTCCCAAAACTCTCTTTTATTGCAATCCAAAAGCGCGCTGCCCTTTGTATATCCGTAAGTCCTCGCACCGGCTGTATTGCATCTAAAAACATTTCCCTGGACATCAATGTCCCATCAAGCTCTTTTTGCAACGCGTCCGGATGGTATTTAACTATTCGGAACAGGTTGACTAACTCCCCATTGATATCATTATATACCTCCATCTTTGCATAGCTCTCCTTGTAAAACAAAAGCCAGGCAGCGCCGCCGAATACCTCTATGTATCGGTCAAATGTACCTGGCTCAGGAAACTGTTCCAGAATTGCCTTGCGTAGTAGCTTCTTGCCACCAATCCAACTTATAAAACTATCCATATGTCACCTTTCCTTACATTGTAGTATCCTCGTAGGAAAGTCCTGTCGGGTAAATGACCATAAATAAAGCACTCAGCCTTAAACTGAATGCTTAAATAGCGAGGATGGGATTTGAACCCATGGCCTCAGGGGTATGAACCTTGCGAGCTGCCAGACTGCTCTACCTCGCATCAATACGTACCTGCATCTAAGTATCTGAATTCAGATACCCGATGCGCCAGTACGTGTATATGAAGCAGTGCTTTACACCACTTCCAGTTTACACTATAACATTTCAAAAACGAAAAATGTGAAATTAACGAAATTATTTATGCAGCGCTCATAAAATTGTTAAATTCCATTCTGACACTGTCTGCGGTTGCCTTTCTCCCCAATCGTGCAGCTACCTCCCCCCACGTTTTTTCTTCAAAAAATTTCATCCTAATAATCCTCTGCATTCTTTGAGGAATAGTATTCATCCAAGCTTCTACCTGAAGCTTTATTTTCTCTGCATCTTCTTTTCGAAATTTTAGCAACTCTTCCTCCTTTTCTAGGTAACTTGGATGTTCTATGAAAGAGTAGGGAAGTCCTTCGATATGAAAGTTCTGCGCTGCATAAGGAAATTCATGCATGGATCCTTTTACGGAATCCTGTACAGGTAGTTTTCTACGTTTCTTAAGCCTCGTAATATCTTCTTCTGTCTCTTTGATTAGTTCGCAGGCATCTATATATTGACTTAATATATGCTTTTCCATCGGCATCACCTCCCCAGCCTTAAAAACCTCTGCCTCTCCTTATCCCATTCCTCTGCCAGGTCGGCACTTATCGGCTCGTCTACCCGCTCAAACTGGTACCGTTTGCGGTATGTCCTTCCCTCTCTTGCATAATTAGCTATCAAGCGGGGATATTGGATGCTTAACATGACGGCCAATGCTGCTATTGGATACCTTCCAGCATATCTTCCCTCGTCATATAAGTCATACATTACGACCTCTCCCATGAAGCATACTCCTTTCTATGATGCATACATATCGTATTCATACCGTATCTTTGACATATGGTTTTTTGCGTAAATGCGCGTTGTTTCGATACACGCATGGCCCATCAGGTCGCTCAGCGATTCCAGCGGCATTCCCTTGTTAAGCGCATGCGTGGCAAATGTGTGCCTCAGAAGATGTGGGAATACCCTCTTTTCGATTCCGGCCTTCTTTGAAATCTCTCTGACGATATTCTCCATGGCATTCTTTTTGATTCCCTGATGCGGAGCCCTCACAGAAATCACCACCGGGCCCTCACGCCTTCCATTCAGATATTTTTCCAGGTATACTAATAGGCGGTCAGAAAAGAACACAGGCCTCTCCTTTTTTCCTTTGCCTAATACAATCACCGTCTTTTGCTTCATGTCAATGTTCTCTACCCTCATGCCGGCCACTTCTGATACCCTGCATCCGGATGCCAGGAATAGCTCCAGCACCACATTGTCCCTCAGATTTTCTCCACATGCGACTCTCATACGCTCTACTTCCTGCTGCGTCAATGCTTCCCGGACCTGCGCCGTATACTTAATTGTGTCCACCGTGGCCATGGGATTTTTTATTATGTATCCGCGCTTGTGTAGAAACGTAAAGAATGAGCTGGCTATCAAGCGTTTATGATTCTTGGTGCTATCCGATATTCCATTTGTCTCTGCATAAAAGTTCAGGAAGTTCATGATGTCGAAGTCCTGGATCTTGTCCACTGGTTTCCCCAGATAGCACAGCATATCCCCCAGGAACTTGCTGTATTGGTCAATGGTACTTTTTGCTTTATTATCAAACCGCATCTTAGCGATGTATATTTCCAGTTCGGGAAATCTCAATACTCCTGTGCTTAACTGTGTGTTTCGTTTGGCCACTTCGTAATCGCTTAATACGGATGCAAGGGCCGTATCAACCATCTGTAATACCGTTGTGTCCACATTGTTTGACAGCCTTGCTATCAATTCGTCCTTTAACTTATTTTCATCCATTTGTAACTCACCTCGTTCAATACATGCCCCGAGTTTTTTCGTCGGCGGCTCCCCCTCTGCAGGGGAGCCATGTATTCCCTGTATCTCTATTTTATTTTTTCTTCCAAAGGTTAGTATGTGAGCTTAATATCTCGTGATACGGCCTTTTTCGCACCCCCATCAACACGCTCATCCCTTCCGGCACCGCTTATATGTTCTTCAAATTTTTTATGTATATCATCAACAATCTCATCAACGTTTCCATTGTCTTTGCACTTCATGTTAACTTTTAAATCTATGTTCTCAGGCTTTCCTGTTGTCATCTCACGTATGTATTTGTGCGGAACATTACAATTCACTGCATTCATTACAATCTCGGCCTTGGTACTCTCCTGCATAAGCCTATAGAAATCTGAAAAAGTCACTTCTACTCTGTCCTCTTTTGCAAATGCATCTAAAATAGTTCCCATCATTTTACCTCCGTACTATCTCCTCTTTATTTATATTCTTTTTTACATATTGGTATCCTGCCACTGTAATAGTCCTCGGACTTCCATCAACATAATTTATCAGGCCTGCATCTCGCATCGCTTTGAGATGCGTATTCACCGATGCGGTTGATTGGTATCGGGTTCCGTGGCATATTTCTCTTGTGGTAGGGGGATAACCTTTTTCTTTTATGTATTTGACTATAAAATCTAACATGCTTTCATGTTCTACTTTCATCCTTTACCCCTCAAATATCATACTATTTTTAATAAATATGCAAATATATTTAGTCTCACATACACTACTATTGTTGTAATGATAATAGCAATCACCCAAGAAATAAATTTTAACTTCAATCAAACACCTCCAAACATCTTCTTCGACAGTTCATGATTCTGCCTTTCTTCCTCATTATCGCATTCGCCGAGATGAAGTCAGACATTCCATTGTCCCTACACTTGATACACCTATCAGGATTATCAAATTGATTCCTTCCGCAATTCTTTCAATTTCTAACTTTCATTTGCTGCCCTCCTGTTCCAGGCCTCGATTACAAATTCGACTGCATTTCCAGTAGGGGCCTTTCCAATCCATTCATCTGTCAACGCCTGTGTGGATGCCTTACATGTACCGCAAATTACCTTTACTCCATTATTAACATATAGATATGCTTTCTCTCCGCAAAACGGACATGGCTTCAGCTCTTCCATTAAGTACTCCCTTCGTATCGCAAATTTCAGTTAACTATTCTTCTCTATGGCAAGTATTCGTCAGTTTTTTGTATACATCTTCGTATAATTCCTGTTTGTCCCCATTATACGTATACTCAGCATAAATACCGTCTCCACTAACCGAAGTTGAAGCTAAACACTTGTAGTTCTGTAAAGTCTTGCAAGCCCATACAATATAAACATCATCCAAATCAATGCGTGTGCCTTTTGTCTCCACGTCACAGTTATACCAATCTACAAGTTTTCTTTTGCATACACTTTCAAAATGTTTCATTCCTGTTATAATCATATTTCCTGCTTTCTCCGACACTTGGCAGTCGGCAGCCAAATGCTAATTTGAGACTATGGGAAGAAACTGAAACATCCACGCCTCATCCATGATAGACACAATGTTCCCATCCTCATTAATAGCCAAAATCTCAAGTATTTTAGGCTTAATAATAGTCTCTCTATTTTCCCACGTTCCTTCCGGCATCCTTGCTTCCATAAGCGCTACTGCATTTAATACTTTGTCTCCGTGGATTACCTTAAATCTGCTCAAATCAATTCCCATACGCTGTTCCTTCCTCCGATTCTCCCGAAAATTTAAAATAGCTACTATGTTAATTTTTCAGTTTGGTCTTTCAATTTCAGCACCGGCTTCCAATTCTTTTTTCAGTGCAATAATCGCATCTAAAACCTTATCGTTGTGTTCGCCTAATTCTTGTTGCCATCCGGACGTCGCCATGCGTAACGGATTATTATACCGTTTCTGTCCTTCGGCAATCTCTCTTAATTCTTTGATTTCATCATCTGTTATCGTTAATACATCCTCGCAAATCTTATATATTTTATTTTCCATCTTTTAATCCTCCAAATTGTTAATCTACCCTATCAAGGGCAATGCGATAGTTTACAGTATCTTTTTCTATCCCTATGTACTCCCGGCCCAGCTCCTGACAGGCCACACCTGTTGTATTGCTCCCCATGCAGCTATCTAAAACCGTATCCCCAGAATTGGTGTATGTACGGATAAAATACTTACATGCCTCTAATGGTTTTTGGGTCGGATGCAGCCTCTCACGCTGTGTATCCCATTTAAACCGCAAAACATCGCGAGGATAACGCTCCGTGCTCCCTCCTCCTGATATGCCAGTTCGTGTCTTACCATAATTGCTGCCATCGCTTACATGCTTGGTATAGCTGTGTACTGGACTATGTCCGGTTGTTATCTGCGGATTATAAGTGGGTAGGTGCTTATAAAATATCAGTACATTTTCATGGCACTTCATCGGCATTTTAGCAGCATTCAGATGTCCAGTACCCTTTGTTTTTTCAATAATCCATTCATACCTGTACATTTTCAGGTTACTGCAGGCCAGTACCTTATCAAATGGGGACTGTGCCCAAAGAGCTATACACCCATTGTTTTTAATAATCCGGCTGTAATGCTCCCACAACCGTTTAAGGTCAATCATGCAATCCCAGCCATTGCGGGTTGTCCCATAGGGTAAATCTGTAAAAATCATATCTATGGATTTATCTTGTATGCCCGGAAGAATGTCCAGGCAATCTCCTAAAAATAATTCCATGCGTTCAAGGGGCCGCTGCAGCTTTCATCCGGATAGCCCGGCCTCCTTCCTTAATCACTCAAATATTAATTTACACGACTATTCCACCGTGCTATTGTTTCTTCTTTACTTCTATCATGCCCCGCTGTGCAGTCACAACCAAAATATGTTTGGCATTGTGGGCAAGCTACTATGTATATGTTCCCATAGCATTTCGTCAATGTCGGGAATTCATTTCCACAAAATGGACAAGGTTTTAATTGTTCCATCTATGCTCCTTTCCTCCGGATAGCCCGGCCTCCCTCCTTAATCACTTAAATAACGATATAGTGGATGTGCGCCAGACCGGAACCCCTGGCCGTATGGTCCTCCATTATCTCTCCATAGGCACATCCGCTGCTGGTCTTACTGGTTGTGCATACACCAGAGCCACGCCAGCTATCTTTACGCAGTCTCGGTCCCGCGAATCAGGTACCGGTATGCGCTGCTGCGTTATAAGCATTACACAGGCATCTGATATGTACAAGGGCTCCCCAGGTGACACCGGTCCGCAAACTCCTCCGTTCTACCGCTCTCCAGCGCTTTAATAGCCATCTCGTAAGCCTGTATCTGCCTATCTGTCTATCTATCATTCCTCTGCCTCCTGATGCATTTCGTCGTATTGGTACTGTAAGCGGCATTCTTTACAGGTTTCGTAAGGTTCTCCATCTCCACATATGGTTCTTAATCCGGCACATAAGCCTTCTTCCATTCCTGGATATTCAAATTTGGTCATATAGCAATGAGCAATCGCATCTTCAATCCTTTTTTTATCTGTCTTTATCTTTTTGTATGCCCAATCCAAAAGCATGAGCAAATCCGCTCTTGTTGTCGCATTATGAGTTTTCAGGCTTAACTCCAGTTCTATTAAACCCATCTTTTTTTCATATGGTAACCATTCAAATCTTTCTTTGTCATACTTCATTCCTCTGCCTCCTTATATGGCTTCGGCAATGGCATCCAGGCCAGCACATCCAGTTTCTCCCACCCGTCAGTAAATGATGCTCCGTTCCAAAATGCCCTAATCACACAGTCTGTATTTTTGACAGACACTAAATATATCTCTAGTGGCTTGTTATCATATATTGGATTCTCTTCCGGTTTCTTTGGAAGCCGCTCTTTGACCGGAATCCACTTATGTCTCATCCCTTCTATTTCCTTCGGATTCATACCCGTGTTCTCATATTCCACAAGCGTTTCCCGTAGGTCTGCCATTGCCCACATAAGGCGGTATACCAATGCAGTGCGACCATCTGGGTCATTGATACCATATTGCAGATTGTCCATGAGGATGTCAGACAATGCTTCATTGTCCTCCGGCAGTTCGCTTGCACCCTCTGCCTCGCTGAATTTGCGAATGAAGTCCCGCAGATCCATGTCCGAATCATAATCCCTGTACCATGCCCACCGGTCTTTTGCATACATGCAATTGTGTGCCAACTCTACCATGTTCATTTCACAGGCAGGCTTTTCTATTGTCGTTCTTTTCATCCCTCTGCCACTCCCATTCGCTCAAGCTGCCTATTTAGTTTCTCCTCAATTCGCTTTGCAAGCGGTCCCTCTCCAAAACCAAGAAGGTACTTTAACTGCCACAGCATAATTAAGGTATCGGCCATCTCGTCCAGGACTGCATCCTCCGCCTCTGCTATCTGCCTGTCATTACCTCCGAAGTTGCGTTTTCTCCATAGCTTGTTGATTGCCTGGGTAAGCTCTGCCATTTCTTCTATGCACTGGCGGCTCTGTGGCTCATAGCCGTACCTTTCAGCAATCAATTCTATTTTCTTTTCTGTGGTCATCCCTCTACCTCATGTGCTTTCATCAGCATCCTGTATGCTTCAAGCGCCATTGTGTGGCTGGTATACTTATAAGGCTCGTTTTCCAGCCAATGTCTGCCAAACATTTTTAGCTTATCTTCCTCCAGGCTTATCATGGTCTTTAATATGGATTTATCATATGTGTCCACCTGTTTGGTTTTCTTTGGAGGATACATCTTGTCATATTCCGCTTTTATCCGGTCAAGCTCTACAAACATAATGGCTCTGCCTTTTTCTTCAAAACGTACATAGCAGTACCCATCGTACGTGGCCCTGTACTCTCCTCCCGCGGCCTGGAAGGTAATAGGAAGGATTGGATCCCCCGGAATAAGGTATCCTAATTTGTGTAGATTCTTCAGATATGCTCTGACTATCCCTGACGCTTTCACTCCATACGCGCCATCCGAAGTGTTCATTTCTTCCAGAGAAAATACCGGTACGTCATTAATATATTCCTTCATTTTCTTCTCTCCTCTTCAGCTTTAGTATTGATACCTCATAGGCAGTGCGCAGCTCAGTTTCTGTCTCGCTGATTTTTTTGGTGTATCCCCGGCTCTGTATGCGGCCCCATGTCTCTATCCTGGTTCCTACCTCGAATCCGGAAGCGCGGCGCGCATTGCGGCCCCAGCAGATACAGGGGATATAGTCCGATTTGCCGTAGGGACGGTTTACGGCCAGGAGAATGTCCGCTATTTCCTTTTCGAGCGGAGTTTTCCTGTAGACAGGCGGCTTACAAATATAGCCGTCCAGGAATATCTGGTTATTTTTTGTGCAATCCGTTTGAGTGGGAAAGGCCAGATGCATCTCTCTTACAAACACAGACAGCTTTAAACGGTTTCTGTTTCCTTCGTGTTGATTGTAGGAGCGAAACTGGCCCGTGTACTCCACGGTATGTCCGGTATAGTCTTTATGTACATCTATCAGGTTTTCAGATACCATCAACGGAATGATGTCCGCCTGTCCGCTGAGCCGGTTGACAGCCACATCCACCATATAAAATCCTTCTCCGAACACTTCGTGACTGAAAGTAAATCTGGAAGCAATCTCACCCATCATTCTTACCTTGTTGTTTGCTGTTTTATTTAACATATTGTTTGTCCTCCATTTGTATTTTTAATTAAGAGAATGGCAGCCCTTCATCCTCGATTCCATCCGGAATGCTCATAAATCCGTCTCCGATGTCCGCGCCCTGGACCTGTCGCTGCTCTGGACCTCTGCCCGACGCTCCCTTGCTGTCCGCGAACTCCTGGTCATCCAGTATGACCTCCGTTGTGTATACTTTCCGTCCCTCCTGGTTCACATAGCTTCCTGTCTGTATCCTGCCCGATACAAGCACCCGCATTCCCTGACGGAAATACTTCTCGGCAAACTCAGCAGCGCGGTCAAATGCAACGCAGTTGATAAAATCGGCTGTCTGCTGCTCCGCGTTGTCCTGGCCCCTGCGGCCCCTCCTGTCCACTGCAAGGGTGTACCTTGCGATGGCCATGGAGCGCTCCCCCTGGGTGTACCTTATATCCGGGTCTTTGGTCAGCCTTCCCATTAGTATGACTCTGTTCATCTTCTTCTCCTGTTCTTCTTTGGCCCAAAAATGTATTCATATTCCGATATGTAGCCGGCCGCGGTCTTAAAAACTGTCTTATACCAATACAGCCCCTGCTTGTCCCTGTACAGCAGGTAGGTCCGGTCCCCTAACTGTTTCTTTCCGATGTATTCCGCCGGTCCGGCCTCTTCCGGCATGCTCTCTATGGACATGGCGGTTTTCATAGCCTCTGCCGTTTCATCCTGCTTTTCCAATTCTTACCACCTTCCAAAAGTCCCCGGCAGAGAACTCATAATCATCATTAATGGTGTATATGGTTTCCCCTTTCACCCGGCTTACGGATACTTTCTGGACCTTAACCTCGTAGTCCTTTTTCGGGCAGTTGTCCGGGGTGTCAATATCCGGGCATACCTCATATGGATCCGGCTCGTCGCACTCATAGCACTGTATCCGGTCCCGGAAGTGGATGGTCCTTCCAATCAGGTCCTCACAGGTCATCGTCCGGAAGGAAGAAGAATCCATCTTCCTCCGGTTCGGAAACTGTTTCCTCCTGCTCATCCTCCTCGTCAAGATAATAGCGCCCAAATATATTAAAAAATTCCTGTCTTGTGTGTGTCCGCTCAAATGCTTCCTGTCCAATTTTGTGCAGTTTCTCTGCCTTTTTCGCATCCGCGTGCACCCCTTTCTTGTTGTCCGTGTGGCAGGTTTTGCACAGGTGGACGGTCAGACCGTACTTTTCTGACCATTTCCTGTTTGCTCCGCCAAATATATGATGCTTTTCCAATGGCCCTCAGCGTTCGCATAAAAAACATTGGGTGACGGGTTCTGTCTCAATCACGCTCTTCATCCTGCAGCATCTCCTTTATGATTTCTCCTAGGCGTGCAATGTTCCTTTGGGTCTCCCGGGCATATTCCATGGTTCCGGTCCGCATCCACTGTGTAACCTCTTCTGCCAGCCGGCAGCCTTCGTCCCGCAGGCTTTCCATTGGCTTTATGACCTGGGTGCCGTCGTGGCAGGTGATGTATTTCTCCGGTACGACTCCCGGATAATCCTCCACTTCCATCTGCACTGCTTCCTGCGGGCTTTTTGGTGTGTCCTCCTGGGGCTCCGGCATTGGGAATGTGCCTGTCTCCTGGGGTTCTTCCCTCGGCGCCTCTTTCGGTTCCTCTTGTGGCTCCTCTTTTGGCTCCGGCGCTGCCTGGGTTTCCGGTTGTACCGGTGCAACTGCCTGCTTTTGGGCTGCCGCTTCCCGCTCCTGGCGTTCCTTGTCTTTCTGGATTCTCTGCGCCTCTGCCTGTCGGGCCTTCTCCCTCTCTTTGGCCTCCTGCGCTTTCCGCTTTTCCTCCGCCTTTCTTTCCGCTTCGGCCTTCCTCTGCCTCTGGGCTTCCTTTTCCTCCTCCGCCGGCGGATAGGGCTCCTCATACAGCTCGTTCCAGCAGGCCTCCGCGGTTCCCTCCGTGATAAGGCGGTGCAGGATACCATGCAGGTCTGTCCAGGCAAATTCTTCCTTGTCGTTGGTCCTGACATTCATTAAGATAATGGGCTGGCTCTTTCCGGATATGGTCAGCATCATTTTCCCCGTCCCCGGTATTCTGGCCATCTGTACGGCGTATCCCGACGGGGCAAGCAGGTCCATCAGGTATCCCGTCATATGCTCCCCGTCCATCTTCACGGCCTCACAGAATCCCTGCAATGATTTTGGGTTGTCATGTATGTACTGATGGATAAAGCGGCTTAAGTTGCTGTCCATGGCCTCCTGGGCCTCGTCAGGCTCCTCCATCATGACTTCAAGGTCCGTCACGTTCTTTTCTTCCTGGATTTCCTTTTTAATCTTTTGTATGTCGGGCCGGGTCAACTTTGGTGAAAGAATCTCAATCACCTCTGCCGGCAGGGTCAGCATCTCTCCCAGCTTTGCCACTCCATATCCCTGGAATCGCTCCGGCAGCTGGTCTGAATATCCATCCACGGAGAACCTTTTATTGATATTCATGAACCGCGATGTCTGGCTCCTGTCCAGCCGGTACTCGTTCCAGGCAAATTCTTCCATGGTTGCGTATCCGGATTCCTTCAGGATGTCCGTATCCGTGGCCACCCGGAGCATGTACCCGATCCGGACGAACCCTAACTCTGTCCGTTTTACCTCTGCGTCGAATGCCTCTTTGTATGTTTCATAGCTTGCAAACGTCCCATTTTTTAATATTTCATCCATCTTATACGGCCTCCATGAAATCTTCCTCCAGGCCCTTTAACACCCTGGTGTTGTTCTTTTCTTTCAGTTCGTCTATGTTCTTCTGACGCTTGATTTCGCTTTCCCTGGCCAGCCTGTGGTCCTCCTCCGTCAGGCGCTTCCGGATGACCTTCTGCCATTCTCGCAGGAATCCCCTTATCTCTTCAATTCCCGGCTCCTCGTCAAAATGGGACCGGTGCTGCCGGATGGTTCCGCCCGGCTCCACCTCGATGGTGTAGTATGGTACCTCCGGTTCTGTTTTTCTCCTGAGAAAGCAGATGCAGGTCTCCCTGTGCATAATGCGCTCGTAGTATCTCTCACTGGAGCCCGCGCAGTGATGCAGGGCATTGCCCTCTGTCGCAATGTCAATCAGGCGCCTGGGTACAATCATCATGTAATCCTCATTCTGGTACTCGTATTTATCTCGGATTTCCTCCAGGACTGCCTCTGCCCCCGGATACTTCTCTCCCATCTTCCTGGCCACTTTTTCATTGGCCTCCTTGTCCCTCTCCAGCTGCTCCAGCATTCTCTGTTTCCGGATTTCCTCCACTGCCTCGTCGTGACGGCGCTTCAGCTCCCTGGGCCGGTATACCATCTCGTCCGTCGTATCCTTATTCAGGTTCCTGCACATGTCCAGGTAGTCCGCCCACTGTTCCAGGACTGCCCTTGTACTCTTTCCGGCATATCCCGCTTCTCGCTGGCGCTTTACATAATTCATGACCTGTCTGGGTGACATCTGGCTTTGGATAAAGGATAGACTCATTCTATCTACGTTCTCAGATGTAAGCCATTCCAGTGTTTCCTGGTCTATCTTCTTTCCTGACTCCTCAGACCAGCGCATCCACCGAAGGGTGTCCTCCCCTCCGTCACATTCCCGGATACGGTTGATTATCTGCCGGTCGGAAAGCCGGAACACCTCTTCTATGGTTTCTCCGTCCTTGAATAGCAGTCCTGCATACCCATCATTCCAGCAGTTTGTGTGTCTGGCCGTCTCCTTCAGCAGCCGGTTAAAGCGGCCCTTGAAGAGATATTCCACCACATTTACCAGCCCTTTATCTCCTTGCGCACTCATCAGCCGGTTATACTCCAGTTTTTTCCCTGCCTCTGCCAGCTGGCGGAACGTCCTTTTCCATGCCTCGTAGCAGGTTCCCTCCAGCGCGGCCTCAATTCCTTCCGGATACAGGTATTCCTCGGTCATTCTTCGGTTGGACGGGTTTTTAACGTCAAAGCAGCCTCGTTTATCCCAAGGATAATTCCACTCAAACCCTCGTTCTGACTGGTTATAGTAAATGTCACATGCAAGTTTTTTGTGGTTTCGGAGCGGGAATACTCGCACCGCTTCCGATAGTTCAATTTTGTGCCCCCGTCCTTCCCATGTGATTCTTATGTCTAAATGCCTCACCACGCTCCTGTCACTGTCTATATCCTGCATGACGGCGGCGTTCGTCTTTAGCTGTATGGCATGGGTTCGTGTTTTTGCCTGTATGGTTTTTCCGCAATAGGGGCAGGTTATATGGTCATTGTGTCTTGCCTTTTTTCCGTCTGGCCTTTTAAATTTCCCGGCGTTTCCACCCTTTCCGCAGGCCGTGCAGCTCCATCGTTCAGAATCCTTGTCATAAAAGGCATAATCCTGGTCCCCGGATGACGTCTTGACGATCCATTCGTTAAAATCTTCCGGGAGAGGAGGAATTTTGTCCATCAGGTTCCGGATACGCTCCAGACGTCGGCTCTCCTTTGACTCCCTCTGGTTACTGCTGTAATCATTCTCTCTGAGCCGTATACGGGCTAGTGGCTCCATCCCGTCGAAACGCTCCGGCAGCAGTTCCTTTATCAGCTTCACATCGGCTTTTGAATTGATTGGTATGGTTCCATCCGGGCTGTAATACCAATATTGCGTCGCATCGTATTCGCACAGGGTTTGGAGCTTTGTCTGCCTCCATATGCCGGTCTTAATATAATAGGCCTCATATTCCCCTGTTATGGTGTTCATACAGTACCGGCCAATCAGTTCCCGGTCTTTCCAGTAATTTAATATCAGGATTTTCTCTACGGCCTGAGCGGTCAATACCTCCCCGTCCTGGTCCGGCCGCGCCGGCTCTGTTTTTAATACGCTGCTCCGTTTCATCCCTCTGCCTCCTTCGGTTCCCTGCCCTCCAGGGTGTACCATGTATTCGGTTTTATGGTTCCGTTTACCTTAAACAGCCTTGCCTCCTCAATCTCGCCGTTTACTTCCCGGATTAATCCCAGGACGCTGCCGGCCGCTCCCTTGACTTTGTGATGCGGGCCTCTGGCAATTGCCATGCTTCCCTCGCTCCATGCCTCTGCCTTATCCTTTCTGACGCTGCAGCACTGCATGTTCATTTCCCACTCCCGGAGCGGATGATTGACCATATACATCATGGCATGGCCAACCAGCTCCCGGAGGGACAGCTCCTTTAACAGGGTGATTTCTGTACAGGCCAGCTGGGTATCGGTCCCGCCCAGTTCGTCCAGGCTTCCGGAGGCCTCCACCAGGAAATACCGGTTTCCACATCCCAGCGGATACCACCGCAGGCACTCTAACGGGTACTCGGCGCAATGGGCGCCTGAATTCCGGCATTTGGATTTGCTTTCCTTTATGGTTTTTCCTATCTCATACTGAAACGTTCCTCTCCCGCAGGTGCAGGTCAGGTCCGCATTGAATCCTTTGTATGCAAGCATCTTACTGCTCCTTTCCCAGATAATATTCCGTGATGATTTTCTTGGCGCGGCCCATCCCGGGTATACCCAGTGTTACCTTGTAATTGATTTTGACCGCCTTTAGGATGTCGCTGTCTACCGGATGCTGGTTCTTCATGCTCCATTCCAGCAGGGCCGCGATGCATCCCTTCAGGCTCTTTCCTTTCCGCCTGACGGCCACGGCCATCTCCGGTTCCTCTGCGCACCTCAGCTTGATGTACTGCAGCCAGTCCTCCATGATTTCGTATGGATTCAGTTCTTTTGCCTCGATATCCAGTTTTCCGTAGGCTGCCATGAGCGGGGTCACAAAGGCTGCCACGCAGCCGTCAATAAAGTCCATGGCATCTTCCTTGTCTATCCCGTTTTCCTCCGCGATGACAAGGATAGCCTCGTTGTCTCCTTCCTTTCTCTGTGCCGCTGCTGCCCGGTTCATTTCGTCCGCGCTGTCAAATTCTCCAAATTTATCAAACATTCCGTTTCGCCTCCTCTATGTAAATTTCTCTTACCGTGCTGGCGGAGATTCCCACCAGGCAGGATATCTGCGCATAGGTCATACCCATGTTTCTGAATGTCATAATTCGGCCCGCGTATTCCTTCCTGTTTATTCTGCGGCGGCCTGGGGCTTTTACCTCTTCAGGGCAGCTGTCGCTGGAGCATGCTATCCCCATTTCTTTCCGCATCCGCGCCAGTTCCCGCGCCAGCTGCTTCTGTGTCATACGGTTTAACTGGATGGCCTCGCCCCATGTCATACTGGTCTCATATGTGTTTCCCCTTACTCCGTGATAAGCCATGGTGACGATGTGTCCATGCGGTTTAATGACTGACATCTTTTCCAGGATGACTTCATCGTCACCCCTCCGACGCGGCCTGTAGCAGTACAGCCTGTCCCCTTCTTTTATCCGGCGTTTAAACACCTCAACTTCAAGCGGTTCAATGCCGCCCTTTACTTTATCGTTTCCCGGCTTTCCCCCAGTATTTACTCGGCCCGGCCGGGATTCTTCCTGATGAGATTTCATGTTATCTTCCCTTTCCTAAATTCTGATTGCATCCATTGCCTGTATTCGTGGTGTTCGTCCGTAAACAGGTACCGGTGCGGGTCCAGCTCCTGAAGGATTTTTTTCCAAAGGTCCGCGTTCTTTACGGATGTTCCCTTGGCGTTTCTCCACTCGTTTTTCTGCCACTGTCTGGCCCAGCTGTTTTGCATTGCGTTGATAATATGCTGACAGGTGGTGTATATCCGCAGCTCACACGGGCAGTTCAGGCGGCCCAGGGCCTCTGCCAGGGCCGTAAGGGCGAGCTGGTTCTCTGTAACCCGCTCCATGGCTCCCCGTCCCTCCCTGGTGGCCGGCGCCCCGTTCCTGATGCATTCCAGGAGATAAAGATATTCGCCGTCCTTCCTGGCCGGTCCATGGAAGGAGGTCTCTATGTAAATGTTCACATCCTGCACTTTCCCTTGCTCCTTTCCGGTTCTGGAAGCTTTACCAGGAGGTAGTACAGGTATTTATACCCAAAATCATTTACCCATTCCTCCACGCTGCCTTTATCGAGATACCATCCTTCAGGCACCACAATCTCGCCCGCACTAAAGGTTTTCTTCCGCTTCCGATGCTTTTCCATCTCCGCATGTACAAGATTCTTGCTCGGGTTATATCTTCCAGCCTGTTTTCCTCCATAGGTCTTTTGAGTCAGCTCTGAATATTCTATAAAATACCCTGCCAACTTGCGGTAATTCCGATCCTTACGCATAGGTTCAAAATGTAGACCGCCGTAGGGCCATACATCCTTTATCAGTCTGACATCTATGGGGGAGACCACGATATGTATATGGCTCCCACCCCTGGGTCCCACTTCTGGCACCCATACATATTTGAGTACCTTTCCATTCCGATGATATATATTTCTTAATTTCCGTAGCACTTTAGTTATCTGCGAAATCAGTTCCGCTTTATCCTTTGGCCGGTTCTCTATGGCATAGTTCCAGGTTATGTACCAACAGTCCGGCCCGAAGTTCCCATTCAAATCCAATGTGAGCCTTTGGGCGGCCCTCCGGATATTATTCTTCCGCTGAGATTCCGGGGTTGGTTTTCTCCGCGTATGTCTCTTCCTTATTCCCGGCTCCGGCCTGCTTCTGTCATGATAGCTATAGTGTGCTTCTGTAATCCCTGCTGTCGCTATTTTTTCAAAGTACGGCATACACCTCTCCTGCTTGTCCAAAAGTTAATAAACTTAACAAGTTGTAAAAGCGGTCTGGAACCGCCATATTTCTTGACTTTTTGGTCAACCACAGGTATAATGTATACATAGATTTTTTTGGTCTGTGATTGACCGGCTCCCGAAGCTATTGCCGTGGCTTCAGGAGCATTTTTTATTGTCAATGTTCATCCGGTTCCGGCCCTGCTTCCTCATCGCCTTCCCCTTCCATGAGACGGTCATGTTCCCGCTTCCAGGTCATTACCTTTTCCATCTCGCTCTCCAGCTCTCCGTATTCCCCGCCGGCTTCCCTGTACTCGTTAAACCGGGTTTTAAGCTCGTCCCAATATTCATCCAGTTCTTCCTGGTCATCCTGGTCCTTAATCCCCATCCGGTTTATGTACTGGATTTCCTCCCATATCCATGCGACATCATCCAGCATGTCCGTACCAATCAGCCAGACCAGGAAAGTCTTGTCCTTTAATATGGCGAAACCACATCGGTCGAACCATCGGTCGGCACACTCCCGCTCATCGGATCCGTTTGTACGTTCCCCACATATCAGGTCCGCAATGAAATTCTCCAGCAGTTCCCCGGCCGTCATGCTCACACTTCCGGCTTTTTTGCATAATCGTTCCATGTCCTCATCGCACAGTTCGATTGTCAACGTCCGTTTCTTCCTCATGTATTCTTCCTCACTTCCTATTTAAATCCTCGCGCCCATGGCCAACGCCATGACCACAATTGCCACAATTGCCACTATCGTCATACCGATTGACCACACCAGCAGCAGGATAACCCATCTCCATTTCAAACCTGGTCTCCTGTTGCCTATAATCATTAGTATCCACCGCATTCCCTTTGCATTGGTAAGAGCCACTGTGTCCGGGCCAACATGATCCAGGCGCCAGTCCGCTTCCCCGGCCCAATACTCAAGTGGGATGATTAGCTCAATCTTTCTCTTCATTATGTTTTCTCCTGATTATTTTTAGGGTTTGTCCCTCAGGGCCGCCTTTAGGCGGTCTGCTCCTTCTCTTTGTCAGAAAAATAAGCGGAATATATCTTTCCGACTCGATCAAGGATTTTCTCCCTTTCCTCGGCAGTTTTCGCGATGTTGTCATCATAGATTTCCACCGTTCCATTGCCGATTTTGTATTCTGCTACTTTCATATCACCACCCCTCTCTGGTAGATTGTATGTGGTACTGGTTGTACTTCTTGCGTTGTCCATCTCGCTTTCCTATTGGCAATCTTCCTTTCACTGTGATACAATTTGCTTATCAGTCTCGTCTGACCGAAATACATAGTTGAAAGGAAATTCAAATGCAAAACTTTGATGACTACAAAACCCAATTTGGCACCTCTGCTACCGATTCCGGTCTGTCCAATGTTCAAATCGGTACCGCTGCTCGCTCCTGGTTTGACATCGAATTGCCCACGCCGCCGCAAATGTCAATTCAAGATTGGGAGAAGTTGAAAATGGAAGCCGGTCACAATCCGGAGGCTATTGTCGCTTTTCAGGAGTCTCAATATCAATCGCAAATTGATTATTATAACCGCTGTGCAGAATCTCTCGAAAAAATTGCCGAATCTGCTCAGTCTCAAGTAATCCAGGCCCTTGAAGAGTTGCATATCGCTTTGGACAACAATACGATTTTGAAAGAACAGGTTGAAAATCTCAGCTCGATTTCAGAGGATATGAAAACTCAAGCCGATTCTGCTTTTAAGCAAATGAAAATCCTCAAACAGCACTATGACTTAATCAGTAAAGAGGCTGCTGCTGCAAAGAAGGATGCTGCGTTCTCTAAGATTCTCTCTACTATTGCCGTCATAATCAGTATTGCTATGCCCTTAATTACGGAAATTGCCATGCCAATAATACTTGCAAAACAGCAGATATAATACTAATGGCCAGGGCCACAATAGCCCATTGTAATGCGTTGTGGCTTTGAGATTTTGCCTCACTCGTCTTTTCGGTGCATTCATGTGCAGCTATCTTTAAATCTTCCAGCTCCCCCAGCTCATCTTCCTTTGTTGTGATTGAAAAGGATTTTCCAAGTCTGATATTGTTTGTAATGCTCTTTTCTGCTTTCATAATCTTAATTTCGCACTCCTGCAAAATATGCCTTGCCTCACCAAGCGATATTCCCTCTAAGCATATGAAGATTTCTTTCTCTTTTTCGTGTTTAAATCGTGTGGATATGTCCATGTTATCTCACCTCTTTTCTTATTCGGTTTCCAATGTGCCGCTATATACTATCCGGCTTTTCGTGGACCATTCTTCGTATTACATTCTGCATTCTGGCTGGCCAGTAGTAAATTTCCTCCCATTACCAAAATGCTCCTTCTGGGTTCAGACAAGTTTCTGTAAATCTTTACAAGCATCTCCATCTCACTACTGCTGACTTCCAAATCTTTCTTGTTCATTTTCTCACCTCGCTTTCCGGTTGCCTATGTTTACATCTTAGTATATATTCGCTACATTGTCAATACCTTTTTGTTGACTTACGCTACCTTTTGTGTTACTCTAATACTATCAGTCCATGAGAGGGGGGTGAAATGTTTGAATGAACGACTCAGAGAGTTAAGAAAAAAATGCGGATTAAGCCAAGAAGAATTTGGGAAAAAGCTCGGTGTCACCAAAACAGCTGTAAGTAAAATGGAATTAGGTACATATCAAATAACAGATACAATGTTGAAACTTATATGTTCAGAATTTAATGTGAATGAAAAATGGCTTCGCTCTGGCGAGGGAGGCGAAGGCGATATGTTTATTAAACCACAAAAAAACGACCTTGTTGCCAGGGCCGCTCAATTATTGGGTGAGAAGGACCCAGTATTTGAAGCGTTTGTCGCCACATACAGTAAACTGAGTCCTTCCAATCGTAAAGTTTTATTGGAGTTTGGATTAGAGTTTTTAAATAATCTTGATATACCGGACGATAATTAAGTTTCTTCATTCTTACTTTTATCAGGGTATGAATCAGCGAATGAATATACTGCAATTACATAATCAATATCTTCACTCTTTTCAATTAGATCAAAAATTAACTGTTTGTAATCATCAATTATCATAATATGTACCACCCTTTCCCTGTAGCCGTTATAACGACTATTTTACTATTTGAACGTGATGGCTGTTGAAAATCCTCGAAATATGTAGTTTTGTCCACTATTGTGGACAAAGTCCAGGATTCAGCGCTTTACATTCACTGTGAACAGTTTCGCAGGCGGCACGCCTAATGCCAGGGAAAGGAGGCACATGGTATGCAAAGTGGGGTCCCGCTGACCATTTTCGATGAAGCTTATCTCGGATTTGCTGATTCCTGATTTTTCAGAGAGTTCCCGAAGGGTTATCTTTTTTTCCTCCCTGACCTCTTTGATATGAAAGATTATTTCAACGTCCATTTCATCACCTCGCAGATAGTATCTGCTTAAAGTGATGAAATAATTCGGAACTTACGTTCGTTTTTTATTATATCAGAACATTTGTTCCTTTTCAATATGTAGAATTAAATAGCCATTGGCTTTTTAATAATATTTTATCCATAGGAGGAAGAGTTGTATGAGAAAGACAAAGTTAATCATGGTGGCTGCCCTGTCATCCGTGGCAATTACTGCTTGCGGAGGAAGTGCTACTCCATCCGAAACAACGGCTGCTGTTACAGCAACTGAAACAACTGCGGCTGCGGAAACAACCACTGCTGCCGAGGCAGAAGCTGCACCTGAAACCGCGGCCACTAAAGAGGAGGAACCGGTTGAAGATGAAAGCATTCCGACAGAATATAAGTCAGCGCTCAAAAAAGCCGGTTCTTATAGTGATATGATGCATATGTCTAAGATTGGTATTTTTAAACAGCTTACCTCTGAGTATGGCGATAAATTTTCCGAGGAGGCCGCCCAGTATGCCGTTGATAATATGACGGCTGATTGGAATGACAATGCTTTGAAAAAAGCCCAGGACTATAGCGAAACAATGCACATGTCCAAACAGGGAGTATACGATCAGCTTACATCTGAATATGGCGAGCAGTTCACTCCTGAAGAAGCACAGTATGCCATTGACAATGTCACCGCTGATTGGAAAGCAAATGCGCTGGCAAAGGCAAAAGATTATCAGGATACTATGAGTATGTCCCCAGAAGCAATCAGGGACCAGCTTTCTTCTGAATATGGTGAGAAGTTCACACAGGAAGAGGCAGCTTATGCTATCGAGAACCTTGATTAAACAGCCTTAACGGCAACATGTAAGCAACAACAAAAGCCGTGCAGTGCCTCAGCACAGAACGGCTTTCACGTAGATTCTCTCTTGCCGGACGCTCCGGAAGATATAATCTGTCTCGCAAACTAATTATATCATTTCTGGTACGTCCTTGGCAAGGGGCGTATTTTTGTACCTTTTATTTCATACCATATTTAAGGAGATGATATTATGTTGGACCCGAATGGGATTTATTTTGCTTATCTTAGAAAGTCGCGTGAGGATCGTGAGGCTGAGCTCCACGGTTATGGCGAGACACTAAAGAGACACCAACGAATGCTGGAGGATCTGGCTAAATACCACAAAATAAAAATTGCTAAATTTTATTCCGAAGTTGTATCTGGTGAAACAATCGCATCCAGACCACAAATGCTGGCTATGCTGGATGATATTGAATCATTGTCCCCAGACGGAGTCCTGGTAGTTGAGATAGAGCGCCTTGCTCGAGGAGATACAAGAGACCAAGGACTTGTTTTAGAGACTTTTAAGTACTCAGGAACAAGAATTATAACCCCCATGAAAATTTATGACCCCACGGACGAGCGCGACGAGGAATATGCCGAGTTTGGTTTATTCATGAGCCGCAGAGAATATAAAACCATTAATCGAAGATTGAGAGATGGCAAGATTGCCTCCTTCAACGAGGGAAAATGGACTGGAAATAAAGCCCCTTTTGGATATGAAAGGGTAAAGCTTGCTGGCGAGAAAGGGTTTACCCTTAAAATCGTACCAGAGGATGCTGATGTGGTGCGGTTGATATTCCAGTTGTTCATTTATGGCTCTAATGCGTCAAACAACATCCCCGTGGGCACATCTAAGATATGTCGGATTTTAGATAACCTCCATATCAGCCCGCCTATCGGTGAGACTTGGCAGCCATGTACGATACGACAAATATTGTCGAATCCTACCTATATCGGTAAAGTTCACATGGGGCGCAGGAGTACCCAAAAGAAAACTTTAAATGGTGTAGTCAAGATTTCCCGTCCAATAAATAAGAATGCAAAAATAGCCGATGGGTTGCATCCTGCGATAATTGATGATGCACTTTTTCTTAAAGCGCAGGAGAAGAGAAAAGCGAACTATCAAAAACCTTTCTTTGAGGGTATCAAAAATCCATTGGCCGGCTTGATATACTGTTCTGTATGTGGCAAATCCATGTATCGCCGCCCGGCTGGAAAACGTTGCAAAGAAGATATGATTCAATGCACTACGCATGGATGTCCTACTTCCGCATCCTATTATCATTACATTGAGGAAAAACTATTGGTATCGCTTAATAAATGGTTGGAGGATTATAGAATACAGGTAAAAGATATTTCCCCTGAAAGTTATGCGCAGCAGCTTAATTTGCTTCAGTCACAACTAAATGCTGCGCAGAACGAGTCTGAAACCTCTAAAAAACAGCTTTCAAAAGCCATGGACTTGTTAGAGAAAGATATATACTCTGTGGAAATGTTTCAGCAGCGTGCATCGGAACTGAATGAGAAGATAGCTCTGTCCAGTAGAAGTATTTCTGATTTGTCAGTCAAAATAGATTCTATTCGCACAAAAGCAGTGCAAAAAGAAGAAGTCATTGCCCGCTGGGAGAGAATCCTCTCTTTGTATCCGCAAGTAGATGACCCCGCGGTGAAAAATGCGCTAATGAAGGAGCTCCTAACACGTATTGAATACTCAAAGCCACATAAGGGAAACCGTCAGAACGGCGGTATGGACCAGTTTACGCTTAAATTGTTTCCACGTCTTTAATTTTTTCCCTTTACGTATAGAGATTGTGTACGCATTCCTCCGTACCAATGTCGGTCAGGGTTCCCTTGCACTCTTTATATGGCATGGCGTAGCGCTGGGAAAGATAACGCATGGAGGCGCCCATTTCGCCATCCGGCCCGCCGGATGTCAATAACATATGATTAGATTAAGCCCCTGGAATCATGGTTCCGGAGGCTTTTCTGGTTTTATTATAGCATGGCATTAAGGCAATGTCAGTATGTTTTTTTGGAAATCTATCTGAACCAGACCCTATGTATGCCGGCCTACCCCAAAAGAATCATTCCCCATTTATCTTCCCGCATTTTATGATACCTTTTGTAACTTTTTGTTGTCCCCCTTCCCTTGATAGTCCCCCTCCTAATAGTTACTTTTATAATGTAAAAAATTTTAGGAGGGCTAGCATGAAATACGAAAGAGAAACCAGTAACTTGCTTCGACGGCTTGGCGTCAATAATTCCTACGTAGGATTCCGCTATACTATTTATGGTGTAATCCGCGCTATTGCGAACCCAGAACTGCTTACCTACATATCCAAAGGGCTATACGTAGAAATTGCCGCCCGCTACCAAACATCTGTGGGATGTGTAGAACGCAATATACGCACCATCATTAATACTATTTGGCTCCATGGAGACCGGAATCTTTTAAACCAGGTTTTCGGCTTTGAGTTGGCACAAAAGCCGCGGAACGGCGCCTTTATTGATGCGCTGGCTCATTATGTTGTACTCCATTATTATGATTGAGGAAGTCAGGGCGCTATTGCAGCGCCCTTCGGTAATCTACCAATTAAACACGTACCGTCGATTTACCATGTCGTACTCCTCCGCAATCCGGAGAGCTCCTCTGGCATCCGTAATCATGCACTTCCCCTCGTCAGACCCCTTGACTGGACAGAGCAGGAAGGCCTCACCAGCAGGGTCCACCTGGTAGCCGGTCAGCATATAGCCCTCGCTGTCAAACAGATACCAGCCGCAGGTACCGTCCGTGGCCTCCCGGAGCCAGTACCAGCCATTGGCCGCATAGCTGCCGTCTGTAAACTGATACCACCAGCGCTGGCCGTCTGCGGCCGGCTGGAAGCCCTGGGTGTATGTCACTGGGACCGGGGTATAATTGATGTCGCAGAGCTTGAGGACCTTCTGCCAGGGTGTGACCGCCACTCTGGACTTGATGGTCCCGTAATTGATGCCCTTGGCCTCGATGCACCATCCATCCCCGATGTATACCCCGATGTGTCCCGGCTTCCAAAGCGCCCAACCAACCATGGACTCGTCCAGATGGTCAACGCCTATCCGCTCCACGGCCGTGTCATGGTAGTTGTAGCTGCCGCGGATGCGCCCGGTATACCAGCTGATGAGGCCGCTGCAGTCCGTGCAGCGCTGGCCTATGTACCTGGCTGCCTTTGCTTTGTAAGTGGATGTGTATGTGCCTGGGTTCTCCCGGGCCAGGCGGTCCAGGATGGCCCGGGTAAGGACCTCGCCCTTGGCACCGTAGACGTAAGGGGTGCCCAGCTTGTCCTTGCAATGCTGAATTAATCCTGCTGCTGTTTTACTCATAGTGTTTTCCTCCAATTAAAAAATAAGGCCCGGGACCACTCCCAGGCCATGAAAAGTTGTGACGTCACAAGTTGCGATATCGCAACTGCCACTTAACCCCGTGACCGGGAGATATACGGACCACCTTCTCTCAGGCATCCATTTTTGTCTTATCCTCCACTTGACCCTTAATCATCTTGGCCAGCGGCATTAAAAACGGTGGCATGGCCACACCGATATCCAGCAGATTCTCCAGGATAGAAATAATCTCATTACATATTAGCCACACGGCCACGATGGTAGCAACCACGAAGGGCAGTTTAATAGACAGTCCTACATACTGGCTGGCGTAATTAATCAGCACGTCCATAGCCCATCCTAAACCCACCAATATCCACATACCTATCTTCTTGACGATGCCCCACAGTCCCTTGTCACTGGTCACCAGCTCATTGCGCCGTTTTGATGCCAGGATGCCGGTTATGTAGTCTGTGAAATTCAATCCGGCCAGTATCAACACTGGAACTGCCAGAATTCCCAGCCACCCAAAAATCATGCTAAATGCTGCAACAAACGCTGCTTTCACCTTATCCATCTTCATTTACCTCACCTTTCCTATTCTTCTAAGGCTTCCAACAGCTCTGCCTTTTCCTCTTCTGTCAGGTTCTTGTAACCTTCCAAGATGCCTGCCGGTTCCTCTCCCTGATTTTTCCGAATCCGCAGGGCCCGGATAATGATGTTGCGCTGTATATTGGATAGCATTACATTGCACCTCCTATCATGTCTGCCATTGCTACTGTTAACTGTGCATTATCTGCCTTTAACTGCTGAATCTCTTCTTTGTCAGTCGGTAGTCTATTGATTGGTGTTGTCCCATCGGCCTTGTAAAATACGCCGTTTATGTACTTATCTCCTATCTCACAGGGATATTGCAGGCAATCAACCGCAAAGGCATCGTCACCATATACGCACCGTGTTACTCGGTTGATTCCTTCATATTGTCCTACCACCACATTCTGTACTGTTTCGTCGGATATCATTGCGAATACTTCGTGTGCTGCCATATTAATCCTCCTACTTTAATCTGATTAAAATAACTCCTGAGCCGCCAGTGCCGCCATACATTTCATTTCCGTAGGAAGCGCCACCACCTCCGCCGCCTCCGCCGCCAGCATATAAAGTATTTCCGCCTTCGCCAAAAGCTCTTGTTGTGCGTCCCTGGCCTGGAGCATTTGACCAGCCGCCACCATCTGATTTACCGCCTTCACCAGCTCTTATGTACGGATTTGAGTCAAGGTCATTATAGCCACCAGCACCACCAGAGGAACCGCCTGATGCATTTGAGCCTGAACTAGCACCTTTGCCCCCATATCCACCGTCAGCATTACATAAAATAACACCATTTCTTGCTACTGATGTTGATCCTCCTCTGCCACCCGTATACTTATATCCAGCTTGTCCGCTACCGCCAGCACCTACTATACAATTTAATACTTGTCCAGCTGTTACACCAATATTATAAGCAGTGTTAGTATAACCAGAGCCAGCGCCACCTCCGCCTTGTTGATAGGCTTCTTTTGTAAATCGGTATCCAGTTCCACCTCCACCACCGCCGCCAACACAGAATATATCAGCTGAAGTAAATCCATCTGGAATTACGTAATCCTGCGTTCCGGCTATCGTAACCAACGAAGGTCCTACGGTCGTATATACAGCATTTTTAACTGACGATGGGTCATATACCGGACTGTATATCTCTCCAAAGTTTGTTGTGGCATACCCAAAGCATGTAAAATAATAAGTGGTATTTAAAGCTGGTAAATCCATAAATGCTTGTGACCAGCCTCCAGGAGTAACATTGTCTCCTGCTCCCGCATAAATTGCATCCCAAGCAGGCGCATTCCAAGCTGGATATCCGCCCGTACTGGCTTTTATTATTACTCCGCAATAAGGTTTTCCAGGAGCCGCATACGGATTCTGCCATTTTAAAAGTACTCGGCGTCCACTATATGCGGCTACGCTAAAAGACAGTATACTATTTACTGTCATGGTTCCGGTCTGAGGTTCGTCGCTATTAGCTCCATAAAATATTTCTCCGTTCAGTACGTGAGCGGAAATAGCGGTCAAACCATCTGTATCTGCTCCTCCACTGCCGTGTATAATTGCTTTCAATCTCTATTCCTCCTCTGCTGAGCAGCCCCTTAACCATACAGCAAATTCCGTGGCCGGTTTCTTGCTGTAGGAGGTTACCGTCAATATGCCATCTGTATTACACTCTGCATCATCAATCATGTTCAGGTATTTTCTTCGTATTTTTATTTTTTCTGCCTTCTGCGCCACCGTAAGTTCGCTGTCGCTCTTTATCATTCCCGCATACAGCTCAATCGCATCTGTTGTCTTAAGATGTTGCACTTTTATGTCTGCTGTGTATGGCGCAGCGGACTGCGTGAATGCAGGGATGGTAATTTGTTTGTCATTCCTCAGGGCATTCACTGCCCTATTCGTAGCGTTAATGTCATTCTGTCCAAAACTGTCGCCCTTTTGTGTATAGGTAGTGGCATCTGATATACCATAGGTGCCATCCTCGTTCTGGGTCAACCTCCATCGTCTGGAACCCTCATATATATCGTCCCTATAATCTGTTTTTAAACTCATTACTCAAATGCACCTCCATTAAGTGTGAAAGCCAGGCGTCTGATTCCTTCGGCCCTTCCTAATATGTTCCTGTATATCTTCAGGCAGGCGGATTCAATACGGTTCAGCTCTTGCCAGTCAATGAATGGGCCGTTGTCATGATAAAACTGCCTCTCTCCTACATTGAAGGGGAATGTCCCTACGCAGACGTGGTCTATATTGGCCTCAAAGCGGTTAATTTCATCGGCATAAAACCCATAATCCTGATAGGTCTTATCCTCTCCCATCTCCTCAAACTTAAAGTCCGGCCACAGAGTAAGCGCCTGGGTCCGTATCTCATTGATGTTGCCCTTGATGCGGTTGTAGTCACCGATATTAAAATAATCACTGGCCTGCCAGTCTGTTTTTGGCTGTTGCCACATAACTCATGTCCCTCCTTGCCTTGATGGTACCGCTAAGCCCACCATTAAATTTCAGGGTATGGTCCGTTACCCGTATCAGTAGGTCAGGCACATACTTATTTTCCAGGAATGCTATGTCGTTGGCATCAATCCGTGGCTCTCCCCGGTATGACAGGTCATATTCCCGGTCTGATTTCATGTAGTCCCCAATCCAATCCGCCAGGTTCGCGGCATGGACCGTGTCGGACACAAGCGGATTATTCCACGCCTCCAGGCTGCCGGTAGGATTTAGCTGTCTGCTTACCTTGGGCTGGGTAGTAACATATTCCCTGCCTGTAACGACCACCTCTGTCGGCCCTGTGATTCCTGTAAGCTCCACCGTTGCGTAATAGGCACTACTATCCACAATCTCACACCCATATTTCGGGATACTTGCAATACCAGTGAAATAGCCGATGAACTTATCACACCACTCTATATCCGGTTCATTCCCGATTCCCCAAGCTGCTGTCAAATCTACCAAAAGAATTGAATCTATATAAAGCCTTTTGTTTCCATAGGTATAAATCCTTAGGTCCCACTCTCCTGTTGCCTCAACCGTGTCAATGGCTGATTTGGTATGCCACACTCCATCTGGCGCAATAGTCTCTGGACGTAGATTAATATTAAATGATTCTCTATTGGCAATCGCCCTGACCAAATCGCATTCATCATTTCCCGAATACTCACCGGGCGATTCCTCCCGCATGAAATTCCCCCGCAAGTAATATTTATGTCCGGATATCATCTGTACAGTTTGTACTATGAGGACTGCGTTTCCATCTTCCGAGACAACGTATGTGCATTTTCTGGCTGCGTCATACTGTGCGTTGATCCATCCGGTCACGCCGGTATCAAAAGACCCGTTCTGAACCATATTGGTTGCCTCCGCATAAACCGGGACGTATGTCTTTAAATCATAGGATGGATTAGAAAAATAAAACGTATATCGGTTGTCTAAAGCGGTTACACTTATGGTCTCCCTTGCCAGCTCCTTTGCATCCTCTGTACTGAGATTGTATATGGTGCGTACGACCTGCAGTTCCCTAACCTTGGTCAGTTGCGTGCCCTTTGGGGTCTTGGTCAACTCTACACCATATTCCAGGACATAATCAGTGCTGTCGCCGAAGATTATATTGTCCAGCACTACACGGTTATTGGGACATCCCTTGGAAAATTCCAGCACCAACCGGTCAAACTCTGGGAACTCATGGCTGACCACGTAAGTCTGTGTCAATCCAGGGACTGTATAATCTTCCATAGCCGCGTTATTGTAGTAGGCATGGAAGATAACTGTATCCGGCCAGTTGCGACCAAATTCCAGGGTTAGTCCAAAACACTTGTATGCCGCCTCCGTAGTTATTTCCACTGTGGGATTGTCCGTAAACAGCCCGTCTTCCTCGGCGACGGCCTCAGACACATAGCCCGTATTGAGATATGTGGCTCCATTGGTCGTCTGCCTGGGAAGGAAATACTGTGCGCCGGATGTGCCTGTGTAATCCTGACCAGGCAGGGCATACGCTTCCTTTTCCGCGTGGTCAAGTATGGCTGACGCATGGGAAAAGTATGTCTCGTTATCAGACGCCGCCTCCATATCCGGTACAAAACTGGACTTAAGGATTATCCTGCCGGTCCGGTCCTGGTACAGGATACATCTGCCGGCATTAGCAATCAGCTGCAGGGCTTCCTTATGCGCTACCACCGGCATCGGATTAACCACCAGAACGTCCTTAAGATATGGATCTATCCAGTAGTCCCGGTAATCCACCTGGGCATCCGCAAGGACATCCACAGCCATGTCATACAGGCTCATACCGTCCGGATGATACCGGCCACGGTAATATGTGCCGTCCATCCCCTCAAAACAGTCTGATGCCTGGAAGTCCATCTCCGTATCATCAGCTGACCATGATTTCAGTGCAAGTGACGTTCCCGGTATCCACTCAATCGTTCCATCATCCATGGCCTGGCCGTAAAGCGCCTCGATACTCTGACCAATTTCCAAGAAGTTCACTGTACTTTCTTCATTCTCCACATCATAGGCCCGGTCCTTATTATCCACCGTTACGGAAAAATCTATGGTTGTCAACTCCTCCGATATAGGACTGATATGTTCTTTTTTGGTTGCGGACAGTATTTTTTTGCTGTCAAAATAGATGCCTATGCCCATCGCTATTTGGTTAATGCGCAGTCTGCTCTGTCCATTGGCCATGACAGACGGCACAAAACGGAGGAAGGTTGCAGCCGGAAATATCTCCTCCGTTACATAATGCCCGCTGGCATTCCCGGTTATTTCTACGGTATTGCCATCTGATATGATACTGAAATCCACCGGATACGCCTTGCCAAATTCCACGGTCAGCCCTTTAATGTCGTATTGAACGGGAAACTGGATTTCAATTGCCCCCTGAAGGCCATCCGTCACGATTCCCTGGTTGAGCACCACGTCTGCTGCATCCCTGGGAAGGAAGTACATACTGCCATCCACCGTGGTATAATCCTGGTCACAGGTTGCATACAGCTCCTGTACCTTGTAGTTATCCATGGGCTTCACTAGGTCGGAATAATAAGTATACATATCCGGCTCAGGTATGTAGGCGGATGCCTGGGCCTGTTGGTTAATCAGGCCGATGGTGACACGCAGATGAGACAGTGGGTTCCTCCACTTCCTGCGCATCATGTCCTTATATTCATTACTTGCCGCCTGCACTACTCCATCACCCCGCAGTCTATCAGGTTCACCTTACAGTCTTTATACATGGTGGGCAGCCCATCCGGACCTATCTCGTCTATCTTGGCCGTCCGGTTCCCCGGATACATCCGCTCCGTCTTCCAGCAGTTGTTTTTCATGTCGGGAAACTTGACCGTCACCACAAACTCCTCAAACTCTTTAAGGATGCTACTCCAGGTCGCCGCATCCAGATAGGACCACTGCAGGCCGTCAATCTTATCCTGGTCACGGCCCACGCGCTGCCCTACGAATTCCCCCAGGGCATTCTTGCCCTGGTTCACGTTCGTAGCAATGGTTAAGCCAGGCCCCCGGTCATAGTTTGGATATTCATGTCCATTAATATAAATAGGCACTCCAGCCACCTCCTTACGTTGTGCGCAGCGTGTATCCGTTACGCTTATCCAGTTCCACAAGTTTCTTTTTGATTTCCCGGATATCTATGTTGACCGTTAAATCCATCTGTTCTATCAGGTCAATGATGCGCTGCAGCAGGTTTGCCATGATGGAAAGATACTGCTCACTCATGCCATTACTGCTTGTTTGGGACGCTAAAGCCACCGCCCGGTCCACCATTTCCTGCATCTTATCTTCAGGCGCCACAATCTCACCATAGTGCCGGTTATCACCAATCATGGCCAGCTGCGGGGTGTTGGCCCGGACGAAACCGCCTTGGGCCAACCGTGGAAGATGGATGTTCGGTATATTCGGGATAAAATCGGCGCCGATGCCCGGTATCTTATCCGCCACCTCATTTACGGCGTCTATCATGGCATTAATCGCATCAATAACCCTGTTGGCCATGTTCTCCACACCATCAATAATCATGTTGATAATGCCCTTTATATCTGCCCAGATACCGTCCCAGGTTTCTTTTGTCTTTTCCTTCACCGTGTCCCATGCGCCGGTAATCGCGTCTTTCATAGCCGTGAACTTCTCATCCACTGCCGTCTTGATTGTATCCCACAGGCCTGAAACGAATTCCTTAATGGATTCCCATATCTCGGATGTCTTACTCTTGACATTCTCCCAGGCCGTGCTGATGGATGTCTTAATGGCATTAAATAATGCATTGGCCAAGGACTTAAGCCAGTTCCAGATGGTATTCAGGAGTGCCTTAATTCCGTTCCAGATGGTGCTGGTTACCCCGGATATAGCAGTCCAGGCCAGGTTAACAACATTTTGAATGAATGTTACGGCGCCAGATACAAGCTCCTTCAATGCCTCCCAGATACCGGAGAATATCTCCTTGATTCCTTCCCAGGCAAGGCTCCAATCACCTGTGAACACGCCGACAATGAAGTCAATCACACCACCAAGCGCCGTGAGCAATCCCTCTATGATGCCGGAAACTGATTCCCAGAATCCGAAGAATGTGTCAATGGCATCCTGTAAACATGCAGCTATGACTGGTGCTACGTTGGTTATGAACCATTCAATGAATGGCTGTATGACTCCCGTCCACAATTTGGTGACCGCATCAGCTACTTTTCCACCAAACTCCAGGAACTTATCAATCAGCGGGCTCAGGTACTGGTCCTTAAATTCAACGAATCGGCCCGACAGGTTCTGCAATACTGGAAGGAAATATGTGTTGTAGACATCAAGCAACAGTGTTCCGATTTCCGTGAACCCTTGTTTGAAGGTTGCCAGCATTGGCGCCACATGTTCATCATATGTTGTGCCAATCTTTTCAAAAGTCTCCGCAACCAAATCTTTGATTGTAGAAAAGATAGGTTCAACCGCGCTGAATGTATCCTCCAGGGTTGTCCTGATATAATCCGCATTTTCTACGAATGGGGCTGTAATGGTGTCCAGCACATCTGTCGCAAATGTCCCAGCCAATTCCGTGGCTCCCATGAAGGCCTCGGAAAATATTCCGATAATATCTGCTGTAATCTGCTTCGCGCTGTTACTCCTGAGGGATGAAAATACCGTTGCAAGTGCTTTGGAAAAATTCCCGCTTATCTCCGCGATGCGTGAGCCAATATCAAACATGGACACAATATACTCAATGACACGGTCCTTATTCTGCTGTAGGAACAGGCTGATTCCACCCAGCAGGTTATCTGCTATGGATGCTCCTATACTGGCGGCAGAGCCAGCTATCTTACCCAGGTTAATAGCCAGGATATTAGCAAACCGGTTGGCAGCCTGCTCCACCTCTGGAGATGTAAATATCTCCGTCAGACTATCCTTGATGTTTTGGATAGATTCTTTCATGCTGTCCAGGACGCTGGTGTCGCCAAATCCAACCTTAAACCCTGCCATGAATAGGTTTTTGAGTTCCTTTGCCTTTTCAATCAGCCCGGCATACTTACTGTCCATCTCATCCACGGCCGATGTATCAAGTTCGCCCATGTCGAACTCATCCGCAGAGTACCCACCATCCGCACCGCCTCCGGAACCACCGCTACCGGAGTCTGTCTCCGGGTTGATGATATTGAGTTCATCAATGCCTGTGCTGACACTTTTCATGTCCTTGGCGGCCTTTTTAGCGGCACCTCCTGCCCCTCCGGCAGCTGCTCCGGCCTTGTCAGCGGCCTGTGCCACTGCCTCCATTCCTGCGGCGGCGGCAGATGCTCCTCCCGAGCCCTTCTTGCCTGTCACCATTTCGGTAAAAGCCTTAAAGGCATTGGCCAGGCTCATCAGTTTGCTGATGATACGGTTGATTACCTGTATGACCGGGGTCAGTACATTTATAAGGCCCTGACCGATTGTGGCTTTAAGGCTGTCAAATTGCAGTTTCAGAACACGTACCTGGTTTGCCCAGCCATCCGCTGTCCGGATGAAGTCCCCGGACGCAAGGGACAGCTGGTCCTGCACAAACTTATACCGCAGGGCCACCTTCTCAGCCTCAGACATCTTGGCCGTGACCTTACCATAGCCGTTCGCCAGGGCGTAACTGTCCAGGGCGCTCTGGGTCATGACGATGCCCAGGTCCTTAAGGGTCTCCGTCTCACCCGTAAATACAGATTTTAATTTGGTGTAGGCCTCGTCCTGGCTGATGTTGTAGAAGGATGCCACATCACCGGCCAGGCCAGTCAAGGTCGTGGACATCTCATAGGCTGCCTGTTCACCAAAGCCAAAAGCCTTGGCCATTGCCCCAAACGTTCCGGTAAACTTCTTGGCCATGGTCTCGGACAGGCCGAAGGAGGTTATAGCATTCTTAGCAAAGTCATCCACCTGTTTGGACATCCGTGGGAATGTGACATCCACCACATTCTGGACTTCCGCAAGGTCGGAACCCAATTCAATGCATTGTGCACCGAAGTCTATGATTTTTTTTACCGCAAATGCCGCCGCCAGGGCGGCACCTGCCTTTTTGGCCAGTCCCTGAATACCAGCCATCTGCTGCTTGAATTGATTCTGGTTGACCACAAGGTCAAGGCCAATCTGGCCTACGCTGTCAGCCACGGTACCACCTCCTATCCACACATGGCCGCGAACATCTTCTCCAGGTTGGCCATTTCCTTCTCGAAGGTTTTCTCATCCATTTCTTTCATTTCCCGGTTACGCCAGTCATCATATATCCGGCGCTGGTCCTTTGTATAATGCTTGATAATGTCCTTATCCGTTTCAGACCGGATGGCCACCACCCGTCCCAAGGCAGTCTCCGGGGACAGGCCCGCAATCAGCGCCTTGAACTCGTCCCAAGAGACTGACTCAAATTCCTTCGTTCGTATACGCAACCCGTACTGCGACAAAAAGCTGGAGACTATCAGGTCCCAGTCCTCAAACATATCGTAGTACGGGTCACCGCTCTCCCCCGGCAGGTTCCTCCGTACCGGAAATAAGCTGGACGGCTTCCTGGACTACAATAATCAGGTCATTGAATCCCAGTTTCATCCTCTCTATCTCTTTCTTGGATTTTTCTGGGAACATCATGTCGTAGGCCTCCAGGATTTCCTGTGCACCAGGGTCATTCGCCGACATCAGCCCCATGACCTTAAGCATGGTCGGGGCATCTGCATTGACCTCCAGCACCTCACCCTTTATGACAAGGGATGGGTTTCCCTCAAAACTCAGCTTATCCGTGATATCTACTTTTCTCGCCATTGTCCAACCCTCCTTATACTGTTGATGATTGCGCTGGAGTGAAAGTTGGCTTACCATAACCCGTCACCTCAAACTCCAGACCGTCAATATTTGTCGTGTCACCACCTCCGGGCGTCGTCACATTAACGACTACGTCACAGGCCAGCTTTGCTCCGCTGACCATGGTCCACTCAAACTTGGTCATCACGTCCTGTCCAAACTTCCACGCCAGGCCGGCAATATAATCATTCCCCGGGTCCCCAACCGACCGTTTTCCCTTGAAGCTGAACCCAAGTTTCTTACCGGTCATGGCAGCCTTGGCCCATCCGGCAGCATCCATGGAATACCACTCCTCAACGGTACCGTCTATGGATGGTGCAAAGTTCTCCAGATCGGCTGGCATCACCATCTGTTCATCTGTACTCTCAAGGCCCGCAGTGCCAAACTTAAACACATTGTTATGCACGGGATACACTTTTCCCTTTGCTGCATCTGCCATCTCTTATACCTCACTTTCTCTGATATACAAATTCCAGCCATATCACATATTCGTAGACACCCTTATCATCCGTCCCCACGTCCACCGGTTCCGGGACCTGGAGGATGATGCAATTGATGGGTGTATCCCCTATGGATAAGCTGGATACGTTTTTAAGTTTCTCATATAGTGCATAGGCAGCCCGCTCTGATGCCTGCACATCCTTGTCCCAATGGACCAGCAGTGATATACGCCGGACATCATAGCTGCTGTAATCATGGCCACCCAGCGCCATCACAGGAGGACCGCTGCCCTGCCGGTGATACACGCCTATGGAATGGTCTTTCTTGTTGTTCAACTTCCCGATATAGGCATTCCTATCATCTACAATCCCAAGGCTTCCTATATATCCCCGGATGTCGTCCAGTGTCAGCATCATACACCACCTACTTTCTTATAAATTTGTTTAAACACTTTTGGAGCGAATTCAGCTTTACGGCCTCCGGCCTCCCAGTCCTCAAACCAGTGTCCCTTGGCGTTTGGGTTTTCGTCCATTCGGAAATTGTACTCTGGATGATAATAAAGTCGGCGGGCATATGGCCCTTCATGTACAAGAGATACTTTTCCATTCTGAGTTTCAGAATAATCTACAAAAAATCCTTTTTCTCCTTGTAGCGCCCCTGTATCCCGCGGTACTACTTGAGATTGTACTATCTCTGTATGTAAATTCTCAGCTGTCTGCTCCAAAGCTATCACCGCCGCCTGTGTAAGTTGTTTAATCCGCGGGAAGTTCATTTTCACAGTTGATGTAACCTTCATCAGACCACCTCCAGTTGGCAATAGTTCACTGTCCCATCCGGGTTCCTGGCTTTCATCCCCTGTTCAATCCTCCGCTCTTCTCCAAATACAGTTACGGTACCCCCGCTTAAGGTTGGGAAGTCTGGGGCAATGTCCCCGGGGAACAGGGCCGTACCGGTTATCTGCACCAGCTTCTTTTCTGTGGTCAGAATGGTCTTGGCCCGGTCCTGGAAGTTACATTTTAGGTCCAAGTCCACTACCTTCTCTGGATGTCCGCGGTTGTCTGTATCCTCTGATTCCAGATGGACGTGTATATCCGTCCTGCATAGCCGTTTTGGCACTAAACATGGGTATTTCATAGCCTCACCTCGCTAACCGGCAGCATAGGCCCGTCTGGGACAGCAGAGCGTACACATCGCGCTTCATGGCTACACCCTTGTCTGTAAATACGTTCCAGCTGCTACCGAACTGTGCGGATACACCGTTGATGCTGTAGCCCTGCAGGATGGTATTAATCTCGTCCGCGTTCTCATACTCAAAGTCCGCCTGCTGGCAGACCACTTCCTGTATGGTTTCCTGCTGGAAGGCCGTCAGATTAGAAAATCCCCGGCCTACAATCCGGTTGTAGGTCAAGGAATCAACGTGGCGACTGGCCTGATTAAGGGCCCTGTCCAGCTCATCCATGGGGATTACGGTCCCCTTGTATACATCACAGTAATATTCATATGTGACATAGGGTTCATAGGGCATATTACTCACCTGCCTTTTTACTCTCCGCTTTCTTTGCCGGTTCCTGCTTTGCGGCCCGGAGTGAAGCAAGTTCCTCCCTCAACGCTACATTTTCGGCATTCCTTTCAGCCGCTAGGTCCTGAAGGCGCTCAATCTCTTTCACTGCCTTCATGTGTTCATCATAAGGTATTGTCTTTCCGCGTCCATATGCGGTCACCTGGCCATCATCGCCCACAATATCAAAGCCAGCGTCCTGATAGGACTTCTGTTGGCTTTCATCAATGGTGTACTCTTTATTTCCCTTAACTGCTCTCATGCTACCTCCTTACGCTCCGGCCGCTTCCACATTCATGGCACACCCATCAACCTTCTTTTCAAGAAGGAACAGGTCTCCGTAACAACGGTTCTGATACAAATACCCATCTGCCGTCCTTGAATCTGTTCCTGGGGTAAACAGCTTGATATAGCTGTATTTATCCCGGCATACCACACAAGAGGCATGAATCAGAATCCAGTTAATCTGCTTCGCATCAGAGGCAGCCACGCATCCTGTAGTGAAGTCATACTTAGTCTTCATCCTGGCCGCAGGCACCATCTTAATGGTCACATCATCCAGGCTATGTACCTTACGATTGATTGTGGACGGGGACGTTACGGTCATGACCCTCTGGAGTCCTTCCGCCTCCTTCACAATCTTATTCATGGTTGGGGTGACATACAGCATTCTCCCTTCTTCCGGGACGCCAGCCTCATCCATTCTCGCCATTTCCTCATCAAAAGCTTCCAGGAAGTTGGATGCCGTGATGACATCAGTACTGATACGGCCAGAATAAGCGGTCAATTCTGCATGAAGCTTGGAATAACGGTAGGAATCTTTTTCCGGAATGGCCTGTTCGGTCTCAAAAGTGTTCTGTATGTTTGCCACGGATAAGGTCAGGTTTGTTTCGTCAATGTCCATGGGGTCAATCCAGAACTCAACATCCCTGTCGTGTTCCAGTTTCTTTGCCTCCCAGTCATTACTGAGCGTTCCTGAGTTAAAGCCTGGTGTCCGGGTATGGTCTTTGTATCCGGTCACTGCCATCCTCGGAAGCTTGATGGTCTGGGCGTTAATGAATTTCACCTGCTGGTTACTCTGTGTCAGTGCATCAGAGCACAACTCCTTTGCATATTTCTGCTGCAGGAGCTGGGTGAAGGTTGTTGCATAATCATATACTGCCATTTCTTAATCCTCTCTTTCTTTAGAGTCCGAACGCCTTTTTAAGGGCGTCATCTGTTGTCTGGGTCTGTTGCTGCCCGCTGGCTGCGCCCACCTGGATGAATCCGGTGGATCCTGGTGCCTGGGGTTTTAGTGCCGGCACGTCCTCCAGCACCTTGTTCAGGGCTGCCTTAAGTGCCTCATCATTGATTTTCCCATCCTGTCCCATGACCTGACCTAAATCAGCCATCTTGAGGACATAAGGGATTGTCTTGGCGTCAATTCCCAGGGATACCGCTGCCATGGTTGCCGCAGCCTGCATCTGTGCCTGTTGGGCGAGGGCCTGGGCTTGGGTGGCCTGCTGCTGTAACGCAGCCACATCTGGTTGCGATGCCGCCTTCTGCTGCTTGAATGCAGCAATCGCCTGCTCTACTTCTTCCTGGCTGAGTCCCTGCTGCTTGAAGTAGGCTTTCAGGGCCGTGTCCTCCTTAGCTGCCAGGGTTCCCTCCAGCATCTGCTGGATTTTGGCGTAATCAATTGCAAGGGATGCCTGCTGTCCCGTTTGGGTCTGTGTCTGCTGCTGGTTCTGACCTCCTGCTGGCGGCTCAGTTCCTCCCGCTCCACCCGTGGGCTCAGCAAATAACTGTAAGTTCATACGTTTCATAATCCATACCTCCATTTTAAGGGTGTCACCCTGTGATTTTCGTTTCATCCATTGTCATCAGTGTCACTGGCCACGCAGCCGTTTAAAGCCATGCTCGTGTTTGGGCGTAAAAATAGCACCCAGGATAATCCCGCGTGCTTATCGCAAATTATAACCCGTCCGTTTCATGTTTGATTTCATCTTCATCCAGATGTGCCGTAACATTCATGGAAACTTTCGTCACTGCCGGCTCGTAAGTTGCAAGAAAGATATCCGGCTTACATGGATATATCTCCCCAGCTATACCACGGATAATGTAATCCCCGATATTGGCTTCGTGTACCCCTTCCAGTGTCCGAATCATGAATTTCACTTCTGGGGTTCCCTCGTTTTCAAACCAGGCACTTCCATTCCTGACTGCCTCGATAATCCACTCAGGGTCATCCTCCTGCTCCGGCCCTCCCGTCCACTGGAATGCCTCAATTACCACTGGTTTTTTCCTGTACTTCATTTATGCTCCTTTCCGTTGCGATATCGCAACAAATAAAATACCACCGGCCTTATTGACTGGTGGTATTAAAATTCTATAAATTCACATAATCAAGAAGTTATCTGGCAGGCGTACCATGCTCCTGCATCTCTCGGGTTTCCCCTGTCAAACCATCGGCGTGTGGACGGGTACGAAATCTTCCACCTCAGATAACTTCTCTTTTATGTTACTCACATTGTATCATTTTTATTCCTTTTTGTAAAGGATTAGCTTATTTCTAAGCAATCTATTCCATTCCTTTTCATCTATTTTCATAAATGTTATGATGGAATTCTTAAATCCTGGATTATCCGTTGATGTTGTCAATCTAAGCACAGTTTTAAACTGCCGTTCGTTAGATTCCTTTATCTCTTTTAGGATTAACGCTGTGTTGGGTTTCTTTGTTTCAACAATATAGTCCGGTTCCTCCACAATTAGTTTCAAATACTCACAGTATTTTTCGTAATCATTTGGATGGCGTTCTTTAATATGACCGATACGCTCATCTGTTATAATAACTTCGTCTGTGACTATGTCTTCCGTAATACACTTATATATCTCTTTGTCTATCTTTCCGACTGGATGCACCTGTATTTCCTCTTCTGTATCTATTGGCTTTATTATATCAGGTTCTGTATCTTTTGCAATAGTTCCCCATTCTTCTCTCTTTGCCATATACCGTTCCTGATTTTCTTTGTCCAGCGAATAAGCTACCAGCCGCCTGAACTTTTCAGCCTGACGCTCTGCATACTGCCGCTTTGTCTCCTTCTGATTTGCCCGTTCAACGGCATCCAGTTCCTCCTTGGTCCAGGTGTCGTCCGCAGTGGAGATTCCAGGGAAGTATGTTGTGTGGCTGTCCTTGCAACGTGGATGATATAGACCGGCTGCTATAGCTTGGCTCATCAGCGGGTACAGCCCATCGGATTTCTTTCCACCTGACCACACATCATCAATCAGGACCTTGCCAACAAATGGCAGGCACTTCGGACACGGGTTCCCGCGCTTGTTGACAATCACGGTAGTAATCCCCCATTCCTGCCGCTTCTCTCCCTCGCCCTGCAGGTAAGCCCGCTTGCTGGCCGTCCGGATGGCCATGTCGGCATAATCTGCCAGGGTATGACGGGCACCATTGGCATACTCTACACAGTTAAGGCCCCGTGAGAGCATATCCCTGGTAGCCATGTCCACTGCCTTCTCGTAGGTTCCTGCACCGGTATTGGCATAAACCTGGGCATTGAAGATTGCCTTACGATAATCATCATTAGCTTTACGCAGGACAGCCGTCTCCGCCGCTTCCATGTCGTGGGTAGTGGCCTCGATCAATGCTTCCAGCTTCCGGTCATTCAGTTTAAAAAACTCGGCGGTGGCACCTTTGCTGATTTTCCTGGCTGGAAATCCTTTGCGGATGGCGTTCAGTATCTGGATTTCCTGCTGCATGTTACCTTTTTGCCTGGATATCCGTATCAGCTCACCCATTTCCTTGTTGAGATTCTGAAACTGCTTTCCATACCGTTTTCGGTTATCCCTCTTATACTTTTCCAGGGCCTTAAGCTGCTCTGCCTGCCACATGGACCACTCAATACCCTCTTTGGTTTCCTCGGCCCGATGTCGGTCCATATTGCGTATCATAGACTTGATAAGTTCATCCTCTATGGCCTGGAAGGCAGCACCTATATCATACTCATTATGTCGCACTCATCAGCGCCCCTTCCGCTCCATCAGCTCCACCCTCCATCAGTTGGCCACCTTTGTTGGCATGTACCCTGAATCCCTGCGCCTTGAACTGTCTGGTCAGGTCCTTAAGCTGGGTCACGCTGCTGCACTTATCACAGCGCAGCTCCGCATACCCCTGTTTCTCAATTGCGTAGATTCCCAATGGCACCTGTTCCTTTGCCACCTGCAGCAGCCCCTGGTACTCCTTCTGGTTCATCTGGTACAGGCGGTTCATTACCTTGACCTTCACCTGGCTTTCCTCCCTTCGTGTTCAGTTGGAAGCCGCCGGCAGACGTACTAATCCCGGGTTCCTCCACTTCCGCAATGCCCTGCTCCGCTTTCAGCCTGGCAATTTCCTCCTGCTTCCACTTCTCGTCCTTGGTATCCCCATACAACTCCTCTACCTGGGCCTCAATACTCATCATGGGGGCACCAGGCCGAGCCTTGGCCAGGGTCTCCACCTGGCTCTCAAAGGATGGGTTTGCATACTCACCGAAGGGGATATCCACTTTGACCTCCTCCACCCCCTTACCATGAAGGATATTGCAGGCGTTGATTGCCGCGCTGACCAGCTCCGGAAGAGTCTCCTGCAGAGCCTCCACAATAGCATTCCGGGTGTACAGGGTAGCTTTTTCCTTTTCGCGCTGCGCTTCGGCGTTGTCCAGCTTCTTGACATCAATCCCCAGAGTGGATGGGCTGATAACGCCCTGCAGGCACAGGTCCAAAGCTGTACAATAGGACGCCAGATAACTATCGTGGGGGATAGTTGGCTGCACCACATTGACCTTGTTATCTGCATTCTCTGACATATCATTATCAGAAGCAAAATATCGGTCGTCAAATGGGTTCGGCCGGATGACCTTCCCTGTCTCCGGGTCGTGTGGCACCAGGCAGTCCGGTATGTACGTCTTGGCCCGACCAGCACGCAGCGCATCCATCCACTGGGACCAGGCCTCGTCAAAGGCATCAAAACTGTCCAGCTTACCGTCAAAGATGCTGCCACCGCGTCCCTCGTATTTGGTGGATTCATAGACTTGCAAGGGTACGGCCAGCATGACTGTATCATCAAACTTCGTATCTTTTATTCCCTTTGTGGCATCGATGGCATTAAGGGGCACCGACGTGTCACCCTTATACAACTCGTTACGTATATAGCCGTATCCATAATGCTCATACAGGACATACTGCTGATACCCGGATTTGTAGGGGGTCTTGAAAACAACTTCCTTCACCCGGTCCCGGTTTCGGACAATCTCAACCCGCTCCCCTGGATACCACTCCAGGATTGGATACTCACTGACGGTCGTGTCAACCGTGACCTTGAAGGCGCCGTCCCCGATGTACAGGACCTCCTTCAAGGCCTTCTCCAGCTTACGAGTGAACTTATTATCCTTTGCAATGTCCTCCCACAGCTGCCGCTGCTGGTCGTTACCTGCAAAATCAAAATCATTCATGTCATCCAGGACAATGCCTGACAGGATACGGATAATCAGCCCGGGCAGGCCGGTATGTATCTTGCGCATCTCCATACCCGGTGTACACCTGCTGGCCCAGAACTTGTATCTGTCAGCGTACTCTGGAGCCTGCTGATACATCTGCTCCAGCTCGTTACCATCACCACGGTACCAGATGCGATTTCGGATGGCATTGGTCTCGAAGTCCAGGACCTCGTTAATCTGGATGCAGTTCCCGCTGGCCGGTACCACATTCAGCCAGCTGCGGATGCCCCGCTTGATAGTCTCACTCATGTTGTTCAGCCACCTCATTTCTTCTCAGCCTCCTCGAATCCAATCAGGTTCCGGTATGGTATCCAGGCATACTGATTGGCATTAATGGTATGGTCGTTCCTGTCCTCCGGCTTGTCCTTCTCGTCATCCCAGGAGTACCGGTCCAACTCGGACAGATGCTCCGCACAGGTATCTACTACTAGGTAACACCCCTGCTGTATCCAGCCCAGCTGCAGGTTGATACGGTCGATGATTCCCAGCTGCTTGTACGCATCCCAGAAGTTATACAGACAGCCCTTAAGCCGCTTGTATTTGCGTAGCTCCGTGATGGTCGCCTGGTCCGCATTGTCTATATACACATCCTTGGCAAACCCCCAGTCCTTGCGGCACTGCTCCAGAAAGGCCACGAACTTGACTGCTGTGTCACTGGGGGCCAGTGGGACATCCAGTTTGGCGTTGTTGTAGACCTTCTCAGCCAGGGTAACAAGCTTTCTGTCCTCTGTGATGCCCTGGAATATCATAGCTATGGTATCTGGGGACTTAGAGGAGTAGGATGTGTCCAGGGCGGCAGTGAACTTTTTGAATTTCAGTGCCTTGGCCTGCTTGACTGTGATGACATGCTTAGACCGCTCGAAGTTGCTGAAGATCAGGCCGGTTGCCTTGCCTCTCAAGCCCTGGATCTTGTTTTTCCAGATCTTTGTGCCCTTCGGCGTGTTGGTCATGATCTGGTCCAACTTCTCCTTGGACAGGCCCAGATTATGGGCAAAAGAAAAGAACCAATGCACCCAACCGGGTTTTGGTTCCTCCTGTAATTCATCCATTATCTCTTTTGGTGTTTCATCTTCCCACTCAGGCAGTGGCCTGGAACAGTTGATATACTCCTTATACACATCCAGGCCCGGGTCATCCGGGTTGAGCGTGGCCATCAGGTAATCGCTTCTCATGGCGGCCTCACGCACAAACTCTATGTCGGCCGTGTTAATCTCATCAATGTACAGGCATCCGTACTGGCCGCCCAGGGCATCCTTCCACTTGCGCTTGTTGCCGTAGCCGACAACAAAGATTATCTTATCGCCGCCGGATGTGTGGAATAGGATGTGAGGCATGTTATATCCACCGCCGCCGTTGCCTTTGTACTCCACCAGCACGCCGAAGTCATCCAGGATGCCCAGGTCCTTCTGGATGATGTTCTTCTCGGCGGCGCCGGTGTCATCCGCAGCCAGGATGTGCAGCTTTTTGGGCGATTCCGCTACCTTTAGCATGAATTTGAATAACCCCACCGTGGTCTTGCCGGCCGCCGTGGTACCCTCCAGGAACTCCACCGGGGCATCACAGCGCAGGAACGCCTTGTACTTATCCGACAGCAGTAATCTACCCGCGCTCATTACCCACCACCACGCATCTGCTGGAGCAGGTCGTCAAGCTTGGTCTTTTCGGTGTTAAGCCCACCGGACAGCTCCACCTTATCCTTAAACATCCCCAGATGGCGCCCCAGGAGCTCCAGGGCTCTTACCCTGTCATAGGTTTCCACGTTTATCCCAAACTTAGTTTCTTTGATTGCGGAGATAGCCGCCCGCTTCTCCTCTGGCAGTTCTTCAGTCGGGATTATTCGAACCACATCCCTTGTCTGCATCTGACCGGTATCTGGATCCACCACATAAGAGTTGTTCCGGATAACCGGCTCCCGCACAACATGTGCAAAATCGGTGCCGTTTGCACTGGCAATCTTCCGCAGCTCCTCCAGCACCCAATCTTGGGTAATCTCAGTACGCTTTTCCCGGTCCTTCATGCGCTCCTGGATATATTCCGCAACCTTAGTATTTCTTAGCAGCTTACTACCGTTGACCGCCGCAGCCTCATCCTTCTTGCAGCTCGGATACGCAACCTTGTAAGCCCTGGTGGCATTCAGGCCAATCAAGTATTCCTCACAAAATCGCTTCTGTTTCTTCGTCAATCAGGCTCACCTTCTTTCTGCGCAGGAAAAAGCCTCCACATCTCGGCGGAGGCCCTTAAGGGGAAAATCAATGTCAAATGTATCTGTCCGAATAGCGGGGGCAGGATTTGAACCTGCGACCTCCGGGTTATGGGCCCGGCGAGCTGCCAGACTGCTCTACCCCGCAACAATACCGGCTCGTCACCGGTATGCTCCAACTCACGCCGCGGTTGGCTTACGGATACCTTGCACCAGTATGGTATCAACTGGGAGCTGCTCTCTATCCGATTTGCGAAGCTATGAAGAGGCAGGAGAACGTCAGCTTCTAGTCAGCTGCCAGGCTGTGATACCTGGCGGCCGTTGCTTAAATGGGGAGGATGCAAAACCAATCAGCTTTCCGCTTCATCCAATTTTGCATATTACAATTATAAATCGTCCAAACGGACATGGCAAGGACACGATTTTGACATGCTCCTGTCAAGGCCCTAATCCAACATAAGGGCGTCTGCACCAAAGAGGTATACACTAAGTATCCCTGTAAGTTCCGTTATCCACCGTCTGGCCGTCCGCTCTCCATATCCGTAAATCTCTGCAATATTCTCGTATGTCATCCCATCCAGGTAGAAATACTTAAAGGCCAGATACTTCTCATGCGTATTTTTCCGACACTCCTCATCCTCCAGGAGCTTCAGGCACTTGTCTATGTGGCCTATCATGACAATGCTCCGGAGCTTGCTCTTAAGAATGCTGTTGATAAAAATATCCTCCTCCGTGAACTCCTCCAGTTCTTCCCTGTTGTCCATATCAGAAAGCTCCGCCACGCCCTCTTCCACACTCTGACAAATTCTGTTATAATTCTCCATCAACTTCTTAGTATTCTGGAAAATCTTTGTGCGCTTATTTCTCTGTGTCTGTTTTTCATGTTCTTTGACCGCTTCCTTTGCGGCCAGCCTTGCCACTTCTTCCAGTGCTTCTGCCTGCTTCACCGGCATCACCTCCTCCCGCATCCAGATGCGGACACGCCCAGCACCCGTACCGTATCCTACCCTTGTTGTTGCGCTGGCCATCACACCCGTGATGCCCGTTGTCTATGTAACACTGTCTCATAATACCGTATCACTCCCTTCGGCAGCCGGCGCAGTCCCGGAACCGGGCAGGCCTGTGTATATGCATAAGCCGGCATCCTGACGGACCATGTATCCGGCGGCGGTTCCCGGACGGCTGACTCTGCCAAAGCCGCTACAGCTGATGCCCGCAGGACCTTGTTGGCCTTGGCCTGCTTACTGTCTGCTTTCTTTCTCAATCAGGTACCTCCTTCGTATCGAAAATATCAGTTTTGCAGACTAACGTAAGTCCATTTTCTTGCTCATAAACTCTCCGTACATCTCCCGCATTCTATCCCAGTCTATGTCTCCATGGTGATGCGCCACCATCAGCGCGCCCCATAACATGGCACTCTGTATTTCTACTGGCTTCTTTCCACCATCTCCGTATAACCAGTTCTCCACCTTAAAATAAGACTGCATAACACTATCTTCAAGTAATGCGTCACATGCCCTCACCACAAAATCCCTCATGGTATCTAAAGTAGTACAGGGCGCAAGCGCATTTTCTTTCATGTTTTTTATTTCTTCTCTGGTCATCGTTTCACCTCCAAATGTTAATTTTTCAGTTTTCCTCATCACGGATTATCACGCTAATCTGTTCTCCCAGCCAATCCAATCCGCAACGGTTGAACCAATATGTCCGGTCTTTCCCTTCATCTTCACGGTAATCCATGTATCCAGCCTCAACCAGCTTATCTAAGTCCTTGTCACTTCCACAGAAGTAATTTCTGTACGGTTTGTAATACTTCTTTCCGTGGCGTGTGTAAAGTCTCCGCCCTACATGGCAGGAATTAAATCCTATTGTGTGAAGCACTTTCTGACGCATCGTGCAGTAGGTTATTTTACGACCATTTTCTTCAACGTGGATGTACTCTTCCTTTGGCAGTTCCACAGCCTTTCACCTCCTTCAAATGTTAATATGTTAATTCTCAAGTGGCACTTTCTGTTTCAAGCCACTCTCGGATGATATCTCTTCCTGCATCATGTGTACACACCCTAAGGCATCCGCAGCTAAAATCCGGACACCTTTCTGCGCAGTCAAATGACGCTTCGTGCAGAAATTCAACCATTTCGCTTTCATCCATACTTCGTATGCGGTCTATATTTTTCACTTCAATCTTCCTTTCCAAAATTTCGATTTTGGTTAATTTCCGGTACTGGCTCCCAGCTTTGGCTTTGGCCCAATCAACGGCCCCGGCTGCCGTCCAACTTTGGCATGGCGCTCCCGTTGCTTTCTCGGCGCGTTATCAGCTCACCCTCTTTTTTATTGTCTATCTGGTTTTTGCTCCAGAGATTTTTTTACAAGGTCCCTCGTTCGTCCTTGCGCCGTATAGCCGATATGCCAGCTTAACGATTTGGTTGACAAAAACATGTAAAATCTGTAAAGCACGCTCATGTTAAGCAAATGTTAATTCTGATTACAACCGGCATCCCCAGGTTCCTTCACAAGTTCCTTGTCCATCTGCCTTATTACCTCGGGCCACTCACACAACCCGGTGTCCTCTATCGCCACTGTTCTCCAGCTGCAGGTATCGCAGTCCTTACCATCATCCCACGACTGTGCCATCCTTCGGCACTCCTGGTAATCCTTCTCCATCTCGTCCGACACATCCAGGCGCAGCTCCGTATGCGGCGCCGGGAATAATTTAATCTTTCTCACGGTTCTCCTCCTTCATCTCCTTTAGAACTCTGCACACTGTCCCTTCATGCAGCCCCATATCATCCGCAATCCACCGGTTGCTCCGGCCTGCTTCATGCAGCGCCATCACCTTGCCTTTGTCTACCCTCTTGGCCCGTTTGGGATGACCGTCCACTGCGGACCTATCTTCCACGCCGGAATCCCTGGATCCGCTTTTATTTTTGTCAATGGGGGGGGCACCACGCATCATACGTTCAAGCTCGAAATTATCCATTGCAGGTTCGTTCCGGAAGAACAGGCAGCCCTCCAGCAGGTTTTGCAGTGTATCCGGGGAATAGTTCTCCCACCGCTTCGGTTCCGGGGTGTTCGGTGCCATAATGTTAATCTCCTGCCCTACGGCAGCCAGCCGCAGGGCCTCTATCATATCAATCTGTTTCACGAACATAATCCTTAACCTCCTCCAGTCTGCTGACTGAGACTTCATACGCAATCCGTTTCTCACACTCGGTCTCACTCAGTTGCTTCACATATTCCCTACTCTGTACCCGGCCCCATGTCCTGACCCTGGCCCCCACCTCAAGGTCGGATACATACCGGGCATTCCGGCCCCAGCTGATGCATGGTATGTAATCAGACTTGCCATACGGTCGGTTGACGGCTAGAAGGATGTCCGCAATCTCACGTCCCAGGGGAGTCCTGCGATAAACCGGCGGTTTACAGATGTAACCATCCAGGAATATCTGATTTGTCTTTGTATAATCTGTAAAGTCCTCCATGAAACGGACCTCCCGGACAAAAACGGACAGCTCTAGGCGGTTTCTGGCGCCCTCATGGCGGTTGTAGGAACGGAACTGGCCAATGGCCTCCATCGTATCACCGGAATAATCCCGGCGCACATCCAGCAGACGTTCGGATACCATTAACGGCAGGATATCCGCCTGGCCACTGAGCCGCTTCACAGCAACATCCACCAGATAAAAGCCTTCTCCAAAAGCCTCATGGCTAAAGGTAAATTCCGATACAATCTCACCAATTACACTTACCTTGTTGTTTTCAATCATTTTTTCTGACATAGTACATCCTATCCTTTCTTCACCTTCTGAATCTCTTTCAGTTTCTCAATCAGCAATGACCGGTTCGTATCGCAATCCCGGAAGAACTTCCCATCCCGCAGCAGATAGTACTCATGCCGGCCGTAACCATCATGATATTTGGCCTCATAGCTTCCTGACGCATATCCATCGAATATCCTTGCGTGATACACCTTGACCACCATGCTGGTGCCGTCCTCCAGGTCATACCGGTAGTACCGTTCCCCGGTCTGTTTCGTCTCAATCCATAACGGCCACGTCTCATATGCATCCACAAAGGCAGCCCGTTGGTCATTGTTTTTCAGCAAGGGAAGCTCCGGCTGTTCTGGCTTGGGCGGATTCACGATGTCATCCAAATCGCATACATAGCTGGCCAGGGCACAAACCTTTAGTTTCAACCGGCGGATATAAATGTCATTTTCGTCCACCCTGCATTCCATTCCTGCCTTAAGCAGGTTTTTTGCACGTTCCAGCTCATCCCGGGCAATCTGCAGTTCGGTCATGGGTTCCTCCGGGTCCCGGATGTCCTCCTCCGTTTCTGGAATCTCCGTGAATTCACCATCAATCACGGTATCCTGGGATTCCGGCATACCAGGGACATCTTTTTCATGTTCTGATGCCTCATCCTCAGCACTTCCCAAGAGGCTGAGTAATTCCTTTACGTACTTGCCCCAGGTCAGGCTCAGAAATGTCTCACACATATTATCCTGGAAATGAATCCGTTCCGGTCCGCATTGATAAAAGCCGTACTCCGTTGACCCGCTGTTATGGGGTTCTCCGTGATTGATTATCAACTCCTGCCTCAGCAGTTTCACGTTACCGTCATTGGCAGCCCGCACACACGGCTTGGACATGTGATGCTGATAGAAGTCCAGAACACATTCCTCCTGGGAAGGGATGGCTGTTTTCCCCTGTTGCACATCCGCGGCTTCCAACGGCGAACAATCCGGCTCTTCCTTTGGGGTTTCCAGATAATCCGGGCGCCGCTGCGAACTATAACATTCCAACTCACAGTCACCGCGCCTGACGCATTCCCAGCAGCACACCCGGCTGCAGTCCTCCCCGGGTCCCGGGATGAGCTTATGGGCCTCCTCCAGGGTACAGTCAAATTCCGGCCGGTGGATGCACTTCCCGGACTTTTCCGGGCGAAACGGTTCCGGCTCTGGTTCTGTCTGGGATTTCTGGCGGGGCTCTGGTTCTTGCTCCGGGGTTGCGACGGTCGCAACTTTTTTCTCTTTTTTCGGCTTCAACGCCCGGATGGCTTTGACCGACATATCCGGGGTGACCTGCTCCTGCAGCCCTTCCTGCATAGGTATCATCTCTATCAGCTGGCTGACATTGTACGACTCATACTGTCCCTCCAGCCTCGGCAGTTCTCCTGGCTCTACCGGGATGCCGAATTTATCATACAGGTTGATACACCTGGACGCCCAGGACTTGTCCTTGCCGTATTCATCACCCAAAAACTCGTTAAAGCTGTCATAGCCCTGTCCCTGCCACAGCTTTTCATCCCGGATGATTTTCAGGTAAAAACCGAAGCCTACAAAACCATTTTTGATATCCTTGTAGGCTATATTGGCCAACCGCCTGGTATCTATAAAGGTCAATCCCGTTTTCTTAACTTCCTCCATCACGTTTCCCCTTTCACTTTTGCTATCCTTGCCTTAAGGGCCGCAAGCAGGGAATCCTGCGTAACCTGCTTATTCTGTAACGCAGCCATGACATCCTCATCCATCCCCCCGGATACAATCAAGTGGTGGATAATAACATTATCCGTCTGTCCCTGCCTGTGCAGCCTGGCATTTGCCTGTTGATACAGTTCCAGGGACCAGTTGAGGCCAAACCATACGATGATGTTTCCACCCGCCTGGAGGTTGAGTCCGTAAGCGGCACTTGCCGGATGCGCCAGGAGCACATCTATCTTCCGCTCATTCCACTGGCTGATTACGCCCGGCCCCTTAAGCTCCGCCACCCTAAGTCCCTTCGGAAGGCATTTCATGATCCGGGCCTTGTCATGCTGGAAGTTGTAGAATACCAGTATCGGTTTCCCCTGGCTGCCTTCCACAATCTCCTTGAATGCCTCCAGCTTCTCGCCATGGACCTCCACCGCATTCTTGTCATTGTCATACACGGCCCCATTACAGAACTGCAGGAGCTTACCGGAAAGCACCGCTGCTGACCCGGCATCCAGTGTGGCCTCGTCCACTTCCAGAAGCATCTCACGCTCAAACTTCTCATAGGCCGCCTGCTCCTTGGCGTTTAACCGGACGTGTATGATATTATCGATGCGCTCCGGAAGCTGCAGGTAATCCTTAGCCTGGAGGCTGATACAGATATCCGCTATCTGCTGTTGGATCGCTTGGTCAGCCCCTGGCAATGGTGCGTATGAAAAGATGGTGTCCCGGTTCCTGGATGCCGGGGAGAAATATTCATCCCTGTATTGGCCTATCCTTGTCCCCAGCCGCTGTCCCTGGTCAAGCAGGTATATCTGTGACCACAGGTCCAGAAGGCCGTTTGGCGCCGGTGTACCGGTCAGCCCATAAATCCGGCGTATGTGGTTCCTCACCAGGCACAGGCTCTTGAAACGCTTGGCCTGCGGGTTCTTGAAACTGGACAGCTCATCTATGATTACCGTGTCAAACGGCCAGGCGTTGCGGTAATGGTCCACCAGCCACTGCACATTATCTCGGCTCAGCACATACACATCTCCCGGGGTATTAAGGGCCTTTATCCGCTTTTCCCTGCTGCCCAGCACGGGGATAATCCGAAGCAGTTTCAGATGGTCCCACTTCCCGGCCTCTCGGGTCCAGGTATCCTCCGCCACTTTCTTGGGCGCTATCACCAGGGTTTTCCCGACCTCAAAACGGTTATACCGAAGGTCATTGACCGCGGTCAGGGTAATCACGGTCTTCCCAAGTCCCATATCCAGAAACAGCCCCAAAGCAGGGTCCGTTATCATACGGTTGATGCAGTATCTCTGGTAGTCATGCGGTATAAACTTCATGGCTGCTCCCGCTTTCTCGATTCCTCAAGGAATTCTTTCAGTTTCCAGTCCTGCCAGGCCGGATCCTTTCCCGCATCTGACGCTATGTACATGATTGCCCTGCCTATATCCGGCTCCCGGTCAAGCACACAAGCTGCGCACCCCAGTTCCCTTAGGGCATGTATCCTTTTACTCTGCAGTACTGTCGCCTTCTTCCCCTCCTGTTTAAGCTCCACGAACCCGATCCGGCCTCCGGGGAGTACCACCAGCCTGTCCGGCACACCGGCATTACCGGGGGAGACAAATTTGAATGCGATACCACCACACTTCTTGACTGCTTCCGTGAATTTCTTTTCAAGCTCTTTTTCAAGCATTTTGACGCCTCCTTTTTACCCCTTGGCAACAACGGGCTACAGCATTCTATATATATATATACGCGTATGCGGGCGCAGGGGTATTATATATACATTACCCTTTATTTTATATTTTTATATATAAGAATGTTGCTACTGTTGCTTAAGGGCTTAAGCCTTGAAAATCAAGGGTTTTTACATCAACATTGGATTGTTGCATCCTGTTCCCGTTGTTGCCTTTTACAATTTTTGGAATGTTGCCGGGCAACAATCTAATCTTGCCTCCTGGCTTAAGACATATCCCCTCTGTTTTCCATAGTATGGGCCAAACGGAATGGCTCCGGAGCTCCGTTCCCATCCAGACAGACCGGATAGTATGCTATTGATTTCGTGGGCATCCGACTTCTTCATCATCTTCAAATCCCCATAAAAACATTCGCACCATATTTCTGCAGCGCATACCCTGTCACGCGGCAAAAGCAGGTTCTCATCATAATCCCGCCCCGCAAAGTTCCAGAACTCTCTCCTGGCTGCCAGGTCCTTCCGGCTCCAGTCTACCGGTATCTTCCTGCCCAGGAACTCCCGGATGATCCCTTCCTTAGGATTGCTTTCCTTATGCTCCTCCTGCTGGCGTACCGCTTCCTCCGCCACGGCTCCCTCCAGAAACAGCTTCTCGCCGCACTGCCATCTCATAAAGGCCTCCGCCCAAATCTGGTCCACTTCACCTGGCAGCTGCTCAAACACATTTTTTCTGCTGGGGATTTTTCCAAGGTCAATCGGCCAGAACCGCCTGTTGCCTGTCTGGTCTTTCAAAAACTCTTTGTCATTGGTTGTTCCTACGATGATGCAGGAACGCGGAAATGGCTTCGTCCGCCTTCCGTACGGCTCCCTGTAGACATCTTCTGTTTTACTCATGAACTGTTTGACTGTGTTCATCTCTGACTTATTCATACCGGCCAGTTCCCCGGCTTCTATAATCCAGTATCCCTGGATCAGCTCCGCCGCATCCTTCCCTTCAAAGGTTGCCAGGCTGTCTGAGTACCAGTCCTTGCCCAGGAATCGGAAGAATGTGCTTTTCCCTACGCCTTGGGCGCCGGACAGTATCAGCATACAATCAAACTTAATCCCAGGCACCATGGCCCTGGCAACGGCGGCAGCCAGCGTCTTGCGCGTGGCATCCCTTGTATAGGTACTGTCCTCCGCCCCAAAATAATCAGTCAGCAGAGTATCAATACGCGGAATACCATCCCAGACCAGCCCGGTCAGATATTCCCTTATCTTATGCTGCTTATGGTTTGTCGCATATACAGCCATTGCATCATATATCCTCTCTTTCCCGGTTATCCCGTATACTTTCTCTATATAATGCCTGAGCCCTGAGTCATCCTCGTCCGCCCAGGCTCTCAGCTTGTAATTGTCCTTTGGCACCTCCCAAGGCATGGCCTGTCCAACAACCGCCCTGTTCGCGAACTCATCATGCCAGAACCGCCCGTTCAGTTTTGGGTCATGGTTCAGTATAATGAGGACATTGTCGATGGTATTGAGGGGCTGCCCTGTCCGTGAGCTGCACTTAAGCTCTCCCATCCATTCAAAATCCGGGACTCCCTCTGTCTCCCCCTGGACCGGCTGTGAAAAGTCCTCCTGAGCCTTCCTGTACCGCTCCAGGGCCATTGCCTTGGATACCGGCTCCTGCTGCAGGGCAAATTCACACATGGCCTTAAATGATGGCAGCTGTGTCACTGGGGTTTCCGGTTTCGCATCATAATCCTCCTCGTTGAATTTATGGAGGCGGACCAGGTCGAACGCGTTGCAGAGTTTCCCGCTGGCCGGATCCGTGGCATGGTGGCTGTACAGGAAGTTACCGCCGTCATATAATACGGCGCCGCCCATGGTTGAGCCCTCGCTGTATGTATACCGGCCCTCCCCGCAGGGGATGTACGCATCCGGTATAAACTGCGCGATGGCTTCCGTCACATCGTACGCCCGGCAGAACGCGCCTACCACTCCCTGCTTTTCAAGCGGGTTACCCTGTTTCTTTGCCGACCGGTCGCGGAGCTTTGCGGCCCCCGGTACCTCGGGCCATTCCGTCACGTTGCGCCAGTTTTGGTAGAGCCTCAGAACCCCGTCCTTTGACAGGAATGGCTTATCCCCATAAAGAAATACATACTCGCTGTCCGCGCTGCAGCTTGGCCAGTACATGAGCCGGACCGGCTCAAACGTGGTAGGGTCAAATATCTGTATCCCCAGGAAAGCCGCCACTTTCCGGGCTATCGGCTCATATTCATCCGCCGTGCACGCCACGTCCAATGGGAGGATGATACGCAGCCTGGGGGCCGCGCCCTCATGTTTTCTTGTAGAATATACAGCATAGGAACACCCCAGTGCCTCCACGGCATTCAGAACTGCCTGTGTCCCTCCCGGGATGATGTTGTCCGCATCCAGTGTCACAAGGTGCCTGTTACCGGCGTTCTCATTCCTGCGGGCCTCCCCGTTCAGTTCCCCGCCGACAAACCCTCCGACATCCTTTAATTCATCCTGGCGCGCCTTTGTAAGCCCTTTATACTCCGCAAAGGTTTCACCCGTGCGTTCCGGCCTGGATATCCGCTGGACGAAATCCGACCACAGGAGCTCCTGCCGGTGCCAGGACGTGGCTTTCCTGCTCGTACCTACTGATATTCTTATTTTCCTGTCATTTACGAACATAAGCCTACTCCTTTTTGTAATAATCTCCTGTGAATCCATCCGCATTCAGAGGAAGTCCCTCAGCCCATGCCGGAGGCCGGCACATAAGGCTTATTGCCTCCTCCAGACTCTGCCTTCCGCCCTTGGGAATTTCCAGTATCACCTCGTCATGGATATGGAAGTTAATCCGGTACCCTGCCGTATGCAGGTTTACCATGGCATTGGCCAGGCAGTCTCTTGCCACGGCCTGTACGATATTCTCCGTGAGTTTGCCGCCGTAGGTCGGGAGCAGATCCCACTTATGGTTCTTTTGATTCTGCCCCATGAAATAGATCCGTTTGTAATTCCTCTCGTCCGGAATCATCTGGGGTTTAAGGTAGAACAGCTTACGGCCACTCGGCAGAGTGATCATCATCCGGTCCGCATCCCTTGAGAAGGAAATGCCGTTCGGCAGGGATGATATCACACCATATTCCACGCATTCCGCCGCATGCCGCTCTATGCTGTACCACAAATCCACAATCCGTTTGTTTGATGCCCGCCACCTCTGTACGATATCCGGCAGTTCTTCTTCATGAAGGCCCATCCGCAGGGCGCCCATCTGGATAAGGGCTCCGGCGGCTCCCTGGTATCCCAGGGCAAGCTCTGCGACCTTTCCCTTACTGCGCAAGGCGTACTCCGGATTCCCCTTCCTTATCTTCTCGAGCGGTACCCCGAACATGGTACTGGCCGAAGCCTCATAAATCTTCCCGTGTGTCCGGAACACCTCCAGACGCCATTCCTCCCCGGCCAGCCAGGCAATCACACGCGCTTCTATGGCTGAGAAATCGGCCACGGCGAACGTATATCCGTCTCCCGGTATGAAGGCCGTGCGTATGAGCTGAGAGAGCGTGTCAGGCACATTCCCATATATTATCCGGAGGGCATCGATTTTTTGTTTCTGTACAAGCTCCCTGGCCGTGTCCAGGCTGGCAATATAGTTCCGCGGCAGGTTCTGCACCTGTACAAGCCTTCCGGCCCATCTTCCCGTCCGGCAGGCCCCATAGAACTGCAGGAGCCCGCGCACCCGGCCGTCATCACACAACGCGTCCTGCATGGCCTGGTATTTCTTTACAGAGGTCTTTGCCATCTCTTGACGTATCCGGAGCATTGCCTGTACGTCATCGGTTCCGGACTCCTGGGCCAGTAGGTCTGCAACCGTCTGCTTGTTCAGGCTCTCTATCTCCACGTCCGCATTGTCTATCACCCATTGCTTGAGCTGGGATACGCTGTTCGGATTCTCCAGCCCTGTGATATCCCGGGCCTTTTCCGTAAGCTCCTCCGTCATTTGGGCACTGATAGCCAACGCTCCGTCTATCAGGACCGTATCGAGGGCCACCCCGCCAATGTTAATGGCCTGGTCAATCACCCATAACTGATGCTCAAATGCAGGCACGGGATATTCCGCCAGCCGGTTCTTGATTTCCCGTTCGGTCACCACATCCTGGCCACAGTATTCCTTAAACAGCTTCCACTTATCCGGGGCATGTTCCGGTAGATTCCTGGTACGCCCACCGTTCCGTTTCGTACGGGCGCATGGGGTACAGAAATATTTAATCAGGGACTTGCCTGTGGACAGTTTCCGCTTGTCTTCGGGAAAATCCATGGCCCTGCCGATGGCATCCAGCCCTCCTGCATATCCGCAGTACCAGGCATGGACCATGGTGCACTGCCATTGCTCCAGGTGTGTCTCAAAGAACTTGCTGAGGCAGTAATATTCAAATGCCGCATTGAATGCCGTCTTCACGACTTCGGGCCTGTGCAGATCCATGGCTGTAAAATATGGGATTTTCTCCCCCTGTGCCAGGTCTACAACCTGTACCGGATTATCGTCATAAGCATAGGCAAACAGAAGGATTTCAAAATCAGGGGACTGTACATATTTGTACAGCCCTGATTTCCGGATATCTACACTGCTATATGTTTCTATATCAATACTTAGGGTCCTCAAATCCCCATCACTCCCCCGGCTGGCAGCGGCCTTCCCGTCACCGGGTCAATCGCCTGCTGCTGTGGCGCCCCGCCTGCAGGAGGGGCGTACCCCATGGGCGGCGCCGTATATCCCGGCATCATCCCGGGAGGGCTGGCCGGCGCGCCCCCAAAACCGCCGGCTGGCTGCTGATAAGCCTGCGCCTGGTAGGATGGCGTCTGATAGGCCGGTGGCTGATACGCAGGCTGCCCATACCCGTTCGGGGCTGCCGCGGAACCTGCATACGCATTGGACCCGCCGAAGTCTTCTTCTGCTGTCGTCCTGCCGGACAGGGGTTCCCCGTCGGCAATCTTCTGTATGTTGTTAAGTCCGCATCCCACTCCACGGTTACCATTTGTATTATATGGATAAAAGTTGACGGTTGCCCGGGCATAGCAGCCAGAATAAAATGCATTCGGGTCAAGGATTGGCTGGATGTTGATATCCACCACGGAAGGCCTGGTCCTGCTTGATGCACGCAGTACCCAGTGGCCCCGGCACTCCTCTCCCCATGGCTCTCCGTTCTGTTTGGTCCCGTCACCGTCATACAGGGGCATGGATGGTCTTGCCGGCATCTGTCCGCCAAACGTTTTCTGTAGTCCTTCCTGCAGGGCCCGGTTCATTTCCGCCACAATGGCATTGTATGTATTTACATCGGATTTTGGGATGAGCATGGTTATCTGATACTTGGCCTCCCCACCACCTGGCGGTGTAGATGGCTCAAACACATGGGCGTAACTCGCCCTGAATCTTCCAACTAACATGTTTTTTCTTCCTCCTTATATTGATTCTCCCCACCGAAATCCTCCTGCGGGGTAGTGTCTTTTTGGTATGGCGGACGTTTGTCCCCCTTAGGTGCAAGCGTGGGTTTTCCTTTTGGTTTCACAATAAATGGCATAAGGATTGTGTTGTAGTCATCCTTATTGATCAGTTTCTCCGCCTCCGTCAGTGATACCGGAATCCGCTCGTAAAACAGGGCCTTCTTATATCCTGCCTCCACCAGCGCGGCATACGCTTTATCCGGGTCGGGGAGCTCCCGGTTGCTCCTGCCCTCCACCAGTTTCCACCCTGGAACATCCTCATCCGCCAGCAGTTTGTCGAGGGCGGCCGCGCGGACCTTCTTGATCCAGGGTGCTGCGAATTCAAGAAAGGGAAGGATAGAGCCAATTTCACCATTGGTCAGGAGCTCTGCGGGTATCATCTTCCCGGTAATTGGGTCCGTATGTTTCTGCAGGGCCGCCATGTTTTCCTCCATCCGGAACCGGCAGGTTCCCGCGGCAGGGCAGAAGCAGTCATCACACCAGGAGCCCTGCCTAAAGTCTCCCTTGCCTTCCCAGGCCAGTTCCGCTGCAGGCTTTACGGTCTGCTCTGACCAGGTTTGGAGCTGACTGGCTGAAAGTTCCCATCGGGAGAAGTTCTTTGTCCGCGGCTGCACAATATGCAGGATGACCCGTTCTACAGGAAATACGATTCCGTACTCAGCAATAGCCCCGACCGCATACAGCATCATCTGCGGATTTTCCTCCGCACTGACTGTAATGCCCTTACCATACTTGAAATCCACCACATGGCAGTCTGTACCGCTCAGAATGATACAGTCAGAGAAGCCGTAGCCATCCCGGGCGACATGCCCGTAATGGACTTCCTTTTCAATCACAATCTTAGGCGGCACAGGATAGCTGTAGGCTATCTTCTGTATGTAGTCCACATATTCGTCTGTATAGCGCTCCATTTCAGGGTCATACTGCCCGTGCTTCTTTAATTGATTGTGTGCAGTTTTAAATGTCTTTTCTGGCATCCCCGGCTCAATGAACAATTTCCGCAGCTTCAACTCACAGATATCGTGAGCCAGCGTACCTTCTTCCGCGTAGTCAGATGTTGATTCCGGAAATGTTTCGGACAGTCTCGCAGATGGCGGGCAGTTTATCCACCGTTTGGCACTGGATGCCGACAACAACGCGTGTTTCCTCTCTTCTGCCATTAGATGTTTGCACCTGCCCCTCTCAACTGCGTCACAAGTTCCGGATACCGTTCAACCGGCACCTGCATGAGGGACATTGCGCCAAACTGTCCCAGTATCTGCATCACATAGTCCCGTTTGCCCTGGTCGATGAGTCCAGTCAGTGCAATGGCTATCTGGTCCTGGGTATAGGATTGTGTGGTGGCTGTCGTTGGCAGTGCTCCCTGTCCGGCCTGGCCCGTGAAGGGCTGTTGGTATTGCATCATGCCTGGCTGTCCTGTAGCGGCTCCAGGAAGACCTGACTGCTGTGGCCCCGAAGCTGCCGGTCCTGGGTTCTGATAGTTCCCAGCCATCTGCGTTGACTGCGGGCCGGCAGGAGTAGGTTCACTAAAGGAAGCAGTCACTCCTCCCTTTCCTAACGCCTGCGCCAGGTTATTGATTGCCTGTGCGATTGTATCAAGCCCTGTAATATTAATGTTCATGTTTGCCATCTTCGTTTTCCTCCGTTTTCATATTCATGGTTTCCGTTGTATTATCTTCCCTGCAGGCGCATTTCTCCCCCGGGTCAAGATAGGCCCCACAATGAGGGCATCGGATATAATAGCTCATGCGGCGTGCCTCCTTTTACTATTGACATTCCTGCTCTGCACCCCTTATACTAAGGGTGATTAGATTATTTTAATTACCTGGACTTCGGACGGCTCCACCCGTCTGGGGTCCATTTTTTGTATGACCGGCACGGCATCATCCGGCTCCGCTCCGGGCATCTGTTCCTGCGCCGACATGTCCGGCACACATCCTCTATCATTGTCTGCCACCTCCTTACTCCTTGGCATAGACAGACTTGGTATCGTTATCATATACCAGCCGCAGCGTGTCGCCGGCACTATCCACAATCATGGCCTCGTTGTTATGTACGGTCAATTTAAAATAGCGCATCTCAAAACCCTCTGACTGCAGCCACTTGCGGATTGCGTACTCCGCGATGCTCTTTGCACCTTTAATCACTTTCCCCTTCCTCCTTTCAAAGTCTCACACCCATGGCCAGCGCCATGACCACTATAGATACCATCCACATCACCAGCAGCCAAATGACCGCCGGCACAATCCATTTAGCTGCCCTCATGATTGGGCCGTCCCGGCGTCTCCTGCGGTGTCTGAAGGTCACCATACGCCTGTGCCCCATGATGTTGGTGAGTACCGCTGTTCCTGGCCCGGTGATGTCCACGCGCCAGCCGGGATACTGGACCGCTGCTTTGGCGCGGATGCGGTGCTCCGCAAATGTTTTAGCTCTCATTGGCTTGTCTCTCCTTTCTATGCTTGTCCTCCATGGCCGCCCTTAGGCGGTCTTTCTCTTCCTACGAAATCCCAGTGGAAGCATTAGATTGTCCTGCAACGCATAGGCAATGCGCCTTTTTTCTTCATCAGTCAGTGATTCCATCGGAACATCCTGACCATCAATTTCTATGTATTTGAATACTTTTAATTTCTGCACTATCACCACCCCTCCCTGGTAGATTGTATGCGGTACCGGTTGTACTTGTTTCCATCCTCTCATAGTCCTTGCACGGATACCACCGTGTCCGTTCTGGGCACTGGCTATACCGGCAGGTTTTGCATGTCGTGTTGATATGTACCGCCTCCCTCGTTGCGTCTTGTCCCCCTCCTTGGTATACTGTACTTACAGGCCCCTGCCAGAGCCGAGTACATAGAAAGGGGAAAGTCACATGACACAAACACAAGACTACGCTATGCAAATAGCCAAAGATATTGTTGTTGCTAAATTATCAAATTCCGCTCCTGGAAGAACTAATGATGAAACTGGCGATAATATAGCAAAGATGTATGAGTCTATTTACAACAAAATCTATGAAATTGCTTCTAAAGAAGAAGCTGTTTAGTAATCCTGCGAGCTGGCCGACACCAATTCGGCCAGCGCCTTTATCATTTCTGGAAGAATCATTGAATCTTCCGTGCTTCCTGTCTGTTTTAATTCACCCTGAATCCAATCACAAATAGAATTGATTACTTTATCTATGCTCTTCATCCCCTCTCGCCTCCTTTTCTCATTGACACACATACGTAATAGTGGTATAGTTGTTTTATCGAACATGTGTTTGCTTAGGCAATTTTGTCCTCTTTTTTAAATAACTCCTCCAAGGACATTGTGGGGTCAATCAAATCCCGAATCCTTAGTACTTCCGACCAGGAAAACTCTGTTGACCCCTTAATTTTATTCCGCAATGATTTTTCCGAAATATTAAGCAAAAGTGAAAATTTTTCTATTGTAAATCCCCTTTTGCTAATTTCAAACTTCAAACGGTAGTACATGTTATCCTCCTTTCTATCCGTTAACGGTTATTTATTGAAAGTATATATCCTTTAACGGTAAAAGTCAACCCATTTTTTACATTTTCTTTCCGTTAACGGTAAATTTTGCTTGACTTAAAAACCGTTTGGCGGTAAAATATTACCGTAGGAGGGATTAAGGATGGGACTGGAGAAAATTGCAGAATACAAAAAAAAGTTAGGATTAACCACGGAGGAATTATCTGAAAAATCTGGAGTCCCTCTGGGAACGTTGAATAAGATATTAAGCGGTGCCACAAAAGACCCAAAACTTGAAACGCTTAAATCTATCGCTCATGTTCTTGGGTTGTCGCTTGATGACTTCGACGATAGAGAAAAGAAGGTGGTTCCAGAACCCACTTATGCGGATGTGGAACGCCTTGTGGCCAGAAATGGTAAGCAGATGTCTGTTGAACAGAAAATGCGTCTAATCAAACTACTGTCCGAAATAAATAATGAGGACTGATTTGATTGAATCACGATTTTATACTGAAAAAAGTACTAGAAACATATACCTTTTGTGAATTTAAGAAATTTCCATTTGACTGTATTTCAGCTATTAGAAAGTATGGATATCATGTCTATACATACAGCGAATTGAAAGAAAAGAATCCAGAAGTATATGAACTATGTGCCTCCTGTTCTGACGAGGCATATACTGAGCCATTTAGCCGGACAGTTGCTTACAATGAAGATAAACCATCAGATAGAATTATCTTCTCACTGGCCCATGAGCTGGGTCATATAGTGCTTGAGCATCCTTACAAAGCGGACTATTATGAGAAAGAAGCCAATTGTTTTGCAAGCTACGTATTAGCTCCCAGTATGGTAATCCATTACTGCCATTGCGAAAGTGCTTGGGATGTGCATAGACATTTCGGATTGTCGGACGAAGCTGCTCATAATGCCTTTGCCGCTTACCGTAGATGGTATAGCAGAGCCACACACAAAATGTATCCAGTTGATTGGGCGATGTATAGCTACTTTTATAAAACCAAGTCTAAAAGGTTTATTTGTGCTGAGACCGAATGTTTCTACTGTGGACGGACTTTTTATAACCGACCTGGTGATTGTATCTGTCCTATATGCGATGCTAAGGCCAGCCAGGAACCATATCCATTTAATGATTTGCTGTCACCAACGAGAATAATTCTGGGTTCTTTGAGAGCACAGTCATTGTAATATTATACATTGAGGAGGGTTCGTTATGGGATTTAAAGATTTGATGAAAAGCGCCGCCGATGGTGCAACGGGTTTGGTAAAAAATGAATTAGCAAAGAAGGATTCAGAAAGACAGCTGGCTACTAGAAGACAAAGCCAGGTCAGCGCGTTCATCACTATTAAAAATGGGCCTGCTGGCATGAATGGAGCCTGCACCATCCGACAACGCCAGGAAGACGGCCTGATTTATTTTGGAGTTGATGAAAATAGACTTTATGAATTGCTAGATTATTCTTGGGACGGACCTCTTTATGGCTCCATGACGAATACACAAACCACCGGAATCAGTAGCAGTCAGACAGTCAAAAAAGGAAAGGCCGGAAAAATGACAGCGGGGGCTGTCGTAGGTACTTTATTGATGCCTGGAATCGGAACAGCAGTAGGGGCAGCAATCGGCGCCGGAAGTAAAGGTAAATCTACTACACAGGGAAATATGTCATCTAACTCCAGACAAATGACACAGCATTTTGAGCAAGCCGGAACCGCGGTTTTGAAACTTCGGCGCATTGATGATGGAATGATATTCCCTATTTCCATAGCCTGCACTACTGAAATAGATGCTCAAATAAGGTGTTTTCAAATTAAAAAAGAACAATCAGTTGCCGAAGTATCTAAAAATACCACAGATGCCCTCAAGGGCATTAAAGCCCTAAAAGAATTATTGGATATGGGAGCCATATCCGAAGAAGAGTTTGAAACCAAGAAAAAACAGTTATTAAATTCATAATGGGAATGATTTATGATTAAAGAGCCTATGGCTTTTAATAAAACAAATGAAAAGAGGAAAAGAGTATGGGAAAAGAAAAACCAACAACAAAAATCTGTAAGCACTGTAAAACTGAGATACCTTATGGAGCAAAGATATGTCCACAGTGCAGAAAAAAACAAGGTCCAGGAGGGTGTCTTACGGCTATTATTATAGTAGTTGTGATTGGTTTGATTGGCTCTTGCTTTGGCGGCAGTAAAAGCAAAGAGGAAACCCCTTCCAATGCCACTGCTACCACAACCCCAAGCAACAATTCAAACCAAAAAGAAGAAACAACTGCCCCCGAATCTACAGTTGCCGAAAAAACCAATTTTGATGTGGGTGAAGTTGCAGACATTAAGGGCGTTCAAGTATCACTGCTTGGAACAACAGAATCAAAAGGCTCAGACTTCTTAAAACCAGACGAAGGAAATATTTTTGTCTTATGTGAATTTGAAATATCCAATAATTCAGATAAGGATATATCCGTAAGCTCAATGATGAGCTTCGAGGCATATTGTGATGACTATTCTGTCACTCAAGATATTCTTGGCTTGCAGGCTCCTGAAGGAAAAGGAAAGAACCAATTAGATGGTTCTGTTGCTGCAGGTAAAAAAATGAACGGCGTTATAGCATATCAGGTTCCTGAAGATTGGAAAACTCTTGAGATTAAATTTTCTCCGAGTTTCTGGTCTAATAAATCGGCCACATTTGTTGCCACAAAATAAATAGTAAGCAAAAAGCCCCTGTGCGGGAACACAGAAGCTTTTCACATAGATTTTCTCTTACCAGGTACGCCTGGAAGATATAATTACCCTAAGCAAGTAAATTATATCATTCCTGGAGCGTCCTGGCAAGGGGCGTATTTTTTATACCCTTTTTTCAAAGCTCACCAAAATCTTACAGGCTGTAATATGGGTTATAATATGGACCGAAATGAGAATTGAAACATCCCCTAAACTCATATACATGATAGGAACAGGAGATGATATAATGCCAGCAACACCACTAGAAATCGGCGCCGCCTACGTTCGTGTCAGCACAGACGATCAGACAGAGCTGTCTCCGGATGCCCAGATACGCGTCATCATGGACGCTGCCAAGGCGGACGGTTTTATAATTCCCAAAGAATACATATTTATTGAGAAGAAAGGAATCTCCGGCCGCAAAGCAGACAACCGGCCAGAGTTCCAGCGCATGATAGCCATTGCCAAATCACAGAAGCCGGCCCCATTTAAGCGGCTCTATCTCTGGAAGTTCTCCCGGTTCGCCAGAAACCAGGAGGAAAGCACCTTCTACAAAGGCATCCTGAGAAAAAAATGTGATGTAGAAATTAAGAGCGTATCGGAACCCATCATGGAGGGCATGTTTGGCCGGCTAATCGAAACCATAATAGAATGGTTTGACGAATATTATTCCATCAACCTCTCCGGCGAAGTGTTGCGCGGTATGACGGAAAAGGCCCTCCGCGAAGGCTATCAGGCCACCCCCTGCCTCGGCTACCGGGCTGTGGGGGAAGGCAAGCCTTTCGTCGTGGAGGAAAAATCATATGCCATCGTTGAATATATTTTCCAGACCTACCATAGCGGGAAGGATATGACCGCCACGGCCAGGGCTGCCAATGCCAGAGGATACCGGACCCGCCGCGGCAACCTATTCGACCGCCGGGGCATTAACCGGATTCTTGCCAACCGCTTTTATATTGGCGAGGTCATATGGAATGGGTATTCCTTCCAGGGCACCCACGAGGTACGTTCCTCCGTCACCTCCCTATTTGACGATGTTCAGAAGCGGATTGAAAAGGAATACCGGCCCCAGAAACGCCGGGAGGTTTCCAACAATGTCCACTGGCTTTCCGGTTTGCTCAAATGCAGCATATGCGGCGGCAGCCTTGGCTACAATCGTTCCAATGACCAGAAGAAGCGGCCTGACTTCTTCCAGTGCTGGAAGTATGCAAAGGGGATGCATCCGGGTTCCTGCTGCCTGGCCGTACACCTGGCGGAAAAAGCTGTGATTGAATCTCTGGAAGAAGTCCTTGAAACAAATGAACTGGAATATGAATACATCCAAAAAACCGATGATGCTGTAAACGCCGAAGAAGTCGCCATTCAGGAGGCACTTGCCCGCTTAGAAGTCAAGGAGCGGCGTATCAGGGAAGCTTACGAGAATGAAATTGACACCCTGGAGGAATATAAGCAGAATAAGCTCCGTCTGAAGGCTGAAAGGGAAGAACTCATGGCTGATGCCGAAAGACTCCGCAGGCAGGCAGAACAGTCTCCTGCCAAGGTTCCAAGCAAGGAAGATATCATGCGCCAGATTGCGCATGTGCATGAGATCCTGGCAGACCCAAATATCAGTTATGAGATAAAAGGGAATGCCCTCCGCAAGATAGTCAAAGAGATTGTTTTTGACCGCAGTCAAGGGCATTTACATATTCATTTTTATATATCATAGGTTATTACAGTCCGGCCCACCATACTGACTCATTATAAACTGAGCCATCTGGGCATTGGGCTCTTTGATATTAACCGGAAATTCCAATCTCTTCTCATAAATCCACATTAATAGCACCCTCCTTCCCATGGCCACGGATCATTAATCCAGGACCAATATGCAGCATCTGTATTAGCGGAAGCTGTCAAAGGTCCAAACTGGGCTTCAAAAGCTGCTGCTGCATTTCTGTATGCGTTTGCCATCTGATTATAGTAATCAATGGCGGCTGCGTCACATGGATGGGTGTCAAGGTAGAGATTCGCGTCAACCACTGCAAAGCCGGCCTGGTCCACCTCACGAAGCATGGCCTCACGGGAGGCGTTAAAGTCGGGATTCATCATCTGATTCATCATCTTCCGCACCTCCCGTAATTAAACTGCAAATCCAGGTCAGGAAAAATAGTTCCCTGGACAAGGCCTCTCTCAGGGGCATAGGTGGTCTGCCACTGCTGCCACGGCACATAAGCCATGGCCACCGGATACTGCTGTTCCAGTACGCCTCCCTCTGTAGAGGGACACGACATATTGGCCGGTTTTGTGGCCGGGGCTGCGGGGGTAGGATAGGAAAGCGCAGGATTGCTTCCCCATGAGTCCCATGGAAATGCGTTCATGTCCGGATAATCCGGATTTGTATAAGAACCGCATCCATTTCCAAACGATGCACCGCAAGACATACGGCCGCGGCCGCAGCACTGGGTACTTACATCTGTATAAGAATCCATAGGTTGGATACTCCTTCCATTTATCTTTTTCTACTATAGTTTATGAGAAGAAAAACAACGGGTGACAATAAAATACATAGAGACAATCACTCACACTTTGTCTGGGCGTCCCATATGATATAGTACAAACCAACAAAAAAGGAGAGTGCAATATATGTGTTGCTTTAGATTTTGTAGATGTGGATGGAACCGTTGTAATTGTGGATGTGGTTGTGGCTGTAACAACAGTGGATGCGGATGTTCCTGCGGCGGCAGTAACAGCGGATGCGGATGTTCCTGCGGCGGCAGTAACAGCGGATGCGGATGCTCCTGCGGCGGCAGTAACAGCGGATGCGGATGCTCCTGCGGCGGCAGCAACAGCGGATGCGGATGCTCCTGCGGCGGCAGTAACAACAGCTGCGGCGGCCATGATATCTGTGCCGGTGCCAGACGTCAGGCATACAGGGAAGGCTTCCGCAATGGCTATTGGGAGGGCTTTAACGATGCAACCTGGGGCAATCCGGGATGCGGCGGCCCTACACCCCGCACAGCCGGAGGACCTGGTCCAGCTATCGCCGAAAGCAGCTGCGGCTGTAATAACTAATATGAATTGATAAACAACAGGTATGCGGAACAGGACCTCCCTACGAGGCCCTGTTTTTTGCATCTGTGATGTTCTTTATCCCCCTCTTTTCTCCCCGCACTCCTCCATACATAACAGACAACCATTGACAATCTTCCTTTTTCTGGTATATAGTTGGCTTATATTCATTATCAATTCACACATCTAACCACAGGAGGTTTTGCATATGGATGCACAGAAGCTGGAACAGATTCAAAAGGTTTTTGCCAATGACCGATTTGCCACGGATAACGGGGCAGTCATTGAACAGGTAGATGAGGGATATGCAAAATGTTGGTTGGAAATACAACCACACCATCTCAATGCAGCGGGCACGGTCATGGGAGGCGCCATCTTTACCCTGGCTGACTTTGCCTTTGCGGTTGCTTCCAACTGGAACAAGCCCCTTCACGTCTCAACCACATCCCAAATCACCTATCTGGGTGTTGCCAGAGGCGCACGACTTATAGCTGAGGCCAGAAAGGTAAAGGAAGGACGGAGCACCTGCTACTACCTGGTGGAAGTAAAGGATGATCTGGGCAACGAGGTAGCCCATGTGACCGCCAGCGGTTTCTCCAAAGGATAGTCATGACACCGGGAGGTGACTTATGATCAAAAAAGACTATACCCGCTGTTGGAAGGCGGCTGACCGCCGTGAACTGCATTTAATCAGGCTATGGGAAGAAACAGCGCTTAAACAGCGGCTTTTGGGGGCATTATTGATTATTTTTATATTTACGCTTCTGTATATCCTTATGGTTCTAAATTTGCTTAAGCATATAGAATCCATATGGAAACCGGCCCTGCTGTACTTAATCATTCTGGCAGGAGTGTCATTCGTATGGGGAGCCATTATCTATGAGGATGAAAAAAAACTGTGGAGCGGCAGATTTTATACCAGAATCGTCACCTGCATCGGGCATACTGAAATCAATACCCGTTACAACACCTCCTACTCTCTGGATATTTTGGGGGAGGAGGGGGAAATACTGGAGAAAGTGGAGGTTTCCGCTGCTGTCTTAAAGGCCGCGAAACACCAGGATAAACTTCTGGCTGCCACCCATAACCCGGAGGAATTAAGACCGCATATCCTGGTCCCTCTGTCCAAGCCGTCCAGGTCCTCTTTCTGGTACATGTGACAGCAATAACGCAAAGGTGCCGCACCATCTCAGATGATTGTGCGGCACCTTCATTCTACCCTTCACTTACCACTCACTTACTCCCCACTTCGGCTCTCAGTCCTGTCATACCAGACTACCAGCACATCTCCTCATTGCTGTACAGCACCAATCCGCCGTCTGTCACTGCCCTGGCAGCTGTCT
>ERZ894183.71-NODE-71-length-86374-cov-19.244083_pt1 | contig 86374 bp, 80 predicted proteins | sample MGYA00380279_ERZ894183 | MGnify/ENA primary metagenome ERZ894183 (study PRJEB32331, sample SAMN06328422) | human gut metagenome | biome: human gut microbiome; feature: stool | host: Homo sapiens | collected 2013-06-26 ... | reverse complement strand
TGATTCTTACAAAGGGGATTATCAAAAAAGTGCCAAAGAGGAGTACTAAAAAATATAGAGCAGAAACCTTATGCCTGCATTATACAGCATTCTATCCGGCATTTCAATAAAATTAACAGTACTTATCCCGCATACTCGGATGCCGTGCTACTTTTCTCCTATAAGTGGAATCATCCCTTCTTCCGAAACCATCTTCCCCAGATACAAGATAAGCTGTTTCCGTAGCAGTGATTTCAAGATGGTAGCCCGTATGCATTGCTATCTCCTGATTATAACGTTCACCTCTAATCAATTTCTTCATCGTATTTAACCCTCCTATATGTCTTCATTATGGCATTGCAGCCAGTTTGGAAATCTCAGTTTCATATATGCAGGTATCCTCTTTTATCGAAGATACCCGCAATCTTTTTTACTCTTCGCACTCTCCAAACAGTTCAATGTAGTCATCCACATCCATATGCTCTTCCACCCAGTTCCTTGCCTCATCCTCAGACAACGGAATGATTTTTTCACCATCTGTATAACCGCATCCCTCAACATACTTTGCATATTTGGTCATTGCACCACCTTCACCGCAGAGGAAAAACTCTTTCGTTCTCTTCTGGTATAACTCCTCTTCAAGATAACGGAAATCTCGTCTGCTCATGGTGTCAGTACGGTATCTGCCGATATAAGTTGCAGTTTCAGTGTTATACATTTTTCCTTCAATTATTTTCTTCATGATATTTAATCCTCCTTAATCTTGAGGCTGGTATCCTCCTCACAGGACTCAGATACCGCCTCATACGTTTTTATCATCACAGCGTTACTGTCATATGCTTTAGAAATCCTGCTGTTTCACCGCCTCTGACCGGTTTCTATGCCGCCCCATTGCTGTTCCTGAAAGCCTCCATGCCCCTTTTTTTCTCCTCCTCCGCCATTCTATACAGAGAACCGGAATGTTCATTCTCAAATGTGCGGATGTTTGCTTCCAATATATGTTCCAGCCAGCACCACTGGTCTATCGTCAGGGAAAATCTGTTTCTGACCTCATCGGTTTTCTCCTTCGCCAAAACATTCAGCAGTCCTTTATCCGTTTTCACGACCGGTGCATAGAAGTTTACTATTTCAATTTCTATCGGTCTCTCTGCTCCCGGATTCCAGCGGATGTAAATACTATAGACAAAGCACTTATCACCTTTTTTCCTGCGGGTCAGGGGTCTCAGTTCTGCCCGGTAGATTGTCTCAGTCTCCACACAGCCCTTCTGTGCTTCCTGCTGGTTTAATCTTCCTTCATGATAGAGCTGTAACGCTGCCTCGATTGCCTGAATCTGTACTGCATTCCTTGGATATGCGGCCAGGTTCTGCTTCAGCCACTGTACCTGGCTCTTCAACAGGCTCTCGCCCTTTGCCCCATCCTCTGCCAGGGCTGCCGCAGGGGTCTTGCCCTTTAACTTGCCTGCATTGATGATTGTTGTATAAGCCGGACTCTCTGAGGCTCCTTCGCTGACCGGTCTGGCAGTCAGCAGATGTTTCATTTTAAGGTCGTGTACCTTCTCAAAGATTCCTGGTATCTCTCTCACCGGGATGTTTGCGGTCGTTGCTTTCTTATCGGCACTGATGATAACAAAATTGAAGCGGCTGAACGTCTCGTGATGGAAAGTCAAGGGCTCGCTGCCATCCTTGCACTCTGGACGGGTAAGTTCGTTTAAAACAATAAATGTCTGGTTCTGTACTATGCTGAAACATTCTTTTGGGTTCTTCATGATTTTTTCTCCTTTTCATTAAAATCTGGGGGAATATCTGTTTTCCTATGTAAATCCCCTGTATATGATTGCTGCGGTTGTAGCTGCCGCTTATAAAAGTCTGTGGACAACTTCTATGTTTTCATAAAGCATATCCTCCTTTTCATCTTCTGATATCAGTATGCTGGTTTTTCAGCAAGAAAGTTTCTCCCGGGAGAAAAAACTTTAATTTTTTCTTGCTGTATCTACTATGCTTAAAATTCTATGAGAAAATGATTTTTTTGCGGATTTTTACGCAGGCAGGGATTTTCCGGATTGTCCGGAGTCTGGAAATGCAGTACAATAAGGGCGAAGAATCTATGAAGGAGGATTTCAGACATGAAGAAAAAGAATTTGCTTCTTATGTTACTGGCTGTGATGGCTCTGCTTCTCATACCGGTATCAGTACAAGCTGCGGCAGCCAAGCCAGGCACAGTCAAACTGTCAAGTATCAAAGCTGTTGATTACAATAAAATCAACATCAAGTGGAAGAAGCCAAGTGGTAAATTCACAAATTACTGCATCTATTACCGCGAAAAAAACTCTAACGGAAAATGGATAAGAATTAAGACTGTCAATAATAAGACATTATCTTATACCCATACTTCTTCTGCAAAATATCCAATTGTTACAGGTGAGACTTATCAGTATACTGTCCGTGCTTATAATAAAAAGCCAAAGCGGTATGGAAATTACAATAAGTCAGGGCTTACAACAAAGACCAAACCTCAGCAGGTTAAGTTAACAGGTATATCTTATGACGAAGATAAAGGAGTTACAATTACCTGGAATAAAGCTGGCGGAGCATATCTTTACAGAGTCTACTGTAAATCTAAAGATAACACAAAATGGCTGTCCTGCGGGCAGACAAGAAATTTAGAATTTACAGATGCTGACCCGTACACAGGCAGAACAAACATTTATACTGTGAAAGCAGTTGCTGCAAATGAAACAGCAGGAAAATTTGATACAACCGGGTTATCTATTGCTGTTCCTAGCGATGGAGAAGGGGATGTTGATTCTGTTACGCCAACACCGGCATTAACAATGCAGCAAATGGTAGATGAAGTTGTTAGATTGGCAAACATTGAGAGGGCGAAGATTGGTTTTGCTCCATTAAAAACAAACGTAAATTTGCAGAGAGCCGCAATGGTAAGAGCGCAGGAAGTTTCAATTAAGTTTTCTCATATTAGGCCAGATGGAACCGATGCTTCAACTGCTTGCTATGAAGCAGGAGCAGGTTGTATCGTTGGAGAAAATATTGCAAAAGGATATTCCACACCTCAGGATGTTATGAACGGGTGGATGCGTAGCGATGGTCATAGATGGGCTATTTTAACAAAAGACACAACACATGTTGGGGTTGGCGTCTATAAGATTGGAAATGATTTATACACTTGGACAATGGAATTTTCAGAGGGGCCCGATGAAAAAAGAACGCTTACAGTTGATGCAAACGGAGGAACTTTTGAAGATGGAAGTACAATTAAAAAGATTGAATTTCCTTGTGATATGGCTATAAACTTTAATAAAGATATTCCATTACCTAAAAAAGAAGGATATACATTATCATCTAAATGGAAACATTATTCAATTTCCATATCTGGGACAACATTAAATAATAATCAAGAGATTCAAGCAATCTGGATTCCAAACAGCTAAATAATAATATTTAAAATTAATACAAAAGAGAACGCTTAAGCGTTCTCTTTTTTTTGTTGTTACTTCTTTATTTTTCGATATTTGCGCTTCTTATAATTCTTTGAATTCAATATTACATATGCGCAACCTAAAGCTGCAACCATACCGAATCCGATAAAGCCATATTTCCACTTACCATCGTCACCAGTCATTGGCATTTTAAATACTGCATTATTTGTGATGTCATATTTACAATTATAAAAATACCATTTATTTGTGTATCCAACATCTTCTTTTGCAGAGTCAAAATCTACATTCTGATATTGAGCAGCCTCTTCCATTGTCATAGTAAATGGTAACGTAAAGATAATTGGTTCTTTCAGTAATGCATTTCCAGGCTCTGTCTTAATTTCAGTTATCTGATAAGTTCCCTGGTCAAGATTGTCAAAGAATGCTTTTCCTTCGGAATCAGTATGACGTATTGTTGTTTCTCCAACGTCTAATAGTCTTTTGAAATTCGGATGCTTTTTAGATGTTGGTTGAATAGTTGCTTCCAGAATTAGCATTATCATCGTCACCATCAAGGGCTTCTGCCTGGCAGAGTGACCGGCAGGCGCTGACAGGATGCTGACAGGCAGAACAGCCCGGATGAACCGGCAAGATACGCGGAAGGATACTGGCGAATGATGTTCTATCAGAAGGATACTGGCGGGACAGTCCTTGGGACTGCCCGTTCCGGGTTAATCCCTGCCGGCAGGTGGTCAGGCTCTGTATAAAAGGATTAGCTGCGCCGGCCGGGGATATCGGCAGAGCCGGCCGGTGATTCTCTGCCAGCACATCCAGACTGCTTCTTATACGGGTACGCTATACCTGACGGCTGCAGTAACTGACCTTTTCGCCCATACACCCCTAACTTCTTTCTATACAGGCAATCTATACCTGACGGCCGCAATAACCATCCCCTCCATCAATACCTCCCGCCTGCCAGTACTCAGATATCGCACGGCTTACACAAAACTTACATTTCCACTATAATCCCCACGGCATCCAAACCCCTCTTTTTATTATGCAATATATCTAATTTATAATCCTTTTATTCAAATATAATTATATATTATATATAATAAATATCTATATCTTACTATCTCTTACAAACTTACAGGATTTTCCAACATACACTGACTTATAGAAAAAGTTTTTGATGAAAAAAATATTATATCCTTCTCCATAACAGCAATCACTTCTGGAAAACTTTGTAAGAATCCCATCCGGAGCCCGCAAGTGCCCTGTTTATGCGGCTTTGCGAGCATCCGGGCTCTTACAGCAGCCTGTAAGCCTTCTGTAAATTTCTTATAAATCCCTGCATCAAAACAGAGAGCCCGTTTCCAGGCTCTCCGCTCTTATCCTCCCTATCAGTTATCAAATGGACAATCCCCGTTACCAAATGAGGCATCACAGGAATCCTTGTCGGCCTTCTTCATCTGAATCACATGCATCCGGTTCCCCTTCGCCAGGCAGGAAGAATACACATTTTTTGTCAGGTTCCCGTTCTTATCCTTATCAATCATGCCTTTTCCATCCAGATATTCCAGAAAGGCCTTCACATCATCCACACCAGCCTCTTCTGCCAGTTTCCTCAGGACAGACGGGATAATCCCAATCTTGTTCGTTGCGCTGTCGTAACGTCCCCAGTAATTCTGCGGCGGGAAATCTGTATTCATACCAAGGCCTTCAAATTTGCTTCCATTTGTCATCACAGTGTCCATCAGAGTCTCATAGAATCTTTCGTTCTGGTCTGCCAAATCCTTGTCTGTCATCCATCTCACCGCATCTTCCACGGAAATGACTTTCCCATCATGGAACAGATGCTCTTCTGCAAGCCGGCTTGTCAGCACCAGTACCGCTATCGGCAGCACCTGTCCTCCGGATTTTCCCGCTTCCTTTGCCTTCTCATCAACCTCACGCTTTACCCCCTGCAGCATCTCTGCAACGGTATCTTTTCCCAGTTTCTGAAGGACTTTCACAAAATCCCTGCCGCAGAATCCGTGGTTGTTCTCTGCAAAATCCAGAAGTTCTGCCGCATTTTCCTTGTATGGACAGTCTTCTTCATCCGGTGCTTTCACCATCACCAGACGGTTATAAGCACCCCCATTGTCACCATCTTTCAAAAGCCTGAACTCAGAAGTCGAGATTCCTACCAGATACCAGGTCTGTACCGGTTTCAGCTTTAAATCTCTTCCCATACGTGCTTTTCCAACCCCATTCGCGGTTTTCATAATGACTGATGACATGTCCACTTTTCTTTTTTTATCCATGTTATTGGCATCTTCCATGATGAACGGCAGGGTATTGTACGTTCCCAAAATCTCATCCAGGGAATTGAGGGTATTGTTTACACCGTAGACAAATCCATCCCTTGATTCATGTCCAGCCCAGACGCTTGCACAGAGTTTACTGGTAACACTCTTTCCACCGCGGGACTGTCCGTGGAGGTTTACAGTGAAGCCTTCCAGCCCAAGCAGCCCCACTACAGGAGCCGCCAGATTGGCTGCCAGTAGCAGCTGTACCATCTCGATATCACGTTCTTTTTTCATAACCTCATACCACAGCTTCGAGTCACCCTTCGGTTCCAGAGCTTTTGGCAGTTTGCTAAATTTCCCCTGGTCATTGAACATGATTTTCTCATCTGTATAAGGGATAAATGCTGATTTGTCTTCCGTCCATCCCATTTTAGATGTGACGAGTGAGACCGGGATAGTGCCGTTCTCTATGCCCCTGTCCAGCATATCCTGCAGGAATGCAACGATTGCTTTTGCGTTCTGGCTGGTAACACTGAATCCCTGTTTATACAGTTCGATTATCTTCTGGGGGGATGCCAGGATTCCTCTGTCCACCTCTATCCTCTTCCATTTCTTGTTCCTCCGAAATTCCAGTTTGACTATCTCCTCCCCGCTCTCTACTGAACGGAGGATTCCGGTAATCGATACCGACTGGCTGCAGACCTTGATATACTTCTCCTGCCCGTTGAAATATATGCCCTGGTCTGTTGCTTCCCAGCATTCCGCGCAGTCCAGGTTCTGCATCCCTTCCGGTAAATTTGTATAATTTGTCCTTCCCAGCACTGTTCCGGACGCCGGCATCGTTTTTTTCTTCATACCCATCTTTTCTCCCTCCATCCATTCTTTTTTTGCAGTTTTCAGCATTTCATCAAAGAATTTTGCCATCTGTGTTCCGCCAAGCTCCTTTGCCCTTTCCCGGTATGCCTTAATCAGCCTTATCCTGCGGAAATCATCCTCTACCTGTACAATCCCTTTATACAGGCCTTTCTTTTCAAAGCCGGTCTTGTCTATCTGTTTTGCATATTCCTCTGCAGACGGCTTCTTCTTTAAAGCTGGCGGGAATCCCACATCACAGCTTGTTTCGTAAGTGTTATAAGCATCGTAATCATCATATTCCGGCTCCTTCCAGTTCTTTGCTTCCTCCAGGAGCATCTCCGCTTCCTCTTTTGTTAATGGGCGAAATTCCGGTTCCACCTGCTGGGTATTGTTTGTTTTTAATGTATTATCTGTCATAGTTTTTTCTTCCTTTCGTATCAGTATTTTATATCAGGCTGCCTCAATGTCACCGTTCTGTCCATGGGCTTCCCTGTGTGCAGCATTCGCAATAAAGTCAGCTTCTTCAAATGGGAGCACCCCCGCCTCCATCAGTTCCCTGAGCACTTTCAGGAAATCACGCTCAGCAGCAATACAGGCTTTTATTTCTCCCTGAGTTGCTTCAAGTGAAGCTTTTGTCCTGACATCTTCCAGTTCCTTCGCTGATATATAGCGGAAAGGCCTGCCCTCTTGTTCTATTTCCCTGACAGTTTCCATCAGATACCGGGTTTCGGCCTCGTCAGCGGCCTGGTCTACTTTCTTAAATAATGTCCTGACAGTATCTCTGAACCTGTCGTAACTCTTCTCCAGTTCCTGAAGGTCTGCATGGTTTTTATTATCGTAAAGTTCTTTAAATGGTCTCATAAAAGTTTTCCCCTTTCGTAAAAAATATTGTTTAACAGATAACACCCCTCAAAAATCTAATCTCGCTTCATCCGCTGTTCATCATAGTTCCTCCTTTTTTCAATTTTTATCCTATACTTTGTTTATAATTCATTTTTGTTTTGTTATAAGTATGTTTATTTGTTTCATACTTTGTATATAGTTATATATCTTTTGTTTTTAGTTGTCAATATGTTTTTAATTGATTTTATTTTTTGTTTATAATCATATACATATGGTTTATTTTGTGTTATAATATCAAAAGCAAAATAATGTATATAGGAGCATAAGCTTATGACAGATGATACTAAAATTCTCTATAAAGACTACACTGAGGAAGAACCCTATGAAGGAGATTGCTGTCCTCCCAATTACTGGACTTGCGAAAAAGGAGTTGGAATAACTTTACCAGAATATGCCCTCAGCCGCAGTCTCACTTATGAGGGCGCACGGCGGAAAATATTAAAATATAGGGACGAACTTATCCCACACATCAGGATAAGAAGCGGCACACAGTATCTTGATGATGTTGCAGTGGATTTTTTAGACAGACACGGAAGAAAAAAAGCAGGCAATTCTGTAGCCGTGAAAACTGAAGAATTGGATGAACTACGGGAAAAGATTGATTCCCTGACGCAGGAAAACGACTCCCTGAAGGCTAAATGCCAAGACTTGACAGATAAATTAGAACAAAATGCAGTTGCCTATAAGGAACTATATGAAAAGTATGATTATCAATTAAGACGTAACGTGGAACTTTCTACTGAACTTATAATATCAGACAGACGCTCCCAGCACGTCATTGATACTCAGTTTGATATGTTGCGCAAGTCCGGTGTTATGACCGCTGAAAAACTTGATATAATACTTGATGCTATGAACTGGAATGGTCTGATACAGGAAAGTAAAAAGCCGCGTACACCACTTTCTCTTGCTGATAAGTATGATGATGTCGATGACAATAATGATACCGACCGTAATAAGTAGTGATAGCAGGTAATCTCCAACACCACAAGGGCGCAATTACTGACCACCTATAAGGTGTTCTCGGGGCATCCACCTTCCGGTGTCTCCTGCCCTCCTGCCGTCCTTCGTCCGTCACCCCAAAACCGTTCTCCCGATAACGAGAAGAGCAGCCAGACAATCCGGCTGCTCTTCTCCATTAAAAAAGTGTGTATTACTGCATGAGTGAAGTGTTCATGCACTTTCAGAGTACTACATTCTTCTCTAACAGACAAGTCTTTTCTACAGATTCCCCCGTAATCTTTCACAATCTGATATTTTATCACCTATTTAATTGACTCTTCCATCTTCCGGTACTATAATCAGACATATAAAGAAAAGGAGGTCTTCATCATGAAAACATGGAAGAACAAGTTTCAAAAAGTTCTGGCAATCCTGCTTGCTATCTGTCTCGTTACCGGATTCATGGAAGTCTCGCAGGTACAGGCAGCAACTAAGAAATCCGGCACGACATACTATTATACCCATTTAATACGTCAGAAAGGCGGCAGAAAACCGGGTGCGAACGGATATTATTACGATACCGGAACAATGAAAGTCATATGTAAAGGAAACACATTGACAATGTATTCCTCATTTAACAAATCCAAAAACAGAGTATTGAATACAAGCAAGAAAAATTTTGTAAAATACGGAAAACATACCTTTAAACTAACTTCCAAGACAAAATACTTCTCACTTGAATTTAACCCCGAAAATCCAGATAAGCCATATAGAAATAATTATTCCAAGTCAAACTTTATAAACATCATGAAACGCTTGAATGGTTTAGGCGCATGGATTACAGTAAAAAATGGTAAAGTCGTTAGTATGCAACTTTGTTCATAACAGGAAAAGCGTAGAACAGGTAATCATCCCTGCTCTACGCTTTTCTCATCTAACACATCCAATTTATTCAGAGGTATCTATCTTTCCATATATTTCCAACTATCCGGCAGAAACCTGAATCCGTATTCCTTCTTGTTTCCATGAAATCTTAGTAGTACAATATACAACATAAAGGAGGACTCTGTTTATGAAAAAAAGAAGATTTTTTCCCTGTCTGCTGTTTTTGCTGGCAGTCATACTGCTGATGCCAGCATCCATTCAGGCTGCATCTGCACCCGGAACGGTTAAGCTTAACAGTATTTCGGCTCCGGCTTACAACAAAATCAATGTCAAATGGAAAAAGACATCAGGAGCCACTCATTACATCGTTTACTATAAGAAAGAAGGAACGAAAAAGTGGACAAAAATCAAAACGCTTGACAATTCCAAGAGCAGCTACACTCACACTTCTTCCAAGAAGTATCCAATCGTTGTAGGCCAGAAATATACCTATACCGTAAAGGCTTATAACAAGAAGACCAAAAAATCAGGGTCTTACAATAAGAAAGGCCTTACGGCTTATACCAAGCCGGCAATGGTAAAAAACATTAAAGCTACATATAAAGACGGTATTGTAACACTGACATGGGATAAAGCAGCAGGCGCTGACAAATATCTTGTATACCGTAAAGATAACGGTAAGTGGAAAATGCTGGCACTGAAAAATTCATTATCATATGAAGATGCAGCTTACAAAAAAGGTGAAGTCAATACCTATATGGTACGCGGTTATTACAGTGGTAAGAAGACGAAAGGAAGCTACGACAAGGACGGAGTTTCCGTTAAGGTTCCGGCTGATGCAGCAAAACCTACTGAGAAACCAGAGCCAACAGAAAAACCGGTGATTCCAACTCCTACCGCAACACCGTCTCCGAAACCTACAAAGGTTCCAGACCCAACAGAGACTCCGAAGCCTACCGAAAAGCCAGCGACTCCTACACCGACAGCTACACCGAAGCCGGTTACTCCAAAACCTACAAAGGCACCGGAACCTACTGAGAAGCCGGTAACCCCGATTCCTACTGCTACACCGACAGAGAAACCGGCAACACCTACACCAACCGCAACGCCGATTCCTACCGCTACTCCTACACCGACTCCAGAACCGGAGATGAGTGTTGAGGAAATGGCCTCCGAGGTTATCAGGCTGACAAATATTGAGAGAGTTAAAGCAGGACGTTCACCGTTACAGTATCACGCAGGACTTCAGAGAGCCGCGATGGTCAGAGCTGAAGAGATTACAAGAAAATTCTCTCATATAAGACCAGACGGAACAGACAGTAGTACAGCATTATATGAAAACGGAGTAGCTTGTGACGGAGGAGAGAATATCGCCGCAGGCCAGAAAACCCCAGAAGCAGTTGTCAGAGCGTGGATGAACAGCTCTGGACATAAAGCAACAATGATGCAGCAGAGCATTACACATATCGGGGTTGGTGTATGTAAAAGTCCAATCACCGGGCAGTGGTTATGGGTTCAGGATTTTTCATCAAATCCGGATTTAAAGGGAACTGTAATCTTTGATGCAGACGGAGGAGTATTCAATAGTAACGGAAGTAATACATTAGCAATTACTGGACCAGTTGATAAAATTATCCGTATGTCTGAAATTGAAGTGCCAAGCAGAGAAGGATATACCTTTGCTGGATGGGAAGATGGAATTTCCGGAGTAAGAATTCGCAAAAATATAATTAAAATTCTCGCAACTTGGACGCCAATTTCCGAATCTTAAACACAAAAAACAACGCATCTTGCGATGCGTTGTTTTTTATGTTTTTTGTTCTGTTGTTACCTTTATCTTTCAGCTTTTTCAGATTTATCTTCTTTTCCGTCTATGTTTCCTCTTATTTTTCTTCTTTTCGTCAAGAAGTAAATATAAACATCCGGTAAACGCAATTGCGGCAAATCCTACAAAGCCATACATCCAGGTTCCATCAGAACCGGTCATCGGCATTAAGAATACCTGATTGTTTTTGATTTCATACTTGCAATCAAAGAAATACCATTTTTTCGTATAGTTTGTATCTTCTTTTGCAAGGTCTTTGTTTCCCTATTGTCTCAGAGAAATCCCCGTAGTACAATAGATACATAAACACTCAGAAGGAGGATGTGTGAATGGATACAGTAAATATCAAGAAATATTTTTACCAGATACTTTCAATCTTCGCAGCGCTCCTGCTCGCTTTCAGCATCGCGCAGATTCCAGTACAGGCGGCAGCCAAGCCAGGCACAGTTAAGCTGTCAAGTATAAAGGCTGTTGATTACAATAAAATCAACATTAAATGGAAGAAGACTTCCGGGACTACGAACTACATCATATACTACAAAGAGGCTGGTAGTAAGAAGTGGATTAAAATAAAGACGCTGGATAGTGCAAAATCCAGTTATACGCATACTTCTTCCAAAAAATATCCAATAGACACAGGATATAAATACACATATACAGTTAAAGCCTATAATAAGAAAACAAAGAAGTCTGGAGCGTACAACAAAAAGGGATTGACAACCAATACAGTTCCTCAAACTGTAAAGCTAAATGAAGCTAAATTAAATTCTAATGGTTCTGTTACAATTTCATGGTTTAAGGCTGGCGGTGCTGACCAATATGAAGTATATGTAAGAAATAAGGATAACACAAAATGGTTATCTCTTGACACCGTTTCAGGATTAAACTGTACAGACAAATATCCTTTTGAAGGACAGGATAACACCTATACCGTAAAGGCATATGCCAAATCAGGAAAAGCCGGTAAATACGACACAAATGGTGTTAAAGTTTACGTACCATCAGGCGATGATGATGATAAACCTGATATCACACCTGCTCCAACATTCACGGAAGAACAGTTCGCAGCTGAGATTTTTAGATTGACAAATGTTGAAAGAACAAAGTACGGAAAGCCGTTAGTACAGACAAATGATGATTTAAATAGAGCTGCTATGCAGAGGGCAAAAGAAATTTCTGTCAAATTTTCACATACGAGACCGGACGGAACAGACAGCACTTCTATTTTAAGTGAATATGGTATCCCTGATGATAATGGAGGAGAAAATATAGCTGCAGGTTTTACATCTCCACAAAGTACAATTGATGGATGGATGAACAGCCCAGGTCATCGTGTTGCACTGTTAAATACATACTCAACTCATCTTGGAGTAGGAGTATATAAATCAGGTTCTACATATTATTGTGTACAAGTTTTTACTGCTTATGGTGAAAAGGAAAAGTTGACAATTGATGCAAATGGTGGATATTTTCCTACGTTGAATAATGTTAGTGTATATGATATGTATTTTTATCATGGGACGAAAATTAAATTTAGCAGGGATATTCCTACACCTGTAAGAGAAGGGTATACATTTGTTGGATGGTCTCGTTATGGAAGGACAATGACAAATTTACGGCTTACTTGCGATGAAGAAATTTCAGCGATATGGTCTAAAAATTAGCATCCATTGCAAAAAATTATATCATTAATTAACATGTATTTTATAAAATTCATGTTATAGTAAAAGAGGCTTTGAGATTTTACAATCTTCAAGCCTCTTTTTTTAGTTAAAACAAAAAATTTAATTATTATTTATTGCAAGTAATTTACTTTCTATGTTTTCGCTTCTTTGCTTTTTTGTTTTTTGTATTACAAATTACAAATCCAGCACTTACGGCCATAACAATTCCAAATCCGATGAATCCATATTTCCATTTGCCGTCATCACCAGTCATCGGCATCTTAAATGTAGCGTTATTGGTAATTTCATACAAACACTCATAGAAATACCATTTACCAGAATAATTCTTATCTTCTTTTGCAGTTTCGTAGTTGACATTGCCGTATTCGTTAGCTTCAGCTTCCGTCATTGTCATAGGCACCGTTACGATGATAGGCTCCTTCAATAATGAATTTCCGTCAAGTGTTTTTATCTCTGTAATCTGATAAGTACCCTGGTCAAGGTTATCAAAGAAAATTTCTCCGTTTTCAAAATCAGCATATTTTTCCGCAAAAAAATTTCATTCCTCCAAAAATACAGCATATTAAAAGAAAACATCCAAGGAGGAATCAATTTTATGAAGAACAATACAACTGATACAAAGAAACCCAGCAGACAGGAAAAGGTGCAGGCATTGTCGGAAGACCTTGAAAAATCCATCCACGAATTTATGAACGGGGAAAAATATATGACATTCCTTTCCAGCATGTCAAAATTCCATACATACTCCCTCAATAATCAGCTCCTCATCGCGCGCCAGAGACCCGGGGCAACCTGCTGTGCCTCTTACACTACATGGAACCGGCTTAACAGGCAGGTAAGGAAGGGCGAATCCGGCATTAAGATTTTCTGCCCCGCACCGTATAAATCCACCGTTCTCAGGGATGCCAAAGACCCTGCGACCGGAAAGCCCTGTCTCTTACCGGACGGCAGCCACAAGAAAGAAGCTGTAGAGAGGATAATCCCTTACTTCAAGGTGGGATATGTTTTCGATATCTCCCAGACAGACGGGGAAGCCCTGCCGGAGATAGCCAATGAACTGACCGGGGATTTGGACAGCAGCCAGAAAGAGCTGAAGGATGCACTCCTGAAAATCTGTCCTGTCCCCGTCACATTCCAGCCGATAGAGGGAGAAGCCCACGGATTTTACCGGAGGGACACAAAGGAAATCGTTGTAGACAGTACCCTCTCTGAGAAACAGTCCCTGAAGACCCTCATCCATGAGATGGGGCATGCCATGCTCCACAGCACGGATATCCCGGATGCACCCGGGGATGTTTCCACCCGTGAGGTGCAGGCCGAATCTGTTGCATATGTGGTGTGCAAGTACTTCGGGCTGGACACCTCGGACTACTCGTTTGGCTATATCGCAGGCTGGAGTTCCGGCAGGGAAACAAAAGAATTGAAAGCCAGCCTTGAGACTATCCGGGAGGCCTCAAACAGCATGATTGACCAGGCATCTGCTGTCCTGGAAAAGGCCAGGGCAGCAAAGCAGCCCCTTGAACAGACCGTGAAGGCCGTACAGGGGAGGTGCATGTAGATGACAGAGATAGAACAGACTGCCGAGGAATTAAGGCAGTTAAGGGAAAAACAAGCCCTGCACCGCCGGCAGTTAGAGGAGAACCGTCAGAAAGCCTTGGACAAAAAGAAACAGACCCGGCGGTATGTGAACCTGGGAAAGATGGTAGAGGGGATGATACCGGGTGCAGACAGGCAGAGTGAGGATGAGATACTGGGTTATCTGGAAAAACATCTGCCGTTTTCCGGGAAACCGATACCGTAAGCCTGCATCTTTGCAGAAAAAAAAGGAGAGCGCTGACTCTCCTTTTTTAACTCTCAGATTCTTCTGATTCCCTCTATCCTCTTTCCATCTGCCAGGATGATATCCACTGCAATCTTTCCCGGCTTCACACGCAGATAGTTCTCAAAACTCCTCTGCAACATCTCCACATTCTCCATCTCTGTCCCTCCTATATCAGCTTAAAACTATGTTCTTTCGCTTTCCTTGCAGCCTCTGTCATGGTCTGGGTCTCTTCCTTTACTGCGGAGAGCGTCCTGCCGTCATACCGGAATATTTTAAAGGACAGCAAATCCTCCGGGCTTACCGTTGAGATATTGACCTCTGACACCATGTTCCGCAGTTCCTCCGGGCTGAACCCTTCGCTCTCCTTCACCAGCAGCACCTCATGGGTAGAACTGGGGAGCACATAATACGGCTCTCCCAGTGTCTCATAAGCATCCTGCAGCACCTGCGGGCAGACCAGGGCATTGGCTCCGTTTAACCGTTCCTCGTTCGTAAGGATATACAGCGGGGAAGGATTTTCTTTTATCATCCTCTCCAATGCTTCCACATCTTCCGGTGCAGACGCCATCGCAGAAAACATCTCCCTCATGATATCCTCCATGCTCATCAGGGAAAATTCCTGCCGGGCGGTATTTCTATATGCCCGCTCCAGTACCTCCCCCTCTGTCATCTGAAACGCCGACAGGTTCTCTTTTGTCACAAGGAAGGAATAGACATCCCCTCCCTCCTGTCCTACCCGGCATCTGGCAATGGCCGCCATATCCTCCTTCTGATAATACACGGCATCCTTTAACAGTTCCCTGTTCACATCCGCATTTACCATCTGGATATAGAGCCTGTTCCGGAAATCCTCTGCCGTCCTGCTGACCTCTATGGGAGGCCTGCGGTTCTCCTCCACGATGCCTGCCAGGTATTCCCCAATCTCCTCTGCACCGGCCTTTTCCCCCAGTGTCACCTTACAGCTCTCCGGGTATACCGTCACAGCCATGTTCTCCTCCTTATACCGGCAGGACAGGCCTTCCCGTTGCCCGCCCACTTTATTGACTGTGACCGGCTGGATATCCCAGTCATCCCCCAGCCGTTTTTCCATCTCTTTCTGTATCCTTTTCATCTCTTCTCTTTCCATCTCTATCTACCTCTCAGCCTCCTGGCCACCTCTTCCAGGCTCTCTGCCAGCCTGCGGGTGCACCAGGTATAATATTCTTTTATCTTGTTTTTTATATATCTCTCAGTTCTTTCCGGGAAGTCTTCCTCCTCCGGCAGTGTTACTTTCACCTCCGGCAGCGCTTTCCCTTCCAGCCCGGCAGCTTCCCGGTTATATCTCTGTGCCTGCATGGATTTGGCATTCAGCACCGGCTCCTTGAAATACGAGCATTTCTTTACCCGGCAATAGGAATATTCTGCCGTTATCAGGATGACCTCATCCATCTGTACCAGCCTGGACAAATCTGAAGGTTCCAGGATGGGATGGTCACGGTAACAGGTGCTCCTGTTCCGGTGTTTCCCGCTCCCTGACCAGGTGGTCTCACGCTCCTTATACTTCCCTGCCATGCTGCAGATGGTCTTTGCCGTCTCCTGGCTCCTGACATCCAGGACAGCCAGATAAGAGCAGTTGGATATCATGCTCTGTACGTCTTCTTTCGTATAGCTGTTTTGCAACGCCTCAAATGACTGTGTGATGAGGATTAAGGTGATATTCCTGCTCCTGCCGGTCAGGAGGATTTCATTATGCAGGTGGGGGATTTTTCCCCGGCTGCAGAGCCTCCCTAACTCGTCAATAGCCACTATCACCCCCGGACTCCCCTCCGGACGCTTAATCAGGCATCCGAAAACTTGGCTGATGATTAAGTTCACCACCCCGTAATACGCCTCCAGTTTCTCTTCCCGGACGGATAAAAAGACTTCCTTCCCCTCCTCTATCATCTCCGGGCATGCCCTGCGGGGATTGGCTGCAAATGCATACTGCACATCATCGTCAATAAAACATTTCAGCGCCTCCTCTTGCTGCTGGCAGACCCCCGAGAAAGTCTCATCTGCCAGTTTTTCAAAGGAGGAAAGGTATTTCACCTCCACAGCCCCCGGTGCCGCACCTCCCATCAGTTCCTGCACCAGTTCCCGGCTGTCCATGGACAGTATCCCGTTGACCAGTGCCGCCAGGTCATGGATATGTTTCTGTTTATACAGTCCAACCAGTTCTCCAATCAGCAAAGACCTGGCCGATTGTTTCCAGAACTCCTGGCCGTCTTTTGCAGAAATGGGTATCAGGCTGTCTGCTATCTCCTCCATCTGCTCCCGGATGTCCTGGTCAGAGGGGGAAGCCTTCCTGTTCAGGGCTGCCAGTGCATCCCAGCCGAAAAGGTTCCTGTCCTGGAAATCCACAATCACCACACGGTCATCATCAAGGCGCCTGGTCTTGCTCCATAATTCTCCCTTTATATCAATACAGAACAGCCCTATATGTGACACGGATAACAGAGTCGGGATAAGGATGGCCGAGCTCTTTCCTGACCCGCTCCCCCCTATCACGAGAGCGTGTCCGTCAGTATATCTTACTCCTTCCATCGGCTTGCACAGATATTTTGTCTGCCTGGAGATAGTTCCAATCTCTGTTTTTCCAAGCACCACTCCCTCCGGTGCATCAAACAGGAATCTCTCGTCAATTTTCGGATACATAGCCTGCATTTTCAAAGGGCTTTCATACTGGGTCGGCCTGTCGTGGAAGGTATCCTCTATGCCAAACTCCGTCTTGCCCGCTGCTCTCTGTCTCTGGTTCTCTGACCACACATAGACAGACGGCAGCCAGGACAGAAAGAACAGGGACAGGATGGACGGCCTCTGTCCAAAGACCGCCCGGAAGAACAAGATGAGCCCCGCCATCACAAAGGGCTGCAGCCAGATACCCGTTGCGAAGATGCGGTTCAGCCATTTCCAAAACTTTCCGTTCATGTCCTCACTTCCCTTGCCGCAATCGGGCAGTCCGGGGATACCGTAAACCCGCGGCTGTACAGATAGGCCATCTCCTGCTCCATCACATTGAGATACAGAACCGGATATCTTTGCCTGCGGGCAAATGCCTCTATGGCATCCAGCAGGACGTCCCTGTCCTCCGGTGCCTCTCCTGACAGTCTGTGGATATACAGGCTTCTCTTCCCCCTGATGGGAGGGAAATTCACTATCGCCAGAGCCAGCGGGTTCGGGCTTGCATCCGGTCTCAGGGAGAACAGAAGCAAATCATCCTGCATCTGCCCTCCCGGAAATCCGGAGCCCTTATAATCAATCAGGACGCGCAGGTTCTCCCTGCCTCCTGAAACTAATTCTCCATTCATGTTCTTCAACTCCTTGTAGTAGGTTATTTGACAGGACTTTTCCTGTCACAATTAATATGCAGAATCTTCCACGCCATAAAAAAACGGTTTTCACGGATGCCGGGGATTGGCATATTAAAAGAAAAAGTATTTAGAGGTGAAATAAAATGGCAATATTTCAATGTCATATCCAGGTCATCAGCAGAGGGGAAGGCCGCAGCGTTGTCTCTGCAGCCGCTTACCGTTCTGCTTCCCGGATAGAGAACAATTACACCGGCCTGACCGATGACTACACCCAGAAGGGCTGGGTGGAATACAGCGAAATCATACTCCCGGCAAATGCACCCGGGGAATGGAACGACCGGGCTGTCCTGTGGAATGCGGTGGAGGAAGCCGAAAAGAGCCGGGACTGCAGGCTGGCACGGGAGATTGAGGTGGCACTGCCCCAGGAATTATCCCTGCAGGAGAACATCCGCCTGGTACAGGAATTTGTCCAGGATTCCTTTGTCTCAAACGGCATGATTGCTGATATCAATATCCACAACCCGCCGGTCAGGGATTCCTCCGGCATCCCCGTAGATGCAGACGGGAACCGGGTCACTGACCGGAAAGATATGGTTTTCCGCAATCCCCATGCACACATCCTCCTGACCCTCCGGCCTCTGGATGAAAACGGCCGGTGGATGCCGAAAACGGAGAAGGAATATCTCTGTAAGAAAGGAAACCAAACAAAGGCTTTCACAGCTGAAGAATTTAAGGCCGCCAAGGAAGAGGGCTGGCAGAAACAGTACCAGTATTACAAAGGCAAAAAGAAAGTCTGGCTAACCCCTTCTGAAGCCTTTGAGGGAAACCTTATCCGGGCATCCAAATATCCACGCTGCACTCCCGGCAGGCAGAATGAGAAAGCCCGATACTGGAACTCCCGGGAGGCCATCCTGGCATACCGCAAATCCTGGGAGGAACATGTAAACCTGGCCCTGGAACGGGCAGGCAGACCCGAAAGGGTGGACTGCCGCTCCTATAAAGACCAGGGGCTGGATACCATCCCCGGCATCCACTTAGGCTCCTATGCATCCAGACAGACGGATTCTGACCGGTACAAGGCAAATGAGGAGATTCAGGAACTGAACAGAAAGAATGAAGACATCCAAAAATCCCTGGACGAGGTGGAAAAAGAGATTGAAAAGAAAAAGGAACGGCTCTTTGACAGGCTGGCAGAGCAGCTTGGAAAAATCCGGGGCGATATCCTCTCTGTCCGGTATGACCTGGAAAGCCTGCTGGAACGGCAGGCCGCCGTGGAGACCGAAAGAAAGCGGCTGGATGAGAGAATCAGCCGGGTAAGGACAATCAGGGAAAATGCCCTGGAGCGTGACAGGGCATCCAAAGAAAAGATTGCACGGTTAAAGAAAGAGGCTGCTGATTTCCCGGCACGAAAAGACAGCCTGGCCGGAGAGATACAGACAGAGCAGGAGGCCGTCCGGTTTCGGAGGGAAAGACTTGACAAGGTGCTGGCAGAGGAAGGGTTTGATTCTCTCTCTGACTACCTCCAGGAGGCTCAGATACTCTCTCAGATGGAACTGGAGGCGGAGACCCTGGAACAGGAGATAACCAGCTGCAGGGAACAGACCGAAGAACTGGAACGGCGGTACGGGGAACTGGAAGAAAAGTTGGATGCCGAGGATTTGAAGGGATTTGAACCCTGGCGTGAAAAATGGTCAGGGCATTATGAGAAGAAGGCTGCGGAGCACATCCGGAAACGGAAGGGAGGCTTCCGGATGTATCTCTTTGAACGTGCAGTGCAAAATACCGGTTACAGCCTGCGGCACGGTGCATATCTGGCCGGCAGGGCTGCATATGTGGTGAAAGAAATGGTGCAGGCCGCAGAAGAGACGGACGGGCAGGGGCGGAAGCGATGAATAGAAACCAGTGGATGATGTTCTATCAGAAGGATACTGGCGGGACAGTCCTTGGGACTGCCCGTTTTGGGTTAATCCCTGCCGGCAGGTGGTCAGGCTCTGTATAAAAAGATTAGCTGCCGGCCGGGGATATCGGCAGAGCCGGCAGGTGGTTCTCTGCCAGCACATCCAGACTGATTCTTATACGGGCACTCTATACCTGACGGCCGCAATAACCATCTCCTCCATCAATACCTCCCGCCTGCCAGTACTCAGATATCGCACGGCTTACACAAAACTTACATTTCCACTATAATCCCCACGGCATCCAAACCCCTCTTTTTATTATGCAATATATCTAATTTATAATCCTTTTATTCAAATATAATTATATATTATATATAATAAATATCTATATCTTACTATCTCTTACAAACTTACAGGATTTTCCAACATACACTGACTTATAGAAAAAGTTTTTAATAAAAAAATATCCTATCTCCTTTCATAACTGCGGTCACTGTTGCAAAAGTTTGTAAGAATCCCATCCGGAGCCCGCAAACGCCCTGTTTATGCGGCTTCGCGGGCTTCCGGGTTCTTACATCAGCCTGTAAATTTCCTGTAATCTGCCCGCAAATCCACCTGGCAGCCATATCCTTTCCTGCAGTCCCGCGTTTTCATCACAGCAGGCTCTCCAGCCGGTCTGCATCCTCCCCTGCATGTTTTCTCAGATACGGCTTGCATCCCTGAAAATCCACGTTTTTCATATTGGTCAGCCTCCGTATCTGCGTCCAGTTCACAGGCCGCCCTTCTCTCACAAGTTTCCGATACGCCCATACTGCCTCCCTCGCCCAGTATTCCTTCTGCGGTTCTGTATGCTCCTTAATCTCCTCCCTGCACCGCGGCAGTTTCTCAAATCTCTTATCCGGCAGGTGCATCTTCTTCGTGACTGCAGATACCGTGACCCTCTGCGGGCGTGTCATCCCATCCCCCTGTAACAAGGCTATGGTCTCCCTGACCTTTGGAAGCAGTTCCTCATCCATCTTCTCCCATGCAAACGTCCTTTTCCTACGCTGCACCCGTTCCCTGGCCTCATACCGCCTCAATACAGCTTCCCCCACACTGCGTACCAGTTCATAATCAAGCCCTAATTCCTCTGACACCTGCATAAATACAGGCTCTTTTATCGCATCTGCGATACTATCCGGGATTGCCGCCAGTTCTTCCACCGGGATGCCTGCAAACATGGACAGCTGGCAGATATCGTAAAAGTTCCATCTTTTCCCCAGCAGAACCTTCTGCATCTTCGTCTCAGTCATCACGTTTTTATTTCCATAAAACTCCCTGTAATCCTGATAAAGCCTTTCCAGACAGAGACTGACTCCTGATGCCGAACCGTAAGGACGTTTCAGACGGTATTTCAAAAACTCTGCCACGGATACCCGGCTCTTAAACGGCATCCTCCCCTCAAAAATCCGGCATACATACCCTGCAAGGGCGGCTTCCTTCTCCTCTTCACACATCCGCACTTCCAGTTCCTCCGGTATGACAGATTCTGCATTCCATAATCCCGGCGCCGCTTTTCTCTCCATAGAAACATCACTCTCTGCAAGATAACAGCCATGCCGCCCGCATATCTGCATCCCCTGAATCTGATGGATTCTGTGCCAGTATGTTTCCCCATATGCTTTCCTGTCTTCTTTTACGCATAACGGACAGTACCTCAATGTCCTGCCTGTCCCTCTCCGGTTCTTTGGAATGGCGAGCAGGTTATTGAAGTTCCCGTTCATGTCCAGCAGTGCCCGGTAAGCCTCCTGCTTCTTCGCATCCGGCAGAAATCTCCCATAAGAGGAAAACATGGTATGCCCCAGGATGAGTTTTTCCATACCGCAGTGTTTTATCACAAGTTCCTTCACCTCCGGTCTCAGTTCATTCACAAACTCTGTGTCAGGGTTTACATATCTTTTAACATACAAATCATCCAGTGCATATCTCAGTGACAGATACCCTGATTTTGTGTAATAACGGGAGAACCAGCTGTATGCCAGTTCATCCTCATACAGTTCCGGAAAAAAAGCAATCATACCGCTACCTCCTCTACCTTAAAGTGCTGTTTAAATACCTCTACGACATCCAGGTTTTCCTTTTTCGCCCTGCTGACCATCCCGGCAAGGGTTTCCTGTATGTTCGTCCCTGTCCCTTCCGGCTCCTCCACAGATACGGACGCCCTCTTCCTACTGTCAGAACTCTGCTTTTTCCGCTTTATGGAGGGTTCCAGGTAATCATGCAGCATACTCATACGTTTCTGATACGCCGCTTCCAGCATGGCCATATCCAGTACATCCTCCCCTTCCAGAATCGCGATTTCCTGCGCGTCATGAATCAGGGATACAAGGACTGAGATATTTCCGCCACAATGTTCAAAGAGCCATTCTGTCACCCCGGCCGATAACTCCATCCTGGTCTTCGTATACTGATAGAGGAACAGTTCCCTGCATACCTCACAGAACTCATCCCCAAACTGCATGGCTTCATACTGCAATCCCAGAGACCGTCTTGCCAGCTGCATTGCCTGTTCAAAAAAAGGGATGCTCTCCGGTGTCCCTACCATACAGATAGCGATACCGGAATTGTTTATCAGCTGCGTCAGCATCCCTACCAGGGATTTCCCGTTCCTGCTGTTCACCACGTTCTGTATCTCATCCACCACAAGCAGCCCGATATGGTTAAGGGAAACCTGGCTCACGCTTCCAATCAGCATATCCACAGAAGCCCTCGCTTTCAGTGCATTCACATAGTACTTGCTGCCAAGCACCTCATCCACCTTACGCAGGATTTCCAGCAGAAGCCCTTTTACAGAGGAATCAAACGGACACTGGACAATGATGCAGGGGGCAATCCGGCAGTATGGCTCTTCTGTCTCTATCACTTTCTTTGTCATTATCAGGTCAATCGCCCGGAATACGGCAGAACTCTTTCCGATACCGGAGGCTCCGAGGATGGTGAAGGAGTCCGAGCCGCCTAAAATCCCCCTGCACCGGCCGCCCCGTATCCCCCGCTGGTTCTCATACTTCTGGTATACTGCCTGCATGGATTCTTTCTTCTGCATAGACCGTAAAAGCCCCATATACAGTTTATGGTATATCTCTACAGACATCCGGGAGGGGATATAAATGTTATAGATGTCTGACAATGCCACCAGCCGCTCCATGCTGCTTTTTTCCCATATGCAGGCAGGATATTCCGGTGTTTCCCTCAAACAGTCCAGCAGTTCTTTCCCCGTCTTCATCTCCGGCATGATATCCACAATCTTATCTCTCATTTCCTGCACCTTCTTTCATAAAGTCCACGTGTCTCTTCCTCTGTTCCCTCTGCCTGGTCTTCCGTATGTTCTTTATCTTTGTGTCTCCGGTATGTACCGCATTCCCGGCAATGTTCTGTATATGCATTGCCAAATCAATCTTTGCCTGCAGGTTCCCGGCAGAGGCATCCTTTATCATTTCATTACAGTCTGCCTTTAACTTCTCCACTTCTGCGATGTTCTTCCCACAAAACCGGCTCTCTATCAGGTCAAACCTCTGATAAGCCCCATCTTCAAGCAGCCATACATGGCTCACATCCTCCGGATTGTATGCGACCACAGCCTCGCCGCCCTTTAAGTATCTCTCTGTATATCCGCCTGCATGGTAACGCATTCCTTTTACCTTTAACCCTGACCGCATAAATCTTCCCGTTGTCCTCGGCAAAAGGGTCTGTATCAGTTCTTCCCTGGAAACAGGAATCAGGTTGGCCCCTTCTTTGTGCTTTCCCCATCCAAAGACAGAAGACGCAAACGGCTTGACTCCCTCCTGCAGCATTTCTTCCGTATAAGGGAAATTTTCCAGAATCCTCTGGGAATTATAATACAGGATACATCTGAGGATGACAGTTTCAAAATCACGCATAGTCAGGCAGGCATCTTTTCTGTAATCATGTGCTCCTCTTTCCCTGTAATCCGGTTCTATCACACCTTTCCCCTTCAAGTGTTTCTTGTATTCTGACTGTATCAAATCAAAGAATTTCTCTACCTGTCCTTTCAGTTCCGGTCTGTATGCCGGAAGATTTTGTATCGTTACACCTAACTCTGTAATCTGTCCAAAATTTTCAGAGGTATATTCCGTTCCCATATCCGTCAGCATCAGTCCCGGCAGACAGTCACAGTCCCACTGCTCCCTTTCTATCAGGATGCCGAATCTCCTGCACCACTCCTTTTTATCCGCAGCCACATTTAACATCAGGTTCCTCAGGGAATACACGCCGCCCTCCCACAGCAGGCTGTATCCATAACAGAAGGAGGTATATGCATCCACACATGCCAGGAGAATCGGCCTCCCCACCAGATGTCCGGCATCATCTACCAGGTAGATATCGCAGACGGTTCCATCCAGCATCCCTGCACCTACCGAACAGAACTCCTGCACTCCGTCCCCCAGCAGGGGGCGGTGGTTCCTCTGGTAATCCTTTAACCCGTTTCTGGAGATATAGTATGTCTGCAGTTTCTTTGTCTTTTTATAAAAATACCGTAACTGGTGGATGGACGGGTAACGGTCTTTCAGTTTTCCGTTCCGGTCACAGTACCTCTCTTTCAGCATCAGGGTATAGACCGTGGAAAGGCTCTGCTTTTCCCTGGTATAGTAGAACTTGTTCAACGCCCAGCGCATGTTCTTTTCATCCTGCGTCAGTTCCCTCTGTTCCTGCTTCTCCCTTGGTGCCAGCACCGAGATATCCTGATATGCCAGATACAGCCCCAGGTAATTCTTCACCGTGTTCTGGCTGACCTTATACTTTTCTGCGGCATCTGCAATCCGTAAACTCCTCTGCTTTTTATCTCCCACACAGGGCAGGATGCCTGAAATGACAGTGAATCTCTCATGCATGGTCTGTCTGGCAGATGCAGACATCCCTTCCGGGATATCCCGCTCCATCTCCCCCATGAACTCTTCCCCCGGGATTTCCACACCGTCCTTTATCTCTGACAGACTTATCCACTTTGGCATCCCCATCTTTACACAGTCTATGACCAGCGCCTTCTCCCCTTCTGCATCCAGTATCCTTAAAATCCTGTCCCCAAGTCTGATTATCCTGCAATCCCTATTTTTCTTCATCTGTCACAATCCCCCAGTCTGTGATACCCCTTCTTGTCCAGTACTCCCTTGATGCATCCAGTAACTTCACAGTCATTGGCTTCTTTAAGAATCTCCGTTCCACACACTCCCTGACCATCAAATCACCATTCTGTTTCTCACAGACAAAATCCGAACTGTATTCCCCGGCTTCCAGACCGGACAGCATCACATTGCATTGAAATTCAATTATGCTGTCTTCCTGTTCCAGTCTTTCTGCATATGCCAGCTGGATTGCCCCATACGTCCTCACCACCTCCTTACACTTTTTCATCTGCCTCTTCTGGCATCGTCCCTTGAAACCTTTTTTAATCATCCTAACTTTCTTCCTTTCCCAGAATTGTTCCCAAATCTGACATTATCCTCCCAAAAACAGGATTATCTCATCGTTTCTTTTCCCAAAACCGCATTCCGGAATCCCCCAAAACCTGAAAAACGTTGATTTTACGCCAATCTTTTCCCAGAACCAGAATCCCAAAAACGGCTTTTTCCTTTTTCTCCATGTCCCTTCGCACACCCACTTTGCATTTTTTTAGCAAACTCACTTGTAAAAACTTCCCTTTCCGGCCCTTCCGGGATACTGCACTATTTTTACTTTTTTCTTTCTGCCTTTTTCTCCCGGCGATGCATACAACACCAGGTTCTTTTCAGGCATACTTTTGATAAGATTCTTTTGTAACTTTTCTCTCAGAGCGGCTGGAACAGCTTATTTACTGCATTTTCTCCGGGTGTGGATTTCTTTAAGGTTTCTTTTTTTCTCTTCTTTCAGGACTGAAAAAGCCCTGCATCAGGATGGTCTCTGATGCAAGGCTTCTAATTTTTTTCTCTATGTTTTTATGTCTTTTTTTGATGTTTTCTCGGGTGCTCCGTATGGCTCGGATTTTCTGATTCTTACAAAGGGGATTATCAAAAAAGTGCCAAAGAGGAGTACTAAAAAATACTTCAACTATTCAAACTCGCAAATAAAATCTTATCACTATACACTTTTGTATAGTGATTATGGTTCTATCTGGTTTTATATGTGTTCCACTGTCCAAAGTCCACAGGCTGTACTGAACGGTGTTATCAATTTGTTATCATGATTATGTTATCAATCAAAAACTCTCGTAATATCCTGATACCGGTTAATCACACGATAAATCTCTACATACTCGTTTCCCACCTTGTAAATAATCACATAATCTTCCCATATTGCATATTTATAGTCTGTCCGAAAACTGACTCGTTTTGAAAGATCTGAACCCATTCCTGGAAACATCTGAAGATTTTCAAATTTACCATAAATTTCCTTTACGGTCTTTGCAGCATATTCTTCGTTATCTTCAGCAATATAATCCCGAATATTCTTCAAATCCTTTGCAACAATCGGATTGATCCGCAGTTTTAACATCTTATTCCCCCACAAGTGCTTTTAATTCGTCCAGATTTAACCAACCTTCACCGTCTTTCACTGCTTCTTCAGCTTCTTGCAGCTTCATCAGAAGCTTTTTCTCTGCACGGTCACGCTCATAATCTTCAAAATCCATAACTACAAAACGTCCTCTGCCATTCTTGGTCAAATATACCGGTTCTCCTTTATGACAGTTTTTCAAAACTTCATTATAATTTCTCAAATCAGACACTGGTAAAATATTTGCCATATTCTTTCAGCTCCTTTCTTTGACTTCATGTTGTTTCTACTACTTTTATTATACACAAAAAAGCTGTAAAATTCAACGTAAATTTTTACAGCTTAAAAGTGTTCTCATTCCGAATATTTTTATTATGGTAACATATCGCAGATTAACCAATTCACTTAAAATGTATCTACTTGCATTACTTAAACCGTTTTCCAATTAATCTATTATCGATATTTTCTATCTGAATCCATTGAGAAAAATAATCCTCAACACCTGTTGAATGATCGATCACAATAAGCGTCTTGCCTTTTTCTCTTATTCTATTTAAATAGTTTGCGACTGCATCAATTTCTATATTGCTTAAGCCTTTGAAGGGCTCGTCAACACCAATAACTTTTGCGGTTGATTTTGATGCTTTCATAATTTTTATTCGAATATTTTCTCCACCAGACAATGTAGCAGTTGCTTGTCCAATCTGTAAATGACCTAACATAATTTCAGACGCAGTTATACACACTTTTGTAATCGACTTGTCGATATCCTCAAAAAAATCTATTGCCTCATCTAATGTCATCTTCCAAACATCAAAAATTGATTTGCCCTTAATTTTATATTTTTTAAGATTTTTGTTAAAGCCTGTACCTTCACACTCTCTACATTCAACTCGCATACTCTGATGATAATCACCACCATATTCAATATATCCCGCGCCTAAACACACAGGACACATACCATCATTTCCAGTCAAGTTTGAAAAGAACTTCTTGTCCTTTTTGTGCTTCTTTGCGTACAATCCTGAGATTTTATTTGATAAATCTAACACAGTAGCCACACAAGAATTCTTATTTCCGAGAAGTGGTTTCTGATTTATATATAAATAACTATTGAAATACTGCGGGAAATATTCCCTTAACAAAGTAGATTTACCAACACCTGAATATCCAGTAATCAAATTCATACAATTTTCTGCTACTGCCAAATCAACCCCTTTATATTTATATATAGAACTATTTAACAATATTCTAATTTGTTTTTTTACAACAACTGGAATATATTTTTTTATATCTCGTTGTTTTTTTAAAAATGCATTGACGTCAACTAAATATCCACCTGCGTTACCGCCCTTTTCACCCAAAGCAATTATTTTATCGGCTACTTTATAAAAGGTCTCACCATGATCTACCAACACTACTGTATGTTTATCCGCCAGAGATACAACATTATCATAAATTGATTTCTTTTCCTCACCAGATAAGCCAGCTAATGGTTCATCAAGAACAATGATCAAATCTGAGAGCTGAGTTGTAAATACTTGAACCATTCGTAATCGTTGTAACTCTCCCCCAGACAATGTAGGTATCGCCCTGTGAAAACATAAATGTCCTAAATTCAGTTCAATAGCTTTATCTATAAATGCTTTCAAATTTTTAATCGTAAAAACAAGCCTATCATCCTGTATTTCTCTAAATAATTGGTCTACAACACCTTTTAAAGATACAAAATCAGTAGTCATAAATTCGCCTATCGAAAGATCATGTATCTTAAATTCATCGTATTGTTTTCCATATTTTTTTCCATGGCAACACTCACATTCAAATTCTGAATAATACGTTTTTCCAATTCTGCAATTCGGTAGCATAGGTATTCCAGTCAGTACACCATAATACTTAGAAGTTCTTCTCGAAAAAGAATTAACTTTTTTATATCTTACTGAATACTTACCTGCACTTTCACCATAAAGTATCAAACTTTTTTCTTCTTCATTTAATTCCCTAAAATTTTGATTGCTATCAATATTATGTTCTGAACAAAAATTAATAATCATCTGTGCATAAAAATCTTTATATCTAGTCCAACACCTAAAAGGCACTTTTTTCAACGGAACATTAAAATCAATAATTTTATTATAATCAAGTTTACTTACAAAACCAAGTCCATGACAGTTTTCACATAAATTACTTTCCTTATTAAGGACAAAGAAGTCCTCGGAAAGATCTAGCATTATCGCATAGATCAATCCGATACTTCTATTTAGACCAAAGTATGTTCCAATTGTTGATCTAATATTGTTATTATGATTTGACTGTTTAATTGGAACTGCAGCCACCATATTAGAAAATGATTTAACTTTATAGGAAGGTTCACTTACTTCATCAGCAAACATAGCCATAAACTCATGTTGACCAATTTGCGCAATCGTATCATAAGCTAAAGATGATTTGCCACTGCCAGAAGGTCCTATAATCAAATTTATTCCCTTTTTTACAATTTCAACATCAATATTTTTCAGGTTGTTTGTTTCTATACCTTCAATAACAATGTCATCAATCATTCTATCACCCTTCCTTTATTATTCTATACAGATCTTTAATCAAAAACTCCAAAGTCATTTTTGAATGAACACAGAAGCGTTCATCTAAATCATGTATAGTATTTCCTTTTTTTAAATGCATTGCATTTATGGGACACCCACCGCCACAAATACCTAGAGCAGGACATTCTTGACACTCATCCTTATTTATTGGAGTCAATTGAGACCATTCAATAAAATCTTTATGCTTTGATGCATTAAAGTTTGCATCGTCGACATTTGAAACAAAATACTGCTTATTATGCAAACAACCATGGCAAATGCCAACTTGTCCATTAGGTGCAATTACAATTTGTCCACCACTTGTTGCTGCACAATCGGAGAAGTAAATCTGTGCTTTTGAGAAAGACTTTAATTTTCTCATTATACGGTCTTCATATATTCCACGTTTCCTAAGTTCAACAAACTCATCAATAATAAATTGAGCCGCCTTTTCATTATATTCTTGTGAAAGAACAAAGTTTTCATCTGACATCATAATATTAAATCCGAATGATTTAATTCCATAATTATCGACAAGTTTAAGAATATTTTTTGTATCCTTAATTGTCTCTTCACTTAATGTAACAGATAACGACACCTCAACCCCAATTCTCTTGCACATATCAAGTGTCCTGAGAATTTTGTTAAATACATTCTTCCCCGCAACATCAACTCGCATCGCATTTGCTTCTTCGGTAAATCCGTCAACTGAAATTGCAATAGAAACTCCTAATTCTTTCAATTTAAGTGCTCTTTCTTCAGTAAGAAGCAAGCCATTAGAAACCATAGACATTTCCAAATTCTTCACACATTTTTCAACGTCTCTAAGACTATTAATCTTCTCTGCAATATAAACTAATACCTCATAATTTACAAGAGGTTCACCACCATAGAAAATAATAACAGGTTTATTTTCTTCAAAATCCATACCAGACAACTTAATTTGCTTAATAAAGAAATCAACAGCCTTATCTGCTGTTTCAACAGACATATTTTCTAATGAGAAATTACTCCTCTTGCATGCATCGTTGTTTCCAAGAAAACAGTATTTACATGCAAGATTGCACTGCTCACTGGTAATCATATAACATACATTTACTGCTGGAGCTGGAATCCTACTTCTTACAAATTTTAAAACCTTCTCATCATCTTCCTCTGAATGATTTAAAATTTTAAATTTTACTAATTCATTCACTTCATTTCTGATATATTCCGGTGCATCTTCATAATCATTGCAAAAAGGACCTGCAAGCCATGCCTGCAAGTCCTCGTAAGCCTTTTTATTCAAATACACTGGTTTCATTCTGAGTGAATGATATAATGCCACATCATCCCCCAAATCATAAACATGAGCATAACGTGATAATCTTACCATTCTATCTCCTCCATCGTATTTACATTCGACATTTGCGACAGCAATCATGCCACATATTTTCAAATAATAATGTACTATTTACTGTCATACACGCCTAAATCAATTTAATTATAAAAGCTGTATCACACCTTTAATATATGAATACTATTCCCAGTCAATTTCATCTAAATCTGGAATATTACGGCATGAACATGCACATGTACAAGAATTACATGCTACACAAGCACATCTAGCCATTACCACAGCTTCGTCACAAATTGTACCAAACATCTTAGCGTATTCTACATTATTTGCACTCATTTTACATTTCCTCCCAATCTACATCTGCAATAATACCACCAGAGCAAGAGCAACGACAATTGCACATACAACCTGTACACTGAGATATGCAAGATGCAGCACTCTGAATTGTCTTTTCAGTAATATTACCAAGCATTTTTCCATAAGAATCAACGTTGTAATTAATCATCGTAATTACCTCCTCGTATAGTTCATTGATGTTATATTACTACTCTCTAAGGGAAAAGTCAATAATTAACCAATTATACGAGTTATATGTTTTTTCTTTTATTATACATTATATAGTGCTATTTGCATGTTTCTATATCAATATCCAGTGTTTTTTATTTAAAATGTATCATTCATCATTTTTTCATTTTATTCAAAAAAAGCCAGTAAACTCAAGCATTTCCGCAACTTTTCTATAATGGGTATATTATGTATATCTTTTAAGCAAGAATTTCTATAAATCACCAAAAACACTCTCAGTATTAATCCGTTACTGTCCATACACCATATCTTTTAACACAATTTCTTCCGCACTGACTTTGATATTATTCATCAACCCGACCCACTTCATCTGATCCTGCCTCTTTAAGTTTTCATTCACGCCCTGTTTTTCTGCCATCTGTTTCATTAACACTTCTACCTGCTCTGTTACTTCCTGGTCAATCTGATTCAGATGTGCTGTCAGCTTGCCAGATAATAACAAGTTTTGATACCGTATTGGTCTATGCTCTTTCAAAAACTGTTTCCGTAACATTCCATATTTTCCATATGTCGGTTCTTCTTCATTCAATACCAGATCCGGCAAATAATAATCTCCACACAGAGTATAGCTTAATCCGTTCTTTTTATCATAAATGTGTTTTTCCATAATTTTATCTCTCCATTTCTCTATTTTTTGATTTATTTTTCTTACGCTGCTGATTCTCCATCTCACTCTTTTTTATTCCCCAGGCTAATCTTTCATGAATACTTCCCTTCGGCATTTGTTCCATCCGCTGCTTTTCTTCCAGAGCTTTCTCGTTGCGAATATCCTGCTGTACTGCCGCATCTACCGTCTCTATTCCCAGAACACGCACAACACGATCATACCTATCAGAAACGCCTTGCATTATATTCTTTTCTTCTGATAATTTATGATTTTCTTTACGCATATCATCCAACTCCTTCTGAATACCGTTATATTTTTGTTTCAGCTTTTGATATTTACTCTTCCAATTTTCCACCTCTTTTGTAAGTTCTTTAACCTGCGCAGCCATTGCCCCAACCTTATTTTTTATCTGAAGAAACAGCGGTTTGATTTTTTTGTCCCGGTAGGTCGCTGCCCGTTCCAACGTGCCAGCTTCCGGTAACAACATTTTAACTGTTCCATATTCTTTTATTTCCTTACTCACATTATCCATAATCGGCTGTAACTGTTCCCTGCGTTCTTCCAGGCTTTTTAATTGTTTTTCTGCTGTTTCTGCACGCTTTTCTGCTGCTTTTTTATCTCTAAGCGCCTGTTCTTTACTTTCCTTCAAAAGCTGTACGTCTTCTCTGGATTCTGCGATTTGTAAGGCCAATCCTTCGTTCTCTGCTGTCAGATATTCTTTTTCCTGTTCCAGTGCCTGTACTTCCTTTTTCCGTTCTTTCTTTTTGAAATTGTAAACGTCCAAATGTTCCTCATGAGTACCTTTCTGTTCCCATTCAATTCCATGTTGCTTTGCAATCTCAGCCAGAACTTCTTTTTCATGATTTATCCACTGATTCATCTCCGTATCGTGCTTATTTCCGCCTTGAAATCCCAGACTTTTTAATGCTTGTTTCAGTGAAACCCTGGTGTCCATTCCTTTTCCTTTCCAGCCATTTACATAAGGAATGAAATCGATATGCAAATGTGGAGTAGCTTCATCCTGATGCAGATAGCAACTAAATACCCGAAGTGTCGGATTCCGTTTCTGGAAATCTTTTACATACTCATCCAGTACGTTTACAGCCAGATCTCCTGCTTCTGTTCCAACAGCCATATCTTCTCGGTTTCCAATCTGGAAAATCACTTCATGGAACAGCTTTTCCTGTTTCCCTTGGCGAATCTTTTCATAATAATTTGTAATCTGCCGATCTTTTCTTTTCCCGACATTATACCGTTCTACAGCTTCATCAAACAGCTCTTTATAGACTTCTTTCAGATTCTCATTCCGGTAACAAATATTTAATTGCACTCTGTCTGGATCAACATTTTCTGCTATAAAATCTCGTCTGTTATGAGCCAGAGACCCTGTCCCGATCATACCACTGATTGTTCGTTTCATCGTCATATTCCTCACCCCGCTTTCTAAAACCAGTGCCAGACATGGCACATAAATTTGTATCTTTGCCAGCTATAGTATAAAAAGAAATATTCGCCGGATACGGCGGTTTTGTTACTTTTGTCAAAAGTAACGCAAAAGCACTTTCGACATCCGTTCCGTCCATCAAAAGTACCCTTGCGCCCTGCCGGGGGCTATTCCTCCCGTTGGTCGGTTCACTCCTGCGTTACTTGTATGGCTGACTTATCCCGGTATCCTTGCCCGGATATATTCCAGATCACCACAATACGGTGTTCCTACAAGATACCATTCTCTTGCAGGATTCATTTCCATCCTGGTCTGAACCCATTCATCATCAAGCAACACTTCCAGACATTCTCCACAGTGAAATCCCGTATCAATCCATAAATCTGATGATAATAATCCATATCTTTTGTTATAACTGTTGTATCCTAATCTTCCTTCTTTCATTGTGACATTCTCCCTTCCACTTATCGTTTTCCATAAGGACGCCCTGTTTCAGGGCCCCCTTTACAATTTTTCAGCTCCAAACAAATTGCCAATATATTCATAACGTTCCGTCTGCGCCTTATCAGACCTCTCCTTGTCTGCTATCTACAGGTGCGTGACACGCTCCTGTAATAAGGCAATCAGAGAAAATCTTTACCATCGAAAGTTCTCTGGTATTCCCCGCCTGTCCAGATATTCCTGCCGGGATTTTTCCCGTTCTTCCTCTGTCGGTGCAGTTTTATATTTGCTGTATAATTCTCGGTTGACCATTGTATCCAACTTTCTTTCCAATCCCTGCCGAATTATTTCTTCGCTTTCATAGTTTTCCATCAAAAAATATTGCAAAAGTTGAAAGAACAACTCGTATGGGATCTGCACATTTCTGTTTTTCATCCTATCTCCTTTCAAGGTGGCAAGATGCCCTTTTCTTAAGATATGGTCACCTTGCCATCTTCCTTTTCTATTCAGGCAGCACCCAGTACCACTGATTTCCCCGTTTTATCGAATCTACTTCCAGTTCTGACTTCGCATTTCTCAGCGTTTTTCCTTTGATTCCACGCTTCGCAGCTTCTTCTAATATTTTCTTCTGTGACATACCACCATCTGCCAGTATCTCAAGCAGAAATTCTTTCGCTTTCCGGCTTTTCTGTCCCTTGCCATCTCCATTAAGCAACTCGTCTGCACTGATATCATATTCTCCAATCCACTCAAATCCATTATCCTTATCTAATCGAAAAGCAATAGATTTTCCTTCCGGTGCTAAAGAACTTTTCGTATGGCACACCACCCTCGTTTCTGGTTCTTCCTTGATTCTGCCAACAATCAGGACACTTCTTGCTGCTGCTTGAAAGTCAATGGATCCAAGTCCACGGTAGGAAGATTTTCCGTTACTGTTTTTGTTCATATGTCCGATTAAGATAATCGCACAGTGATATTTTTCTGCCAGCACTGCAATGCGCTTCATCAGCGGACGAATCTCATTTGCACGGTGCATATCAACTTCAGCTCCCAAGAATCCCTGAATTGGATCAAGCACAACCATTCTTGCTTTTGTCTGTATAATTGCCTCCTCCAGCCGGATATCTGCCATTGTCAATGGCTGGTCTGTATCATCAATAACCAGCACCTTGGAGCAGTCTGCACCTGCAGCAAGCAATCTGGGTTTTATGGTATCTCCCAAACCATCCTCTGCTGTCTGGTAAATCACATTTACAGGTACTTCGGCATTTTCTTTATCATCAGTTAATGAAACTGTCGGAAGAATTGCTTCTCCTCTGGTCAGTTTTGCAATGATCTGAAGTACCATTGTAGTCTTTCCTTCTCCCGGATCTCCTTGGATAATCGTTACTTTCCCATATGGGATAAATGGATAGAGCAGCCATTCAATCTGTTCAACTTCTACCTTATCCATGTTGATAAGCTTCAATTTCGGCTCTATTCTTTTCTGTACTGTTTTCTTTGCTTCTGTTACTTTGTTTTCCATCAGTTCCTCCATATTTTCCCGTTGAAAGAAAGAATGGATTTTGATAGAATACTCATAGAAACATTTTGGAAGAGTATTCTACCAAATCCCGGCCTTTAGGTGTTTGCCGACACTTAAAGGCATTTTTATTCATCTTTCATTCCATCCATCGTTACTGTAATCAACTGAATTACTTCCAGTAAATCTTCTGACACATTTTCTCCTTTTTTCATACTCTTCAATTCATTCAGTACCTTTGCAAGTTCATTTTTCAATGCCTTATACACTCTCGGATTCCCGGTTACTACAACCTCTTTTTCCTGTAATCTCCGGATAATATACTCTTGTTTCGTCAATCCTGATAAGCGGACTGCTGTTTCTAGAAGTTCATCTTCCTCTGGTGACATTCGAAACGCTACAACCTTATTTCTCCAACGTCCCTGTTGATCCAGACATTTAGCTGACATTTGCAAGTCCTCCTCCCATTTCATTCGGTTCTTCCTTCATATTTTCCGCATCTAATTGCTCTGCCATATCCAACTGTACCGATGGAAACAGGTGTGCATAACGGTAAGTGATCTTTTCTGCTGAATGACCAACTCTTTTTCCAATTGCCAGAGCTGTATATCCCATATTGATCAGTAAAGATACATGACTGTGCCTAAGATCATGAACACGGATTTTCTTGACACCGCATGCTTTGCATCCCCTTTCCATCTCATGGTTCAGGTAATATTTTGTCACAGGAAAAATACGGTCATCAGGTTTCAAACTGTAATATAATTTCAGGCAATCCTGCATTTCATCACATAGAAACTGTGGCATCACAACTGTCCTGATACTGTTTTTCGTTTTCGGTGTCGTAATTACATCTTTTCCCTGTAACCGCTGATAGGACTTATTGATTCGCAGCGTTTTCTTTTTAAAATTAAAATCCGCCGGAGTCAAAGCCAGAAGTTCTCCCGAACGTATTCCGCACCAGTAGAGTAGCTGAAACGCATAGTATGAAAGAGGCTTATCCATCATTTCTTCTGCAAAAAGTTTATATTCTTCTTTTGTCCAGAACAGCATTTCCTTTCCTTCCTCTGTTCCTAATGCTCCAGCTTTTCTCGCTGGGTTAGTACTGAGGTCATAATATTTCACTGCATGATTAAAAATGGTACTCAACTGTCCATGTATCGTTTTCAGATACGTCGGAGACAAATATTTCCCCGTCTTTGTTTTTAGTTTTCTCATCTGGTTATGCCAGTCCATCACATCTTTTGCTGTGATTTCCGACACTTTCCGCTGTCCCAGATAAGGCAGAATCTTTTTCTGGATAATATTTTCTTTGGTAAGCCAGGTACTCTGTTTCAGAGATGGTCTTACATCCTCTTCATACAAAGCACAGAAACTTTCCATTGTCATATCCAGACTTGCTTTTTTCTGCAGTTTAAACTGTAATTCCCAGTCCGCTGCCTCTTTTCTTGTAGCAAATCCTCTTTTACATTTTTGCTTTCTTGCACCTGTCCAGTCCTGATAGCGGATCATTACATACCAGGTGCCATTGTTGTTCTTGTAAATTGCCATTCCTAATTCCTCTCATCATTTGATCTGGTTCCGTAGAACTGTTCGTAAAAATATTTGCGGTCAACTTTTCCAGCGATTGTCTGACATCCCATTGCCTGTAATTCTCTGTTGAGTCGCTTCATCAGCTTATAAGCGTAGGATTCTGACACTTCGAGGACTTCCATGACCTCTTTTACATTCATAAACATTTTACTCATTGTAAATCCCTCCTTTGTTTGTCACTATACATTTCTGTATAGTTCGTATGATACTATACTTTTTTGTATTGGTCAAGCGTTTTCAGCGTAAACTTCTATACTTTTTTGTATGGTTTTTTCTTGTCTGTACTATACAGATATGCTATACTCAACCTATCAAGAAAAAGACAGGAGATGTAAAACTATGGCAATAGGAGAAAGGATCCACCATTTTCGACTTCTGCGTGGATTCACGCAGAAATATTTAGGGCAACAACTCGGATTCAGCGAATCACAGGCTGATGTCCGTATAGCACAGTATGAAAAAGGTGCCCGCAGTCCAAAAGAAAACTATCTGAATGCACTGGCTGATATTTTTGATGTCTCTCCGCATGCACTGGCTGTCCCGGATATCGACAGCTATGTAGGACTTATGCATACCTTATTTACATTAGAAGACCTTTACGGACTTCATATTGGTGAGATTGACGGAGAACTCTGCCTCCGGCTGGACAAATCCAAAGGAACCACCTACCTTTCTATGTTTGATATGTTCCATGCATGGCAGGAGCAGGCAGAAAAGCTGAAATCCGGAGAAATCACTCAGGAAGAATATGATCAGTGGCGGTATAATTATCCGAAAAACGACAAATAAAAAACCAACGAAAAAGGCCTTACCAAATTGATTTCACTCAATTCAGTAAGACCTTTTTGTTGGTTTCACACATATTACCTGATAACCACAAGATTTCGGATAAACAATGCCAAAATCTCTCGTGTTATCATTTTGTTATCAAATAGAACTTTATCTGCTCTAAAATGCCCTGTTTATAAGGGATTTCAGAAAATTTTTATTATTCGAACTCAATCGTACCCGGCGGCTTGCTGGTCAGGTCATAGAATACGCGGTTAACGCCTTTAACTTCGTTAATAATGCGGTTCATAACCTTATTCAGTACTGCATACGGAATCTCAGCAGACTCGGCTGTCATGAAGTCGATGGTCTTCACTGCGCGGAGCGCTACAGCGTAATCATAAGTTCTGAAGTCACCCATAACGCCTACACTTCGCATATTTGTCAGTGCTGCAAAGTACTGGTTCGGCATCCATGAAGGATCTTCACCATGTTCTTTCTTATACTCAGCTGCAGCATTGTCTACCTCTTCACGATAAATGAAATCTGCATCCTGTACAATACGAACCTTCTCTGCAGTAACTTCACCGATAATACGGATTCCAAGTCCCGGTCCCGGGAATGGCTGACGGAATACCAGTCTCTCCGGAATTCCAAGCTCCAGACCTGCTTTACGAACCTCATCCTTGAAAAGGTCGCGGAGCGGTTCGATGATTTCCTTGAAATCAACGAAATCCGGAAGTCCGCCTACATTGTGGTGAGATTTGATCACTGCGGACTCTCCGCCCAGACCACTCTCTACAACGTCCGGATAAATAGTTCCCTGTGCCAGGAAATCTACCGCACCAATCTTCTTGGCCTCTTCTTCAAAAATACGGATAAATTCTTCACCGATGATCTTACGTTTTGCTTCAGGCTCTGTAACACCTGCCAGCTTGTCATAATATCTCTGCTGTGCATTGACGCGAATAAAGTTCAGGTCAAACTGACCGTTTGGTCCGAATACACCCTCAACCTCATCTCCCTCATCTTTACGAAGAAGACCATGATCTACAAATACACAGGTAAGCTGCTTGCCGATTGCTCTGGAAAGAAGTCCTGCTGCAACGGAAGAGTCAACACCACCTGACAGGGCAAGGAGAACTTTTCCATCCCCGACCTTCTCGCGGATTTCTCTGATAGTGTGCTCAACAAAGGCATCCATTTTCCAGTCTCCGGCACATCCGCATACACCAAGTACGAAGTTGGAAAGCATCTTCTTTCCTTCTACTGTATGAAGCACTTCCGGATGGAACTGGATCGCATACAGCTTCTTCTCCTCATTCTGTGCAGTTGCTACCGGACAGTCTGCTGTGTGAGCAGCAATCTCAAATCCTGGTGCAACCTGGGAAATGTAATCTGTGTGGCTCATCCAGCAGATTGTTTTATCAGATACGTCTTTGAAGATTTTGGAATCTGTCTTATCTACCAGAACCTCTGTCTTTCCATATTCGCTCACATCTGCTTTCTCAACTTTTCCGCCCAGAACATGCATCATAAGCTGTGCGCCATAGCAAAGTCCCAGAACAGGAATACCAAGCTCAAATAATTCTTTATTGCATGTAGGTGAATCTGCCTCATAGCAGCTGTTCGGACCACCGGTAAGGATGATTCCCTTAGGATTCATTGCCTTGATTTTCTCAAGATCGGTCTTGTATGAATAGATTTCGCAGTATACGTTACATTCTCTCACACGTCTGGCAACCAGCTGATTGTACTGACCGCCGAAATCCAGTACGACGACTGTTTCTCTTTTCATGTTTTCCTCCTTGTTTCTCATTATTTGTAACTGTAAAGATATTGAACCGTTACCATTGAATTTTATTATAAATTACAGTTCGGATTTTTACAATGCTTATTTTCAGTTTTCCACCTTGTGTTTTCTTCCTACGTTATTGTTCACTCCGTTCACAGTAACGTAGCCAAAATTCATTCCAGATTGCCTGCGGCAATGGAATTTTGGCTTGTATGTCTCGGGATTTTGGCATATTCATGCCAAAACACCTCGCGGGATAGTGGTGTGTGAACAGTAATCTTACTTCCAATTTATAAGTTTTTTAGAATTTAATCACGTTTTTTTCAACAGTCCATCACATTTTGCTCACAAATTCCCTGTATATTAATAAGCAAATAAAGCAAATGCTTTACAAACAGGTTGCAAATGCTTTTTCACATAGATTTTTAACTTTTTTCTTTTTCATACTTATGCCGGGCCGCAAGGTCCGGCCCTCCTTCTTTTTACAGACCTTTTCAGGTCTTTTTCTTTTTTTATAAGTTTTTTAGAATTTAATCACAATTTCTTCAACAGTCCATCACATTTTGCACACATTTTCCCTGTATATTAATAAGCAAATAAAGCAAACGCTTTATTTATAATAAAACTTTTTCTTTTTCATACTTGCCGGATCGCAAGATCCGGCACTCCTTCTTTTAAAATGTGAAATCCCGCTCACAGTAAGACACAACTGTGAGCGGGATTTTTGTGTTACCGCAGAGAACTAGTGTGCCGACAAGTTGATTCTTGAAACAATCTTGCAGGATAAATTTTCTTATTTCAAGGCGGAGGAAGGAGGCGTAGCGGTGGCTACGGCGACCGACGACAACGCGGAAATAAGAAATTTAGACGCAAGATTGTTCGAGAAATCAACTTGTTGGCACACTAGCTTGATTCGGTTAAATTCCCATTGTAAGAATCTCCATCAGTACCCCAAGCAATGACGGATTCAAATTCATGGATACCAGAACTGGCACTGCCTCTGTACCCAGCTCTTTCACTACTTTATAAACGTCTGTCTTCTGTGCATAGGTAATCTGTGCTTTTTCCAGAATCTCATAGACCTCTTCTGCATAGTCTCTCTGATAAACAGCTGCATCTGCCGCAAAAGTAACCTTCACCTGTGCATCTGCCGGCACATCCTTGAGGATCACTATTGTTCCATGAAGCTTCTTATCCTCTGCGAACTCTGCATCCTTATATACCTGTCCGTTTACAGTAACCTCCTGCGGTTTGTCCTGAATGTTGCAGAAGCGGATCTTCCAGGAACGTTTCTGCGGGATCACTGCTGTATTTCCCTGTGCAGCTTCTACAATAAATACTGTTCCATTCTCATCTGCAGTCTTCGTCATTCTGGTGGATACCCAATTCTCATCCAGGTCTTCCGGTGTGTCCCCACCGTCTTCCCAGAGTACAAATTCTCCTGATTCTCCAGGATATACAAGTACTTCCAGTTTCTCAGGATTCTCAATGGAATTATCATATCCTTCCATGTCCTTCAATGGAATGATGCTGCCTTCACGCACAAGTACCGGCATCTCATAAATATCTCTCCAGAGATCCACTTTTCTGCCGCCCTTATATGCTCTTCCGTTAAAGAAATCATACCAGATTCCCTGCGGAATCCATGTCTTTGCGCCTGCAAGTCCTGTTACCGGATCCAGCTTATCTGTGATTGGAGATACCATCATCTCTGTGCCGAAATAATAGTTGTTCGGTACTTCATAGGTTTCCTCACGCTCCGGCTCCAGATAATACATCGGCTGTACCAGCGGCAGTCCCGCTCTGCTTGCACGACGGTTCATGGTGTAAAGATACGGAACTAGCTTATGACGCAGTTTCAGGAAATTCTTCATTACTGTTTCTACAATCTGGTTGTATTTCCACGGTTCTTTTCCATTAAACGGGTTATCTGTGCTGTGCAGACGATTCATTGGTGAAAAGACTCCAAGCTGTACCCACCTTGCAGTGAGCTCGTCGTCTCTGTATCCAAACATATGTCCACCGATATCATGACTCCACCATCCAAAACCGATGTTGCTGGCATTTGCTGTGAAATATGGCTGGAATTTCAGACTCTCCCAGGTAATGAACGTATCACCGGAAAAACCAACCGGGTATCTGTGGCTTCCTGGACCTGCATATCTTGAGAAAGTCAGCGCACGTTTTCCTTTCCACTTGCTGTCCAGATAGTGATAGTGGTTCAGCATCCAGAGCGGATCCAGTCCCGGAACCTTGGTTACAGTTCCCTGCTGCCAGTCAAGCCACCAGAAGTCTACTCCCTCTTCTTCCATCGGATGATGCAGTTCCTCAAAATATGTCTCAATGAATTTCGGATCTGTCATATCAAAAAGTACCGGTTCCTTACTTGCAGGATCAATTCCCATCTTCTCTGCAACTCTCGGATAGGCTTCTTCATAAGCACGCACTCCATCTGCCGGATGTACGTTCAGTGTGATCTTATATCCATGTTTGTGCAGCCAGTCCATAAATTCAGGCGGATTGGGGAAAAACTTCTTATTCCAGGTATATCCTGTCCATCCGCTTCCATATACAGGAGGTACATCCTCTACCAGATGCCAGTCCATATCTACAACTGCAACAGAAAACGGCACTTCTTCTTTCTCAAAACGCTCTACCAGTTCTTTGTACTCTGTCTCTGTGTATTTGTGATATCTGCTCCACCAGTTTCCGAACGTATATCTTGGAAGCAGAGGTGTTTTTCCACATAATCTGTAAAAATCCTGCAGACATTCCACATATCTGTGACCATATCCAAAGAAATAAAAGTCTGCTCTGTTTCCCTGACGTGGCTCTACCATTCCATCTTCGCCCATAGCCATTGTGTGGGAATCATCCAGCACTGAAAAACCGTTTCTGGACATAATTCCATGACTCAGCGGAATCTCACCGTCCGCTTCATCCAGGGTTCTGGCTGTTCCCAGCAGATCTTTTGGTTCATCACCATAATGCCACACGCGCTCGCTGGCTTTTCCACCCGCAACACGTATCATCAGACCGCTTGGAGAAAATTTCTGCCTGTCATAGTGAATTTCCAGGTCTTTGGTATAAATATGTAATTCCTCACCGCTGTCACTCACCCTGAATTCCGGCACCGGGAAATCACGATTGCATACCATCTGTGTTGCTCTGTCCTCAAATCCTCCGTCTTCGCTGTACTCAAAACGGATCAGGGCAGTTGTCAGCATTGTAATCCTGAAATGATCGCCCACGATCACAGCTTCCCTTCTGCATACAGGATTACCTTCCAGCACAAATTTCTTTAAGTTCATAAAAGCTTTTCCTCCTTTACATCAACAACAGTTGTAACAGCTGCTTTTATGTCTATTTTAATCTTCTGCAGTCTGATTGACAACGCCTTTTTTCAGCTACTGAACATTTATATGACATATACTTGTGATATTATTTTCTAGAACGTGTCTGAAAAATGCTTTACGCAAGATGTGCGTCACAATTTGCAGGAGATTTTGGGAATGATTTTCCAAACACACTCTAAAGCAGCTGCCGAAGAGGACGAATGATAATCCTGAGCACGCCGTAGTATAACTTCTTTTTCCGATTCAACACTTTCCCCTGGTACTTTGCGCCTTCGGTTTCCTGACCGTTTGCAAGTACCTCTTTGCTTTTTTCCATATAATCTGATTCTGTTTCGTGAATCTGCTGATTCAGTTTTTCGCTGTCAATTACCAGCATCAGTTCCGTATCCAGATAAGTACTTCGCATATCCAGATTATAGGAACCTACTACTGACAGACGGTCATTTATCAGCACAGCTTTTGTATGAACCGGATAATCATTCATCAGTTCATACACATCTGCCCCTGTTTCCAGAATTTTCTTTTTCTGATTAAGATAATCTGTACAGCCCCATGGATTAGAGCCTTTTTCCACTGCATTCAGCACGATCTGAAGCTTTGCATGATCTGAAATCCCCTGCAATACATCATACATGTAACCATTACAGATCACATAAGGAGTCTGTATTATTACATGATCTGCATTTTCAGTAAGATACTGAATTGTCTGGAGAACCTGCGGTGTTTTTCGTCCCGCCTCAATTCCATTATTGATCAGAGTGATCTTGTTTGCTTCTATCGTATCCTTTTCCCATGCACTGTAGGTTTCTATATCATTGTACCTTTTCAGCAGAGATATGTAAATTTCTTCCATGTGCCGGTATGCATCCGTATATCTGGAAGATTGTTTGCCGTTTTTAATGCTCACACAGCTTTCCTTCCATATTTTATGGAAATAATCCTCAAGCTGGTTCAGAGACTCTCCCTGTCCTTCTGATGTATCATACACCAGGATATCTCTGTCTTCATTAATGCCTTTTGTCTGATTCCCCAGAAAGATATCATTGCTGTTGCGTCCGCCCAGCAGATACATTTTCTCATCCACGATCAGATATTTATCATGCATGCGATAATTCACCTTAAACAGATTGACCGGTGTCACCGGATTGTAAACTCCCACTTCCACATTCTCATATGATGCCAGAGCCTGGAAATCGCTGCTTCCAGCCAGAAACAGTTGCTGATAAATTCCATCGATCAATAACTGAATCTTCACACCTCTTGCTGCAGCGCAATTCAATGCGGCAAGAATTTTAGTGCCATTATCATCCGCGCGTAAGTCAAAGGTAGACAGTACAATGCTCTCCTTCGCAGTGCCAATCATACGAAGCCTCCACAAAAGTGCCTCTTCATTATCGTCAATGCAGCAAATCCTTTCTACGCCTGCTGTCTCTGATGTAAATTCTGTCTTTCTCAGACTTTCCACATATGTTTCGTCCGGTTTCCTGCAAAAAAGAGGTGAAAGTATATTTACCAGCACCACGATCAGCAGGAAAAGGCAAAATATTTTTCCTGTTCTTTTTAGTATTTTTTTCATTCGATACCGTAACCTCCTTTGACCAGACCGGAACCCAGATATTTGACTTATTCCTCTTCTTTCGACAATACACTGAGTATAGAGTATAACATAATCAGAAGCCATAGTGCATCTTTTGATACGAAAAGCGTTACAATCTTTTCACAAACCCTTTTCTTTTTCTTGCAATGTCTTATATGTTTCCGACTTATAAAAATTCAATGTCATCAACTCTTTCCAACAGGGAGGGATTTCAATGTTATCAGGATGGTTTGTATAAAGTGTGATGACTGGTTATAAAGAGAGTTTATCTGCATCTTGCACAGCAGTCTTCTCTCCTGCATGAAGATATTTACCAGCTTGACCCTGTGTTCTTCAAGCGCTATCAGCAGCATAAAATACTTTTACGCCCTTGTGGAACTTTCTCCGCAGGGGCGTAAATACTTTATTTCTCACTTTCCCGCAAAACAAGAAAAACACCGTCCCCGCGGCAATCGCTTTGTCCGCAAAAACAGTGTTCTTAGTGCGCCTTCAGGGGTTCGAACCCTGGACACCCTGATTAAGAGTCAGGTGCTCTACCAACTGAGCTAAAAGCGCATATTCTTTTGTTTTTCTCTGTGTTGAAGTTTTGCATCACCCTCAACGCAAGTGATATTATATATAATAGTCGTTTAAATGTCAATAGGTTTTTTCAAAAAAAATCAGATTTTTTTCTATTTCATTTATTTTTCCTTTTTTTCGTCGTTTTGGGACATTTTGTTAAGTGTTTTATTGACCTCTTCTGCGGATTTCCGCAGGCGGCTGAAGGTATTATCAAAGTTTTTGTGTTCATAGCGGAATTGTAGCATTTTATTATGGAAAGAACTTTTTCGTTTCACTGGCTGACTCCTTCGGGGCGCGAAGCGCCCCGAAATTTTCTTATACTATAATATGCACTGCCAGCCACAACAGATAGTCAAATGGATAATCGCAATCCACTTCACTATGGAATCGCTATAAACCAGATAATTGCTCTGCTGTTTTATCTGTGATACTCTCTGGAAATCACCATCTTACAGATTGGATTTCCCATAGAAGAAAATTTCTCTTCATATTCTGTCATAACATTTCCCTGTACCATCTCTTCATTATGATGCAGATCAAAGGTAGAAGCTTCCAGATTCCATCCGGCTTCCTCCACTTCTTCCAGGGAAAATTCAAACAGTTCCTTATTATCTGTCTTAAATTCCACTTTTCCATCCTGAACCAGAATCTGGTCGTAACGTGCCAGGAATTCTCTGGATGTCAGGCGACGTTTTGCATGGCGGGCTTTTGGCCATGGATCGGAAAAGTTCAGATAAATCTTATCTACTTCACCTTTCTCAAAGATTTCCGGCAGAAGTCTGGCATCCACTCTCATAAAAAATAAATTAGAATAAACCTCTCCATTCTCCTCCAGTTCTTCTCTCTTCTGCAATGCGCGAAGAAGAACGCTGTCATACATCTCGATTCCTATATAATTGATATCCGGATGCAGCCGGGCCAGATCCATAAGAAATCTTCCTTTTCCCATCCCTACTTCAATATGAAGAGGCTGCTTTTTCACAAAAACCTCCCCCCAGTGTCCTTTCTTTGTCTGTGGCTCCTGCACCACATAAGGGCTCTCCAGAATTGCATCCTGAGCTCCCGGAATATTTCTTAATCTCATAAAAATCTCCTGTTCCTTTTCTTATATCTCCAGAGCGTGTTTGAAAAATGCTTTACGCAAGATGTGCGTGCAATTTCCTGCCACCAATAAACTACCATACCATACTCCTAACGTCAATTACATCCCGGACAGATATTCGCAGGAGATTTCTTTAACTTGTCTAAAAAATAACAATTTTTTTATTTCTGAAAAAAATTTAGATGGTTTTTTTTAACAAAAGGGTGTATGATATCTAACAGATATTACTATTTTTCACATAGTAAATCTGGTTTTTTTGTAAAATTTTGACAACCAAGGAGGTTGAAGATGGAGCAGATACTTAACAAATTATCTGAAATCGAGCTTACAGCCCAACGCATCATGGAAGACTGCGACCGGCAAAAGCAACAGCTTTCTGAAGAGGCAGAACAGAAATGTAAAAATTATGACGAGCAGCTGGAGACCCGGACAGCAGAGCAGATTCGACGGATCCGTCAGCAACTGGAAGAAGAAAAAGATTCTCGCCTGGCACAGTTACGTGCAGACACAGACGCTACCTTTTCTTCACTGGATGCTCATTACGAACAGCAGCACTCACAACTTTCCAGAGAATTGTTTGAGAAAATACTAACTATGTAAAGATCTGTCTCAGACACACTCTAGATGACATCAGGAAAGGAAGTGAAAAACAATGGGAGGCGTACTCTCCTACAGCGGACTTTCCACGAAAATCCGCGCAATGCAGAGCAGGCTTACTACCATGGATCAGTTCGAGGAAATCCTCCAACTCTCCGATGTCACGCAGGTAGCTGCCTATCTGAAGCGAATGCCGGAATACTCTTCCAGGTGGGATGCACTGGATGAAAATACCCTGCACCGTGGCCAGATTGAGAAGCTTCTGAAGAAATCCATATTCCAGAATTTCTCCAGAATTTATCACTTTGCCAACCCGGAGCAGCGTAAATTTCTGGATCTGTATTCCAAGCGATATGAAATCCGTGTACTGAAGGAAGTCATGACAAATATCTTCGATCACCGCGACACGGATCCTGTAGATGTTTCTCCGTACCGTGAATTTTTCCGTCTGCATTCCAATATTGATGTAGACCGGATCACTACCTGTTCCACCATGGAGGAACTGATCTCCTGCCTTAAAGGAAACGAATTTTATATCCCGCTTTCGAAGATCCAGGAGCATGAAACAGCACTTCTCTTCGACTATGGTATGGCACTGGATCTGTACTATTTTACCCAGATCTGGAACATCCGTAAGAAGCTGTTTAAAGGTAAAGATCTGGAAGAGATTACCCGCACTTACGGTGAGAAATTTGATATGCTGAACCTGCAGTTTATCCAGCGTTCCAAAAGGTATTACAACATGGATCCGGCAAGTATTTATGCCCTGCTGATCCCTGTAAATTATAAGTTAAAGAAAGAAGAAATCACAGCTTTGGTGGAAGCGCCTTCATACGAAGAAGGTCGAAGAATTTTCCAGAAAACATGGTACGGCAACAAATATGAACAGCTTACCGTAGCCAATCTGGAAGAATTCTACAACCACATCCACCGCTCGATCCTTGAGAAAGAATCCCACAGAAATCCATATTCTGTAGCAGTGATCTATTCTTATCTGTATAACAAGGAACACGAAGTAAACCGCCTGACTATCGCCATTGAATGCGTACGTTACGGTGTGCAGCATGATGAAGCCATGCGTTATATTTGCAACAGTTGATTTCTATATGACGCATAACTGAATAACTGCTTCGCAGTTTAAAGAACATTAACCAGGAGGTGAATTTATGATTGAGAAAATGAAGTTCCTGAGCATTACCGGTCCTAAGGCCGATATTGACAGAGTGGTAAACACCTATCTTTCCAAGTACGAAATTCATCTGGAAAATGCCCTTTCCGAGCTGACCGCAGTAGAGAGTCTTTCTCCGTTTATGGAAATCAATCCATATAAGGAAGCACTCTCTACTGCCAACAGTTTCTATGATGAACTGGCAGATCCGGAGAAGATTTCTGCCAAACCCATGGATACTGAACAGGCTTTAAATACAATCCGCCGGATTCAGTCTGATTATCAGGAACTAAGCAATAAACGTGCTGATCTGGAGAGTCAGCTTGCAGCTCTGGATGAATCTCTGCGAGTGATCCGCCCGTTCAGAAATATTAATTACAATATTTCCTCAATCCTGAAATTCCAGTTCATCCACTTCCGTTTCGGAAGGATTGAGAAGGAATATTACCAGAAATTTGAAAAGTATATTTACGAAAATCTGGACACAATTTTCATTAAATGTGATGAAGATGACCAGTATGTCTGGGGTCTGTATTTTGTCCCGGAGCACGAAGCCCAGAAAGTAAAAGCCGTCTATTCTTCCATGCACTTCGAGCGTATTTATATGCCGGATACTTATGAGGGAACAGCAAAAGAAGCTTTCGAACAACTGACTGAAACACGCAACAGAGCTGCTGCTGATCTGGCATCTGCCGATCAGAAAAAAGCAGATTTTCTTCTTAGAAATCAGAAAGATATCGTTGCATCACGCAATGCTATCGCACAGCTTTCCGGTAACTTTGATGTGCGCAGACTTGCAGCATGTACACATGGGGATAAGGACGTTTTCTATATCTTATGTGGATGGATGACAGAGAAAGATGCCCATTCTTTCCAGAATGATATCAAAGACGACAGCCGCATTTTCTGTATTATTGACGGTGAAGAGGACGAACATCTGAAGCCAGGTATACACCAGCAGCCGCCAACGAAACTGAAGAATCCGAAACTGTTTAAACCATTTGAAATGTACATCAAAATGTATGGTCTTCCGGCCTATAACGAGATGGATCCAACATGGTTTGTGGCACTGACTTATTCCTTTATTTTCGGTGCAATGTTCGGTGATGTGGGACAGGGACTGCTGCTCTTTATCGGAGGTTTCCTGCTTTATAAATTCAAACATATCACACTGGCAGGCATTATCAGTTGTGCAGGTGTGTTCTCCACAATCTTCGGATTTATGTTCGGAAGTATCTTCGGATTCGAAGATGTGATACCTGCCCTGTGGCTTCGCCCGATGAACAATATGATGTCAGTTCCGTTTATCGGAAAGCTGAATACAGTATTTATTGTTGCCATTGGTTTTGGTATGTGCCTGATCCTTTTATGTATGGTATTTAACATCCTGAATGCCTGGAAAGCCGGAGATGTAGAACACATCTGGTTTGATACAAACTCAGTGGCAGGTCTGGTATTCTACGGCTCTGCAGTTGCTTCCATTGCACTGATACTCAATGGCAAAACACTTCCCGGCGGAATCGTACTGTTTATCATGTTCGGCGTACCACTGATCCTGATCTTTTTGAAAGAGCCACTTACTGCCCTCATTGAGAAGAAATCAGAAGTTATGCCAAAAGAGAAGGGAATGTTCGTTGTACAGGGACTTTTTGAAATGTTTGAAGTCCTGTTAAGCTACTTCTCCAATACCCTTTCTTTCGTCCGTATCGGAGCTTTCGCAGTCAGCCATGCAGCGATGATGGAAGTCGTTCTCATGCTTGCAGGCGCAGAAAGTGGAAACCTGAACTGGATAGTAGTAGTTCTGGGAAACCTTTTTGTATGTGGTATGGAGGGCCTGATCGTCGGTATCCAGGTGCTTCGTCTGGAATATTATGAAATGTTCAGCCGCTTCTACAAAGGTACAGGACGTAAATTTGAGCCGTTCCGCTCTGTAAAATAGACAGAAAGATCATCAGAAATTATACTATTTTCATTTATATATCATCCTCGGGAGACCCATATCTGTCGGTCAGCCAGATATTCGAAGCCGAATAAATATGATATATATGAACAGCAAAATCAAGAACTAAGAGGAGATTTAATTATGACAACAATCGCACAGATCATTTTAGCAATCGCACTGGTACTCAGCATCATTCTTCCATTTGGCTACTATCTCATCGGTGAAAAAAACCGCGGACGTTACAAAACAGCTCTCGGTGTAAACGCCTTCTTCTTCTTTGGAACTATGCTTATCGCCATTGCAGTTATGTTCACAGGTGCTTCTTCCGTACAGGCAGCTGCAGGCTCTGAAGGCACACTTGCAACAGGTATGGGTTATATCGCAGCAGCTCTTGTAACCGGACTTTCCTGTATCGGTGGTGGTATTGCCGTTGCCAGTGCGGCAAGCGCAGCATTAGGTGCTATCAGCGAGGATCAGAGTATCCTTGGTAAATCCCTTATTTTCGTAGGTCTTGCAGAAGGTGTTGCCCTTTATGGACTGATCATCTCCTTCATGATCCTGGGACAGTTATAAGATGCAGATGTTTTTGATCAGCGACAATATCGATACCTACACAGGGATGAGACTGGCAGGTGTGGAGGGCGTGGTCGTACACACACATGATGAATTAAAAGATGCTTTGCAGAAAGCTATCTCCAATAAAGAAATCGGAATCATACTCCTGACCGAGAAATTCGGCCGGGAGTTTCCCGAAATTATAGATGATGTAAAGCTTCATCACAAAACCCCTCTGATCATTGAAATTCCCGACAGGCACGGTACTGGCCGCAAACCGGATTTTATCACTTCATATGTGAATGAAGCTATTGGTTTAAAACTGTAAATATACCGCACGAATCGTATTGATGAAAACGGAATAAACAATAACAGGTGCAGAACAGTAACAATCTAAATATTACAGGCAGGTGTTAACATGACAATTGATGAAAAACTCAGCCATTTTTATGATATCACTGTAGAGGAAGCCCACGAAAAAGCTGCCGCCATTCTCGATGAGCATAAAGCGGCTCTGGAGAAAATGGCAGAAGAACACAAAACTCTCAGTGAAGAAAACGCCCAGACACAGATCAAAGCGGAAACTGCCAGCGCCCGACGTGAAATAAACAAGGCTCTCTCCGCAGAACAGCTCACGATCAAGCGTGACTGGACCAGAAAACAAAACGAATTAAAAGAGAAAATTTTCTCCGAAGTAAAAGGACTTCTGGAATCCTTTACCAAAACTCCGGAGTATGAGAACTATTTAACTGCTAAGATCAAAGAAGCTCTGGATTTCGCGGGAAATGATGAGATTACCATCTATCTCTCTCCGGAGGACAGCTCTCTTGCAGAGAAACTTCAGCATACAACAGGTACTGCTATCCAGCTTGCAAAGGACTCTTTTCTTGGCGGTATCCGCGCTACGATTCCTCAGAAAAACATCCTGATCGATCACTCTTTTGCAGGAAATTTTGAGGCAGCATACAAAGAATTCAAGTTTGACGGAGGACCAGAACATGAGTAATACAGGTATTATCTACGGTGTCAACGGCCCCGTCATTTATCTGAAGGGCGACAGCGGATTCAAGATTTCCGAGATGGTCTATGTAGGTCCGGAACATCTGGTAGGTGAGATCATCGGCCTGAAGAAGGGCATGACCACCGTACAGGTTTTCGAGGAGACTACAGGACTGAAACCGGGCGATACAGTTACAGGAACCGGAGATGCCATTTCTGTACTTCTGGGACCTGGAATCATCCACAATATTTTTGATGGTATCCAGCGTCCTCTGGAAGAGATTGCCAAAGCCTCAGGCAAATATATTTCACGAGGTGTCAGCGTTGATTCTCTTGACACAGAAAAGAAATGGAACACTCACATCACAGTAAAAGAAGGAGATGTTGTAGGTCCCGGCTCTGTTATCGCAGAAACTCAGGAAACAGACTCCATTCTCCATAAATCCATGGTTCCTCCGAATCTTACAGAAGCCACAGTTATCCACGCAGCATCTGACGGAGCATACACCATTCTGGAACCGATCGTAACCATTCAGTTCGCAGACGGAACCACCAAAGATCTGGCACTTGCACAGAAATGGCCGATCCGTATCCCGAGACCAACCCACAAACGTTTCCCCGCAAGCGTTCCGCTTGTCACAGGCCAGCGTATCCTGGACGCTCTTTTCCCGATTGCCAAGGGCGGTACAGCCGCTGTTCCGGGAGGTTTCGGTACAGGTAAGACCATGACTCAGCATCAGATTGCAAAATGGTCTGATGCAGACATTATCATCTACATTGGATGCGGAGAACGTGGAAACGAGATGACTCAGGTTCTGGAAGATTTCAGTAAACTGATCGACCCGAAATCCGGAAACCTGATGATGGACAGAACCACATTGATCGCCAATACTTCCAACATGCCGGTTGCGGCACGTGAAGCTTCTATTTATACAGGTGTAACTCTTGCGGAATATTACCGGGACATGGGTTACGACGTAGCTATCATGGCAGACTCCACTTCCCGTTGGGCAGAAGCTCTTCGAGAACTGTCCGGCCGTCTGGAGGAAATGCCTGCAGAGGAAGGCTTCCCTGCATATCTGGCATCCAAGCTGTCCGCATTCTATGAACGTGCAGGAATGATGCAGAACTTAAACGGAACCGAAGGCTCTGTCTCCATTATCGGAGCAGTTTCTCCACAGGGTGGTGACTTCTCAGAGCCTGTCACACAAAACACCAAACGTTTCGTCCGCTGCTTCTGGGGACTGGACAAATCCCTTGCCTATGCTCGTCACTTCCCGGCTATCCACTGGCTCACCAGCTACAGTGAATATCTGGAAGACCTGACTCCATGGTACAGAGAACATGTTTCCCCGAAATTTGTAGCAGACAGAAATCAGCTCATGGCAATCCTGAATCAGGAGAGCTCCCTGATGGAGATCGTCAAGCTGATCGGAAGCGACGTTCTTCCGGATGACCAGAAACTGACGCTGGAAATTGCCAGAGTCATCCGTCTGGGCTTCCTCCAGCAGAACGCTTTTCACGCAGAAGACACCTGCGTACCAATGGAAAAACAGTTTAAAATGATGGAAACGATCCTCTATCTTTATGAAAAATGCCGTGCACTCATCAACCGTGGAATGCCGGTTTCCGTACTGAAAGAGGGGAACAACATTTTTGAAAAAATTATTTCCATTAAATATGATGTGGCAAATAATCAGCTTGATAAATTCGACCAATACAAGCAGGACATTGATACTTTCTATGATAACATAATGGAAAAAAACGGCTGATGCCGGAACAGTTACATTCATAGCCATAACCGGCTATGAGTCGTAACAGAGAGGAGAAGTTTATGGCAATTGAATATTTAGGCTTAAGCGAAATAAACGGACCTCTGGTGGTCCTGGAAGGCGTCAAGAATGCCTCCTATGAGGAAATCGTAGAATTTCACATGGATGACGGGACTCGCAAGATCGGCCGTATTATTGAGATTTATGAGGACAAGGCTGTTATCCAGGTTTTTGAAGGAACAGACGGTATGTCCTTAGGCAACACCCATACCCGGCTGACCGGACGTCCCATGGAGATCGGACTTTCCCCGGAAATCCTCGGACGAACCTTTAACGGTATCGGACAGCCCATCGACGGTCTGGGGGACATCACCCCGGATGTAAAATTAAACATCAATGGTCTGCCGCTGAACCCGGTAGCACGTGAATATCCCCGAAACTATATCAACACCGGTATTTCCGCAATCGACGGACTGACCACCCTGATTCGAGGACAGAAGCTTCCGATCTTTTCCGGAAATGGTCTTCCACACGACAAGCTGGCTGCACAGATCGTACAGCAGGCTTCTCTGGGAGAGGACTCTGATGAAGATTTTGCCATTGTTTTCGCGGCAATGGGTGTCAAATATGACGTAGCGGAATTTTTCCGCCGTACCTTCGAGGAAAGCGGTGCTGCAGACCATGTAGTTATGTTCCTGAATCTTGCAAATGATCCGGTTGTTGAACGTCTTCTTACACCGAAGATCGCCCTCACTGCCGCAGAGTATCTTGCTTTTGAAAAAGGAATGCACATCCTGGTCATCCTGACAGACATCACATCCTTCTGCGAGGCCATGCGAGAGGTTTCCTCCTCCAAAGGTGAGATTCCGTCCCGTAAAGGTTATCCGGGTTATCTGTACAGTGAGCTTGCAACCCTGTACGAACGTGCAGGTATCGTAAAAGGCAAACCGGGTTCCGTAACCCAGATCCCGATCCTGACCATGCCAAACGATGATATCACTCACCCGATCCCTGACCTTACCGGTTATATCACCGAAGGTCAGATCGTTCTGGACAGACAGCTTCATGGACAGGCAATCTATCCGCCTATTAACGTACTGCCATCTCTTTCCCGTCTGATGAAGGACGGTATCGGTGAAGGCTATACAAGAGCAGACCATCAGGACGTGGCAAATCAGCTTTTCTCCTGCTATGCAAAGGTTGGAGATGCCAGAGCCCTTGCTTCCGTTATCGGTGAGGATGAGCTTTCCCCGCTGGATAAACGCTATCTGGTATTTGGTAAAGCCTTTGAGAGTGAATTTGTCGGCCAGTCCGAAACCGAGAACCGAAGCATCACCGAAACCCTGGATAAGGGCTGGGAGCTTCTGGGACTTCTTCCGAAAGAAGAGCTCGACCGAATTGATACGAAGATCCTCGACAAGTACTATCACGAAACAGTACGCTAAAAGAAGCGAGGTGATTACATGGATCCGAATACCTTTCCCACCAAGGGAAACCTGATACTTGCAAAGAACTCACTGAAGCTTTCCCGTCAGGGCTATGAACTGATGGACAAAAAGCGTAACATCCTGATTCGTGAAATGATGGAACTGATCGATCAGGCAAAGGATATCCAGACACAGATTGATGTGACTTTCCGCACTGCCTATACAGCACTGCAGAAAGCCAATATGGAGATTGGTATCGCCTTTGTCCAGCAGATCGCGTGTACGGTTCCTGTCGAGAACTCTATACGCATTAAAACCCGAAGTGTTATGGGTACGGAAATTCCTCTGGTGGAATATGACAAAACCACTAACACTCCCACCTATGCCTACTATAGCACAAAGATGTCTCTGGACGAAGCCAAGGCTGCCTTTGAAAAGGTAAAAGAGCTGTCCATCCGCCTGTCCATGGTGGAAAATGCAGCCATCCGCCTTGCAGCCAATATCAAGAAAACTCAGAAACGTGCCAATGCTCTGAAGAATATCACTATTCCGAAGTACGAGGCACTGACCAAAGATATCCAGAATGCACTGGAGGAGAAAGAACGTGAGGAATTTACCCGTCTGAAAGTCATCAAACGGATGAAACAAAAATAGTATATATCAGAAATCAGCCGGATGAATATTTACTATTCATCCGGCTGATTTTATCTGACGTATGATAAAGATATCTATAGCAATCCTCGTAAATAATACATTTAAGACAGTTCAGCAGAGTGCGAAAGACAAGGAAGATATCTGCAGGTGTGCTGACGCACGGCAAAGATATCTGACACAGGACTTCATGCTATGTGGATAATATCTGTGAAAAGTTATCCCCACCCGAATTCATTTTGTGCATTTCTCATCCACATCTGTCTCTCCTATGTGGAAATTTCCTGTTTCTGTCAAATGTATTCTTTTTTTCATTGTTGTTGTATTTTTTAGTAGAATATCTTTTCGAATATTCTGATTATTTATATATATATTGTTATATTTTGTCTTTTTTGTACAATATTATATGTTTTTTAGAATATAAAAAAGTCAATAGATTTGTGGATTTTTTCGTCCAAAAATGTCGATTTATCATTTTACACAAAACATCTGTTTCTTTTTTCCTTATGTAAATCAAGTATTCCACACACATAAAATGTGGATAATGTGGATAACTTTGTGTATAACTTTAATTTACAGGATTTTTCAATAACCGGGTATGTGGATAGAGTGTGTATGACTTTATCCACTTTTCCCACCTCTCGACATTCTTTGTGCAATTTGTCGAATCATATAATTTCAGGCGTTACAGCTATTCCATGAACGTACCCACAGCTGCCGGCTGCTCATAATCGTAATCGGAAATCTTGATTCCTGTAGCAGCATTGCTGGCATGGATAATCTTTCCATCTCCGATATAAAGTGCCACATGATCAATATATCCGTTTCCGTAGAATACCAGATCTCCCGGCTCAAGCTGGCTGATATCTTTCTTTGTGGAGGCATCACACTGCGCTGCAGCCACGCGTGGAAGACTGTAACCGAAATTGGCAAATACAGACATTACAAATCCTGAGCAGTCTGCACCGTTTGTAAGACTTGTTCCGCCATAAACATAAGGATTTCCTTCAAACTGCAGCGCAAAGTTTACCACTTCCTGTCTCTTTGCCAGACGTTTCGCTTCTGCTTCTTCTGCAATTTTTTCCTTTGTATCCTCAACTGTCTGCTGAATACTCTCCAGCGCGGCTGTTTTTTCCTGCTCTGCCTTCTCAGAAGCCTTTTCCGCTTTCTCTACTCTTCGTTCTTCACGAATCTGAGCTGCTTCCTCTTCTTTCGCAACAAACTCCTGTGTCTGTTCCTCTGTCTGCTTCGCCAGTGTACTTGCCAGAGCACTTACACTTCCTGTTCCATCAGAAAACGCTGATGCGCCATCATCAAACTGTGCTGCGCTTACACATACCCCCTGTGTCAGAACCACAGAGCTCATAATTGCTGCCATCAAAATTGTCTTTATCTTATTATTCATTTTACTAATCAACTCCTGTTATACATCGCTGTAAAATTATTACATTTTTATTACGTTTTGTTACACATTTGTGTATGTTAACATAACATCCCAATTTTGTCAAATAAAAAAAGTGTGACGCGCATTTGGAATGAATTTTGGCTTGTATATCTCTGGATTTTGGCATATTTATGCCAAAACACCTCGCGGGATAATGGTGTGTGAACAGTAATGATGTTACCGAAAGCATACTTCATGCCTTCCTTCAATAAGATAGTAAAAAGCAGATTCCGAGGTGGATATGCGTATTTATAAAAATATCCCTAAAAGAATCCTCAGCCTGTGTCTGGTCTTTGCCATTGGCATCAGCATGGGTGTTCTCTCCGACCACTTTGTTTCTGAAAACTCCCGTTTTCAGACCTTTACGGAAAAATTATTCCGGTCCGAAGTATGCAGCAATACCCTCACCCTTCACTACACTCTTGCACACCCTGAAAAAAAAGGTATCAGAAAGCCCGAGGCAACTCTTGGAACTGCACTTTCTGACCCGGCTAAGACCACCAGTCTCTGTCAGGAATATGAGAAAGAGCTGAAATCCTTTGCCTATTCCAGGCTCTCCGAAGAAAACCGGCTTACCTGTGATATGCTTCTTCTCTATTTTCACACCAGAGCCTCCCTTGGAAAAAACAGCGCCCTGGATGAGCCGCTGGGACCAGGCCTGGGTGTGCAGGCACAACTTCCCATTCTTCTGGCGGAATATACTTTCCGGACAAAAGAAGATATCTCTGATTATCTGAAACTTCTGAGTACCGTCAGGCCATATTTTCAAAGTATTATAAAACTGGAAAAGCAGAAATCCCAGTCAGGGCTTTTCATGAGTGACACAACTCTGGACCGTATCCTGAAACAATGTCATTCTTTTGTCGCGAATCCTGATTCCAACTACATGGATGATATTTTCGCGCAGAAACTGAAAGCTTTCTCCAACCCTGCATTTAGCAGCGAAGATCAGAAAAAACTCTGTACATATCATCATAAACTGATCTTAACCGAAGTGATCCCTGCTTATCAGGAACTGGCAGACAGTCTGGAAAGTCTTCGCGGTACAGGCAAAAGTAGCCGGGGCCTGGCATTTTTTGAGGGTGGGCGTGAATATTACCTCTACCTGCTGCAAAGCCAGACAGGAACCTATGTACCTGTCGGACAAATTGAAAAAAGGCTGTCAGCTCAGCTTTTGTCCGACTATCGGGAGATATCTTCCCTGCTGGAACAGAATTCCTCCCTGATCGACAGGCTGAATCAATGTTCCGGTGAACTTACGCTGACACCGACTCAGATGCTGGAGAAGCTTCCGGAATTGATGAAAAAAGATTTCCCAGAACTGAAAGATGCCACTTACGAACTCCGCACCGTTCATCCTTCCATGAAAAAATTTTTAAGTCCTGCTTTTTACCTCACGCCGCCTGTGGATACCCGAACCCCCAACGTAATCTATATCAACGATTCCGGACGTACCTCTTCTCTGGAGCTTTTCGGCACACTGGCACATGAAGGATTTCCCGGGCACCTTTATCAGACAGTTTCTTTTGCCGAAAACAATCCCTCTGACATCAGATATCTGGTCACCTCCCCCGGCTACGTGGAAGGCTGGGCAACCTACGTGGAATCATACGGCTATGAATATGCCGCCTCCCTTATGAATGATCCGGATTCCGCCAAAAATGCCGTCCGGCTTGCCTGGTTAAACAGGAGTATGAATCTGTGCATTTACTCCCTGATCGATATCGGCATTCATTACAGGGGCTGGGATGCAGCCCGCACTGCTGTCTTTCTGAAATCATTTGGCATCAACAATGCTTCCACTGCTGCCGAAATCTATCAGTATATTGTGGAAACTCCCGGTAACTATCTGAAATACTATTGGGGATATCTGAATTTCCTTGACTTGAAAACAGTCTGTCAGAAAAGACTTGGAGATGATTTCGACCTGAAAGAATTTCACCGCCGGATTCTGGACATCGGACCTGTACAGTTTCCGGTTCTGGAAAAATACATGAAGCAATGGAATTAACAGCTTCATATAGCTTTTCTATAGTAATTCCATAAAATGTCCTGACTGTAATATGTGTGCTCACAAAAATGGGACTGCCGCACTGTTATTACCTGCGACAGCCCCATAACTATTATTTCATACGTATTATTTATCTGCTCATGATTGCTTTTCTTATAAGATCCATCGGTATGATAAATACTGCAAGTACCATGGATACCAGTAACGCCTTTGGCTCAAGCAGAGTTGTGTTAAATACTTTTCCGCCGATTTCAATGATAATGGTCTGAAGAACAAAGATTGCTCCCATTACCAGTACGAATTTCTTATTCTCCCCGATATGCTCAAACAGATTAAACTTCTCAGATCTGGTATTCAGACTGTTAAAGATAATCGCATAAATGAAGAACGCAAACATAAATGTTTTCTCATAAAGCTTCGGATCTGCACAGCCCGCAGGGATTACCCAACTGGTAATGCCACCGATATTCTCAAGTATCAGGATAGAACCAAGGGTAATAAATATTGCACTTACTCCGATCGCTGACTTGATGTACGGAGTCAGAATATTATCTGTTCTCTTTGCCGGCTGATCTTTCATATATCTGTCAAGAATAGGTTCTCCACCAAACGCCATGGCAGCCAGTGTATCCATGATCAGGTTGATCCAAAGGATCTGGACAATGGAAAACGGCTCTGTCCATCCCAGGATCGGTGCAATGATATTCATTAACAGAGTACTGATATTTACAGTAAGCTGGAAAATGAGGAATTTTCCAACAGATTTCGCCATAGTCCTGCTGTTAAGCACACAGTCTTTAATGGAAGTCAGACTGTTATTAAGGATAACAACATCTCCTGCCTCCTGTGCAACTGCTGTACCATCTCCCATTGCAAAACCAATGTCTGCCTGTTTTAATGCGGGAGCATCGTTCACACCGTCACCGGTCATACCACAGACATTATCAATCTGCTGTGAAAGAGATACCAGTCTTTTCTTATCAAGCGGTTTCGCGCGGCTTACCACTCTCAGGTTCGGGAGAACTTTCTTCAGCTCTTCATCTGATAATTTCTCCATTTCTTCATGGGTAAGAACCACATCCTTCTTCTCATCTGCAAGAATACCTGCCTCTTTTGCAATGGCTACTGCAGTTTCCTCTGCATCACCGGTAACCATAACTACCTGGATTCCTGCATCATTGAGAATCTGAACAGTCTCAACCGCATCTGTTCTGACATTATCACGCAGACACAGAACTGCCATAAGAACAGTCTTTCCAGCGCTGATTTTCGCTACGGAGAGAAGCTTCATAGTTCTCTTTGCCTGTGCATGCATCTGCTCTTCTACTTTATCTTTATCTGCCTTTGTAAACTCTCTTTCTTCCCCGTCCGGAAGCATGTAATGTGTTACTTTATCAATGATATTCTCTGTAGCACCCTTCCAGTAAACAAGTCCGTTTTTCAGTTTTACAGTGGCACATTTCTTCTCGGAATCAAATCCGCTGATCTCTTCTACCTTCTCCGGATCATTGTCAGAATCATTATAACCATGATCAATGGCATAAGAGAGCAGTGCTCTGTCCATGTTGTTACTTCCGATTGCCTTTCCCTCTGAGGAAATCTTTGCAAGGTTATTCAGGGTGATAGCTTCTATAAACTCACTGCTCTGAATGGAATCAACAATCTCACCGTTACCTGTGATAAATTCTACCAGTGACAGGTTACCCTGTGTGATCGTTCCGGTTTTATCACTGAACAGCACATTCATGTAAGCAGAATCTGAAAATGCCGCCTTGTGGCTGACAAGGATATTCTTTTTATACATGGACTCTGTATTCATTGACTGAACCAGACTGTTCATCATCGGGAGTCCCTCCGGAACTGCCATGATCACGATAGAAGCCATAAGCATAACTGCTTCCGCTATTACAAGGAGAACGGAAACAACAGTGATTGCCTGATCTGCCCTGATTAGAGTCAGGACAACATGAAGGATACCTGCGATCGCTGCAGCTGACACACCCAGTTTACCGATACCTGCTGCCACACCCTCCAGCTTCAGGCTGGAAGTATCTTTTCGCTCTTCTTCCTCGGAGGTATCTGTCAGAGCTTTGTTTATCTTTCCTAATTCAGAACTGTCTCCGATAACAGTTGCGATCATGTAACCTTCGCCTGAAGTCACAACAGAACCCATAAAGACTTTTCCCTGTGAGGAGTAATCCGTAGATTCTGCCTCGTCCATATTGGTGACTGCTGCTTTATTCTCATCTCTTGATTCACCGTTTAATGCCGCCTGAGATACTTTGATCTTACCTTCAAATAACAGACCATCTGCCGGAACCTTATCTCCTGCCTGGATAAGGATCGTATCACCTTTAACGATTTCACTGGTAAGAATATTGACCAGCTTTCCATCTCTTACAACTTTGGCATAGGTCTTGCTGTATTCTTCCTGAAGCGCCTCACTTCTTGAGGTATTTCTGTACTCTGACAGGGTACTGAAACCGGTAGCAAGTGCGATTGCGATCACAATACTGATGATCTCCACAACATCATTTCCGCCGGACAATGCAGGGACAAAGATTCCCAGCACAGCCAGGATAACTTTAAGAGCCAGAGCCGCACATAATACCTTGATCCAGATATCATCAAATGCGCCGATGAACATGGACCAGAGTGATTCAGTCTCTTTCTTCGCCAGCTCATTGGTGCCGTACTTCGCCTTGCTCTCGCTGACCTGCTGTCCGGACAGGCCCTGCATTCGCTCCTCTTTGTTTATTTCATTCATAATAATTAACCTCCTCTTTCGGGTTTTGCAACTGTTCAATCATGTACAGACAGTTACCGGATTTTATATAAAAAGAGGAACCATAACAGCTCCTCTTTTTATTTTCACACAAATCTCTGGCAGAGTTCCCCAAGTCCGGGATCTGTTGTGCCATTTCCTACGGCGTTGAATTTCCATTCACCGTTATACCTGTATATTTCCCCAAAAATCATCGCAGTCATACCTGAATAATTCTCAGTTAAATTATATTTGCACATTTCTTTATTGTTTCTGGCATCAACCAGACGGATAAATGCATTCTGGATCATTCCAAAATGCTGTTTTCTCTTTACTGCCTGATAGATATTGACAACAATGACAATCTTATCATATTCAGCCGGAACTCTTGACAGATCAATAACGATCTGCTCATCATCTCCCTCGCCTGCTCCTGTAAGATTGTCTCCCATATGATTGACTGTCCCGGATTTATGTTTCAGGTTGCCGAAATATACCAGGTCTGTTTTATCTGTAAATTTACCATTTTTCAACATGATTGCAGAAGCGTCGCAGTCGATTGCCTGATGTGATGAAGAACCAAATAATGCACCAAACAATCCACCACCGCCGGATGGCTTCGCCTCATCCCAGCCAAGTCCCACGATCACCTTTGCTAATCCTGCATGCTCCTTTGACAGATTTACCTTCTGTCCTTTCTGTAAGCTTACTGACATTTTCGTCCCTCCTGTTGCCCTCCGGCACTATTCTACGTCTACACCATAACTGTTGCACAAAGCAGCCAGACCACCCTGATAACCGCTTCCAATGGCATTAAATTTCCATTCGTCACCATTCTTGTACAGTTCACCAAATACAACTGCTGTTTCAATAGAGAAATCTTCTCCAAGATCATATCTGAGGATTTCTTCTCCTGTCACTTCATTGAAGATTCTCACAAAGGCATTAGAAACCTGTCCGAAATTCTGGCGTCTTGCCTCTGCATCATAGATGGTAACTGTAAATGCAATCTTTGTGATATTGGCAGGAATCTTTGACAGATTGATCTTAATCTGCTCATCATCTCCGTCTCCGGCACCTGTAAGGTTGTCTCCCATATGCTGGACTGCTCCGGACGGATGTACAAGATTTCCATAGAATACAAAATCGTTCGAATCAGAAACCCTTCCGGAATCTGTCAGACAGAACGCTGCTGCATCCAGATCGAAATCTCCGCCTGTGTCAAAAGCATTGATATCCCATCCGATACCTACAACTACATTCTTAAGTCCCGGGTTACCTTTTGTAAGACTGACCTTCTGTCCTTTTTTTAAACTAACTGGCATATATTTTTCCTCCCATGTTGTCTTATCCGCTTCGCTATACAGCTCCATACCTGATAACTGTTTAGTATTTTTACCAAACAGCCGACTGTCTCTTACATTACGCTACTTCAATACCATAATGACCGCAGAGCGCTGCAAGTCCACCTTGGAATCCGCTTCCGATGGCATTAAACTTCCACTCTCCGTTATGTCTGTAAAGTTCTCCTACAACTACTGCTGTTTCAATGGAGAAGTCCTCCCCAAGATCATAATGGATCAGTTCCACCTCATTGGATTCATCTACCAGACGGATGTAAGAGTTTGAAACCTGTCCGAAGTTCTGACGTCTTGCTTCTGCATCATAAATGGTAACTGTAAACGCAATTCTCTCAATATTCGCCGGAACCTTTGACAGATCGATCATGATCTGCTCATCATCACCTTCACCCTCACCGGTAAGGTTATCTCCCATGTGGATGACTGATTCACTGGCATGCTTCAGATTGCCATAGAAAATGAATTCTTTCTCTGTAGGGCATTTTCCGTTGGCACCAAGCATAAATGCTGCTGCATCCAGGTCAAAATCCGAACCTGAATCAAAAGCGTTTACATCCCATCCAAGTCCTACCATGATCTTCTTAAGTCCCGGATTCTTCTTTGTTAAATCTACCTTCTGTCCTTTTGATAAATTAATAGGCATATCATTCATCCTCCCTTTTTTCTGTGTTTTTATTTTCTTACCGGTGGCACATTGTATTGTTTGTTAAAATCCTGTTTGATTGCCTCCAGACGAACCTGATCCTCCTGGCGTTTCTTTCTGGCATCTTCCTGGATTCTTCTTGTCTCTTCGATTCCATTTGTAATGGTTGCCCATGTCTTCTCAAGAGTCTCAATCTGAATGGAACTTCCGGATGCCATTTTAGCTGTCATCTTCGATACATCTACTGTATTCTGGGCATTCTTAAGAAGCATCTCATTGGTTTTCTTATCCAGTTCTGCAATAGATTCTGCCTGTATCTTCTGCCTTTTCAGAAGAATTGCCTGCGCAAGTGCCTGCTTAAATACAGGAAGCGTAACGATAAACGCAGAATTGATCTTTCTCACCAGATTGTAATTGCTGAACTCCATAGTCTTTATCATGGGAATGGACTGCATTGCCACATTCTCTGCTGTTCTCAGATCCTGTGTCCTCTGTTCCAGCATCATCAGTGCCTGATTCAGACTGGTAAGTTCAAACTGAATAGACTGATCTCCCGTATTTTCCATATCCTGCTGTCTCTGGGCAATGTAGGCTTCAATCTCTTTACATGCCTGTTCTCCTGCAAGGATATATTTCACCAGTTCATGATAATAATCCACATTGGTCTTAAACATGGTATCCAGCTTTTTGTTGGACTGTTTGATTTCAGACTCATATCCTTTAAGCTGAACATAAATCTTATCAACTTCTTCGCCCATTGTGTGATACTTGGCCAGTATCTTATCCAGCTGTTTTCTGAAATTTCCGAAAAGCTTTCCGAAAAGTCCCGGATTATCCTTAATTTCATTAATGTCAAACTGATCCATGATCTTTGCCAGCGATTTAAGCATCTCGCTTGTCTCATTAAGCTGCGACATATTCATGCTGTTGAGGACCACATCAGATGCCTTGGAAATCTCCTCTGCTGCTTTCGCACCAAAAGATACAATGGTATCCATATTGTAAACTTCGATCGTGCTGACAATATCGTCCACTTCTTTTGAATTGACCAGCTCAGCATTCATCTGCTGCCTGTCAGCGACAATATCATATTTCTCCACAACTTCAATCTCATTTTTCTCCTGAAGACCATTACCGGCCTGAGCAGGATTTCCCATAGATGATTTACCGAAATCAAGTCCCATAATCTACTAACCTCTCCTGAAAAGTTTTCTCCGCCATGAGGGGCGGGTACTGTTTGTCGAAATGTTATTCAGATCCGGAACCTGCATATCGTATTTATATTCCCCGATCTGGTGCTCTTCCATCAGTTTTTCTGCAAAGTAGTTCTCCACACTCTGATAGCCTGTAGGGACAAAAAACAGAATGTCAAATCCTGCCAGGTTCAGGAATGTTACAAGAATCGAATCCTGAAGTGAAATCATCGTCTCCCCTGTATTAATATATATCAGTTTCGGATTCTTTTTTGTAAAATCAAATTTCTGGATCAGACGCAGAATCTCCTTCGGCAGATCCAGAATCTGCGCGATCACTGTATATTCTGTACCATTTTCCCCAATACCCTTTATCAGTTTCCGCTCGATCAGAAGCTGCAGCTTGTCAAGTATAAATTCCTGCATTTCCTCCCGAAGAAGATGATAAGGATATCTGGGATGATTCTTTATTTTATTCCGCAGAAGCTTTCCGTTTTTATAAAATTCTACGGCAAAGGCTTTCATTGGACCGGAGGCAGTTGGTTCAATGTACGGAGCACTTTTCACAACAACAGTATCCTCTGTGATCAGTGCTGCTATGGATTCCCAGTACTGAGAAACACTTCCATCCTTCACTCCTGAGATTTTTGAAAAAATAACCGGAATATTTACCACACCGTTAACTGTGCTGAAATTAGGTCTGTATTTCAATTCCTGATCCCACAGTAGTTTTATCTCTTCATACATGGTCTGCAGATTGATAACATTCGCCTTCACATACTGCTGATTTCTGTATATCCCACTGTCCTGATACATCAGAGTATCAAGTTCTCTTTCCGCATGATAAGCGGCTGTTCCAATCTTTACCTGAGAACTCTCTTCCGGATATTCTGTGATTGCCAGACTCTCCGGATAGTTGACCTCATACAGAAGTTTATCTTCCAGACAGCACTTAATGTTCAGATCAGGACATAAGATCAGCACATCCAGTGGCAGCCGCCCAAGGAAACTCATAAACAGAGCTTCGTTTTCATTCCGGCAGCCCCCCAGATAAATAAAGCATCCAATCTCCGGTGATTTCCAGTTTATGAACAGCTTCGGCAGATATCTTCTCATCCAGCACAGCAGATACACTGCCCTGTTTGTCAGTCTGTTAAGATTTTCCCCTTCCTTCTGAGATTCAGCCAGCATAACATCCACAAATGTTTTATGCAGGATCCGCTGAAGCTCCGGATTGGCTCCATACTGTATATTACACGCAAGTCCCAGGAGCATCTGATCTCCGGATGTATAGTTTGACCTCTTTATCTCTGAAATTTCCTGCGGCGTTGGTCTTGGAATCTCTTTACTTACGACCACCGTATTTCTCTTTGAATTTCTCAGTTCCTGCTGCAATCTGAATAACTCATTTGCATAAGTAAGCTTATCTTCTGCCCCGTTAATCCTGCAGAAACAGTTATAAAAAAAACGGCTGTCATTTCCCCTTAACAGAATGCTCTCGCGGATATCATCCAGGCCGTTTCCCTTTAGCCATGCATTTGTACAATTTGTAAGCGAAGGTCTGATTCCATACAGTCTCTCATTGTTGAGTTCATTCTGAATCTCATCTCTGACCTTTTTCACACAATATCCCTGCGGAAATGGCTGCAAACCTTCCATCTGCAAACTGTCTGAAAGAACGGAACCCGGATCTGTTTTCAGATATCCCTGATCCCCTGCATACTGAAGCAGTACTACATCACAGCCTACATTGGAAAGAATCGATATGAGCATTAACTCATAATTGCTTATCTGCCCTTCATATAATATTTTAGGGATATGGTTCTCTCCAAGCTGATTTACAATGCGTTCAAATTTATAATACAGCCAGCACATGAACTTGATATATGCGTTCCTGATCATATTCTCGGTTTTCCCGGCTTTTCGCAGGGAATCCAGAGAGTCATAAATGGAGGCTGCCACATTCTGTCTCTGAAACTCATTCATCCTTGGCAGCCATTTTCTCAGACTGACATGGATAAAATCCATACTCATCTGAAAATCCATTCCCATTATTTCATTATAATATGCAAGATTCCCCTCATCGGGATTAGGTATCTTCCCTTCGATAACCACTCCGGTTCTTCTTGCTGTATCATAATATTTCTTTATAAATTCGCCGACTTCTTCAGAATATCCGTTGATACGGTAGAAATAAACACCTTTCTCCCGCCTGCTGTTCAGTTCGACAAAATAATCACTGAGGTTTTGAATTTTTTTGTGTTCCAACATATAAGTATCTCACCTTCAATATCTGCTTATCTTATTTCTGTTCATGATAAGTTCTACAGTAATTTCATAAAATAATGCGGAACCATAATTTTCTCCAAATTTTCGTATAAATTCTACCTCAAAATTGTATCATATTGCTATTTATATTTCAAGAAAATTCCCCTGTTCTTTCTATGGCTTATTCCCCTGAAATGTGCTATGATGTAGCTGCTGACTCGGTCCTTCACACTGTGATGGGCCGGATTACCTGCAGTATTTTATTGAATTTCTATAAGGTACCCTATTTACGGGAATTTTTGTAGATATGTCAGAAGGAGTGTTATGAAAAATAATGTTTTATATTACAGTGTAGGTCCATTACTCTATTGTCCTGCCAACAGAATATCCATCACTGATTCTCTGATAAATGAAAGATTCGGGAACAGATTTTCTCTTGCTCTCTGTCTTGAAGATACCATAAACGACGATCATGTTGAAGAAGCCGAGCAGATACTGATTTCTTCTCTCAGCCAGATATTCATACAGCATGAACAAAAGCCATTCTATCTGCCCAAAATATTTATCCGGGTTCGGAATCCACAGCAGATTCAGAGATTAACAAAAGCTCTTGGGCAATCCATTAAGATTGTTACCGGTTTCATCGTCCCTAAATTCAGCCCGGATAACGCACAAAGTTATATTGAGCAGATGATCCTCGTCAATGAACTTGTCGCAAAAAAGCTTTACATGATGCCTATTTACGAAAGTCCTTCCATTATAGATTTGCGAAACAGAATTGATATTCTCTACTTGTTAAGGGATTCTTTAGCCAGAATTGAAGATCTTATATTGAATATACGTGTTGGCGGAAATGATCTGTGCCATATGTTTGGGTTTCGCAGACATGCCAATGAATCTATTCACAGCATCAGACCTGTTTCAGATATTTTCTCAGATATTATCACTGTATATGGTATGGATTATGTGATTTCCGGTCCTGTATGGGAATATTATGCCGGTGACAGCTGGAAAGAAGGAATGATTCAGGAAATCCGGGAGGACAGACTTTGCGGTTTCATCGGAAAAACCGTTATCCACCCTTCACAGATCCCTGTAGTAAACAGAGCTTATCAGGTTTCACGAAATGACTACCTTGACGCACGGGCGATTTTAAACTGGAATGCTGATTCTGCTTCCCTTGTTGCAGGAAGCAAAACCAGAGAAAGAATGAATGAATATAAAACCCATCTGAACTGGGCTAAGAAAACAGTTTATCTTTCAGAAGTTTTCGGAATAACAGAATAAGTATTACCCTTCTCACGCATCCGCAAGCTTCTTAATGATTCCACAGCATTTATAATGTGTAAGTGGATAGTATTCTACAGGTGTATGTTTCTCTTCGGCAAGTCTGACAATATGCTCCAACTGAGGATTTCCCTTATATCGCTCATCGATCAGCACCTTCCAGGGAATTCTCCTCAGTAATACTCTTGTTGTCTCTCCGATCCCCGGTTTGATTAGATTAATATCGTCAATACCGAAATTCTTTCCTATATTTATTACCTCATCAATACCCTGACTTTCCACTCTTTTTTCCAGATCAGGTGTATTCTCCATATTAAATTCCTTTTCAATGGTTTCAATAAAGTCATATGACAGATCAGAATCTGTCAGTTCTCCGTAATAGACTGCCCCATGGAAATCATCTCTGCCTATTATGTCATCTCTCAGAAAAGTACGGCTGATAAGGCCGGATACTGTACTGTTCAGGCAGGAACTTGGGATCAGGATATCTTCATGTGTTCCGCAAAGCTCCGTAACATTTGCCGGATCTGCCACTACCGCTATGTCAGCAGAAACCCCTTCATATGCAGAGATATCTTTCTTCAATTCATTCAGGATCGCACCCTTGCCAATCCATCCGTCCACAAATAAAATCTGCTGCGGTCTGTACTTTTCAAGCAGATACTTCATGGCATTATCGTCAATCCCTCTTCCTCTGATAATTGAAATGGAATAATGCGGCACATTTATACCATATTTGAATTTGATGTATCGCTTCACAAGGATACCAATTGGGATTCCCGCTCTGGCAAGGGATACCAGGACAATTTTCTTTCCCTTATTCTCTATGATCTTATCTGCCAGCATTCCTACTGCATTGGCAACCGGCTTCGCATAATGTTTCAGCGCATTATGATATACCTGCATATACTGATCTGTAGGAACATATTCAACAGGCAGCATCTCGCTGTAATGTTTTCCGGACTGAATCAGTTTCTCCCGCACTTTGGCAGGCTGAGGTTCTACCAGCCCGGTAATATCCTTCAATAATAAAATCACATCTTCTTCTGAATAGGAACTTCTCAAATCAGCACCACCTTACAACTGTAATATCCTTGTTCTGCATCCGGACAGCATTTATCAGCGTTTCCTGACTCTCCTTTATTTCCGGGGAATCTGTGACAATCAATACCTTGTCATATTTTCCTATATCGTAAATAAACGTTCTCCTGTCCGGATCATATAAACTTTTCAGTTCATATCTGCTGTGAAGGGGATACTCTTTTTCCAGACTCACAGCAATGGGACTTCTTGTAGTCGAATGGCACCTTACTTCGGCTCCCTCTTTTTCCATCTTTCTTCCGATATAAAGTGCAGGGAACATAAACTCCTCAGTGCCGATCACCAGTATTCTTTTGCCAGATATATTATCAGCCATGTTTCCGGTTTTCTCCCGGATTTCTCTCCACAGATTCTCACATGCTTCTTCATATTTCCCGGAATCAATCAGTCTGCGGGCATCCATCCGGTTTTTAACATAAATCGTTGTATACTCTGCGGCCTTATCCGGACATTTATAATAAAATCCGTCTCCCTTAAATGTTTCTGCTCTGTCTCCGTAAGTACTGTGATCCGTTTTTACCAGATAATACAGGGAAATCCCCTGTCTCTTATAACGTTCCAGATTCTCCTCGCTCATTCCGTTTAACAGAGATGCTACTGAATATTTAAATTTTCCGTCATATTCCCTGTCAAGAATACTGATGATATTCCGAATTGTTTTTCCGGTAGTTACTTCATCCTCGATAAATATGATCCGATCCGTCTCCGCCGCTGCTCTGTCAATATCATCTTTTACCAGTTTCTGCTCTGTGGCATGGCTGTGTTCCTCGGAAAAAAACAGATAATTCACGCCGGGAATAACTTCTCTGGTGGTCTGAATATAATCTGCCCCCACAGTAATCGCTGCCTGAGCACCTATGGCAGTTGCTGTCTCCGCAAAGCCCACCAGCAAAAGTTTTTCATCTTTGTATTTCTCCCTGAAAGTATCTGCCAGAGCAGCAAATAAATCCAGTGCCTTTGATGGCACTACCGGAATATGCTTTCCCTGAAGCGGATCCACTACCAGATAGTTTCTCTTCGTATTATTTTCCCTTTTTGCGATCTTTACTAAATCCTTCTCAGTATATTCCATCTTTACTCCTTCTACTGATATGATCTGAAAAATGCCTGCAGCTTGGTCAGAGCTTTCGTCAGTGCCTCTGTCTCCTCCACATTTAGGCCTTTAAGTACAGCCAGTATCATCTTCTCATGGAAATCTTTATGATGGTAATAAGCTTTCTTCCCCTGTTCTGTCAGGGAGATCAGCACAACCCTTCGGTCCTCCTGACTTCTCATACGCTGGATATATCCCTTCTTTACAAGATTATTCACAGCGATCGTCAATGTACCCACAGTCACATTCAGTTCTCTGGCTACTGTTGACATATTCTTCTGTTCCCGGATACCTACTGCATTAATAATGTGCATATCATTGACGGAAATATTCTTATATTCTCCCGTAATCAATGCCCGTTCTTCCAGGTCCAGAATCTCATTAAATAAATTGACCAGTACATCATTAATTGCCTCATAATGGTTCATCCGGTTACCTCCCTCTTTTTGCTTAAGCAATTCCATATAGCATTGCTGTAGCATGTTTGTACATTATGGTTATATTGCTACCTATTATACACTAAAATACTTTGTCTCACAAAGCATTTCTGGCAGGTTTTCAAAGAATTTCTCTCTTAATTCTTTCTTTGAACCATGAAATTTGTTATAATGAATAGATAGATTACAGTTCATACGCTCCTGTCTCATTTCCGTATGCAGTCTGCAATGAATTTGGGATACGGTACTGAGGACAGCAATACAGGCTGCAGATTGCTGTAACTGTTCAGCACTCTCACTGTTAAGAACTATTTTAGTTAAAGGGAATTTTCTATGAAAAAAAATAATATGCCACTTAATTTACGGGAGAGAATCAACTCCCGGATCAGTCTTCTGTGTTCTGTTATTGTTCTGGTTCTGCTCGTTCTGGTGATGCATCAGATGGATTACACCCTGATCCGTAAACCGCAGAAAGAAGCAGCCGAAGCAGCGGCTCTCAAGGAACAGCAGGATAAGATCAAAGCTGAAACACCTGTCATCTCCACTGCAAGTGTAATTGCTGTTGGAGATAATCTTTATCACAGCAAGCTGTATGAATCCGGCGAAAATGACTCCGGCATATGGAATTATGACCATATCTACACTCATGTTCTGGACCAGATCCAGGCTGCAGACGTAGCCATGATCGACCAGGAAACGGTTTTTGCTCCAAGCCACGATGCTGTCAGCACTTATCCTTCTTTTGCCACTCCCCAGGAAGTGGGAGATGCCATTATCAAAGCAGGGTTTGATGTAGTGGAATCTGCCACAAATCACGCCGATGATTATGGATATGACTATCTGAAAAGTACTCTGGATTTCTGGAGCACCAATTATCCGGATATTCCTGTACTTGGCATCCACGCCACCCAGGAAGATGCAGACACTGTCAAAGTAAAAGAAATGAATGGTATTAAGATTGCTTTTCTTGACTATACATACGGCACCAATAATTCCGGTGCAGGAGAAGGATATGAGTACATGATCGATATCTTTGATAAGGATAAGATCACCACAATGATCCAGAAAGCCAAAGAAATCAGTGACTGCATCATCTTTGTGGCTCACTGGGGAACAGAAGATGAAACCATGCCAAATGAATACGAGAAACAATGGGCCGCTTTTCTGATGCAACAGGGTGTTGATGTGATCATTGGCGGTCATCCGCATGTGCTTCAGCCTTACGGACAGCTTTCTGATGACCAGGGACACAATACCACCATATTCTACTCCCTCGGAAACTTCGTTTCCACCCAGCAGGAACTCCCAGAACTTCTGGAAGGAATGGCAAGTTTTACCATACAGAAATCAACTCTGAACGGCAAATCAACCATCCAGATCCTTTCTCCGGAAGTGAAACCTATGGTCATGCATTATAATCACGATAACGGAGAATACGGACCATATATGCTGGATGATTATACAGAAGAACTTGCTTCTTCCCACAGCGTAAGAAATGTGATCGGTGATGAGTTTACTCTCGATAACCTGAAAGCTAAATTTAAGGAAATCATGTCCATGAATGTGAAGCCTTCCACAAATACAAACCTGCTGAACGTCAAGTTTGACTGGGAGGGCAACATGATCGACAAAACTACCGGAAATGTAGTGGAAGATACAGAATCCATCCACTCCTGGGAATATCAGGCAGACACATCAGACGGAACCGAAGACTCTTCCGACAGTTCTGACAGCTCTTCGGATGAAAGTTCCGATGATTCTTCAAACGAATATGACAGCGGTTATTGATGAATGCCCAGCAGTTTCTCTGCATTCTGTCTGGTCACATCAATGACCTCTTCTGCTGTAATTCCCTTCAGTTCTGCGATTGCCTGTGCTACATAAGGCAGATTTAATGACGAATTTCTCTTACCTCTGTTTGGCTCTGGAGACATATAGGGACAGTCTGTTTCCAGAACAAGCTGAGACAGGGGTGCATACTGAACCGTCTCTTTCAGTTTCTTTGCGTTCTTAAAAGTGACAACTCCGCCGATTCCCAGATACAGTCCCATTTTCAGATATTCTGCCGCAATCTCCCTGCTGTATGAAAAACAATGAATGATACCGCCATACATACCACCCTGCATATATTCTCTGACGATATTCAGAGTATCCTCGGCAGCTTCTCTGCTGTGGATCATAAACGGAAGCTTCTCTTCTCTGGCAATGTCAAGCTGGGCGCGAAACATTTTCTTCTGGATCTGATGTTCCTCTTCTTCCTTATGCCAGTAATAGTCCAGCCCGATCTCACCGATTGCCACCATCTTGTCCATATGGGATAATCTGCGAATCTCATCCAGAGTCTCCTGTGTCATCTTATCTGCATCATCCGGATGGATTCCCACTGCTCCATATACAAAAGGATATTTCTCCATCAGCTTCACAGTATCCTGAAAACCGCCTACAGAGGCACAGACATTCACAATCTTCTCAATCCCTCCATCGTACATAGACGTAAGAAGCGCTTCCCTGTCTGTATCAAAGGCCTCATCATCATAGTGTGCATGTGTATCAATAATCATTTTTTCCAATCTCCTCATGTAATCTTATAGCAATTCCATAAAATAATGCAATCAAGACAGTTCAGCAGAGTGCGAAAGACAAGGAAGATATCTGCAGGCGTGCTGACGCACGGCAAAGATATCTGACGCAGGACTTTGCGCTCTGATAAGCCGGATCAATATACATTATTTATGAGGATTGCTATAATCCGGTTAAAAGATCTGTTACAAAATTACCAGCTCATCCCCCGGGTGGATCACACCTCCGTGGAGAACCTTCGTAAAAACTCCCTGTTTCGGCATAATGCACTCTCCCATTTTCTTAAAGATCGCACATCCGCTGTGGCATTCTTTTCCAATCTGTGTCAGCTCCAGGACTACATCATTGCACTGGAATTTCGTGCCGATCGGAAGTGTGGCAAAGTCGATTCCCTGAACCACCAGGTTCTCTCCGAATGCCCCGTCTTCTACCTCTGCACCTCTGGCGCGAAAATCTTCAATCTTGTCAAAAGAGAGCAGACTTACCTGACGGTGCCATTTGCCGGCATGGGCATCACCCTCGATTCCCCAGTCCTCAATTACTTTAATCTCCGGAACACTTGTCTTCTGTATTCCCTTTCTTTCACTTGTACAAACCGCAATTACTTTTCCCATAAGATTATCCCTTTTACCTTCCTGTTTTAGTTTCAGATACTGTTTTCGTACCTGCTCTTCCGTTTATTGCCGTCAGCTTATATTCTCTGCTTTCTTATCCCTGTTATCGCCATCAGTTATCTTGCGCAGTTCCCTGCTTCCCCTGTCATGATCTCAATGCCATGTCCAAGCGCATCAATAATATACTCCAGGCTCTCTTTTACAGCTTTCGGACTTCCCGGAAGATTGATGATCAGTGTTTTTTTTCGGATACCTGCCGTAGAACGGCTGAGCATGGCGCGTTTCGTGATAGTCATGCTGTACGCACGCATTGCCTCCGGAATCCCCGGTACACGTCTGTCAATAATATCCTCCGTTGCCTCCGGTGTAATATCTCTGGGTGAAAAACCGGTTCCGCCTGTTGTCAGGATCAGTTCCGCTGTGCCGCTGTCTGCAATTTCCGCCATTCTCTCTGACAACATCTTTCTGTCATCCGGCAGAACATCTTCAGACACAACCTCATATCCATTCTTCTCAACAATCTCTCGGATCGCAGGTCCGCTTAAATCCTCACGTTCTCCGCGATATCCCGTATCACTGGATGTAATGATCGCTACTCTTTTCATTTTATAAAAACCTCCCTGTCGGGCAGATAATTTTTTTCGTTATCTGCCATTCTGTATTTCCATTATACACATTTCTTTCATTTTACCCAACAAATATTTTGCAAATCGCAAAGTAATTTGTGGACATCAAAAATGAAAATCTCCACTCTTACCGCCCGTCTTTTCAACCAGATGAATATTGGACATTACCATATGCTTGTCAATTGCCTTACACATATCATAAATCGTCAGAAGCGTCACCTGAACCCCTGTCAGTGCCTCCATTTCCACACCGGTCTTGCCTTCTGTTTTCACTGTACAGAAAGCGCGGATAATTCCGTTTGTCTCATCCAGTTCATAGTCTACGGAACATTTCTGGATCGGAAGCGGATGGCACATGGGAATCAACTCAGAAGTCCTTTTCACTCCCATAATCCCCGCTACACGTGCTACTCCAAGCACATCTCCCTTTTTCACAGAACCCTCTTTCACAGCCTCCATGATTGCTTCTCCTACATGAATCTCACCTGTGGCAACTGCTGTTCTGTAAGTGATATTTTTCCCGGAAACGTCTACCATAACTGCGTTTCCGTTCTCATCAAAATGATTAAACCCCTGTGACATGATCAAAATCCCCCTGTTTAAGTTTTTACAAAAAGCGAGGCTCTTATTGTACGGGAACATACAATAAAAGCCTCGCCTGTTCATCACGATACGGTTGGAGTCTTTACCCACCGAAATTGACGACACCATGAATACTCATGAGTCAGTCACTCCCCTTTATCTAAATATTAATATAGCTTTTGAGAGTGTATTTGTCAAGATAATATTCGTAAGTTTTCACACATTTTCGCTACCGTTCGCTTTGTTCTCAGTAATACAAAGATCAGCAGATTTCTGCACCTGCAGGCATTTCCTTTTCCGGTACCATCAGGGAAAGGTTTCCGTCTGCATCCTCTGCGCAGAGGATCATTCCTTCACTGAGTACACCGGCAAGTTTGGCTGGTTTCAGGTTTGTGACTACCATAACCCTCTTACCTACCATTTCTTCTGCACTGTAGTGTGCTTTGATTCCGGATACGATCTGGCGCACCTGGCTTCCGATCTGTACCTGTGAGCAGAGCAGTTTCTTTGATTTCTTTACTTCTTCACATTTGATGATCTTACCAACCTGGAACTGAAGCTTGCCGAAATCTTCAAATGTGATCTCAGGTTTTGCTTCGATATCAATTACGTCTTCTTTTTCTTCTTTTGCAGGTTCTTCTGCTTTCGGCGGATGAAGCTCTGCCACCTTTGCAAGTACCTCTTTCAGGTCAAGGCGGGCGAAAAGGATTTCCGGTTTTTCAGTTACTTTATTTCCTGACGGATAGAGGCCAAAGGTCTTAAGGTCTTCCAGTTCTCTGTCCTGTGCATTTAACTGGGCAAGGATTCTCTCTGTTGTTTCCGGCATAAAGGATTTCAGCAGAACCGCACCAATGCAGATTCCCTCAACCAGATTGTAGAGAACTGTTGCAAGACGGTCTTTTTTCTCTTCATCCTTAGCAAGAGCCCATGGCATTGTTTCGTCGATGTATTTGTTGCAGCGTTTGAAGATTGTGAATACTTCCGTCATTGCATCTGCCACGCGGAGTTTATCCATTTTTTCGTTTACTTTGGCAGGTACGGAGAGAATGAAGTTCTTCAGATCATCATCTACAGGTTCTGTAACGCCTTTGTTTTCTACCACACCGCCGAAATATTTGTTTGACATGGAAATGGTACGGTTTACAAGGTTTCCAAGGGTGTTAGCGAGTTCAGAATTGAGACGCTCTACCATCAGTTCCCATGTGATCACACCATCATTCTCGAATGGCATTTCATGAAGTACGAAGTAGCGGACTGCATCTACACCGAAGAAGTCTACCAGTTCATCTGCATAGATTACATTTCCTTTGGATTTACTCATCTTACCATCACCCTGAAGAAGCCATGGATGTCCGAATACCTGTTTCGGAAGCGGCAGATCCAGTGACATCAGGAAAATCGGCCAGTAAATTGTATGGAAACGGATGATGTCTTTACCGATCAGATGCAGGTCTGCAGGCCAGAGCTTGTTGAACTGGTCTGTGCTTTCGCCATCGCAGTCGTAGCCGATTCCTGTAATATAGTTTGTAAGGGCATCAAGCCATACATATACTACGTGTTTCGGATCAAAGTCTACCGGGATTCCCCATTTGAAGGAAGTTCTGGATACGCAAAGATCCTGAAGTCCCGGGAGAAGGAAGTTGTTCATCATCTCATTTTTACGGGATTCCGGCTGGATGAAGTCCGGGTGTGTATTGATGTAGTCAATGAGTTTGTCAGCATATTTGCTCATTTTGAAGAAGTATGCTTCTTCTTTTGCAGGTACACATGGGCGGCCGCAGTCCGGACATTTGCCGTCTACAAGCTGGGATTCTGTAAAGAAAGATTCGCATGGTGTACAATACATTCCTTCATAGTGTCCTTTGTAGATGTCGCCTTTTGCGTACATTTTTTTGAAGATTTTTTTGACCTGTTTTTCGTGGTCTTCATCTGTGGTACGGATGAATTTGTCGTAGGATGTGTTCATCAGATCCCAGATTCTTTTGATCTCACCGGATACGTTGTCTACGAATTCTTTTGGGGTGATTCCGGCTTCTTCGGCTTTTAATTCGATTTTCTGACCATGTTCATCGGTTCCTGTCTGAAAGAATACGTCATAGCCCTGCTGACGTTTGTAGCGGGCGATGGCATCGGCAAGGACGACTTCGTAGGTGTTGCCGATATGAGGTTTGCCGGATGTGTAGGCGATGGCGGTGGTGATGTAGTATTTCTGTTTTTCCATGGTTTGTTGTCTCCTTTTTTGAATGTGGACGCTCCGTCGCAGTGTGATCCTGCCCGGAGGGCTTTTTTATGTTATAGGAACATTACAGAGTAATTTCCTATAACATAAAAAACGTCTCCTCAGATTATCTGAGAAGACGAGTATTACCCGTGTTACCACTTCTGTTCGTTTCCGGGCTCGCGCGGGGAAACCTTGGGAGGTACGTTGTGATACCTCTACGCTGTAACAGGCGTGCCTGTCGCTGCCTAAAGCTGTTGGCTCTCAGCAGTGCCTCTCGGAAGCCATCTTCAACCTGCTCCTTGCATATCCCTCTCAGCCTTTGAATCTGTGATATGTGATCCATGGGGATTTCTCTGTAATACGGTCTGCGGATCTACTCTCTTCTTCAATGAGTTTGTGTTATTTCGTGACAGCACTCCGCTCTGTAATCGTGGAACGCTGTTAGCTATAGGAAATAGTTATTTCCTGTTATAGGGAAAATATAGCACATTTTGGTGGATTTGTAAACCCACATCATTACTGTTCACTCCGTTCTCAGTAACGCAACCAAACTATAACAATTCCATAAAATAATAATTTTTATATCTTGACAATTTCAATCCAATATTGTATAGTATCAATATCAGTAATGATTATCGTTATTGAATAGATTATAACTGCAACTATCCTGAACAGTTATGATAAATCATTTGCGAGTAAACAGGGAAGGGAGGAATACCATGGCGACACTGAAATACAGCCGTCAGAGGGAATCGATCAAAGAGTTTCTAAGAACCAGAACAGATCATCCTACTGCCGATGTGGTATATGAGAATATGAAGCTCATCTATCCGAATATCAGCCTCGGTACGGTATATCGCAACTTATCTCTGCTGGCTGATCTGGGAGAGATTAAGAAGCTTTCCTCTTTCGCCGGAGCGGATCACTTTGACGGGCGGACCGAGAGGCACTGCCACTTCATGTGTATCAGATGTGAGCGGATCATCGACCTTGAGAGCGAGGGAATTCACCACATTATGGATCTTGCAGGTGAGAACTTCAAAGGAAAGATTACTGATTACAGTGCCAGATTCTTCGGCCTGTGTGAGGACTGCCTGAAAGAGACAGAAGGCAACTCTGATAGTTCAAAGTAGTTTTTGCTTACATCATTAGTGGCCAAATTGGGAATAACAACTAATGATAAAAAGTTGCAAAAAAGCTAAAATTAAACTTGACTTTTTCAATCAAGTATGGTAATCTAAAATCATAGAAAACAGTAATAATTACTATTATTAAAAATTACTTTTTCTACCGCACACGCGGAAGGCAATAAGAACTAAACGATGCTAAGATAATCAATTTATTTTCTGGCATCCCTAATAAATTCATTAAAAAGAAAAGGAGATTTTAATTATGACAAAATGGGTATGTAGTGTATGTGGTTATGTTTATGAAGGTGAGAAAGCTCCGGAAGCCTGTCCTGTATGTAAGGCACCGGCTGATAAATTCGTAAAGCAGGATAGTGAATTGTCATGGGCTGCTGAACACGTTGTAGGTGTTGCTCAGGGATCCAGCGAAGACATCATGGCTGATTTAAGAGCAAACTTCCAGGGTGAATGCTCTGAAGTTGGTATGTATCTTGCAATGGCAAGAGTTGCTCACAGAGAAGGATATCCGGAAATCGGTTTATACTATGAAAAAGCAGCTTATGAAGAAGCAGAACATGCTGCTAAATTCGCTGAATTATTAGGTGAAGTTGTAACAGACAGCACAAAGAAAAACCTTCAGATGCGTGTAGAAGCCGAGAACGGTGCTACAGCTGGTAAAACAGACCTTGCCAAACGTGCAAAAGCTGCTAACCTTGACGCTATCCATGATACAGTTCATGAAATGGCAAGAGATGAAGCAAGACATGGAAAAGCATTCGCAGGTCTTCTTAAGAGATACTTCGGAGAATAATTCTATCGGAAAATCGCATAAAATAAACCTTTTAAAGGGAGAACCATTAAGGTTCTCCCTTTTTATCCGTTCGTATTTTCATCATTGGAAGCTTAACTGGATTTCGCCTGAAGTCTGGCAACCTGATCTGTCAGAGCATTCAGCTTAACCTCATTAATCATAATCCTGTTCATCCAGGTAGCCGACACATCCATCTTATTGATAAGATTCAGATGATTCTCTGCAAGGATAGAAATATTCCTATCCGTTATGTTCTCCAAATGCAGTCTGATATCTGCAAAGTTATTTCTGGTCTCTTCTTCAAAACGCTTCTGACGCTCTTCCATTCGGTCCATCTGGCTTTCGAATTTATCCATTTGGCTTTCGAATCCATCCATTCGACTTCCAAGTCCTCTGACCTCCGTCAAAACAGTTTCCAGTATTTGTCTGTCTGTCACCGCTTCCACCTCCTTTATAGTCCATATCGTTCTTTTGTATGTGGTTGATTATACCATATCTATAAAAATATGTCTATAAAAAATCCATAAACATACAATGCAAAATAACCTGACATTCTATTTGTTATTATTATTCATCTTCGCCTCAATCGCCGCACCAACCCTGTTATAAACAGTCACAGCATCCTGAATATGCGGAATCGTATTTCCATCTGCTCCTGAAGCACCTGCGGAAACAAAGATATATTCCCTGCCCTCAATCTCCGCAAAACTCACCAGACAGTGCCCTGCCTCACTGGTATAGCCGGTCTTGCCACCGAGGATTTTTCCACCTGTGACTGTCGGATCAGACAGATTTTTAAACATTGTACTGTAGTAAGTAATTCCATCCGGGTGGATATTTGTAACTCCGGTAGAATGTCTGGAGGTTTCCACAATCTCACGAAACGTATCATTCTTAATGCAATACTTCATCAAAACAGCAATATCCTTAACCGTACTGTAATGATCCGGGTTATGCAGTCCTGTAGAGTCACAGAAATGGGTATTCTCCATTCCAAGCTTCCTTGCTTTCTTATTCATCAGCTCCGCAAAATCCGCCTCTGAACCACTGATCGTATCTGCCAGAGCAATACAGCACTCTGCCCCCGAAGGCAGCATCGCACCATAGAGAAGATCAATCACCCGGACCTCTTCCCCCGGCTGAAAAACTGCCTGCGTAGCATCCTGCTCATACAATCCGGAGAACATCTCATTCGTCAGAGTAATCTTCTCATCCAGATCATCAAAATTCTCAATCCCCAGTATCACAGTCATAATCTTCGTCATAGAAGCCGGATAAATCTGAGCCTCTCCGTTAATCTCACCCAGAATCTTACCTCCCCTGGCCTGCATCAGGATCGCATTCGGACTGTTAATTCCACTGATATCCACTTCCTTCAGAACCGGCTGTTCAAACTGCTCAAACCACTCCTTCACGCCCTTATTCCATCCGATCATGATAACCAGCGCACAGATAATGATCACCTCAACAAACACACAAGCCACAATCCTGCCCCGATATCTCCATGCATAACTTCTTCCACCGCTCTTTTTCCGTCTCCTGCCAGCCACAATAACGCCTCCTGTCTGCCTCTATAACATTGCTCAGAAAAAATATATCTAACAAATCTCTAATTCATCCCCCTACTATAACACACCCTTACCAAATCCTGTAATCTTCCATTCCTGCACACCCATACATTGCATCTTTCTCCCTATATCCAATACCTTTCCGTTTTCCCCCGCCCGCGAAACCATTGTACAGCGCAGGAAAATATTTGTTTTCTGATACATCTACAGGAGGTGTAGCAATACTTAGCTTCCGGGAATTTGCGTTATGCCGGAAAAATTCACTGTCTGAGCGAAGCGAGTTTGAATTTTTATGGCATGGTTTTAGCAAATTTCCGGAAGCTTAGTATTCCTGCCTCCGCAGCCGTATCAGAAAACAAATATTTTCCTGCGCGTCCCCATACTCGCCACCTAAAGAAGCGCAAAAAGACCCCCGGAGAATCCCCGGGAGTCTTAAATTGCTAAAATCTATTATGCTAATTTCATCGGGTTGATCTTCACACCAGGTCCCATTGTCGGAGCAATAACAACGCTCTTTAAATACTGACCTTTCAGTGTGCTTGGTCTAGCCTTAACGATAGCATCGATCAGCGTCTGGAAGTTGTCGCTTAACTGTTCCTCTGTAAAGGATGCTTTACCAACCGGAACATGAATGATGTTGGTTTTATCAAGACGGTACTCAATCTTACCTGCTTTGATATCGTGAACTGCTTTAGTAACGTCCATTGTTACTGTACCAGCTTTCGGGTTTGGCATTAAACCTTTCGGTCCAAGTACACGACCAAGACGACCTACAACACCCATCATATCTGGAGTTGCAACAACAACGTCAAAGTCTAACCATCCTTCGTTCTGGATCTTCGGAATAAGATCCTCAGCTCCTACGAATTCAGCACCTGCTGCTTTTGCTTCTTCAGCTTTAGCATCTTTAGCGAATACTAAAACACGAACTTTTTTACCAGTACCATGTGGCAGAACTACTGCACCACGGATCTGCTGGTCTGCATGACGTCCATCGCAGCCTGTACGGATATGAACTTCGATAGTTTCGTCAAATTTAGCAACTGCAGCTTTTTTAACTAAGCTGATAGCTTCTGCGGTATCATATAATGTAGCGCGGTCTACTGCTTTAGCAGCTTCCACGTATTTCTTTCCTCGTTTCATTTCTATAACCTCCTGTGGTATTTGCGGGGAACGCCCTCCCACTTACTATTTAATATTAAAATTAATCAACTACTTCGATTCCCATACTTCTTGCAGTACCAGCGATCATGCTCATAGCTGCTTCGAGGGATGCTGCATTTAAGTCTTTCATCTTAAGTTCAGCGATTTCCTGAACCTGAGCTTTAGTAACCTTAGCAACTTTTGTCTTGTTCGGTACGCCGGAACCGGATTTGATCTTAGCAGCTTTCTTAAGAAGAACTGCAGCCGGCGGAGTTTTGGTTATGAAGCTGAAACTTCTGTCTGCATAAACAGTGATAACTACAGGAATGATTAAGTCTCCCTGATCTGCTGTTCTTGCATTGAACTCTTTTGTGAACTGAACGATATTTACACCGTGCTGTCCAAGAGCTGGACCTACAGGTGGTGCTGGAGTTGCTTTACCAGCCGGAATCTGTAATTTGATATATCCTGTTACTTTCTTTGCCATTTTTCGGCACCTCCTATGTGGTATTGGCGGGGGTTTATGGTCCCTCCCACGATATTGTTACCTTTGCTTGTTACATCTGTTTGATTTCTGCGAAACTAATTTCTACCGGCGTTTCGCGGCCGAAAAGTTCAACATTGATCGTTGCTGTCTGTTTCTGCACATTAAGGGCAGTGATAACACCAACGGTATCTTTCCAGGCACCGCCTGTGACAACAACTGTATCACCCTCTGCGAAATCGACCTGAATTTCCTCTTTCTTTATACCAAGAGGAAGCATCTCTTCCTCGGTCAACGGTACCGGCTTGGACCCTGGTCCAACGAAGCCTGTCACACCTCTGGTGTTACGGACAACATACCATGTATCGTCATTCATAACCATGTTGAGAAGTACATAGCCAGGAAACATTTTCTTCTGAACCTGTTTCAGAGCCCCGTTTTTCAGCTCAGCCACTTCCTGCAGCGGAACACGAACTTCAAGGATCTGGTCTTCCAGGTGTCTGTTTTCGATGGTTTTTTCAATATCGACTTTTACTTTGTTCTCATACCCGGAATAAGTATGAACAACATACCATTTCGCTTCTGACATACAATCACCTTATCCTTATTTCATTAAAAGATTAATGCCTTCGAGAATAAATGAATCCATGACGCTGATCAGTACGCAAAGCACGATCGATACGCAAACTACCACGATAGTCTGCTTAATCAGTTCATTGCGGTCTGTCCAGACAATCTTCCTGAATTCTGACTGAAGTCCCTGAAACCAACTCTTCTTCTGGCTCTTGCCAGCAGATTTTTCATTTCCTTGCATAGCCTGACCTCACAATTCTCTGTGAGTAACTGTTTCGTCCAGTTACCTTGGATTACTTTGTTTCCTTATGCAGAGTGTGTTTGCGGCAGAACTTACAATATTTCTGAGTTTCCATTCTCTCAGGATGGTTCTTTTTCTCCTTAGTCATATTGTAGTTACGCTGCTTGCACTCGGTACATGCTAATGTAATCTTAACGCGCACAACTTCCACCTCCAGTGTTTTCATTTGCATGGTCATTTTCCTCATGCCTGACGATGTATCCGTCATCTTTTCGGGCATAAAAAAAAGACCTAACTTCCATGTCGCTTGTCAAGTTTATCACACATAGCATGCCTAAGTCAAGTCTTTTCTTATTATTTATGCTTATATTTCATCGCATATTTTTTACAGGAACTTCCCTAATCTGCCTTTACCCGTCCGGCTCTGTCTGAAATATGATAGGAACCCTTGAAGGTACGTTTTACCTGATACAGACATCCGTCTGCCTCCTCATACAGTTCCTGGAAAGTGATATCTATTCCATCTGAGAAAACAATCCCCATAGATGCGGAAATCATTACCTCCAGGTTTTCTTTCACATAATCAATGTGCAGCTTCGCAGAAAGTACACGCAGACTCTCCTCCGCCGCTTCCCTGGTCATATCCGGCAGAAATACCACAAACTCATCACCGCCCAGACGACAGACGATGTCCTGAGCCCTGCAATGCTTCTTCATGATCAGGACAACCTCGCAGAGAGCCCTGTCTCCCCACATATGTCCCATAACATCATTGAGCGTTTTGAAATTATCCAGATCCACAATAGCAAAAGTATTTACACATCCCGGATGAAGTTCCTGCACAAGCATCCGGTTTATGGCAGATGTGCCCGCTGCCCTGTTCATGGCACCTGTCAGAAGATCCGTCCTTGCCTCCTTCTGAAGCTTGAGCATATCATTCTCCATATCCGTAACATCCTCGATACTGCCGACCATACGGGACACCTTTCCCGATTCATCGTACAGATTCGTAGTCTTGACCTGCAGATACCGCATACGTCCTCCTGCCCATACTTCCACCTTCTGTGAATGCAAAGCTTCAGAAGAATCTGCCCTGGCGAATATATCCCTGATCACAGAACAGGTTTCCGGATTGATCTCCCTGATTTTCCGAAGCAGGACCGGTACGCTGAGTTCTGACTGATCCAGTCCCAGATTCTGATATTTGTCATTCAGAAACTGTATCTGCTCTGTTTCCACATCATAAGTAAAAACGCACAGGTCACTCTCTCTTGCTGTGATTCGGTAAGTTTCCTCATTCAGCGTAAGCTGACGGTTCAGATTGCGGATAGCGATCCTGTCCTCACGCCGGAAATACAGATAAACTCCAATAACTGCTATAAGACTCAGGATGATCACCAGCGTAATCACAAATACCCATATCCGATATCTGAGTCCTGCCTGATGAATATACCTGTTATCAGCCATTGTTACCGCAAACAGATTCGTACCGTCCACAGGTGCCACAGTCACCATATAATCTCCATCTTCACCTGAAATCGCAAAGTAATATCGAAATCCACTGTCCATCCGGGACTTAATATCGGAAATCGGCATACTCAGTTCACGCCCCTCCAGCCAGGTCAGGAAATCATTACCAAAAGTGTTATTGCCGCTATCAGGCACAATATATTTTCCATGATTATCTATCACAAAAAGCCCTGCATATCCTTTTCTACGGTCTGCCTTTCCATATACGTCCAGACTGCTGCACGGAAGCGTCCCACAGAGTACTCCCTTAATCTGCTGTGCCTCATTTTTGACAGGTACTGACAATATCACTCCATCTGCGTAGAAATATCCATTTTCTGCCAGACCCCTGTTACCTAACATAGCCATCAGGAAGTATTCTTTCAGGGAATAATCCTGTCCGTCCTGCACGCAGCGGCCATCCTCACTGATAATCTTCAGCGAATCAAACTTCTCTGTGTGACGGTGAAATTTCTCCCTCAGCATCTCCTCTGTCTGTACTTCATCTAAAGGCATATCACTGATATAATCTGCCGCACACTCCAGAAGATCATAGTACATATCAATCCGGCTTCCGACAAGTGCTGCATTCTGCTCTGTCCATTCCAGAAGAGAATCTCCGGCTCTGGAATTCTCTGTTTTCATCACAAAACTGTTAAAATAAAATAAGGCAGCTGTGATGATAATCACTGCGATCATTCCTGCCATAAACAGAATCCGCTTTCGCTTCTTTTTATCATCTGTGCCGTTCTTATCATCAAATCTTTTCATACGCAGCTTTCTCTCCTCCGCTCTCGTTCTGCCTATGGTAAAGTCATATACTGCCAGTCCTTTCTACAGACTGGCAGTTATATCTTGTATTTCATTATATGAACCTGTGGGGAGGTTGTCAAACAGAAGAAATACTCTTCTTTTGTCAAAAGCAAATGTAAGGTTGGGAAAAATGACTATAAATCTGAATCTCAGGTAGCAGATGATGATAAGATTGTTACATTTACAAACTGAAAAACAACCGAAACACCAGAAACCGAAGTTTCTGCCAGAAAAATCTGTCGGGGATTCTTTTTTTAACTTTATCAGAAGTAATCATACCCACCATGAATGTCCACAATACTTCCATTCATGTAGTTATTGGTAAGTATACTGTACGCCATATCTGCCACGTCTTTGATCTCACCGAATCTGTGCAGTGCAATCTTTCGGTTGATGCGTTCGTAGCTTTCCGGTGTGCGGTTCTCATGCCAGGGCGTCTGGATGAAACCGGGGGCAATGGCATTGACTGTGATGCCTTTTGGCTCAAATTCCTTTACCAGCGATTTGGTAAGGAAGTGGATGGCAGCTTTGGTCACACCGTATACCAGTGATGAGGAATATGCCTGCTGCCCTGCATAGGAACCCATGAAAAGCACTCTTCCTCCCTCTGTCATAACCGGCATAAACTCCTTAACCATAAACACCGGTACAGACAGGTTGGTATTCACGATATTATTCCATTCCTCGAAAGTGTAATCCTGAAATTTATCGTAAGTGCTGATTCCCGCATTGCTGATCAGCCAGTCTACGTGTCCTGCTTTCTCTTTTACTTCTCCGACGAAATTCATCATATCGTCATAGGAAGACATGTCCGCTTTCAGAATAATAAGCTTCTCCTGATCTTCCGGTTTCAGGCTGTCCCAGAATTCATTGGCTTTATACGCATTGTGGGCGTAAGTGGCAAAGATCAGATCATCTTCTGCTGAATTTGCTAGTATCTTCTCCACAATACCGCGTCCGATTCCGGAGGTGCCGCCTGTGATTACTGTTACCTTGCTCATTTTGTATTCCCGTTACTGAAAACTTATAAAAAGTTATAAACTTCTATATTCCATTCCTACTTCAACGAGTATGCTTTTGATGATATAAATATCAATCTACTCA